>Ga0247843_1000023_pt1 | contig 316575 bp, 305 predicted proteins | sample LaCruzMarch2017__FD_192420 | JGI IMG/M metagenome (GOLD analysis project Ga0247843, IMG submission 192420) | Freshwater microbial communities from meromictic Lake La Cruz, Castile-La Mancha, Spain - LaCruzMarch2017_8m | ecosystem: Environmental > Aquatic > Freshwater > Lake | place: Spain... | reverse complement strand
ATCTGCAGATGCTTGTTTGAGGCTCCACGAACTGCGAAGCCGCATCGCAAACGCAAGAAAAGGAAGCACCATAAGCCCCCAAAACAATATGTGTTCTGGTTGCTTAACTAAGCGGCTATGTCCCCCATGGTTCCCCCTTTCAAGGGGAACCATCTCGGAATGCTTTAGCCTTGTGCAATCCGCCTCCATCTGCGAAGGCAGGCGCAAAAGAGCCCTTCCTGCTTAGAAGCAGGAAGGGCCAGTCGAGGCTTACTTGTCGCTGACGCCCTTGCCGAGAGCCGCCTGCGCTGCCGCGAGGCGAGCGATGGGCACCCGGAAGGGTGAGCAGGAAACATAGTCGAGGCCGATCTTGTGGCAGTACTTGACCGATTCCGGCTCGCCGCCGTGCTCGCCGCAGATACCAAGCTTGATATCCGGTCGAACACGCTTCGCCTTCTCGATCGCCATTTCCATGAGAAGGCCAACGCCTTCCTGGTCGATGCTATCGAACGGATCGCCCGGAAGGATCTTCTGGTCCACGTAGGGCCGAAGGAACTTGTCTGAGTCGTCTCGGCTGAAGCCGAACGTCATCTGCGTGAGGTCGTTCGTTCCGAACGAGAAGAACGAAGCCTCTTCGGCGATCTTGTCGGCGGTGAGTGCGCCGCGCGGCACTTCGATCATGGTTCCGAAGCTGTACTCGATCTGGACGCCCTGCTCGACTTCGACAGCTCGGGCGGTGTTCTCTAATCGCTCCCTGACGACCTTGAGCTCGTTGACGTGGCCAACGAGCGGGATCATGATTTCGGGAACGGCCGGCTTGCCGGACTTGATGACGGCAGCGGCACCTTCCAGAATGGCTCGCGTCTGCATCTCAACGATCTCGGGATAGACGATGGAAAGCCGTACACCGCGAAGGCCGAGCATCGGGTTGATCTCGTGCATCGATTCGGCGGCGCGCAGGATGACTTCCTTCGCCTGAAGCTCAGGGATGAGCTCATCTTTACCGAACTCGATCTTGGTTCGAAGGGCGGCAACTTCATAGTTCAGCTCGGTGAGCGAGGGAAGGAACTCGTGGAGAGGCGGATCGATGAGTCGAATCGTTGCCGGGCGACCTTCGAGAACCTCGAAGATCTCCTTGAAGTCCTGTCGCTGGAACTCGAGAAGCTTTCCAAGGGCGACCTTTCGGGTTTCGGCGTTGTCGATATCGAGGATCATGTCGACCACGATCGGGCGGCGTGCCTCGTCGAAGAACATGTGCTCGGTTCGGGTGAGACCGATGCCCTCGGCGCCCAGGCTGATGGCCTTGAGAACGTCGGCGGGAGCGTCGGCGTTGGTTCGGACCTTCATGGTTCGGAACTCATCGGCCCAACCCATGAACGTGCCGAAGTCTCCGGTGAGGCTGGCGTCTTCGACCGGAACCTGGCCGTCGATGACTTCGCCCTTCGCGCCGTTAAGCGAGATGAAGTCGCCTTCCTTAATGATGCCGCCAGCATAGGTGAACTGTCGGGCTTCGGCGTCTACACGAATTTCGCTGCAACCCGCAACGGTCGGGATTCCGAATCCACGGGCAACGAGTGCGGCGTGGCTGGTCATACCGCCGCGCTCCGTCAGAACGCCCTGTGCGGCGAGCATGCCGGCGAGGTCGTCTGGCGAGGTGTCGGCACGAACGAGGATAACGCGCTGGCCTTGGCCACCCTTGCCGAGCTCAGCGGCGCGGTTTGCGTCGAAGATGGCAATTCCGGTTGCGGCACCGGGGCCAGCCGGAAGTCCGCGGGCGATGGTGTTGTACTTCGTGTCCTGGGGAATGACCGGAAGCAGAACCTGGTTCAGAAGATCCGGCGCAACGCGGGCGATGGCCTCTTCTTTCGTGATTCGGCCTTCCTCGACCATGTCAACCGCGATCTTGATTGCGGCGGTACCGGTTCGCTTACCAGCGCGGCACTGCAGGATGTACAGCTTGTTTCGCTCGATCGTGAACTCGATGTCCTGCATGTCTCGGTAGTGGTCCTCCAGGACTTTGCAGGTCTTGTCGAACTCGGCGTAGATTTCGGGGTTTGCCTTTTCCAGTTCGCTGATCAGAAGTCCGGTTCGAACGCCGGCGACGACGTCCTCACCCTGCGCGTTCATCAGGTACTCGCCGAAAATTACGTTCTCGCCCGTGGAGGCGTTTCGCGTGAAGGCGACGCCGGTGCCGCAATCCTCGCCCATGTTTCCAAACACCATGGCCTGCACGGTGACGGCGGTGCCGATGGAGTGGTCGATCTTCTCTTTGCGTCGGTATACGATGGCGCGCTCGTTGTTCCAGCTGCGGAAAACGGCCTCAACCGCTTCCTTGAGCTGCTCGCGGGAATCTTGCGGGAAGTGTCGTCCGGCATTTGCGAAAAGGTGCGCGTCGTAGTCTTTGCAGAGCTGCTCAAGGTCGTCGCCGCTAACCTGAAGGTCGTCGGTCACGCCGAGCTTTTCCTTCAGGGCATAGAACAACTTTTCGAAGCCGTGCTTGGAGATGGCGTGGTTTCCGTCCGAGAAAGCGACGTCGGCCAGCATCATGATGAGGCGGCGGTAGCTGTCGTAAACGAATCGCTTGTCGGCGCCGGCGGCAACCATTGCCTGGGCAACCTCGTCGTTAAGGCCCAGGTTCAAAACGGTGTCCATCATTCCCGGCATCGAAAACTTGGCGCCGGATCGAACCGAAAGGAGGAGCGGGTTCGAAGGGTCGCCGAGCTTCTTGCCTTGCGAGGCCTCGACGTCGGCAAGCGCCGTTTCCATTTCGGCGAACAGGCCATCCGGGAGGGTCTTTCCGTTATCGTAGTATTCCGTGCAGACCTCGGTGGTGATGGTGAAGCCCGGGGGAACCGGCAGCCCGATGTTGCTCATCTCGGCAAGGTTTGCACCCTTGCCACCCAGAAGGTCGCGCTGCGTGCGGTCGCCTTCGCGGAATAAATACACTCGCTTAGTTGCCATTGATTTCTATCTCCAATCTTGCGTAAGAAAAGGCGCCTTCATTGATTGAATGCGCCTTCGTTTCGGCAATCAGGATACCCACCGGGCGATTGTTAGGCGGTCGGAGATTCTCGGATCAATCGCTTCAGTAGTTCGAATCGAATCGGAAGAGCTTTGCCGTATTCGCCTGGCGACCCAGCAAGAAGAAGTACTCGCGACGATTTGTGAAGCTCACGCTCTCGCGGGCGAGCACCCTGGTCGGCTGTCCGCTCATCGTCACCACAACGTCTTTTGCGCCAAGGAAGTCGCCAAAAACTTGGCGGGTTCGGTCGGTGGGGAGGGCCCCTTCTGCCGCCGAAACGGCCGAGACCACCGGTGTGAACGCGCCGAGCCCTGTGGTCCCTACGGGAACGATGTACAGGTCTGCAAGCACCGGCATCGTGGTGCCATCCACATAGGCGGCATAGGAGAAGGACACCATGTTTGGATTCCCTTCCAGATTGCGGAACGGCACGGCAATCAGGCCCGGCTTGCTTCCGCGGCCAAAAGCGACCAACACCTGGCGCGGGTCGTTGGTTTGCACGGTCTTGAGGGTGAAAGAGGACTCGGCGATCACCGTGAAATTCGAGAACGACGTCTCTTTGTACACGATGGATCGGTTTCCAACGGAAAACGTCGGCACGGGCGGGAGTGCCGCACCGTCAATTTGCTTCGTCAAGGTCGTTCCGTTCAGCTGAAAAAGTGCCGGGTTCCCGCTCTCAAGCAAATTTACTGGGAAGTAGCGTCGCGAAACCGGCGAATCGGTAACGCCGCTGCCGCCGCCACAAGCCAAGGCCGTTACGGATACACCCAGAATAATCAGCCGAGTTGAGAGACCATATTGCTTCCGCATTTCGAAAGATACTTTATCCGATTTAGCCGATGGTTCTCCTTTTTCCGACAGATTTTTTGTGGGTGCCAGTGAGACTTCGGAAATTGGAGCGGCGGTTATGCCAAAATAGATGATTCAAATGAAAGAAGGCATTCACCCTAAGAACTACCCCACGCTTTTCGTGGATGGTGAGCATGAATGGGTTGGTATTTCCACCCTTAAGACAAATCAGAAGCGCGTTATCGATGGCGTTGAGTACGGCGTTATTGGTGTGGAAATTTCCGCGTTCACGCACCCGTTCTATACCGGTCAGAAGCGACTCGTAGACACCGCAGGCCGAGTCGAGAAGTTCAACCGACGGTTCGCGAAGCAGATCGCCGACAAAGCCAAGTAACCCCGCTATACCGGAAAAGTGTCTACCCACTTTTTTCGGAAACCGAACATCCGACCGCGTGTACGGTCCAATATAGGCTGGGCAATTGCCCGGCCTTCTTTGTCTATACCTGCCGGAACCACTGTCGCCATTCCGTCGTAAAACACCCGACCCGAGGAACGAAAATTGAATCAAAACATTGAACCCAAACCCGCTGCCTTATTTGTTGATTACGAAAATGTTTACTACTTTATCAAAAACAGATTAGAGGATCAAGGTAAAGCAACCGACGTCACCAACGAACTGATCCGCATTCTGCGCGCAAAGCTTCAAAGCGAGCTAGGTCTGCCGTGCATCTTGATGAACGCGTACGCCGACTTTGACCGGATCGAAGACAGCCCAATGGCCCCGCTCTACTTGATGGGTGTCGAGCCGCACTACGTGCTTGGCACCGATCACAAGAACGCCGCCGATATGCACCTGGCCATCGATGCGCTAACGATTTTCTACACCCGGCCGGACATCGTCGGCTTCGTTCTGGTCGCCGGAGACCGCGACTACATCCCGCTGCTGCAGCATCTTCAGCAGCACGCAAAGCGAGTATTGGTCGTGGGATTCGTTCAGAACGCTAGCGGTGACCTGATCCAGATCGTCGGAAAGGAGAACTTCTTAGACGCTGGAAAGCTATTGCCGGAAGGCACCGTTTTGCGCGAACCGGTTGCCGTCCAGGTTGAAAGACCGAAGGCGCCCGAGTCGTTCGAAGAGTTCATCCGAACGCCGGTGCCGGTTAACTCGCCGTTCAAGTCGTTCCGCAAGCTCGAGTCCGAACAGCAACGGAAAGCCTTGGAGATCATGCTCACGCACTTTGGCGAGAAGCCAGAAGTTTGGTTCACCCCCTACCTAAACCGGTTGCGAAACGAAATGCCAACCCTCGAGGAGTTCGAACGAAAGGCGATTATCTCCAGCCTTGAGATGGCCGGCGCGGTTGCGGTGCAAAAGCGGCGCGGCGAACAGTATGACTATTCCGTCATTTTGGTCAACTGGGACCATCCGGATGTTCAAGACCTTAACCCGTAAAGCGAAATGAGCCAGCCAACGCCCGCCGGACGTTGCCCAACCTGCGGGCGAACTTACCCTGGCGCAGCGAAGTTCTGTCCGGAAGACGGCGCCCGGCTGGTGCCGATCTCGGGCCCTGATCCATCCTTCAACAAGCTGACTGCGCCCGCCAAACCCCAGACAGTGGTTTCCGGCGGGGCACCAGCGCCCACCGCGGTCCCAAGAGAACCATCGGTCCGTATTCCGGCGTCACCCCAGCCAGGCCCATCTCCCGCGCTCGCCCGAAATTTCGCCTTGGGCCTTCTCGCGGTCGTTCTTGTGGCCGCCGGAGCTGGAATCGGTGCTCTGAACCGGCCAGCATCGATTGAGCCGAAGGCAGCCACAAAAACGATCGAACCGCCGGTGCCAGATCCAGGCTCGATTGCCAAAAGCGATCGGCCCGCCGAACCAACAATCGAAGTATCGACGCCAAAACAGTCGGATCCCGAGCGAACCGAACCGGCGAAGTCGATTCCCGAGAATCGCTGGACGTCTCCGTTCTTCGACCTCGAACTTGCTCCCGGATGGGAGTACCTGAAGCGGCAAGCCGATGCAACTTACACGGGGATCAGCTTTGCGTCGCCAGACGGAAAAGCCGTCATCCGCATCGACCGAACGGACCCGAGGTCGGGAGAAATCCTGCCCTTCATTGAGGCCCGTCGAAAGCGCTTTGCCAAGGGTCCGGCGTTCTTCCGCGAAGTCTCCTTTGCAGAAGCCATCCGAAAAGGCATCTCTGGGTACCAGTGGAACTTTGATCGACTGGATGCGAAACGAGGCGTCCTGCGGAAAGAGATTTTCTACTTCTCCATAGAGAACCGCGCGGGAGCGGTGGAAATGAACGCGCCAACTGAGGACTTCGAGCGGCACCGGGCCGACTTCGAATCGATGTTCGACAGCCTCGATCTCTCGCGATTCTAACCGCTTAAGCCACGAAGCGAGCGTACAATACGCGCATGTCTGAAGCCCGTCGCGGGATGCCCCTGCACACCAAGATCCTGATTAGCCTGTTGCTAGGTGCCGTCGTCGGCGGTATTGCCCAGGTCACGTTGGGAACCAAGAACGAGGGGCTCAAGTGGTTCGTGGATAACATCGCGACGCCCGGCGGAAACATCTTCCTTTATTTGCTGTTCATGATGGTGGTTCCGCTCCTGTTTTCCGCCCTCATTTTGGGAGTTGGGGACCTGGGCGACGCGGCAAAGGTGGGAAAGATTGGCTTGCTTTCTCTCGCGATGACCATCATCCTCAGCGGAACCGCGGTCGTGATCGGCGTAGTCGGCGTCAATCTCGTCCAGCCCGGAAAGATCATCTCCGAGCAGAAGCGGAGCGAGCTCGTTGCGCAGTTCAGCGATAAAGCCGCGGCGGACAAGAACCTAGAAGCCGCCAAGAAGGCACCCGACGATCCACCTGTTCTCGGATTCATACCGAAGAACCCGTTCAAAGAAATCAACCGGGCGCTGGAAGGCGGCCTGCTGCCATTCATGTTCTTCGCGCTGTTCTTCGGCGTTGCGCTCGCGGCCATCGAGCCCGAGAAGGCAGCGCCGGTGAGGGCGTTCTTCGAGGGCATCTTTGCGGCCAGCCAGAAGGTCATTGAATACGCCATGCGCTACGGGCCGATCGGGGTCTTCTTCCTGGTGTTCAAGACGACGGCCACGCTGGGATTCGAGCTTTTTGGGGCTCTCGGGGTCTACGTGCTACTTGTTCTCGCCGCGCTAGCCCTGCACCAGTTCGGAACCTACTCGCTTGTCCTTCAGTTCGTCGCGAAGCGAAACCCGCTGCAGTTCTTCAAGCAGATGCGATCAACGATGATGTTCGCCTTCGCTACAAGTTCCAGCAACGCCACGTTGCCGACCGCACTCAAGGCCGCCGAGGACGAGGTAGGGCTTCCAAAGGACATCAGCTCGTTCGTCCTAACGGTTGGCGCCACCGCTAACCAAAACGGTACGGCGCTCTTTGAAGGCATCACCATCATCTTCTTGGCGCAGATGTTCGGCGTTGATCTCACGCTTGCCCAGCAGTTCACCGTCATGGGACTGGCGATTGTCGCCGGCATTGGCACGGCCGGAATCCCCGGCGGCGCATGGCCGATGATCGCGACGATCTTGGTGATGTTCAAAGTTCCCGCCGAAGCGATTGGTATCGTCATCGGCATAGACCGGATTCTGGACATGAGCCGTACCGTACTGAACGTGACCGGCGACATGACAATTGCCGCTTGTGTTGCGCGGCTTAGTGGGCACAACCGGCAGGTCGCCGAGGTCTAAGGGATATCCTAAATTCGATGAACGAGTCCCTTCTCAAAATGCTCCAAGAGCACGTGGAAATGACGGTAGATCTTTACCGAAAAGATCTCCATGCCTTCGCTCCGAATGACCTGACGCGTTCGCCCGGTGCACCGGCGCGATCTGCGGCCGACATCGTCTTTGAAGTGATCCTAAATAATCGCCGGGCGTCACGACGGCTTCGAGGAGAAGACGCCGGACCTGGTCCTGGCTTCCCGGCGTGCCCACCAGAGCTCCAATCTGCGGAAGCCCTGGCCACGGAAGTTGCGGATTCTTGTGAAGAGCTGCTGGCGGCGGTCGGGATGGATCCTTTCCGAATGATTGAGTACCCCGGCGGAAGCGAGATCGCACTTTCCTACGGAGAGTTCGCGGTTCTTCACATGCAGTACCACTTGGGCCAGCTGAACTACCTGCAAACAGTTTTTGGCGACGCCGAAATTCACTGGGGCTAATCGGGCCGAAAGCCCGACCACTCTCCGAGGTACAGCACCTCTTCTTCAAGCTGCACGCCAAATCGGTCGAACACCGATTTGGCGACCTTCTCCGCCAACCGGCGAATGTCCGTCGCGCTGGCGCCGCCAACGTTAAGGATGAAGTTTGCGTGGCGGACTCCCACCCTGGCACCGCCAATTTGATTGCCCTTCAGGCCGACGGCTTCAATCAGATATCCGGCCGGGGTGACGCCCGCCGCCTTGAGAGCAACCGGCAACTGATCCAGTGACTCCGCGAATGCTTGGTCCTCGACGTTCTTAAAGAAGCTGCCCGCGCTGGGCGATGGTGGCTGTTTCGAGATTCGCTGACGCTGAAACTCCCGCGCCGCGTCGTAAATCGCGACCGGGTTCCCGGTTTCCAGCCGTAACCGAACCCTAGTTATCGCCGCATTGGGAGGGTTCGGTCGCCGCAAAACCGAATTTCGGTAGGAAAATTCCATCCAGTCCGGCCGAACCCACTTTCGTTGGCCTTCGTGGACGATCTCGATTTCAACCAGATGTTTCGAGATAGCCGAACGATAGGCACCCGCATTGCTCACGAGGGCCCCGCCCAGCGTGCCGGGAATTCCAACCGCGAACTCGAGGCCCGCAAGTCCAGCCTGCGCCGACTTGAGGAAAAGCTCTTGGAAGCCACAGCCGGAGTCGGCCACAACTTCCCCATCATTCAGGATTTCGATCTTGCGCGCTTCGTTGCGAATCGTCAGGCCGGGAACGCCGGCATCGCTCGGAAGAACATTGCTTCCCCAACCCAGGATGGTCACCGGGCCAGCAGCTTGTGCTTGCGCGAGTGCAGCGCACAAATCCACGTGCGTCCGCACGATGGTGAATCGTTCGGCGGCCCCGCCGGCGCGCAGTGTCGTGAAAGGCCGCAGCGAGACGTTCGTCTGCATCATTCTGGAAGCCGCCGTTTTGAAACCGAGATGCTCGGCTCGATGAGATAGTTCGGCATCAACTGTTCCGGCGCTTGCCAGTCAAGCAGTGAAAAGATGGGACCAAAGCCTGTGGCCGTTGGAAAGTGATCATCCCCTCCAAAGCCGAACCCGGTGAAACTTCCAGCCGGAAGCTCAACGGTTCGGGAAGGCACTTGCCCCGGCTCTCGAACGAAAAACTCACCACGTTTACTGGGGAAAACGACCTTGCCCGTATGTGAGATGAGATCAAAAGCCGTCGCGCCTGCGGCGTCAACGCCCTGGGCATAGGCGAGCGTCTTCGCCAGTACGATCGCCACCCGGGAACCCGTAAACGAGCCGGGCCCGAGGTCGGCGGCGAAACCGGCTAGGTCTCCCAGCCCGATTCCCGCCTGCTCTAAACCCTTCGTTAGCAGGTTCAGAAGCACCTCGCCGGCACGGTAGCCCGCCGTATCCGACCCCGCAAAGACCAATTGGCCTGAGGCATCAAAAAGCGCGACGCTCGCAACCGGAGATGAGGAACTGAAGGCCGCAATCACGGAATCAGCTCAATCCGAATTCCGTTCAAAAGCTCAAACAGGGTGCGCTTCTGGTCGGCGAACTGGTTCTCTTGCTTGCGGATTGCGCCTCGCCCCGTCGCGGCGGGCAAGCTGAGCCGATACGCAAATGTGAGGTAAAAGTCGCCGGTTCGAACAACGGCATCCAGGCTTGCCAGGCCGCCATCTTTCGAAGTTCCCCGCCGCCAGACGGTGCCGAGCGTCGATCCGGCCGGAGTCGTCTCGAAGTCTTTGTCCTCCCGAAGGTTCACGCTCGCGAACTCGGTTAGTGAGGTCCCAGAGGCGACGAACAACGCACGCGACGGCTCGGGCGAATCCAAAGTGTACGAAGCGGCCGCCAGCACTTCCCCCTTCAGCTCTCGCGAGGCGAACGTCAGCCGGCCGTTTTCGCCAACGCTGACGTTGAACCCTTTGGGATACAGAACCCGGATTCGGCGGGTGGAAACGGTGGTCTCGACCGAGAGCAGGTTCTTTGGAAGCTTCCCGGCCACCTTTCCGTCGTCGATGACGGAACGGGTGAACTTGGGCGAGAGGGGTGCCGCCGTGACGGCCGGCTTCGTCGGGTCCTCCGGCGGAAGGTTCTCGCCGTCGATGGTGGCAAAGGTTTCCAGGGCAGTTTGCCACTGGAACGAAACCGCCTCAAACTGGCTAGTCGGAACCTTCAGGTTGAACAGTAACTTCGACTTCGTCTGGGTGTAGAACAGCCCGGTGAGGAGCGTGACCGGGGTTCCACGCTCTGAAAACTCAAGCTGGGTCAGAAGCAGGGGCGCACCAAGCACGGTCTGCTCATACTGGCGGATGATGCTGCGGTTGCTCAGCTGACCACTCGTAAGCTGCAACTGCTGCCACGCGGCCGCGTCGCCGCGAAACTCCGCCCGGATGAGACCGACTTCACCGGAGTCGGACCCCGTGCCCGGAATCGTGATCTTGGTTTCGCGCTTGCTCTTCTTCGATACCTTCCACGCCTTTGGGTACTTGAAGGTGAGATTTAGGGACTCGTCGCGGAAGTCCTGGAGGTCGCTTACCTGCGCCTGCGCGAGTAAGCAAACTAGAAAAGCGGAAACCATAGCTTCAGATTATGCCGACATCACAGCGGAACGTGAAGGACAAACCGGGCCCCTTCCCCAAAGACCCCGTTCTCGAATACGTCGCCGCCGTGCGCATCCACGATTCCTTTCACGATTCCGAGTCCCAAACCCATGCCTTTGACCCGGCCGCTGTAGAACGGCTGGAAGATAAGCGACTTCACATCGTCGGGCACACCAGGCCCGCTGTCCTCGACCTCAATTCGCACTCTCCGTTCGTCGGCGGAGAGCAGCGCCCGGACAACCATCTCCCCGGACTCCGTGTGATGTAGCCCGTTTTCAATGAGTTCCGAGACCGCACGACGTAATCGACGGCCGTCCACATTCGCGACGGGCAGGTCAGCAATTTCAAGTCGCAGGCTCACGAGGGAACGCTTTGGGAAGACCTCCTCGGCGGTTTCTCGAACCAGCGCACCCACGTCGGTCGGCGCCTTTTCGATTTTGGTTGCCGTGACGAAATCCCGAAAGTCGTGGAGGATTTCTTCGATGCGCGTGAGGTTCGCTCGCAAACTCTCATGGAGTGTCCTGAGGTCCTGCAAGCTGGTCTTGTCATCGGCGATGAGAAATCCAAGCTCATTCACGTCGCCCTTAAGCGCGAAAACCCGGTTGCCGATCATGTGCGAAGACTTTGCGCTGAGCTCGCCCCAGGCAATCATGCGTTCGCTTTGAACGATGTGATCGATTTGCCGGATGTTTTGCAGGCCCGAAGCCATCTGTTCGGCGATCGCCTGCAACACGCGCTGGTCCTGAACCGTAAAGCGGTTATCCGAGAACGGGTTCTCGGAACGACGCCGCAACACGCGGATGACTCCAAGAATTTCGTCGCGCCAGAGGATCGGCACCGCGAGAAAGCTGGCGATGTTCTCGTTGGGAATCTCGATGTATTTTCCGCGCCATCTTGGGTCCAGCTGCGGTTCATCCAGCAGAATGGGCTGGCCGTGCTGACAAACCCAGCCGGTAAAGCCTTCGCCCCTCTCGTAAGAAAGTAAACCGATCTGGTCCTTTAGGCGGCCGATGGTGCCCCGGAGAACCGCACAATCGGTCTTCGGATCCATGATAAAGATGCTGCACGTATGCAGCCGCAGGGTGTTCTGCGCGACGCCAATGACGCTCTCCACGAGCAGGTCTTCGGACGTAACCGTATCTAGCGCGCTTCCAATCTGAATCAGTGCTTCCTCGCGCTTCGTGCTTTCGTGCCGTTCTAAAACCAGATCGATCAGGTTTGCCAAGCCAGTCACCGTTTCGTGATGCGTCTCGGAGTAGGCGTTCGGCAGATCTGAAGAGACGTTGAGGACCGCACGAATGCGATCGAATCTGTCCTTAATCGGAACCGCAATCTCGCTTTGGGTCGAGGAAAACAGAGCGCGGTATGCGGGATCATCGCGCACGCTTCCGCTCACGACGCTGGTTCCTGTCGCGGCAACCCAACCGACCAGACCTTCCTTCGACTGGATATCGAGCGGGAGGTGCCGGAACTTCGCAACCGATTCCCAACCCTCGCCCGCGCCGTGGCGAACGACCAGGTCGCTGACCTCGTCCTCGACGATGGCAATGAGCACGTGCGCGCTACCGGTCAGCCGCTTTGCCGCGAGCGCAATTGCGTCCAATGCTCGGTCCACGGAAAGATCGCGCGAAATCGTCTCGAGAAGTTGAGTCCATTCGGAGAGGGCAACCACGGCGATTAGAGTATGGCGTTCATAATTCGGCCATGCACGGCGAACGGATGGAGCGGGAGATTCTGGAGCAACCGGCACGCCTTGCTGCGGTGGCGGAACGGTTTGGAGCCGAGCTCGGCGAGGCGTTGCGTGGGCGCAGCTTCGAGATGGTCGTTCTTGCCGCGCGAGGGTCTTCGGATAACGCCGCCCGCTACGCCCGCTATTTGATCGAAGTCCACCTCGGGATCCCGGTCTCTTTGGCGGCTCCCAGCGTGATCACACGCCATCACGGACACATTCGCTACCGAAACGCCCTTGCGATCGGGATCAGCCAAAGCGGCGCGGCCCCCGATGTCGCGGAAGTGCTGGAAGCATTGCGCAACGACGGGCACTTCACGGTTGGCATCACGAACACGCCTGGCTCTCGCTTGGCGGCCACGGCTGAGTTCACGCTCCTTCTCGGGGTTGGCGACGAGAAGTCAATCGCCGCGACGAAGACCTACAGCGCGACGCTGCTTGCCCTGTATGAACTCACCCGCGCGCTTGGTGCCGATCTTCCCGCGAGCACTTCCCATATCTACAGCGAGGAATGGCTACGAACCTGCGCGGCCGCCGCCCGGGAGACCGCCGGGCCCGTGTGCCGATGTTCACCGGTTTTCTGTTTAGGGCGCGGCTTCGGTTTTTCCACCGCCGAGGAAGCGGCGCTAAAGCTAATGGAATGTGCGCTTATCCCGGCAAAAGCATTTTCAACCGCCGACTTTCACCACGGGCCGAAGGCACTTGCGGGGGTGAACTCCAGCATCATTTCATTTGATGGACCGCAGTTGGATCTCGCGGCTCAGGGCGCGGAAATCTTCGAACCGCCTATGTCCCCGGTATCGGCGGAGTTAAAGCCGCTCTGGGACATTCCTTTTGGTCAGTATTTGGCCTTGTTTGCCGCCCGGAACCGTGGACTCGACCCCGATCATGCGCGGCACCTGCGCAAAGTCACCGAGACTCTCTAGCGAAGAACGTTTCCACTTCCTTTGCCTGCGGTCGGCTCCGCGCCAGTTTTGATAGCGTTCGCCAGTTGACCTCTTCCAGAGTGACCGGCCCGCGCGCATTGGAGGTCCACGTCACCAGGGCAGTCCAAGCGAGTTGTTCAATCTCGTCGAGCTCCACCTTTCCCGTCCGGCGGTCGTGCCGCGCCAAGAAGTTGCCGTAGGTTAACACTAGGGCCGCCAACGAGAGAACTCCTGCCGCCAAAAACACCTGGCTTGGGTCGACGAACCAACCAGATAACGCGAGCAGGAGGCACACAACGCCGGCAACACCAAAGCCAACTGCCACCCAAACGTTGCTGCCCAGCTCACCCCGAGCGATCCGTTGCTCCCGAAGCACCCGTAGGATCCCTGTCGCACCCCGGGCAGATGGGTCGCTCGCGCTGCGCTCAAACACCGCGCGGCACTCCTCCACGGCTATCCGCGGGTATCGCCCGTATCCGCCCGCCATCTACGCAACCCTCCTTTTGGTTGGGCTACCAGGAAGACTCCACGGCGTTTCTAGTTCCAGCGCGGCCCGCAGTTGCTTCATGTATTCCCGCTTCGGAATCTCATACGCACCCAGCGACAGCGTGTGGTCGTTCGAAAACTGGGAGTCGAACAGCGTGAATCCCAGCGCGCGGCAACGGTTCACCAACGCCCAAAGGGCGACCTTAGACGCGTCCGTCTCGCGATGAAACATTGATTCAGCGGAAAACAGCCCGCCGATGGCCACTCCGTACGCTCCGCCAACCAGTCGGTCGTTGAGCCAGCATTCAACCGAATGGCCCCAGCCGGCCCGATGAATCTCCGTGTACACCCGAATCAGATCAAGCGTGATCCAGTTTCCGGTGGGCCGGACACACGACCGCATGACCTCTTCGAACGCGGTGTCAAACCGAATCTGATACGGTCCTTTGCGCAACGTTCGCTCCAGGGATCGGCTCACGTGGATTCCCTCGATGGGAAAGAGACAGCGGACCTCGGTCGAGTACATCCAGATTTCAGGATCATCGAAGGATTCGCCCATCGGGAAGTATCCGGTTTGGATCGCCTGGGCGATCATGCTCGGCGAAAGTTCAGATCCCTTTATTGCCGCCAACTTGCCCCAAATTATGCCCCCGTTTCCTCCGATAGTTTTGGTAACGTAGAAGCGCCATGACCGCTCCCGAACTACTCGAACAGCAAATCGCAAAAACTGCCGCCATGCTTGACGTCGCCGTCGCCGGCGTCGACGAAGCCCACCTGGACTACCGGGCCCACGAAACCATGATGTCGTACCGCGAGCACCTTGCCCACCTCACCGAGGTCAGCATCGCCAGCCTGGCCATGTTGCAGGGACAAGAGCATGCTTGGGGATCCTACTCGCCGGTCGCCACCGACCTTGCTGGCTTGGTCGCTGAGCTGAAGGCAAAGCGCGCTGAGGCCGTCAAGCTCATCTTTACGGTCGCCAATGACGATGCCCTCAACACCGGCGCGGACTATATTTTGCAGCACGATCATTACCATCTCGGACAGATGGCCGCAACCCGACAGGCCTTCGAGCCGGACTGGTCCAGTTTCGCGCTTTACTCCTAAGCCGTCCGCTCACGGCATACTTCAGGGGTGGATTCCGACTCGCTGTATGCCGACGTCTTTCAAAACTACACCGACCATATCAATCCGAACCTCGCACGGCTGATGGCCTTCGCGGGGTTCGGGGTGGAAATCTCGGCCGTGGGCGGGATCATTACGGACCACGAAGGCCGCGAGTTCATCGACTGCTTGGGCGGCTACGGCACCTTCACGTTTGGTCACCGGCACCCCAAGATTGTCGCCGCCGTTCGAGACCAGCTGGATTTGATGGGGCTCTCCGGCAAGGCATTTTTTTCGAAACCGCAGGCAGACCTGGCTGCGGCGCTCGCTGAAATTTCTCCGGCCGGCCTTGACTTTGCGTTCTTCTGCAACTCTGGAGCCGAAGCCGTTGAAGCCGCGCTAAAGTTCGCTAAAGGGGCTACCCAGCGAGCTGGAATCATTTCAACGCAAGGCAGTTACCACGGCAAAACACTCGGCGCGCTTTCAACGACCGAACGGGAGAAGTACCGGAAACCGTTTATGCCGCTGTTGCCGGGCGTCCAATTTGCGCCGTTTGGCGATGCCGACGCCGTGGCGGCTTTGGCGAACGAGAACACCGCGGCGATCATCGTCGAACCGATCCAGGGAGAAGGCGGCATCATTATTCCGCCCGACGGTTACCTGGCACAGCTCCGAGAGATCGCCGATCGCTCTGGCGCGGTGCTCATATTCGATGAAGTGCAAACCGGCCTCGGCCGAACCGGTCGGAACTTCGCCTGCGAATGGGACGGCGTCGCGCCGGACATCATGTGCCTGGCAAAGGCTCTGGGAGGCGGGATTATGCCGCTGGGAGCGATCCTTTACACTCGCGCGATCTATGACCAAATCTACGACGTCAACCCGCTGGCGCACACGTCGACTTTCGGTGGTAACGCGCTTGCCTGCCGGGCGGGGCTTGCGGCGTTGGAAATTCTCAAAGACGAGAACATCGCGGCGCAGTCAGAGGAAAAGGGCCGCCTGATGCTCAAAGGCTTTGTAGAGATTGCCCAGGCGCACCCCGATCTCATCGCCGACGTCCGTGGGCGTGGCCTGATGATCGGCCTTGAGTTCTCGATGGACGAGGTCGGCGAGCTCGTCGTCGCGCAACTTCTGAAGCGCGGGGTGTGCGTGGCGTACGCCCTGAACAACCCACGCGTTCTGCGATTCGAGCCGCCGGTCATGATCTCAAACGACCAAATCGAAACCGTGCGCCGGGCCGTTAGCGAATCCATCGCCGAAACGGCCGAGCTTTTGGCAGAGTTGGTTTAGAGGATCTCGGAAAGCAGGACGCGCTCGCGGCGACGGCTAGATTCCTTCACCGCAAACACCATCGCGAGGCTCTTGATGTTGTCGTGGCACTCGCCGTCCGGCGTCGGACCGCCCTTTAGGGCGGCAAGAAACTGCGCGAACGAGCCCTTGATGAACTCGAAACCGGGGGTTGGCGTGATTTCCACTCGCTCCATCTCGGAGTGGAACTCGCCCGACTTCCGCACAACCTCCGCGTAGGGCACGGTGTTGTGCTCCCAAATCGCGGTGCCGTTCTTCCCAACGGACCGCCAGTCGCCGTCCCAACTCGTGTGAAGGCCTTCGGCCGCCCATGATCCCCGGAACGTGAACCTAAGGTCGTCCTCAAACTCGAAAAGCGCCGTTGCCGACGAATCGCCCATGTACCAACTCCAGTGCGGGTTGAACTCTTCGGCGTAGACGGCTACCGGGTCCTTGCCAGAAATGAACCGCGCTTCGTCGAACGTATGAATCGCCATGTCGAGGATCAGTGGGCTCTCCATTTCATCGCGGAATCCGCCAAAGTGAGCTCCGATGTAGAAATCAGCGTTGAGAATTCCGACTCCCCCAAGGCTCGCCTGAACGAAGTCACGGTAGGCCTGAAGCTGCCGGTTGTACCGCCGAGCCTGACTCACCATATACAGCTTTCCGGCCGCATCGGCCGCCGCGACCATCTCCTTCGCCTGCGCCATGGTGGCCGCCATGGGCTTCTCGCCGATGACCGGTAGCCCGTGGCCCAACGCGGTCAGTGTCACTTCGTGGTGGGCTTCGGGAATCGTCACGTCAACGACAAAATCCGGTGCAGCGTCCTTGATCGCCTGGGTTAAGTCGGTCCCGTAGACCTCGGCGGTGACGCCAGTTTCAGCTCCGGCCTGCGCCGCCGCTTCGGGCCGAACGTCCACCCAGCCCGCCAGGGTTACTTCCGGAAACTCTGCGATGTTTCTGGCCCAAGTCTTTCCCATTCCGCCGGCGCCAACGAGTAATGCACGCATGGCCGCAGGTGTACCCGCTTCCGCGCAAAGACCGGGATACTGGAGCCATGACTGGCTTTGTTGACCTCCGCAGCGACACCGTGACCCGCCCGGACGAAGAGATGTACCGCGCGATTATGGCGGCACCGGTTGGAGACGACGTCCTTGGCGACGACCCGACAGTTCGCGCTTTGGAGGAGTTGGGCGCAGAAGTTACCGCCCTGGAGGCAACGCTGTTCGTTCCCAGCGGAACGATGAGCAACCAAATCGCGCTGGCGGTTCACTGCAACCGGGGCGACGCCATCATCCTGGAGGAGGAGAGCCACATTCTTTACTATGAGGTTGGCGCCTCCGCGATCATCGCCGGGGTTGTTTCGTGGACATTGCCGAGCATTCGCGGAGCAATGGATCCAAATGCCGTTGCCGCACGGTTTCTTACCGAAGACCTTCACCGTCCGGCAACGAAGCTCGTATGCGTGGAAAACACCCACAACCGAAAAGGCGGTGCCGTCATTCCGCTGGAAACTCTCACCGAGTACCGTCAAATCGCCGACACGCATGGGATCAAGCTTCACCTCGACGGGGCGCGCGTTTGTAATGCGGCGGTCGCTCTCGGTGTGCCCGTCGCGACCGTTACCGCGCCATTTGATTCCGTGAGCCTATGCCTCAGCAAGGGGCTCGGCTCCCCGATCGGTTCTCTGCTCTGCGGCACGGAAGCTTTCATTGACGAAGCTCGCCGGTGGCGAAAGCGTTTGGGCGGCGGGATGCGCCAATCTGGGATTTTGGCGGCCTGCGGAATCGTCAGTCTTCGTGGACGGATTGACCGCTTGGCCGAGGATCATCTCCGGGCGCAGTCGCTCACCGTCGGTCTTGAAAACGTCGCTGGCTTAAAGACTTCGCCGAAGGACACCGAGACGAATATCGTGCTGGTTCATACGGAAGCGCCCGCTGCTCAATGGCAACAGGCACTGGCTAACGAAGGAGTGGCTTGCTTCCCGGTCGCGTCACACACGCTGCGTCTAGTGACCCACCTCAACTTGTCGGATGCCGATGTGACGAAGACGCTCGACGCGTTTCACGCGGTTGCGACTGGCTTCACGCCGTAGGCGTCATCCTTTAGCCGATCATAGGCGATCTGGGCGAGGGTTTCCAAGTTGACGACGTCTTCCCGGTTGTAGGCAATGAGCGTTTCCTTGGCCCCGATGTCGCCGTAGCGCTCGTACTGACGCCACAACCGGATGGCGTCGCGCCCGTTCAGGCCCTCGGCTTCATCCGGTCGCGCGATGCCGACCGCCTTTTCGATCTTTTTGAGGCCGCCCTTGAAGCCAACGCGCTTGAGAGTAGGACACAGATCCAGATGCAGCTGGTCAAAGCGAAAGCCGGTGAATTTTTTCTGGATCATCGGCAGGTCAAAGCTCGCCCCGAAGAACGTCACGACCATGCTGTACCGCGACATGATATCGGGAAATGCGCCAAGCCCTTCGTCGCGGGTGAGGCAGTGGAAACCGGTGGAATCGTACAACCCAATCATCGTAATGGCGTCGCCCGAATTGCCACCGTCGGTTTCAATATCGAGGTAAACCGCCGTGTCTTTAAAATCGGGCCAGGCACGCCAAGATTCGGCGAGGCCGAGATGCCGCGCGAAAAATTGGTGCTCGCGCTCCGCTAGGGCGTCGCGACTGAGTTCTAGGAACGTCCCGACGTGATCAATTCTTGCCGAACCCAGTGAATAACGATCCGGCTCGGCAAGATAGGCGTCCCAGTCGGCGCAGCCTTGCTCCCACAAGGACCGCTCCGCCGCTGGACCGATACCTGGTACGTGAATAAAGGATTGTCGAAGCAAAGCGGGCTAGCCCGCTTCCTTAACCTTCACGCTTCCGCTGCTGGGCCCGTAAACCATCTGCGGAACGGTGATCGGAGTTCCGCCTGTGCCCCAGTCTCGCCGCTCGCCACCCGCATATTGGAACCAGCCGGTCTCCAGGTTGCGGTCGAACTCGCCGTAAAGCCGAATGATTCCAATTCCTTTGAAGGAGGCATCGATGTCTCTGCCGAAGAACTGAACGCTTCGCACCTTGCCGTCAATCGTGATTTTGCCCTTGCCGGAGTAGGTCGCCTTCGAGAACTCTTTGCTGTCGTACTCTTTGATGACCTTGCCTTCGATCGTCATCTTTCCGTCGAGGCCGGTGATGAGGACCGAACCGTTGAAGCTGAACGACAACTTACCGGTCGGGACCACCTGGTCCGAACCGAGGAGCTTGAAGCTACCAACCTTCGAGGCAAATCGAACCGCGTCGGTGCCGACTGTTGGCGGAGGAAGCGGAACGGAAGGCCCGTCTTCGCCTGTCACCGGCATCTGACCGATGACGAGCGCGGCCGTACCGAGCAGAACGGCAGATCCAATCATCAAAAATCCAGGCTTCATCACGTGCTCCAATTGTATCCCAGTCGTTCAAAGATAACCGAGGGTTCCGCCGTCTGGTTCCCGGCAAGGGCAAGAAGCTGAATTGCGTCCGACCCTTGCCCGGAGACACGGTATCGCAACGAACCTCGTATCTAGAATGGGTATTTTGAAAAGAATGAAAACGGGTGCCATCGTTACCGCCGTAGTTGCTACGGTTGCGTTCGCCGGGGTTCTGGTCGCCTTCAGCTCAAACGCGAGTCCCTATGTGACCATTGAGCAGGCGAAGCACTCGTCAGGCGACCGCCTGCACCTGGCCGGGACCGTCGACCAGAAGTCGATTAGTCACGACGTTCGGGCCCGCACCTTACGGTTCAAACTCACCGACGACACCGGTGCCAAGGTTCAAGTCGTTCACCAGGGCGATATGCCGCCAAACCTGAGCGAAGTGAAATTTGTGGTCGCCGTCGGCAAGATGGAAGGCGGCGACTTCCGATCGACTCAGATGATCGTGAAGTGCCCCTCGAAGTATGAGGCGGACAAGAACTCCGGGGCCAATAAGCCAGCCGGGGGCAAGTAACCCCGATGGATCTCCTTCAAGGGCTTCCCGTCGCCGAACCTTGGTCACTCACCGCCGGAAGCATCGGCCGAGGAAGCATTCAGGCGTCAATCGGTCTCTTCTCGCTGGCGGCATTGGCCTGGCTTCTCCCCAAGCGATCCAAGCTCCTGGATAGGGTTGGCGGTAGCAGTTTCTTCCTAGGGTCTCTCGGACTCTTCGTCGCAATCATTACCCTGGGCACACTGTTCCTCCGGAATCAGTTCCAGTACCAGTACATCTTCAATCATAGCGACGCCGATATCCCGGTTTATTACAAGGTGGCCGCTATCTGGACGGCCCAGCAAGGCAGCTTTCTACTATGGGGGGTCTCGTCGGCGATCTTTGGGCTGCTAAGTCTGAAGGGGACCGGAGATTATCGACGCTGGTACGGCTTCGCCTACGCGATTTTTCTGGCTAGCATTAGCGGCATCCTTGCCTACGAATCTCCCTTCAACATCATGAAGGATGTGATTCAGGACGGCAAGGTTTTCGTCCCGCCCATCGGGGATGGCATGACGCCGTCGCTGCAAAACTACTGGGTCGTCGTACACCCACCGGTCATCTTCCTTGGGTTTGGCGCCCTAACGGTTCCCTTCGCCTACGCGGTCGCGGCCATGCTGTCCGGCAACGTAAAGGACTGGGCGAAACAGGTCCGGCCGTGGAGCCTTGCGACGCTGTCGATTCTCGGACTTGGTTTGTGTATGGGCGGTCTGTGGGCCTACGAAACGCAAGGCTGGGGCGGCTTTTGGGCCTGGGATCCCGTCGAGAACGTGAGCCTAGTTCCCTGGTTGCTCATGGCCACGCTGACCCATGGCCTCATCGTTCAGGCCGCCAAAGGCAAGTGGATCGCCTCGAACCTGCTTCTCAGCGGCCTGCCCTTCATCTCGTTCGTTTACGGAACTTTCCTTACGCGCTCCGGGCTACTTGACAAGGTCAGCGTGCACTCGTTCGCCAGCATGGATAAGAGCGCCCTTGTCATCCTGCGCACGTTCTTGGCGATTCTTGCGACGGCTTTTGCGGTTCTCTTTGTCGCACGCGGGCTGAAGCTGGCCAAAGCAGCGGAGGCAGCCACTCCAATGAAGGAGTCGGCCCCGGGCGTCGACCGAGAAAACACTTACCGGTTCGGCATGCTGTTGCTCTCGATGCTTGCCGTCGTCGTGGCCTTGGGGATGAGCTGGCCGGTGATCACCGCCGTGCGCGGCGGACAGGGCGCCAGGGTCGAGGAGTTCCTCTACCACCTTGTCGTGGTCTGGTTCTTCGTTCCGCTCATGCTGATGATGGCCGTGGCGCCGTTTCTGGGGTGGAAGCCTTCATCTTGGAAGGAAATCTGGGCACGCGTAGGTAACCAGCTCGTGTTCAGCGTTGGCCTGACCGGTTTCGTCTTTGTCGGCTTACAGAACGATGAGTGGGGCGTGGTGGGCCTGGGGGGCAAAATGCTCAACGGCCCGCTGAATTCAAAATTGCCCCTGCTACCGGTGATGGCACTGCTCATCTTCCTGTGCGTTTTCGTCGCCCTAACCGGCACCTGGCGCGCGATCGAGCTGGGCCGGAAAGCCGGATTGTCGTTGGGAGGATTTGTTGCCCACTTTGGGCTGGCGATGCTGCTTGGCGGCCTGATTCTCTCCCGCGGTTTCGAACGGAAGCAGCAGGAGATGATCCAGGAGGGCTCACCGGTGCAAATGCTGGGTTACCAGGTTGCATTCACCGGTATCAAGGCGAAGGATCTGTTCGACCGAGACGGACAGGCGACGTTCACGATGACCGACGGCAAGGGTGGAGTCACAAAGATGACGCCCGGACTCTACTACTACGAGCAAGGTGAAGAGCTGAAAAGCCAAGTTTGGCCCTTCGTCGTGGTGAAACCGACCCACGACATCTACTTTGCCTTGCATTCCCCAATCACGGATGTCTGGGAAAAGCCGATCTCGATTAAGCCCGGCGAAACCAAAATAACCGATGGCGTGAAGCTCACCTACGTGCGCCAAACCCGAACCGGCCAACCCGGAACGAGCGGAACGAAGTTCATTTCGGAAATGAAGATTGAGGTCCAAGAGACAGAGACCAAGTTCGGCAAGTACACGATTCGGCCGTATTTGGAGCTTGGCCCGGACGGCGTGAAGCCTAGCATCACTCCGGTTGGGACGCAGTTCTTTGCCGTGCTTGGACGAATGGACGCCAGCGATCGGAGCGTCGAACTCCGGCTTCTGTTCCAACGTCCGCTGTACCCGGTGGAGTTGTTCATCAAGCCGATGACCCTCCTCGTGTGGTTTGGAACCGGTATTCTCACTTTGGGTGGGCTCATGTCTGCTTTTGCGCGACGAGCTCGCCGCAAGCGGGCGCCAGCGGCAGAAGCGACAGATGTGGTTCCCCAAGGAATATAGTTGCGGCTGTCTCAGTATCTAAAGGGAAAGATTCACCACGCGCGGGTGACATACGCCGATCCGGAGTACGTAGGCAGTATTCAGATCGACGAACGGCTAATGCGTGAGGTTGGCATCGACGACGGCGAGCTAGTTCACGTTTGGGCAGTCGACCACAAAGCAAGGATTCAGACGTATGCGTTTTCCGGGCCGGTCGGCACGATTGGCCTTAACGGTGGGGCCGCGCACTTCTTCTCCGCCGGAGACCGGATCATCGTCGCCGCGTTCGATCTTGCCGATGCGCCGATTATCCCGCGGGTCATTCTTGTGGACGACCACAACCAGATCGTGCGGGACATGACCCCGTTCTCGGTGATCGGGTGAGTTCGGCGGCTTCCCTAGGCGAGCTGTTGGAATCGAGCGGTGCGATTTTGCACGGCCACTTTATCCTCACCTCGGGACGCCACAGCGATGTGTACTTTGAGAAGTTTCGGGTGCTCGAAAATCCTGGCGTCCTTTCGGCCCTTTGCGCCGAAATCGCCGAGAGGCACCGGGATCTTTCGCTTGACTTCATCGCCGGACCTACGACCGGAGGCATCATCATTGCCTTCGAAGTCGCCCGGCAACTTGGGCTTCCGGCCGTTTACATTGAAACGGAGGTAGGGAAGAAGACCCTCCGACGGAACAAGACACTTCCCGCCGGCGCCGTGGGTTTGATCGTGGACGACGTCCTCACGACCGGACGCTCACTGATCGAGAGTCGAGAGGCCATTGAGGCTGCGGGCGGAAACGTTGCCGCCTACGCCGTGCTGATTGACCGCTCTCAAAACGCCGAATGGGACCGACCGCTGTTTGGTGCCTACCGCGTGGAGGCAGTGTCCTACGCCGCGGATGATCTCCCTGATTGGCTGGCGGCTATCCCGGCGGTGAAGCCTGGGACCCGCGCGGCGTAGTCTGGTATTATTAATCTACTGCCGTCGTGGCGAAATTGGTAGACGCACCGTCTTCAGGTGGCGGCGCCCAAAAGGCATCTCGGTTCGAGTCCGAGCGACGGCACCAGGTCCCTTATTTGCAAACCTTGCTCATCCCGAGAGTATCGGTAAATCGGACGAAGTTTTTCATCGCGGTTTTTGTTAAGACCTGCCGTCGTATCGGTCGATGTCGATTACACTAGCTTCTCCGGCGGCCTCCGAGATGATTCTCCCCGACCTTCGCTATCGATCTGTTTTCATTTCCGACTCGCATCTCGGCTCGGCCGCTTGTCAAACCGGTGAGCTTGCCGCATTTCTGCAGCGTTTGGAATGCGAGCATTTGTACCTTGTAGGCGATATGGTCGACGCGTGGGTCGGCGGACGAACCACACGTTGGAAACCTGGCCAAGAGCGTGCTCTCGTTGCTCTTCTGCAAAAAGCATCACCAAGTTGTCGCGTTTATTACACGCCGGGGAACCACGATGCGGTGATGCGAAGATTTATTGGCATCCAGGTCTTCAGCACCTCGGTGGAGCACAGTTTCCAGCACCGAACCGCCGACGGCCGCACTTTCCTGGTGATACACGGCGACACCTTCGACAAGTTCGTAACCAAGTTGAAGCCCATCGCCGTTACGCTGGCGATTATTCACGAGGCAATCAGCCGCCTGAACTGGACGTACAACGCGATCGCCGAGCGGACCAACCTTCCGCAAAGCGATTTTGCCCGCATGCTGAAGCGCCGAATTAAGGCGATGACGGAGAAAGCCACCGGGTTCGAAGGACTGCTTACCGAAGAAGCGAGGCGCACGGGATCTGACGGCGTGATTTGCGGGCACATTCACCGCCCAGAGATGCGGCAGGCCACGGACGGAATTTGGTACGTCAACACGGGCGACTGGGTGGAAAACTGCACGTTTGTCGCCGAACGATTCGACGGCACGCTGGAGCTCGTTTACTGGCGTGATCTTCTGCTGCAACGGCCCGGTCCAGAGCCGATCGCCGAGCCAGAGTCGAACCGAACCCGCGTAGGCATTTTCTCCGCATTCCGGTGAAGCAAAATTGGTAGGTGCTATCCTATAGTTTCCGGGTAGTGCCGGGGACGACTTGATGAACCAACCTTCGCCCCATCTGCCGAATGCAGACGCCCCGTCCCCAAAATTGTCCGCGTTGGCAACCGTACAAGCGTTTTTATCCCGGTGGGCAAACCCGGTTTATCACTTCCGGAAAATTCGCGAAGACCTCGTGGCGGCGGTCCATGGCATTAAGGTTTGGCACCTTGGAAAGCTCAAGCACGACGAAGCCGCTTTCAACACTGCCGCGCGCGGAAAGATGTTTGCCACCTTTGTCATGGCCGGTGCCTTTAGCACGGTTGCCTTTCCGGTTGGTGTCGCTGCCCAAGCAGCCAGCGGAAGCGCCCAAGTTGGCTTGATCGCCACCTTTGCGGTGGGACACGGAGTGGCACTCATCGCGTACCACATCATTTGGATGATGACCAATCGCGACCTCTACAAGGAGTCCGCTAAGCCGTTCATCGAAGCTGAGAAGGACCTGCTTCCGCTTCAATGGGGAATGCTGAAAATTGGCGCAATTTTCACCGCCATCGCCGGCCCGCTAAACTGGGCAATTGCGGAGCTCATCCACCGTTACCTCAACGCGTTCGAGCGTTACCTCCCGATGTCGGCGATTATGCTGGTCTTCGACGTGCTGTTGTTCAACGCTCAGTTCGTGCGCGTGATCGGCAACTTGTTCGAAAAGTCCGCAAAACAGCTAGCTGCCCGCCACTGCGCTTAGCTTGCCGCCACGGTATCTAACGTCGCCAGTTCCAGCACCTTGGTCGCAATCTGCATCGCCGAGCCTGGCATGCCGGCATACAAGGCGTTCGCCCGCATCTTGACGATCTCATCGCGCGACTCGAAAAGATGACGCACCGTTTCCCCGAGCTCGGCATTGTCGTGCGTTACCAATCCGATCTTTCGCTCCACCAAGAACCGGGCGTTGTCTTCCTCTTGCCCAGGAATTAGGAACGGCTCGTGAACGACAAACGCGCAGCCGGCGGCAAGAGCCTCGGAAACGGTAAGCCCGCCCGGCTTCCCGACCACGAGGTGGGCGGCATGCATGATCTTGGCCATCTCTTCGACCGGCAACCGCTTCAGAATCCGCAGGCACTTCGTCTTTCCGGGCTGCAGGTGCTTTGTCAGCTTCTCGTATAGCCGGTCGTTTCGTCCGCAGACAACAAAGAGCTGCAGGTCGGGGACGGTCGTCAGAGCCTCGGCGGCGCCTAAGAAGTCACCGGCGCCGATGCCTCCCGCCGTCAGTAGCACGGTTGGGGCGGTCGGGCAATGGCCCATCGCTTCAGCGGCCTGGGCGCGCGGCAGAGCGTGAGAAAAGGCCCGGTTGACCGGGATGCCGGTGATCATGCACTTACCTTCCGCCGCCGGATAACGCTTCAGAAGCTCGGTGTAGGACCAGTCTTGCGGCAAGAAGAAAAAGTCCGGTTCGCCGCGATGCCACATCAAGTGCGGGTAGAGATCGGTGACGACAACCGCCATCTTTAGCGGAAGCTTTTCCCGAAGTTCGGCGACCTTGGGTTGCGGCAAAGAGTGGGTGCATACCACTACGTCTGGCCGGAACGAAAGAATCTCCTTCTCCAGCTTGTTCAGAAACGCCGAGTCGGCGAGCGTCTGCACATGGTAGGCAAAACCAGGATCGTCCGATATCTTGTAGAGCCAGCCCCAAAGCTCGGGCTTCATACGCACGGTGGCCTCGTAGCCACCGCCGTACCAGGTTCTGAACGCGCGAGGGGCGAAATCTAGCCCGTCAATGACGCGGGTCTCAACCCCGAGCTCCTGCAACGCCAAGTCAACCGCATTGGCCGCGCTCAGGTGGCCGTTCCCGGTGCTCGCGTGGATGATGAGCACACGCGGTTTCAATTTCCACGCTCCAGCCGGAGGGCCGCCCAGACGCGGGTGCGGTGGTAACGCTGAAGGAGCGCGAGATACATATCAAGTCCAATAACAAACAAACCGTAAACTCCGATCCAGTGTGGGCCGTCCGTAAAGAAAGGGAGGACAAAAAGGGCACCAAGAACCGCCCCAACGAGGTGCACTTTCTCGGCGGCAATCGTGTCGTCCACGAAGTTGTAGAGTCCCTTCCGCGACGATCGCTCCGTCGCCGGACCGCCGCTCAGCGAGTCAACAAACAGCACCACGCGTTTTCGGAACCACTCCATCCCAATTCTCACGTAACCCTCTTTCGACTCAAACCTATACGGCGCCCAGAAGCCGCGGGTTTTGGGTGGTTGAGGATCGGGCATCTTAATTTGGTTTTCGTCTTCGCCGATCTGGTTTCGCTCCCAGGCGGTCCAGAGCACAAGGCCCTTGTAAAACTCGGTGAACATGCTCATGAAGTGGAAAAACGTGAGCGTCCCCATCATGATCAGCGACAGCACGTAGGGCTTTTGCCACAGGCCGTAGTAGATCGGGCCATAGGTTGCTAGGCGGCAAAGATTCGCCCCAACGTAATACCGAACGTCGCGAACGGCCTTTGTATATTTGTGCTCTTCAATCTTGGCTCCCGCCAAAATCTCATTAATCATCGGAATTCGCTGCCACTCTGGGGCAAGCAACGTGTAGAAGGCGCGCGAACCGCAGGGTTCGAGAACGCGGGCTAACCAAATTCGTATCGTTCGTTGGTTAAACTCCCCCAATGTCTTCTGCTCGGCGTTTCCGCCGGATTCCCCTTCGTCGCGTTCGACTTACCGATTCATTTTGGACTACTTGGCAGGCGAAGGTGTGCCGGACCACCCTTCCTACCCAGTTTCGGCAATTGGAAGATACCGGAAGGCTGGAAAATTTCCGCCGGGCAGTGGCTAAGGATGCCGGCAAATATACGGGCTTTATCTTCAACGACAGCGATGTCTACAAGTGGCTCGAAGCGGTTGCCTATGCGCGGGTCGTCGAGGATTCGGCCGAGCTTCGCAAGATGTCGGATGAGGTGATTGATCTCGTTGCCGCCGCGCAGATGGAAGACGGCTACCTGAACACCTACTTCCAGATCACCGGAATCGAGAACCGCTGGCGGAACCTGCACACGATGCACGAGATGTACTGCGCCGGGCACCTCATTGAGGCGGCCGTCGCGTTCGCCCAGAACCATCAGGACGAGCGACTCCTGCGGGTTGCGATTCGCTTTGCCGACCACATCCTTTCAATCTTCGGCCCGGACGGCCGACTCGGCTTTTGCGGGCACGAGGAGATCGAGCTCGCTTTTGCCCGCCTCTCAGCGCTGACCGGCGACGAACACTATGCCGACCGGGCGCGTTGGATGATTGAGCGACGTGGCAAGCGGCCCAGCATCTTTGCCCAAGAACGGACGGATCGGTACGTCTTGGCGCTTTCGCCTTGGGATAATGGCCAGACGCACACCGTTGAGAGCTACGAGGGCGACTACTGGCAGGACCACGCACCGATTCGCGAGCACAACCAGGTGGTCGGCCATGCCGTTCGGTCGATGTACCTTTACACAGGTGCCTTAGCGCTTTTTTCCGATGACGAGGATCTCGAGGCCGCGATGCTTCGCTGCTGGCAGAACCTCACGCAACGGCGGATGTACATTACCGGCGGAATTGGTCCGAGCCCGAAGAACGAAGGCTTTACGACCGACTTCGATTTGCCGAATCTCACGGCCTATGCCGAGACTTGCGCCGCTGTCGGTCTTGTTTATTGGGGCCAACAGTTCCTGGAGCGCACCGGCAACGCCGAGTTTGCCGATGTCACCGAGCGGGCTCTGTTTAACGGAGCAATCAGCGGCTTGTCGCTATCCGGCGATCACTATTTCTACGACAACCCGCTCGAGAGCACCGGCTCGCATTCCCGCAAACCGTGGTTCGACTGCGCTTGCTGTCCGCCCAACATCGCCCGTTTGCTGGCATCGCTGACCGACTACCTACTCTCTGAGTCGGAGACGGGCGTGTACATTCACATCCCTTCGGCACTGCGGGCAGACACATCGTTTGGCGAAATCGAGGTCGTGGGCAACTACCCCTGGGAAGGCAAATTCGAGATTCGGTACAAGGGCACGACCCGACGAACCTTCACCATCGGGTTCCGGATCCCCGATTGGGCAACCGAAACCAACGCCGAGATTGAGGGAGCCGAAGAGCTCGCGGAGTTTGAAGACGGCTACGCCGTGTTTGATCGGGAGTGGAACCCTGGCGACACCATCAAAGTGGATTTCGAGATGGAACCGCGATGGGTGGAGTGTGACCCTCGGGTTCGGGAGAACCTCGGCCGGTCCGCTCTTTGCAATGGACCGTTGGTGTATTGCGCCGAGGAGAAAGACCTTGGCTTTGCCCCGCAATTAGTCACCGCGCTTACCGAAGTCCCCCCGGTTGTCGGCTGGAATAGGGCCCTTCTTGGAGGGGTGAACGTACTTTCGGTGGATTCCATCGTGGAGGTGGAGCGGTTCCCAGAAGGACTGTACGCCGAGGCGGGCTCGACCGAGACCCGCGAACAGACGATTTCAATGATCCCCTATTACGCTTGGAACAACCGTGGACCGAACGGAATGCAGGTCTGGCTCCGCCGCGCTTAACAATACGTATTCGGACAAACACAAATTTTCGCTGTTTTTGTGCACCAGGTTGATATACTTAACGAGGTGCTCAGAAAATTTGCCCTGTGTCTAGGATTCGGGTTGTTAGTAAGTGCAGTATTTTTTGGGGGTAACGATTCTTTCGTTTCCCCATTCTGACCTCGCGGATGTTGAGCGAGACTGGGAATCCGCCCGGGCGAAGGTAGCCGCAGGGATCAAAAACGATCCAGCAGGTTTTCCTAATACAGTCATTGCCGACCTCAAAGCAAAACCGGAGGATGATGTCCGGCAATCCATCGCGATGCTCACCCCGAAGGCGATGAGAAGATCGATGGGAAGCAAGCCCGACACCGCGAAGTTGAAAGCGTTCCAGCTGGAAGTTTTCAACATCTATCGCAACGCAAAAGATAAGCACGCCGCGGCCAACGTAGCCGGCGACGTCGCCGTTGCTGCGTTCGAGGATAAAGACGTCAAAACCGTCCGCGACATGGCGAAGTATTTGGAGGACAGCCGCGAGTGGTTTATGTTAGGGAACGATGGTGCCCGGTACTACAGCATCCAGCAGATAAATGGGTTTGCTGCTCTGCTGGATGGCGATCTAGAAGCGGCGGGTGCCTTCTTGTTCGAATCTACGGCTCAGGCGAACGGCACGCCGACGCTTTCCAGCTTCGGCCCCGGAACGCGACTAGCGGACGAGTTGCTCAAGCGGGGCGAGAAGAAAGTTGTGATCAAGTTCTTGAAACGATGCCGTGAGTTCTGGACGCTGTACCCAGAAAAGGTCGACCGCTGGACGAAGGCATTGGAAGAGGGCCGCTCGATACACGAAGATGACGACTGGCAGCACCAGTTTGCCTATCTATGATGCAGTCCTAGACATAAATCCCTATAGTTTTTCGTCTATGTTATGTCTGGTAATGAACAAGATCTGCCCCGACACCAATGAGAGTTAGTAAAGGCACCCGATGAATTCGCACAAAAGGCACCGCGGGATAACGTTGATCGAGGTGATCGTCACGTTGGCGATCATCCTCGTCTTGGCGGCGATCCTCCTCTCGACATTTAACTCTGCAAAGGGCAAAGCGAACTCTACAAGCGACATCAGCAAGATGAAGCAACTGGGCGCCGCAGGAGCTCTCTACAACGAGACCTACGGCGAGTTCCCGATGAGCACGATTCCGTTGGTCCAACTCAAAATGGTGCAGAACGAGCTCGTGGCATCGAACCTCGACCCGTTCCCGCGCGGCCTCGCGAACTACGTTTGCGAGGACCCCATCAATAACTTAGACCCAAAGCCCGGCTACAGCACGGTTTACAAACGGTCGTTTATCGGCCCGGCTGAGTTCGCCGTGCCCGAGTTTGCCTTCAACAAGTTTGTTAAGGGGAAAGAAGGTAGCGGCTGGCTCATCGAACTGAGCACGGCAAGGGCCGGGCAAAAGTTTAAGGGCGGAGAATTGATCATGCAGCGCGTTGGCCCCTACAAGCGACTCTTATTTGACACTTCCGTCGTGATCCGCCAAGCTCGTGACGTTATCGTCATGGATGACGGCAAGCCAGCCTCGTTCAGGAACGGGCAAATGTTTTTTACTGACAACCCAGAAACGCTCATACCGGATTGACCGAAGATGCGCAAGAAACCTGCTCTGCCAACCGTGAGCGACACAACCGTTCTCGGTACGCGTATTGCCGTCCTAACAGTAGCCTCCTTCCTTGCCGGTGCTAGTTTCATCATGATCCGGGAGCTCTCAGAGGGCTATACCCTGACCTGGAACTCGACCGGGTTCACAATGCCCCTTGTTCTCTTCCGGAACGTGCTCGTCGCGGCGGTGACGATTCCAATTCTTCTTAATGGACAAATCAAGACTTGGCAAAAAGTCATTCTTGCGGCGTTCGCGGCCCAAGTAGTCCTTCTCGTCAACAACGTACCTTTGCTCCTCGAGTGGAGCCGCCGAAAAGAAATCGGTGCGATTCAGCTGTACTACATTTACAGGCCTGTCTACCAGTCACTGGTCATTTCGGCCGTTTGGTTCTGGACGAGAAACCTGCCGCCGCCGAGCCTCGTGAGGGTTATCTCTCGTCGGCGAGGTACGGCGTCCAGCGGCTAGACGGCAGGTGCGTGACCTCGGCCAGCCGCGCAACAAAGAAGCCGATCGCATCGCCGAGCTCCGTTGGCGAAACCCCGGGTCGCTTCCCCGCCGCCAGCGGGCCGACTTTGGCCACGAAGCCGCCCTTCACCAGCGAGGTCAACGCAGGTGACTGAACCGTAAACCGTTTCGGATCAAAACTGACCGGCTGCGGCGAAAGCTTGAAGCTGGAAGCGGCCGCGCGGTGAATCGTCGCGAACTCCTCAAGAATTTCCTTTCGCGAAACAATCACTTTGCCCGCCGCGATCGTCGGCTTCGGGCTCACCGAAACGCCGAGAACCTCTCGGCAAGCGCGGCGCAGTTTTGCCATCACTTGCGCGGCTTCGGCGCGGGTCACGTCGCCGGAGGCCGCCGGTGCCGCCTTTTTATTTACGACCTTAAACGATTCTTTCTGCGCACTCGCCAATCCGACCACGCCCAACAAAACCAAAACTACGGTTCCAAGTTTCATATCGTGCTCACCGCCCCGCTCGAACGAATGGCGTCAAGATCTTCTAACGCCCGGCCGGTACCAATTGCCACACAGTTTAGGGCATTTTCCGCAACGTGCACCGGAATATCGGTGATCGTGCTCAATAATCGATCGAGTCCCTTGATGAGCGCGCCGCCACCGGTTAGGGTGATTCCGCGCTCGATGACGTCGCTTGCGAGTTCAGGAGGCGTCCCTTCCAAGACTAAACACATCTTTTCGGCGATTTGCCGCACCGGCTCGGCAAGTGCATCCCGAATTTCTTCGCTCGTGATCTCGACCGTTTTGGGGAGCCCAGCGATCATGTCTCGTCCGCGGATCTCCATCCGAAGTTCGGTGGCCAAGGGATAGGCGCTGCCAATCTTGATCTTGATCTCTTCGGCGGTTGGATCACCGATCATCAGGTTGTAGGTGTTTCGGATGTGGCGAATAATCGCTTCGTCCATCTTGTTCCCGCCGACTCGCAGGCTGTGTGAAAGCACGATTCCGCCGAGCGAAATCACCGCAATGTCAGTGGTCCCACCGCCGATGTCAACGACCATGTTTCCACCCGGAACCGAGATCGGCAAACCCGCGCCAATCGCCGCGGCCATCGGTTCTTCGATGGTCATCGCCTGGCCCGCGCCGGCCTCGCGTGCGGCCTGCACCACGGCCCGTCGCTCGACGTTGGTGACGCCGCTGGGAACGCAGATCAGCGTCGTCGGTTTCAGCCGCATGAACATGCTGCGACCGCACGTCTTCTGGATGATGTACTCCAGCATCTTCAGCGTGGTCGTGTAGTCCGCGATGACGCCGTCCTTTAGCGGACGGATTGCGGCGATATTGCCGGGAGTCCGGCCGAGCATCTCACGGGCCTCGATGCCGACGGCAAGGACCTTGCCCGTCGAGACATTGATGGCAACAACGGTCGGCTCCGTGAGGACGATGCCCTTACCGCGCCGATAAACAATGATGTTCGCGGTTCCAAGGTCGATGCCGATTTCAGGAACGAGTTTCAAGTGGACTTGTAGAGTACTCAGTGGACCAGCGTCGGCGATGGGTCTTCGACCTTCACGCGCTTGATGCTGCCGCCGAGAGCGGTGATGGTCGCCTCAATCTTCTCGTAGCCTCGGTCGATGTAGTGAACGTTCCGGATCACGGTTTCACCTTCAGCGACGAGACCCGCTAGCACCAGGGCCGCTCCGGCCCTCAGGTCCGACGCCTCGACGTTCGCGCCTTGTAGGCGCGCAACGCCGCTGATGATGCTCGTGCGATCGCGTAGGGCGATCTGGGCGCCCATTCGGTTTAGCTCCTGGATGTGACCAATACGGCCTTCGTAGATGGTTTCCTCAACCAAGCTCGTGCCTTCGCTCACGCTAAGCAGCGCGCATGCGGGCTGCTGCATGTCGGTCGGGAATCCCGGGTACGGCATCGTTCGGATGTTTACGGCTTTCAGTCGTCCGTCGGCCTGAACGCGAACCGAGTCGTGGCCCACCTCAACGTTTGCGCCGGCTTCACGAAGCTTGCCAACGATTGGGGTTTGGGTTTCCGGGAGGATCCCCTCCACGGTGACGTCACCGCCGGTGATCGCTCCGCCAACAAGATAAGTTCCGGCCTGGATGCGATCGGAAGGAATTCGGAATCGGGTGCCACCCAGCGCATCGACGCCGATGATAGTGATCGTTGCTCCGCCAGCACCTTCGACGCGCCCACCCATCTGATTGATGAAGTCGGCCATCGAAAGAACCTCGGGCTCCATCGCGGCGTTGTGGATCGTTGTGACGCCGGATGCCAAGGCAGCCGTCGCCATCAGGTGCTGTGTAGCGCCCGGGCTGGGATTATCCAAGTAGATGTCGGCCCCGACCAACCGATCCGCGCAAGCGTGATAAAAGCCGTTCGCGTACTCAATCTGCGCACCCAGAGCGGTCAGACCCTTGATGTGGAAATCGACCGGACGCGCGCCAATCTTGCAGCCGCCGGGGGCAGGAAGCGAAATCTTGCCGAGCCGGGCCAGAAGCGGGCCAAGAAGGAAGAACGAGGTGCGAATGCTTCGGGCAACCTCCTCTTCAATTCGGTTGGCAACCACTTCCGACGTATCGACCGTGAGGGTGGCGTTTTGCCAGGAAGTCTTTGCGCCGAAGCTTTCCAGCAGGCGAGCCTTGAGGCGGACGTCAACGATGTCCGGGGCGTTCTCGAAGACGGTGACGCCACGGGCGAGAACAACCGCAGAAAGTAATCCTAGGGCTGCGTTCTTGCTGCCCGGAACATGAACCGTGCCGGTGAGCCGGCTTCCTCCGTGAATCGACAATATGTGCATGTGTGAAACCTCCGTCCGTGGTGGCCACCACTATGATAGCGGAAAGACTCCAGAAACGCAAGTTTACTGGACGTCTTGGCGGCCAACGTTCTCTCACCCGTCACTCTAAACCACCACACACAGACGGCGGGTGATGTACGTCACGCCCGCTTCTCGAGATACTCCAAGCTGTGGGAGAACTCTTCAAAGAACGGCAGAAACATGCGCCAGTCTTCCCGTCCCTGGGCTTTTAGGTACAGCGGTAAGGAAAGGTAGGGCACAAAGTGCGGACGCTTCGGCTTTCGGGCGAGCTTCATGCCCGCCTGTTGCGGCGTCTTATCGCCCTTCTTCAGGTTGCAGCGTCGGCAACACGCAACGAGGTTGTCCCACGTGTGCGGTCCGCCGCACCACTTGGGCACAACGTGGTCAATCGTGAGCTCACGCCCCTTCGCGGCGCAGTACTGGCACGTGTAGTTGTCACGCGCGAGAATGCTGTGGCGGGAAAGCCGAAGTTGCGGCATCGGCCGACGAACCTGGTAGCGCATTTTGACCACGCTTGGCGCACGGAAGGTACCACCCGCCGTGTGGATCGGCTCTAGGCGATGCTCCAGAACCTCCACCTTGCCCAAGAACATGAGGCTCATCGCCCTTCGCAACGAACAGACGTTTAGCGGCTCATAGTTACTATTCAGGACCAAGACTTCATGCGATGCCATTCTGAATTCTCCTCTTCGATGGGATAGGTAGATTCATCGCCTGCTCTATGCCACCGGGCACAAAAAAGGCCCGTGCACAAACGCGCACGAGCCTCTTTGGCACAGCATATCGGAAGGCACGTATTATGGTGTCCCCCAATTTTGGAGTCCACCGAACGCGTATGCGGTGCACAGATTCGAATGCGATCATCTACGTAGGAGTTTATACGGAGATCGGCCCATTGTTGCACCTTAATTCTCCGATGGAAGATTATCGGAATGTTAAGAAGACGCTGTCTTTGGCGAGCGACTAAGCATGAGATAATAGACGATCGCGCCAGCAAGCAGTCCGCAGAAGACCCCACCGATCACATCCGACGGCCAGTGAACGCCGCGATAGATTCGACTTACTCCGACGCACGCGGCCGCGACGGCGAGCAGCCACCCCCACTTTACGTTTTTGGTCCCCCACGTCATCAAAATCACGATGGTCGCAACGCCAAAAGACGTCGCCGTATGCCCGCTCGGGAAGCTGGAAAACATGAAAGCCTCTTCGCGGATCGTGAATTGCATGTGGCTCGGCCGCTCGCGTGGCACCGTGGCCTTGAGACCCTGCGCCAGCGGCAAACCGGCAATCGCCACCGAGGCGATGATCGGCCACGTGAAGCTCTTTGTTTTTAAGACAAAGTGCGAGAGCACCGTCAGCGCCACCTGCACGTAACCCAAGCCGACCGAACTCCAAAACAAAAAGAAGAGATCGCCGAAGACCGAGCGGCTGCCGACGTTGATCAGGCGAAAGACTTCTAGGTCGAACGGATACACCGGGGTTACTGGCCCCCGCCGTTGTTGGCTCTTTTACCCGGCGCTGGGCTACTTTGCGCGGGGGCTGCGCCCTGAAGAATCACGGTGATCAGCCGTTTTGAGTTAGCTGCCGAGCGACGCTGGGCGGCTTCGAGCGCCTTCTGAACCGATTCGATCTCCGAGTCGACTTCCTTCACTGGTTTCGCATCGGCGTAAAACTGCTCCAGAAGGATGCCCCGCTGTTTCTGGAGTGCATCCAGTCTGGCGGAGAGGCTCCGAGCGTCGTTCCCGACGGTGGACGATGCGTCGGCAGCAATGTTTTGGTTGCCGGCCGCTTTTCTCGCAGCGCTTTCTTGTGCGGTTGCTGGGGCTGAGCCCGCCCCGCCAAATCCTCCGGCGCCTCCGCCGAGTGCGGTACCTGCCTGGGTGGGAGGTGTACTCGACCTAAGGGCCACTTTCGCGGCCGGATCGTCCGTCACCGGCTTCACCGTTCCGGAAGGTCCAACAAGATTCCGCAGACGCTGCAGGAGGGCTTCGGACATCTCCGGGTCGGCAGAGATCGTGAGCGTCTTGGTTTTCACTCCCCCGTTCGATAGTTCGGCGGACGCCATCACGGTCGCGCCCGCTTCCTTCACCGCCACACGCACGGCTTTCTCCTGAGCGGCAACGTCGCCGGTGACGGCTGGGCCAACGGGCCCGGCCAACGGCTCAAGGTCGAAGTTCATCGGCGGAACCGTCCCGGCGGAAGCCGTGCCCGGGAGCGGTGAAACCGTTAACGGCGGAACTGATATCGGCCCGCCCGGACCGGCGGCGGCTCTCGAATCCGCTCTCACAGGGGGCGACGTCGTTGGCGCTTCCGGCGGCCCGCTGTATGTTTGTGCGGCGGTTGATTTCGACTTCACCATCGGCAGAGGCTCAGCGGCAGACTCCACTGCCATTTTTGCGGCGTCGCTCACAGCGGCAACAGCGCTCTTTGAGCCCTCCATGGCAACGAAGTCATTTTTATTGAAGTAGGCCGGCACGAATACGACCGCCGTGATGGCCGCCGCAAGGCAAACCCGCACCGTCCAAACCCGAAAATTGTTCCAAAAACTCACCTTCGGCGAGTCGGTCGCCAAGGCAATGAGCGTTTGCTCCATTCCCAAAACTTGGGCTCGCTTTACCTCGGTGTTCAGCACGGAAGACAAACTTCGAAGCTGGGACACTTCGGTGCGCAACTCCTCGCTTTTGGCGAGAGCTTCGTCGATCTCATGCATTCTCTCCGGTGATAACTCGCCATCTAGGTACGCCTTTAGGTCCTCGCGGAGATCGTTCATCGGGCCACTTCTCCTTCCAGGAGGCTTTCGGCTCCGAGTTCGCGCCGAAGATGCAGAAAAGCATGGTGCAAGCGAGACTTCACCGTTCCAGAAGGAATGCCCAAAATCAGTGCCGCTTCATCGTAGGTTAAGCCCTCGATTTCTCGTAGCATAACGACTTCACGGTGCTCAGCGCTCAGCTTCCCAATCGCCGTTTGGAGAAGCTGCCGGTCGATCCATCCCGAGTCTGGAGCTGGCACGGCCGGTTCCTCAGAGATTTCCAGCGACACCGCCCCAATCCGGCGCTGTCGCACCGTGCGTCGGCACTCGTTAAAGGCAATTCCAAATAGCCAAGTCTGCAATTTTGATTCTCTTCGATACTTCGGAAGGGCTTTCTGTGCGGTGAGAAACGTATCTTGCGCCACGTCGGCCGCCCACTCGACGCCAACTCGCCGAACACAAAATCGGTAAACCGACTCGTAGTGGGTTCGGGCGATGTGGGCCATGGTGAGTTCCTCGGCTTCCCCGTCCATCCGATTGTCAGAAGATAAGTGCACGGCGGTGACGTAAACGTTCAACGGCTGAACGAAGTTACGAAGACAATTATGAGTTAGCGAAGCCCCAGCGCAACCAGCAGATCGGAATCTGGGCTCCAATCCTTGATGAATCGGCCTTTCGTCCCAACATCAACCGTCCACGGAATGCTAAAGCCAACCATGGCCTCCCGCACCGCCCGGACGTAGGCGAGCCGCGCCGCACGGTTCGCGCCGAGGTCGCCGGAGAACCCAAGGCAGACCACCGGTACCCGGTTCCGCTTCCGCCAAGCATCCACTTGCGCCACCTGAAGACGAATTTTCTCCGCGTCCCAACGTTCCCGACCGTACTGAACGATCTCCAATTTCTCGGCGTCCGTTGCGTCCGGCAAGATCCCGGCGACGAGCTTTGGTGAGGAAGGAAACGGCAGCTTGCTGAATACCGATTTTTCTTCTACCGGCGCGGTGAGGCGTTCCGGCGAGGTGAACCGAAAACCGTACACCAAGTTGGCTTCTCCTTTCGGTCGGCTGTCTTGGGTCGGCAAAGACCCGTCTGCGAGGCCAACGATGAATGTGTGGGTCGGCAGTTCCATCCGGGCATCGGCGAGGAGCCGCCAGAACTCAGCCATCTTTTCTGGATCCGTGGGGCAATTGAATTCTGGCAAAACCCAATCCGGGTTGCTGCCCTGTAGCACGCTCGCCTCTTCCGGCTCGAGCCGAAAACGAACGGAAAGTTGCCGCTGGCGAAACCTCTCAAGCAGTTTGGTGAGCTCGCCGGCCTCGCCAGACAAACCCACGCTCTTGAATCCGCTCTTTTGAACCGAATCCAGCAAGGCATCTTGCGAGTTCAGCGTGACGGCCGGGGACGAAAGGGCTAAATTCATCCGATCAAGGCGAGAGGGCGGGACGCGGGACTTCGCTAGGACCCAACCGATTGCGACCAATGCCAGCACCCCGCAAGGTTACCGTGGGCAGATTCGGTGAGATAATAAGGTCATGGATGCAGCACCCACCGATTGGCTTGCGGCCGGTGGGGCATTCACGATGATCTTCATCCAGACCATCGTGTGCGCGGCGGTCGGTGCGTTTGCCGCGTTCCGAGTGGGTGCTGCCACAAACGCCGAAGCCGACGGCTGCCTGCTTGCGATTACCAACATCATCTTGGCAATCGTCGGAGCCGGGATCGGCTATTTCATCGCGCCGTATCCGATGTTCGTTTTTACGGCGATGCTTGGCTCGGCGGCCCTTCCGAGCATCGCCACCGCCATCTTGGCGAAGCGAATGCGAAAGGGCCGTTAGGAGAGTCTTACTGGCTCGCGCACAGCGCCTGGTCGAGGTCGGCCAGGATGTCGTTGCCGTTTTCGATACCAATCGAAAGCCGCACGAAGTCGGGCGAAACCCCCGCCGAAAGCTGCTCGGCCTCGGTGAGCTGCTGATGCGTGGTGCTTGCCGGATGAATTACCAGCGACTTCGCATCGCCGATGTTGGCAACGTGCGAGAAGATCTGAAGCGAATCAATGAACTTGATCGCCGCCGGCTTGCCGCCCTTGATGCCAAACCCGAGAAGCGCGCCGTATAGGCCGCGGTGGAAGTACTTCTTCGCCTGGTCGTGGTTCGCGGTGCCTGGCAGACCCGGGTAGTTCACCCAGGAAACGAGCGGATGCGCGTTCAGGAACTCGGCAACGCGCAGGGCGTTCTCCGAGTGTCGCTCCATGCGAAGGTGTAGCGTCTCGAGCCCCTGCGTCAGCAGGAAGCTGTTGAATGGGCTGAGCGCGGCACCGGTGTCGCGAAGTCCCTGAACTCGCGCTTTCAAGCCGAACGCCACGTTGCCCAAACCAGGAAAATTGCCGAAGACTTCCCAGAATTTCAGGCCGTGGTAGCTCGGGTCCGGCCCGGTGAAGTTCGCGAAGCGGCCGGAGCCGTAATCGAAGTTCCCACCGTCGACCAAAACACCGCCAATCGTGGTTCCGTGGCCGCCAATGAATTTTGTCGCGGAGTGCACGATCACGTTTGCGCCGTGCTCGAACGGCTTCATCAAGAACGGGGTGGCCGAGGTGTTGTCGATGACGATTGGGACGTGGTGGGCCTGCGCGATCTTGCTAACCTGCTCGAACGGGAAGACATCCCACTTAGGGTTGCCGATGGTCTCACCAAAAATAAGGCGGGTCTTCTCGTTGATGTGCCGCTCGAAGTTGCTCGGGTCTGAAGGATCGACGAAGTGGACCTTGATGCCGTATTTCGGCAGCGTGTAGTGGAACAGGTTGTAGGTGCCGCCGTAGAGCGATGTGGACGAGATGATTTCGTCGCCGACTTCGGCAAGGTTTGTGATCGCGAGAACTTCCGCCGCTTGGCCGCTTCCGGTCGCGACCGCGTGCGAGCCGCCTTCCAACTGGGCGATTCTGGTTTCGAAAACGGCCGTCGTCGGGTTCATGATTCGGGTGTAAATATTTCCGAACTCCTGAAGCGCGAACAGACGCGCCGCGTGCGCCGCGTCATCAAACACATAACTTGTGGTCTGATAGATGGGAACGGCGCGGGATTTCGTCGTCGGATCAACCGATTGCCCGCCGTGAAGGGCAAGGGTTTCAAAACTTTGGCGGATAGCGTCGCTCATAGCACTCTAGCTAACCACCCTCGCGGCTGGATTCGTGCCGGAAACGGAACGGATGAAGGTAAACCGCCCACAAATCGGAAGAAGCGTCCGTACGGTGCGGCTGAAACTTTTCGAACCAAATTCGATTCGTCGGCAAAAAACCTGAAGTCTCGGCAAAATCGCCAGAAATCCCGCAACATTCGACAATATGCCCATACAAATCGCCGATCTGTTTGATATGTTGTACGTAGCCGGACTTTTCTTCGTGATCTGACGCCGGCGGAGAAACTATGCCTGTTCGAAATCATTCAAAAAGCGGCTTTACGCTGATCGAACTTCTCGTCGTCATCGCGATCATCGCGATCCTTGCCGCCATCCTCTTCCCCGTTTTCGCCCAGGCGAAAGCTGCGGCTAAGAAGTCGGTCGCCCTTAGCAACACGAAGCAGAGCGGAACCGGCGTGCTTCTTTACGCGGGAGACAACGACGACACGTTCCCGCTGATGCACGCGATTGACTCGGTCACCGGCACCTACCTTCACACCGCAGGTACTTCGCCGTCCTACCGACTCCACTCGGTTCCGGCCGGCTGGGGCCCGAACGCCGCATTCCGAGACACGGACTCTGTCGCTTGGCACAACAGCGTGTTCCCGTACACGAAGAACTACGGCATCTTCACCGCCTCTGGGCTGAACACCTACACTGCAGGCTTCACCTATCCGGCAGGTTCGGAAGGGCTTCCGACCACCGGACTTAGCGCCAACGGACTTCTCAACGGTTATCCGGCAACCGCCGTCGCACGAAGCAGCCAGCTTCCGCTTCTGACGTGGGCTAACGGAAAAGAGGCTTACCGAGGCTATGGCTACACGGCGGTTTACCTCCGCTGCAACATCGTAGGCACTCCTGGCAATCCGGCACCGGCTTGCGTCTTCAACCCAGGCGGCGCCCCGCAGGCTGGCCTTCCGGAGCGAACCCGACAGGACACCTACGAGTTCACCTTCGTTCCTTCGAACGACACCACTTGGGTGTTCGGAGACGGCTGGATCGTGGTCCACGCCGACTCTTCCGCCAAGTTCTACAAGCAGCCGAAGTCCGGTCTAAACACGTCGTCGCGCACCATGCCTGGCTATGAGTACTCGACGATCGCGCAGGGCGCAACGATCGAGGGCGGCAACGTCTCGCTTCCGGCTCGCTGCGTCTCTGGCAGCTCGGCTCCGGCCTACCTCAGCTATTTCCGACCGGACTCCGAGTTCAACTATGCTCTCGGTTCGACCGCGATGAGACAGCCGTGCACGCCGTAAGCAAGTGGTTCCTCGGTGCCCTGCTCTTGGGTCTCCTCCTCGCGGGTTGCGAGGGGGGAACTCCCGAGAATAAGGGCGACAAGGCTCCGGCGCCTGACGCCGCCGCCACGAAAGAAGCCGGTGCCGCCGCACAACCTGTGCGCGGCGGATCGGACTCGAACTAACTCTAGGCGTAACTCACGCTTACAGTTGATTGGGGAGGCAGCATTGCTGCCTCCCCATCTTTCGTTTTCGCCCGCCGGAGTAGCGACAAGGCGAAAGGTAATCTTGGCGCGATGTCGCTCAACAAGAAAACGATTGACCAACTCGACGCTTCCGGCAAGCGCGTTCTCGTTCGATGCGATTTCAACGTTCCGCTAGAGAACGGCGTCATCACCGATGACCGCCGAATCGAAGGCGCTCTGCCCACCATCAAGCGGTTGATTGAGCAAGGGGCCGTTGTCATCTTGGCGAGCCACTTGGGTCGGCCGAAAGGCATCACCCCCGAATTCTCCTTGGCCCCGGTTGCGGCCCGATTGACCGAACTGCTGGGCAAAGATGTCCCGCTCCTCCCAGATTGCGTCGGCCCAGAGGTTGAGGCCGCCATCTCCGCCGCAAAGCCCGGCGATGTGCTTCTTCTTGAGAACGTCCGGTTCCACCCCGAAGAAGAAAAGAATGACCCGGCGTTCGCGGCTCAGCTTGCTGCGCTTGCCGACGTGTTTGTGAACGACGCCTTTGGCACCGCCCACCGGGCCCACGCCAGTACTGAAGGCGTGGCCCATCTCCTTCCCGCCTACGCCGGATATCTCATCCAGAAGGAAATCGAGCATCTCGGAGTCGTCGTCGAAAACCCAGCTCGACCCTTCGTTGCCATCATGGGCGGAAGCAAGGTCAAGGACAAGATCGCCCTCATCGACAACCTGCTGCCGAAGGTCGACAAGCTGCTGGTCGGCGGTGGCATGACCTACACCTTTTTGAAAGCCCAAGGACTCGAGATCGGCAAATCCATCTTGGATGCCACAAGCATCGACTACGCCGCCCAGCTATTGCGAGACCACGCCGACAAGATCGTTCTGCCGACCGACGTCGTGATTTCGGACAAGTTCGCCGAAGACGCCATGACCAGCATTGTCCCGGTAAACGAAATTCCGTCAGATCAGGAAGGGCTTGACATCGGCCCGGAGACCAGCGCCCATTTTGCCACGATCATAAAGACCGCCGGTACCGTTCTTTGGAACGGCCCAGTGGGCGTGTTCGAACTCACGCCGTTCATGGCCGGAACGCGCGCGGTTGCCGAAGCCATGGCCGAAAGCGATGGGGTCACGATTGTCGGCGGCGGTGACTCGGCGGCGGCCGTCGAGAAATTCGGCCTCGCCGAGAAAATGACCCACGTGAGCACCGGCGGCGGCGCTAGCCTAGAGTTCTTGGAAGGAAAGACGCTACCGGGAATCGCGGCGCTTCTTGATGCCTGATGTACCTGTGCATCCGGGTTGATTTGGACTACGTTCCGTGGGACACGCCGGACGCCGTCGAGTACGGTCATGGCGAGCCCGCTATGCTGCTGCGCACTCTTGAGCTCGCGAAGACGATGGGGCTAAAGCTGCATTTCTTCGCGTCAAATCGCGTCCTTCGCGCCTTTCCCGCAACCGCCGAGGTCGTACTCGGCGAGGGTCACGACCTTGACTGGTTGTGCAAGCACCCCGAAAACGCCTCGGAGCGATTCGCCGAAGCAACCCGACTCTTTGCCGAGCAGAAGAACGAAATCCAGGGCCTCGCCCTCAAGGCCGGATGGCCGGAAGACTCGCCGGGTTTTCCCGGACTTGAGAGCCTTCGGTTTATTAGCGGCACGGGTTCCTGCGCCCCCGGCATCCCGTTCTTCCCCGTTGAGTTCAAATCGATTCGACAGGCCAGCCAAACCGGCCTCACGGCAAGGGCTTGGACGGATTCGATGAAGAAGAACATCCGCGACTGCGCGACGCGCGATCGGGGCATGACGCTATCGGTGCGACCTCAGGTAATGGCGAAGTACGACCCTAAGCTCATTCACCTCAAGGAGATCGCCGTCATGGCGAAAGCGGTCGAAATTCCGGTCGTAACGCTTCGCCAGCTGGTTAACGCAGCGAAATGACTTCCCACTCAACGCGCTGGGACATGCTCTTGCCCGGGGCAATCCGGCGAAGCGGCGTGCAAAGTTCTAACTCGGCGTAGCGTGTGCTGTCGCGAGTCGAGCTGACTTGCTGGGCACGACCACGATCTGGGTAGACGCCGCTCGCCTCGAACCGGGACCGCATGACAAACCGCATGTTTGCCCGCTCGGCCGCAACGTATCCGGCAAGCGCTCCACCGGTATAGCTCACGGTTTGCCGGGGATTGCTTCGAACGCGAAGCTCAGCTCCCGTGCTTGTTTCGTAGGCCGAGTTGTCGATGTCCTGCAAGATTGCGTAGCCCTTGGGATAAAGGGGCGACTTTTCGATCGGCAGAATCACCGCGTCGGGCTCTGCAACCTGGGCGACCTGCCAAATCGACATTTCGATGATCTTGTTGCCGACGTTGGTCAGTTTGTTTTCGAACCGAGCCAAGCTCGTTTTGGGGTCGAGAGTTACTCGGCGCTCCAGCCGCACGTTGTACTTCTTGCTGACCGGGCTACGGGCAACAAAGCCGTTCGCGAGAAGGGTGACGTCGTACCCAGAGCCGTCGAGATCTGGGTCGGGCGGCCAGCCCCAAAGGCTTTCCGGTGCCAGCCAAAGTTTGTCTCCGCCAAAGTTAGCCCATTCACCGGGTTTTCGCGGAGCGTTTAGATTTCGCCAAAGCAGATTCGGGCCTTCAAGCGGTCCGTAGTAGATAACGCGGCCCGTTGTCCGCCAATAGGAAAGTTTATAGCTCTTGTTCTTAAGAGTTACGACTTCGGTCAACAGTTTTGTTTCCCGCCTTATCGCTTGCTCGGTAAGGAGCATAGCCATTGTCGCAACCAGCACACACGAAGGTTAACCGACGATTAAGTGCCCCGGCTATCACCTTTTTGGGTGTCTCTCTTTCCCGTACAACTATCTGGAGCAAACCGTGGGTGCACCAAAAGTCTCTTTCTACCGGTGCATTCCTCGCAAAAACGGAATCCCTCCGATACACTTGATCGTCATAGGCTCAGGAAGTTGAGCTTGAGGCAATTATGGCAAAGAGTTTGTACGACGTGCTCGGAGTTCCCAAATCGGCCGACGAAAAGACGATCAAGTCGGCTTATCGCAAACTTGCCCGAAAGTATCACCCAGACGTAAACCCGAACGACCGTTCGGCCGAGGAAAAATTCAAGGAAGTCAGCGCGGCCTACGAGGTCGTGGGTGATCCAGAAAAGCGCAAGCTCTATGATCAGTACGGTGACAACTGGAGTGCCGTGCAGGCCAACGGTCCCCGCGCCGCCTCCGGGGCCCAGGGCGAGGATGACATGGGCGGTTTCACCGGGTTTGGCGGAGGGTTTGGCACCATCTTCGAGCAGTTTTTCACCGGACCGCGTGGCAACCGTGTCGTCTACGAGGACTTAGAGTACGGCCAGCCAAAAGACGTCGAACAGACAATTTCGATTCCGCTCACCGAGATCGATAGCGGGACAAAGCGGACGTTGACTTACCAGACATTGGACCAACAGCGCATTCAAGGGAACGTGACGACGGTGCCCGTGACGAAGAAGGCCGAGGTAACGATTCCAGCGGGCACCCCCGACGGAACGCGCTACCGGATCTCTGGCAAAGGGCAGGCCTCCGCGGGTGGCAAAGCCGGCGACCTGCTTGTGACCGTCAAGTGGGCCGAGAACCGGGTGTTTCGAACGGTCGGCGACGGCCTAGAAGTCGATGTGGAAGTGAGCTACTTGACCGCCGCGCTTGGCGGAGAAATTGACGTACCAACCCTCCGCAGCACGCTACAACTGAAGATTCCGGCGGGCACCCAAAGCGGCCAAAGCTTCCGCCTGAACGGCCAGGGCCTTTCGTTGAAGAACGGCGGACGCTCGAACCTGATGGCAAAAATCAAGATCACCGTGCCAAAGACCCTTAGCCCGCGCGAGCGCGAACTGCTGGAGCAAATCGCCGCGATGTACCGGCTAGGAGCCACCGCTTGAAGGCCGACAATCAACCGGTCTACATGATCGGCGTTGCCGCCCAACTTTGCGGAATTCACCCTCAAACGCTGCGCCAATACGAGCGTCTGGGGCTGGTCACGCCCCAGCGCGCCGGGGCTAAAAACCGCCTGTACAGCGAAAACGACATTAAGCGGGTGAAGCGCATCCAACGCCTCACCCAGGAAATGGGTGTCAATCTGGCCGGCGTCGAACTCATCCTACGCCTACTGGAGGATATGGACGAGATGCGCCGCGACCTCGAGCATCAGTTCGAAGAATACGCAAAGGATGTGGAGGCGAGGCTCCAGCAGATCCTAGAGAAGCCCCACATCCCTCTCCGCAAGGACGAGACTTTACTTCCCGTCCCCAACATCCGACCCACCCGTCAGATCGACATCTGAACTCAGTCGCCGATTGGGTAGTTCCGGGGCGGTGCGCAACGGTGCCCCGTCTTCGCGTCGTACTGCTGGTGATACTCTTCCGCCACCCAGAACGGCTCTGCCTTTCGAAGGGTTGTCGAGATCGGCTTTTTCCAGTTTTTCTGCTCCTCGTCTCGGCTGGCCTGCGCTACCTTTAGCTGATCTGGACCGTACAGCCAAATCGCGCTTCGGTACGAGTCGCCGATGTCGGGTCCTTGGCGGTTCACCGCCGTCGGGTTGTGCCAAGCCCAAAACGTGTCAAGCAGCTTCTTGTACGACACCTTCTTCGGGTCGAACTCGACCAAGACGGTCTCCACATGACCGGTTGTATGGGTGAGAACCTGCTCGTAATTTGGGTTTTTGGTTGTGCCGCCGGTGTAGCCCACCGTCGTCGCCGTCACCCCGGGGGTCTCACGAAACGCGGTCTCTACGCCCCAAAAGCATCCGGCCGAAAAACCGGCTAATGCGAGGCCCGCTTTCGGCTTCGGATTCGAAGTGTTAAGTGCATTGCCCGGATTGATCCCGACTTTGCCCCCGCCGGGCTTTGCCTGGACAACCGCGCAACCCATGAGAGCGGCGCAAAAAGTAAACGCGATGGAAAGCTTAGCGAGCGGTTTCATTTACTACTAGATACGTTTTGACGCTCAAGAATTCCACAATTTTTCCTCGACCCGCACATTGCAGCCGAAAAGCTCGTCGTACACTTTGCCGGTCTGCCGGAATTCATCCTTCCTCTTCGAAATCTGACATGAAACGAGCTTTCACCCTGATCGAACTTTTGGTGGTCATCGCGATCATCGCCATTCTGGCGGCAATCCTCTTCCCCGTTTTTGCGCAGGCAAAACTGGCCGCAAAGAAGACGCAAGGTCTCGCGCAGATGCGGCAGCTTGCGACCGGCCTCTTGATCTACGCCGGAGACTCGGACGACTACTTCCTCCCGGCTTCGATGCGACCGCTCATCCCGGTCGGTGATCCGGAAGTCTGGCCGCCGAAGCTATTCCCCTACATCAAGACGGAGGGAATCTTTATCGTTCCGGGCAGCGATGCCACCTTCGCCAAAGATTGGGCTTCCCGTCGCAACCAGAACATCGGCTACAGCGACGCTACCGGGGTTGACCTTGCCTCTACGGCCGTAGAGGGTGCGGCTGGCCCGGGGACGGAAGGCTTCACATCGGCCGCCAACTTCTCGGCCGCAGACGAGCCAGCTTCCATCGGACTCTTCGCCACCACGCCGAACTCCAAGACCGGCAAAGAGCGCGGCTACGTGTTCAACCCGTACAACGGACCCAATTCGCCAACCGGCATCTACCGCGAGGGCCTGCCGCTGATCGCCGACGTGAATGTCTGCACGACGCCTTACAAGGGCATGGACTACTCGAGCCGAACACCTGGCACCTTGAAGCCAACTTTCGCTCTCTACGGCGCAGATGGCAAGGGCAACGGTTCGACGCCGGTGATCTTCGCCGACGGCCACGCAAAGGCCTACAACGCCAACAGCCTGGCGAGCTTCGGAAAGGTCATCTGGCGCTTCCGCTAAGCTGGCGTCTCGGCGAGCCAACGGCGCAGCTCGCTAAAGCTTTCCGCCGAGATCGTGTGGCCCATCGGATACTTCTGATGGGTCACCTTTTTGTTGCCGTTTCGCAGAGCTTGCGCCATTTCCTGTGAGAAGTGGGGCGCGACCACGCGGTCTTCCTCGCCATGCTGGAGCAGGATGGCCGGGCAGTTAGGCGTGTTTAGCAACGCCTCGAAGTTAGGCGGGGGAAACCCGCTGAGCGCAGCCACCGCGACAAACTGATCCGGATGCTGTGCCGCCGCCGCGAGGGCGACCGCCGCACCTTGACTGAACCCGATCATTACTTTCCGCGGCTCTGCGCTGCTTGCCGCGTACTTGGCCACCATCGCCCCCGCCGCCAGTATTCCATCGGCATCGACGCTTCGAACGCCGTCCGGGCCGAACTGCACGTCAAACCAAGCAAAGCCTGGTCCGTATGGAACGGGGGCTCGTAGTGAGGTCACGCTTCCGAATGAATTCAGCCCGAGCGCGAGATCGGCAAGGTCGTTCTCATCCGCCCCCAGTCCGTGCAAAAGGAACACGCGCGTGTCAGAGAACGGAGCTTCCCACTGGCGAACGATTAAGGACATGGCTAAAGCTTGTACCCTTGAGCGATGGATTCACAACGGCTTGAGTTCTTTGCCCGAACCGCAGAGGAACGCTTTGCAATCGCGCCCGAGGACCTTGCAATTGCGCTCAGCGTGCCCGGGCAGTTGTGTATTCACCACCGGGGAGATGAGCCGTTTTACCCGGCCAGTCTGGTGAAGCTGTTTTATCTCGCCTTCCTGGAGCATCAATGGGGCGGGATGCTCTCTGACGAAGTGCAGGGCGCGGCCACCGACATGATTCGCGACTCTTCCAATGATGCCACCGGGCTCATCCTTGATGTGCTCACGGGCACCACCGGCGGGCCGGAGCTTGAAGCCGTCGAACTTACCGTTTGGATGGAAAAGCGACAGGCGATCAACCGCTGGTTTGCGTCGAAGGGTTACACCGGCGTGATGGCCTGCCAGAAAACCTGGAACGAGGGTCCGTACGGTCGGGAACGCCAAGGCTACGGCCCGGATCGTCATCTGCGGAACTCCCTCACGGCAAACGCTTGCACCCGGCTCATGACGGAGATTTCCACGGTTGCAATTCTCAACCTCGAAGCCTGTAACAGGATGCTAGACCTGCTTGCCCGCCCAAATCCGCTGGGCGACGAGACGGCCGACTTCCAGGCGAGGGGGTTCATCGGTCGCGCCATCGGACCAGGAGTTCGGCTGTGGTCGAAGGCAGGCTTCGTGGAGACCGAGCGCCACGACATCGCCCGTGTCGTCGCCCCGAACGGCCGCGAGGCAATTCTGACGATCTTCACCAGGAACGCCACCCGGAAGCCGGACGTCATCCCCTTCCTTGCGCAGCAAATTTTTCAGGAACTCGGGATACCCGTGCGCGCATCCGTCGAGGGCACCGAGGTCGAAGAGTATCGCGGAATCTGAAGATTTGATGGAAAACAGTGGAAAAAGGGCCCGCTTCGAAACGTGAATTGACTTTTTTCGCGTCAGACTAAACGAATCTCATGAAAAAGCTTCTCCTTATCCTCGTCGCCGCTGCGCTTGCCGTAGTTCCGGCTCTCTCCATCGCCCAGGGCACCCCGCCGCAGTTCACTCCGGAGCAGAAGAAGAAGATGGAAGAAATGCGCGATAAGCAGTACGAGATGCTGAAGAAGACTCTCAACCTGAAGCCGGACCAGGTCAAGAAGATGAAGGCTCTCGACGCCAAGATGCAGCCGAAGATGATGAAGATCATGCAGGAGCCGGGCGACATGAGCGCAAAGCAGCAGAAGATGATGAAGTTTCAGAGCGAGGCTATGGCCGAGCTGAAGAAGATCCTCTCGCCCGAGCAGTTCAAGAAGTTCATGGCCAGCATGTCCCAGGCGCGAAAGGGCATGGGCGGCGGAGCGGGCGGAAACTAAACCCTAGCACCGAACGACAGGACGGCTCAACGAAAGTTGAGCCGTCCTTTTTTTACGCCGGAGTTGCGAACTGTTCGACGTGCTTAAGGCAGCAAGCGCGAACGCGGCCACGGATGCGGTTAATGTAGGCGGCGCGCTCCGTGACGCCAACCGCCCCGCGCGCATCCAGAAGATTGAACACGTGGGAGCACTTTAGGGCCAAGTCGAGCGCCGGGTAGACGAGGGCGCGCGGTCCCTCGCCCGCCGGGAGGTCGCTTCCTCCGGCGAGCGGGTTCGAAGTCAAGATCGACTGCGACGCGTCCCAAAACACCGGCGTCTCAATCACTCGTTTCGACTCGGCTTCGTACATGTCGAACAGCTCGAACAGCATCTTCGTCGAGGCGATTTCGAAGTTGTAAACGTTGTTCTGCATCTCCTGCTGGTAGTCCACGTCGCGGTAGCTGACGTGGTCGTTCCACTGGAGATCCTCCCAGAACCCCTTCCCCTCGTCCAGCATCAGGCAGAGGCGCTCGGGACCGTAAGTGATTTCCGCGCAGACCGGGTTGCATTCGATGCCGCCCATCTGCTGGAAAAACGTGAACTGCGTGATCTCCGCCCCGTTCACCCAGACCTCCCAGCCGACGCCGCTGGCGCCCGCCGCTTGGCTCTCCCAGTCATCCTCAACGAGCCGAACGTCGTTCTTTGCGGTGTCGAATCCCAGCGCGTCCAGCGAACCCAAGTACAGGTCGACGATATTGTCCGGCGACGGCTTCATGATCACCTGATACTGGTAGTATCGCTGGCTACGTTGCGGATTCAACGTGTAGCGGCCGTCGGCCGGTCGTCGAGAGGGCTGCACGTAGGCAACATTCCAAGGATTCGGGCCGAGCACGCCGAGCGTCGTGGCCGGGTGCATCGTTCCGGCACCAACTTCCGTGTCGTAGGGCTGGAGAATGGCGCAACCCTGCTTGCTCCAGTAGTCGTTGAGCCGGAAGACCATCTCCTGAACCGTCATGTGCTGGGAGGATACCTATGCCGTGCCGACGGGCTGCCAGACCAGTTGAACCCGCCGGAACGCCACCCGCATCTCTTCCGAGGGAAACTCTGCTGCAATCCGTTCCTCCGTCCAGCGCTCGCTCAGAGGCTCTTGGCACCGTCGGAGGCAGGCGTTTAGCAAGTTGACCACCGGCTGCGGCGAGATTAACGGAACGCCGCCCACCAGCCGAACCGCATTCAGCGCGAGATCATCGAGTGCCTCGGAATCCCAGCCCAGATCCACCGCGACGGATACGGCCAGGAGGGTGACGTCGTCTGCGAGGGCAATCTGCTCGGGCGTAAGCGACACCTCCTGGACGACAAGACGCCGTCGAAGAATAAATTCGGAGTCCCCGTTCGGCGATTCCCGACCAATTCCATCGGTTTGCTCCATCTTTAGCAACGGAGCTTACGAGATTCCGTAGTTCATTTGTCCCTTCGCCATCAAACCGCTTGTAGAATATTGCCCAATGGAAACGCCTCCGCCTTACATTCCTTCGAAGCCAAAAAGCAAAACCGGGTTGGTCGTGGGACTCGTCATTGCGGCGGTCCTTGTCTGCTGCGTTGGGCCGATTGCCGTTATCGGCGGCGCTTTCGCCTGGTTGATGAACAACGGCCAGAGTTTCATGACCTGCACGATGTCGTACACCCTCGTTCCAAAGGCGGTAACGGCATACGTTAAGAAGAACGCCGGCACCTTGCCGAAGGCGGCAAAGTGGCAGGATGACGTGCGGCCGTTTTACAAGAAGATCAACACAAAGCTGGCCGAAAAGGGCGAAATGGGGCCCTTCAAGCTAGCGCCGGTTGAGGGCGACTGGGGATGCACCGAAGCCGGCGAGAATACCGGCATGGCGTTCAACACCGAGATCGCCGGCAAGAAGCTAGCGGACATCAAGGACCCGGGAAACACCATCATGCTGTTTGAAACCAGCAAGACCGGCAAGAACCTTGCGTTCAAGTACAAGGCAGAGCCGTATGAGAAAAGCCCGAAGATGATGGGCACCGCGGAACATCGCGGCTGGTTCGTCGTCATGGCAAGTGGCGAGCTCTATGTCTTTGGAAAGGACGGCAAGCGGGCAAGAGCTTCGAGCACTACGGGCATGGACCTCAACGTGGACGACCTCTGAACGCGTCGTTCTGACCAAGTCAAGCGTATACTCGGCATAGGAGTCAAAGAAAATGTTCGGATTAGGCGGCCAAGAGCTACTCATTATTCTCGTCATCGTGTTGGTGCTGTTCGGCGGAAAGAAGATTCCCGAACTGCTCCGAGGTGTCGGTAAGGGCGTCGGTGAACTTCAAAAGGGTCTTGACGAAGGAAAGCGAACCATCGTTGAGGCGGCCCAAACCGAAGAAGAACCGAAGAAAGTTCTCAAGAGCTAACCCAGTTTGAAGCTGGGTTGGTACGGGTTCGAGCTTGATCTCGATGGGGATTGGGCTCCGGCCGCCGTGAACGGCAATCGGGCGTCGGGCTATCTGCGCCTGGCCTCTGGCGGAAAAGTCGGATTACAGCTTCGCTGGGAAGCGGCGAAGTCGCAACCCAATCTACACCGCGCCCTGGAGCAATATTCCGCGAAGCTTCAGAAGGACGCGAAGCGATCGAAACAGAAGTTTTCGTTTGAGTCCGAATCGGATGTTCGGGGCTTTGCCTACCGCTATTCGGGCACCGGATTCGGGCGTGGACGCCTCTGGTGGGATGAAAACACCTCCCGAACCGTCTTTCTGGAGGCGATTTCGCGCGAAAACGAATCGCTCCTGGCCCCGCTCAAGAAGACGTTTTCCGCGTTTCGAACCACCGAGTTAGAAACCGAGTGCTGGGCCGTGCTTGGGCTGTGCGTGTGGTTGCCGCGTGGGGCCGAGGTCACCAAGCGGGTTTTTGTCGCCGGGCGAACGCATCTCGCGTTTAAGTCCGGGCGCTCCGAGTTTTGGGCGGAACGGTGGGGGCTGGCCGATCAGCTTCTGCGAAAGCATCCTCTGGCGGAGTGGGCGAAGTCGGTGACTCGCCTGCCCAAGGCAAAAACGGTCTTGGTAAGCAACCACATGGTCGAAGCCATCCGTCCGAAAAACTGGTTCCGGCCCGGCGCAAAGGCGCTCATCTCGGTGGATGAGGCCGCAAACCAAATAAGCGTCGTCTACTCAGAGTTTCGTGAGTCAAAATGGGAGCCACAGTGGGACTGGTTGAAAAAGTAAAGTCGAGCGTGAATCGGGGAAGAGCCAAGCTCACTCCCGAGCAGTTCCGCAAGGCAAAACCGGTCCGCAACAACCTCGTCCGCTGGGAAGAAAACGAAGACGGCAGCGTTCTCATCATCGCGCCCATCGACGTAGACCGCCGCGCTTGGCTAAAGTGGATGGCGAAGTACATGAAAATGCCGGTTGAGAAACAGTTTGAACTTGAACCCATCGGCGGTTTCGTCTGGATTCACTGCGACGGCCAGCAAACCAGCGAGACAATCGCCCGAAAACTCCGCGAACGGTTTAAAATGAACCGTCTCGAAGCGGAGGCATCTCTCAGCGCGTTTCTCAGCTCGCTCACGGAACGCCGCCTGATCACGCTTCTGATTGGAAAATCGAAATGAGTGAACCCACGGCGCGCGCCCAGTTTAAGAACGTTGATCCGCCGTTTTGGGTGGCGTGGAACCAGGCAATCGCCAGCATCCGCGTTCGCTTTTTCCGGCAGCTGATCACCAGCGTGGGCATTGCCCTTGGCATCGCGTTCTACGCCTCGATGCAGACCCTTCGCATCGCGGAGAGCTCGCTTACCAAAGACGACACGAAAATGCAGTGGCTCGTCGCGACTTCCCTACTGATGTGCCTCGTCGGCGTGACGAACTCGATGCTGATGTCGGTGTCGGAGCGTTTCCGCGAGATCGGCACGATCAAGTGCCTCGGTGCCTCGGATAGCTTCATCGTCCGCGTCTTCTTTCTGGAGGCCACGATCCTCGGCGCCACCGGTTCGTTCGCCGGAGCGGCCCTCGGGGTTGGGCTTAGTTGGATTGCCGCGCGCGCCAGCGGGGCCAACGTGGCCTTTGCGGATTGCTTGGGCATCACCTTAAGCGCCACCGTCATTGGCATGGTAATGACCGTCCTTGCCGCGGTTGCGCCCGCCATCCAGGCCGCCAAGATGCCCGCCGCCGCCGCGCTCCGCGTGGAAGTGTAGAAAATTTCGATATGGAAAAAAGCAGAGAAGCAAACACCCAGGACGTTGTTGTCCGAACCGTCGACGTGGCCAAGCAGTACGGCGAGGGCGAGGCGGCCGTGCGCGCCCTTAACGGCGTAACGTGCGAGATTTACGGCGGTGAGTACCTGTCGATCATGGGCCCCTCCGGCTCGGGTAAGTCGACGCTGTTCAACATGATCGGCGGCCTGGACAAGCCTTCCGAAGGCTCCGTTTTCGTGAACTCGGTTGACATTGCTGAGCTAACGGCTCGCGAATTGGCGTTTCTTCGCTGCCACACCATCGGCTACATTTTCCAAACGTTTAACCTGATTACGGTCCGAACTGCGCTGGAAAATGTGACCCTGCCAATGCTGTTTGCCGGCACGCCGCCGGACGAAGCGGAAGTGCGCGGAATGGAGCTTCTCGATTTGGTTGGCCTAGGGCACCGGTACCACCACCGCCCTACCGAGCTCTCTGGCGGCCAGCAGCAGCGTGTGGCGATCGCGCGGTCTTTGGCGAATCACCCGCGCATTATCCTTGCCGACGAGCCGACCGGAAACCTCGACCTTAAGACCGGTCAAGAGATCATCGACCTGCTTCGGCTTCTGAATCGCGACCAGAATGTCACGATTATCTCGGCCACCCACGATCACAAGATGCTGGACGTGAGCGACCGGATTTTCCACATCCGCGACGGCAAACTCGCGAAGATCGAGACTAAGGAAGAGGCAATCGCCAGCGGTCACGCGGCGGCCTAAAGCTTGGCGATGTAGACGGTCTTTTGCTCACCGGTCGAGTCAATCGACATCGTTCGGCCCATCGATACTTTGGTCTTCGACGTACCGCCGATCTCGGCCCGTAGCGTCCTGCCGGTTACCGGGTCGATCCAAATCTTCCCCGAAAGGTTGATCGTTGTCGACAGCCCGACCTCTTCCGCACCCCCGGGCAAGCCGGAGTTCTCGGGGAGTTTCTGCGTCATTGACATGCTGGCCTCGCAATTGGCTAGCAGCAGCAGCGCCGGAACTCCATTGAGCGATTCGCGGGCCGAAAGCGTGTAGTTCATGAAGGATGCCGACTTACTCGGTAGAGTTGACGTTGGCAGTTTGACCTTCCAGCTGCTCCCGATGCTAACCAGCTCGGCCGGAAACTCCGGAAAGACAAACCCGTTCGTGGCCGCAACCAAAGCACTGGCGTCGATCGTTTGACCGGGCATCGTGACCGGCGCGTTCGCGAATCTAAGTCGATTGAGAACGTCGAGCGTTCCCAGTGTCTTTACGACCGTTGGCTTGTCCGACTTAGGCATCATCGCGGCCATTGGTCCGGTAACTTTCATCGGATCCATTCGCGCCGTGCCTTCGATTTTCATTCCCTGAATGTCGACGCCAACGCATCGGTACGACTGGGTCCCGGTTAGCGAGACCGAATAGCTTTGCTCGCCCGCCCCGCCGGGAAGTTCGACCGAGTTCTTCGTCTCGGTTGTGTACGTGTACCGCTCGCCTTCTGCCATCGCAAACTTCCGCCGAAGGAGGAAAGGCTGGTCGGCAGGAACCGGCAAGGTGCCCAGAACAAATAGGGTGGCAAACCACATGCCGCAAGTTTACGGCACAATCCATGCGTCCGCGTCGTCTTTTGATGGTGCTTTCTGCATTAAGCTTCATTCTCTTCGCCGGGCCGCCGGATGTCTCGCTCCTTTTCGGCGGAGACCTCATGCTGAACGCCGTGCCGGTTAAAGCCGCTCCATTGCGCGCCCTCGCCCCGCAAGCGGCAAAGCACGATGCGTTCTTCGCCAACCTGGAGATTCCGCTCACGAACGTGCGCACGGCCACAGTCCGAAAGACACCGAAAGAACTTCGGGAGCGCGACCAATACATTCTCAAAGCCGATCCGAAGCACATTGCATCGCTGAAGCAAGCCGGAATCACGGCGGTGAGCCTGGCCAACAACCACGCCATGGACTACGGCTGGCGAGGCCTGTCCCAGCAAAACGCTGCGCTGGAAGCCGCCGGCATCCCGCACGCCGGAGCCGGCAAGAACGCCGCTGCCGCCGCCCGGGCGGTGACGGTGCAGGCCGGAAAGTACCGCGTTGCGCTCATATCTTCCCTTGCGTTTATGTCTCGGACCGCTCTTTGGAAGTGCACTCCCGCGACGACGAAGCAGCCCGGAATCATGGTGCTGCCGTTCAACGGCGTCATCAACAATACCGCCCGTACAAAGCTGAAAAGCTGGATCGGCACGGCTCGGAAGAACCACGATTTGGTGGTCGTGGCGTTGCACTGGGGCATCGAGAGAAAGCCGGTGCCGTCGCCGTACCAGGTCGCGCTGGGCCGAGCGTGCATCGACGCGGGGGCCGACATCGTCTGGGGCCACCATCCTCACGTGCTCCAGGCCGCCGAGCTTTACCAGGGTCGGCCGATCATGTACTCCCTAGGCAACCTCGTCTCGCCCACGCCTGCTCAGTCGGCGCTCATTTCGGCGAAATTGCAAGACGGTAAGTGGACCTTGAACGTGCTGCCGACCGCTATCTCAGGTGGCAGGGTGAGGTTCGCCGCATCGCGGGCGGACTATGACCGTCGAGCGCGGCTCTTCGAAAGAGCATATGTAAGTAAGCAATAGGGTTCTTGTGCTGTACGGAGCAATTTTCCGCATATCGTCGTCGATAGGAACGTAGTGCACAGCCGCATTACGAAACCCACAATGACACTTATCACCCTTATCTCAGCTCTCGCGGCAACCATGATGTCGCCGACCACTTCCGGCCAAGCCGCCCCCGTCATGACGAACACAGTCGTGGTGGATCAGGAGATGATCAGCAAGGGGATGCGCATGCAGAACCCGATGGTCGGCGGCATGATGATGTCGGCGCAGAAGGACATCATCGACAACGCGGTCAACTCGGCCGATCACACGACGCTAGTCGCCGCCGTGAAAGCCGCGGGCCTCGTGGACACGCTCAAGTCCATGGGACCCTTCACTGTCTTCGCGCCGACCAACGCCGCATTTGGCATGCTTCCGGCCGGAACCGTGGATAGCCTCCTGATGGCGGAAAACAAGGACAAGCTCTCGAAGATCCTGACCTACCACGTCGTTGCAGGCAAGTTTGACTTCAACGCTCTCGCCCGGCTCATCAAGACCGGCAGAGGCTCCACCACTCTCATGACGGCAAGCGGCGGAAAGCTGGTCGCCATGATGAACGGCGCCCATAACATCGTCATCAAGGACGAGCACGACAACGTCGCGAGCATCTCGACCTACGACGTGCGACAGAGCAACGGAATCATCCACGTCATCACGAAGGTCTTGCTTCCTCGCTGACTTTGACGGCGCTGAAACGGCCCAAAATCCTTGCGATTCCGGGGCCGTTTGGGCGCGGTTGCAAACTTTTCATCTGAAACATCACGGCGCCGAAACAATTGCTTGCCAGGGGCCGTACAATCCAACGCATGAAGCGAGTTTTTTGGTCTCTTTTGGCGTTGGCATCCACCTTCTCCGTCTCGTCGGTCGCCTCCGCCGGGATTGACGTTGGTGATATGGCCCCTAGCATGACCCCGGCAAAGTGGGTGAAGGGTAAACCGGTCGCCAAATTCGAAAAGGGCAAGGTGTACGTCGTTGAGTTTTGGGCGACTTGGTGCGGCCCGTGCCTGCAGAGCATTCCTCACCTCACCGAGCTCGCCAAGAAGTTCAAGGGCAAGGTCAATTTCACCGGCGTAAGCGTGTGGGAGAACCAAACGAGCCCCGAGGACGACGCCTACTTCAAGAAGGTCGATGCCTTTGTGAAGGAAATGGGGCCGAAGATGGACTATAACGTCGCCGTCGATGGCCTCGATAAGTCGATGGCCAAAAACTGGATGGAAGCCGCGGGCGAGCGCGGAATCCCGAGTGCCTTCGTGATCGACCAGAAGGGACGCGTTGCCTGGATCGGCCACCCGCTTGCCGATCTTGAGAAAACGCTAAGCCAAGTCCTTGCTGGCACGTATGACATGGCACCGGTCAAGCGGGCACGGGCGGAAGAGAAAGCGGCAGAGGCGAAAGAGCGGGCCGTTTACGCACCGATCCAAGCGGCCCTTGCCAATAAGGACTACAAGCTGGCTCTCAGCGAGATCGATAAGGCCGTTGCAGCGAACCCCGACCTTAAGCCTCGGTTCGCCATGACGAGAGTCGATTTGACGCTGCGAACGGACGAAGCCGCCGGTCTTCTGGCCGCCAAGGCGCTCGCAAACGATCCAGTTATTAAAAAGGACCCGAACGCACTGAACGCGCTCGCATGGAACCTCGCGACGTTTAAGTACGTCGGACCAACGGATTACAAGGTCGCCGTCGCCATCGCCAAACAAGCGGTGGACGCCGGAGCCGGAAACGACCCGGCTGTCCTTGACACCTACGCCTACGCCCTCTTCAAATCTGGAGACAAAGCTACGGCCATCAAGACTCAAGAAAAGGCCATCGAATTGGCGAAGAAGTCCAACCCCGCGCTCGTCAAAGAGCTAGAAGGTCGGCTCGCCGAATTCAAAAAGACCAGCTGAACCCGCACTCTTGGCCCCGGCACCACGCTGGGGCCACCCCGAACCCCGCAACAAGAGCCTCCATGACCAGCAGCCAGACGTCCATCATCGAAACGCGAACCCCCGGGCTGACCATTCGGCGCCCCTTCATCGAAGTGACCTTCCAGCAAGGGTTGCCCCAAGACGCGGGCGTTAACGGTTGCCGCGTGGAGCACGTCATTGACCTCGCGGTTGAACGCTTGCGAATGTATCAGGCGGGACCTTTGGCCTGTCCCGAAAATGCCGAGGCCATCGAGTCTCTGGGGCACGCTCAAGCCGCCCTGCAAGCTAGAATGCGCCGCCGGGTGGAGCAAGGAGTTATCAATACGATGGCGCCTCACCTCGTCGTTCGCACCGAAGACATCCATGAAGATTTTTCTGCTACCGGCGCCTAGCTCCCTATGATATAAATAAGGGGTCAAACGGCTTGGTCTACACGTCATGAACCCCGGAATCTTCAAACTACCCCTCGTCACGGCATTGATTGCGGTTGCCGCTTCAGGTGCATGGGGTGGACAATACGCCGGGTTCGACCTACAGACCGTTGCGCCTTCCATCGCGGTTGCCGAGCACGCCCCGCAGACTATAACCGTGTCGGAGAAGACGGCGTCTCTGTACGAGTCCGAACTTACCCGAAGCAAGTTTTCGGACTTTCTCACTGAGCAGGGGCTTGAGTTCGTCATGCACGACGGCGTCATTTCCGTCGACAGAGGCATCTCTGTCGGTTTGAACAACCGTCCGGTAGCGGAGATTGTCGCGATTGTCGCCGGAGCATTCGGGGCAACCGCCGAGCAACGTCGCGGGGTCTGGTACTTCAAGAAGCGCCCGGTGGTGCTCTCATACTCCGAGATGGTTGCCCCAATCTCGTCCCAAATTGTTTCTCCCAGAGATCGAAGACTCGATCCGTTCGTCGCTTCCCTCACCTATGCCCAGGTCGATAAGGCCGGACGAATCGGCTACCTCACCGTGAAGGAGTTGTCCACGAAGCAGCGGACTCTAGTTCCGAAGCATCTGCTCGTTGCCGGTAAAAGCGCGGCGGACGCTAAGATTCGGCTTCCGAAAGACAGTTTGCCGGTGTTCAAATAGCAGAGCCGTCCTCAAATCCGAAATGGATTGGAGTCGGTGGCCTCTTTGCCCTCATTGCGGTCGGGCTTGGTGCGTTTGGAACGCACTCCCTACGCGCGTCCGTTACTCCAGACCGACTCGTCACATGGCAAACCGGCGTTCAGTACCAGCTGATTCACGCGCTTGCGATCATTCTCGTCTATCTGCTCTCCGCGACGGTTGGGCGGAAGTCGAGCGACCTCGCGGCAGCGCTGTTTGCGGTCGGCATCCTGGTTTTCTCCGGCAGCCTGTACGGATTAGTCTTGCTGAACCTGCCAATTCTCGGGGCGATCACACCGCTCGGCGGTTTGTGCTTCTTGACCGGCTGGGCGACCCTCGCGATCTCCGCGTTCCGGGCAAAGCCGTCGTAAACTAGCGAAATGCCCGTTTGGCCGTTCCTCGCCGTTGCTTTTCAAGACTGGACCATCACGGCCGAGCGGACGAACTTCGCAGAAACCGGCCGATATCAAGAGGCCGTGGACTTCTGCAAGCGGCTCGCCCGCTTCAGCCCGGCAGCCAAGGTGATCACCTACGGAAAGTCTCCAGAAGGGCGACCGATGGTGGCGCTGCTGATCTCCAGCGATCGGCAGTTTTCCGAGACGGCATTCACCGGCTCGAAGAAGCCGCTCATCTTCGTTCAAAACGGTATTCACAGCGGCGAGATCGAGGGCAAAGATGCTTCGCTAATGCTAGCACGCGACATGCTGGTCCAAAAGAAGCACGCGGAGTTGCTTGCCGGTGCCAACTGGGTGATCGTGCCGGTCTTCAGCCTAGACGCGCACGAACGATTTGGGCCGTACAACCGAATCAACCAGAACGGCCCGACCCAGATGGGATGGCGGGCGACCGCCCAAAACTTGAACCTGAACCGCGACTGGATGAAGGCCGACTCGCCCGAAATGCGGGCCGAAATCAGCCTCGTACAACGGTACAAGCCAGACATCTTCTTTGACAACCACACGACCGACGGCGCCGATTTTCAGTATGTGCTGACGCTGGGCATCCCCTGGGGGAGCGCAATGCCGGCCGAAACCGCCACTTGGTCGAAGAAGCTTTATGACCAATTAGAGCGACGTTGCTCCGCCCAAGGCTTCCCGACTGCGCCGTACTTTAGCATGAACAACCGCACGGATCCGTCTAGAGGGATCACCGTCAGCGACTACAGCCCCCGGTTTTCGCATGGCTACGTGTCGGCCCTGAATCGCCCCGCGATCCTGGTGGAAACGCACGTTCTTAAGCCGTATGAGCCTCGCGTGAAGGCGACGTACTCGGTGATGGTGGAAACCGCGCTTGAGTGCGTCCGGCAGGCCAAAGAGCTAAAGGCGATGAACGCCCGCGCCGATGCGGCGGCGGCCAGCGTCAAGGAAGGCGACTCGGTTGTTCTGACCAGCGAGCTTACGAACGAGACGGAACCGTTTACCTTCTTGGCCTATCCCTACGCTCCTCGGCCCAGCAGCATCACCGGGCGGCCTGTCGCCGCGTGGGATCGAACCAAGCCGCAAACGGTTGCTACGACCGTGCGGTGGAAGTTTAAGCCCGGTCTGACCGTGGCCGCTCCGGCGGCCTACGCCGTCCCGCCGGCGTGGCATGGCGTCATCGACCGGCTCAAGCTTCACGGAGTTAAGTCCTTCACCCTCAACAAGCCAATGACGGACCTGTTCTGGACGGAACGCTTCGAGGACGTCAAATTCGCTCCGAGCCCGTTCGAGTCGCGGCAGCAGCCTTCCTTCAAATCGGTTGCCATAAACGGAACGCGGACGCTGCCTGCTGGCACGGTAATCGTGCCGGTGGCCCAACCGCACTCGCGCCTGCTGATTCACCTGATGGAGCCGAACGCGCCGGACTCTTTTGTTCAGTGGGGCTTCTTCAACACGATTTTCGAATCAAAGGAGTACGCGGAAGATTACGCGATGGAACCCTACGCCAACAAAATGTTGGCCGGTAACCAAGCCCTTGCTAAGGAGTTTGCCGAAGCCCTGAAAGACGAAAAGTTTGCTGCCAGTGCATCCGCACGGCTCGACTTCTTCTACCGCCGATCGCCCTACTTCGACGATCGGCTCAACAAATACCCAGTTGTACGGCTCAGCACCGCACAACTTTTGAAAGCACACGGGCGAAACTAGAAGAAGTCTGCGCAGATGACCGGGCGAGCCGGTAAAAGCGGAAGGATCGCTGCCGCCGAGCCATCTACGCCGCCATTACGTAGGAGGTCGGCGAGACTGGGCTCACCGAGGAAGACCTGGGTGAACTGCTGGATCGTAAGATCGAACTCCGGCAGGCCGCCTTCGCGAACCTCAAGAATTCCGTCAGCCCAGCGTACACGCCAGATCCGGTCGTTTTCCGGCACCTGGGCATCACGAACGGAGAACGAGACGTCCCCGGTTCCGACCGGCTCGAGTCCTTCCAAGCACGTTTGAACGTTTACCACGCGGAACATAATCGGCCGTTCGACGGCGATCTGGATTCCCTGGTCCATCGAAGAGGCGTAGAACGGCGAGTCCGACGGCTCGAACCAGCTGAGCGCGGTCTTATTGATCGCCAACTGGCGCAGGAAATCGATCACCGAGTCGTAGCCACGCTTCGTGCTCCAAATGATTTCAGAGATATGGTCCGTCGACCAAAACGCGACGTTGTGGCTCACGACGACGTACGCCTCCACCGGGTCTCCGGCGGCATACACCGTCAGCTCGCGGTTCTCGGCCAGAACCCGCATCCACCCTTCCTCGGAGCGCAACACCATACCGGAGCGCGTACGAGCAAAGCCCTCGTAGGCCTGACCCAGCGACGGGAAGTCGGCGGGAGCAAGCCGGTGGATCGTCAGTGGCCGCTCAACCCGGGGGAATCGATCCGTCGGACAGGTGACCTTAAGCCGCTTTCCGCACACTTCATATCCGGCCCGACGGTAGAACGGCTCGCGAAAGGCGTACAGGCTGGAAAGTGCGTAACCCGCGGCACGAAGCTCGCCGGGCAGCCAAGCCAGCATTTCGGACCCTACGCCTCCACGCCGCCGATGCGGAGCGACCGCAACCCCGGCAACTCCGCCGCACAGGAGGGTTCTCGCTCCCACGGCCGTCGGCATCTCAAATACCGACATGCAGCCGATGACCTTGCCTTCGGCTTCGGCGGCGTACATGTGGCGCCCACTGCTCACGCGGCGCTCCTCCGGAACGGGGTTGCCGTTGTTGTAGGTTAGGGCGCGTACGTCCCAGAAGCCTTCGACATCGGACACCTCAGAGAACGGCTTCATGGAAACGATTGACATGCCCCGAGGCTACCGCGACGGCGGCGCGTCAATCTAGGGAAAATGAGGGGATGGACTTATCCCTCCTACAACGTTTAACCGAAGCCCACGGAACCTCGGGCCAAGAACAGGCACTTCGAGAGATCGTGCGGGAGGAGCTGGGGGCCTACGGAGAGCTTTCGACGGACGCTCTTGGCAACGTCATCTGCAAAAAGAGCGGCGCTGGCGACGTGCGGGTCTTGATTGCTGCCCATATCGATGAAATCGGCTTCATCGTCCGGCACATCGATTCGAACGGATTTTTGAAATTTGCTCCGCTTGGTGGCTGGGACCCGCGGCAGATGAACAGCCAGCGTGTTCAGGTTCGAACCCGCGAAGGTCTCGTACCCGGGCTGCTAATGCACGGCACAAAACCGGCGCATCTTTTATCGGACTCAGAGAAAGCAGCCGGCCAGAAGCTGGAAGACTTTTTCGTGGACCTCGGCTTGTCCGCCGACCAAGTGAAAGCAAAGGTCCGCATCGGCGACACCATCACGATGGAGGGCCGATTCCTCGCTACCGGCAACCACCTGACCTGCAAGGCAATGGACGACCGGGTCGGCGTTTTCGTGATGATCGAAGCGCTTAAGAAGGTCGGCGGGCACTCGGCCGACATTTATGCGGTGGCGACCACCCAGGAAGAGATTGGCCTGCGCGGAGCAAGCGCCGTTGGTAGCTCGGTGCTTCCGCACGTCGTCATTGCCTTGGACGTCACTTTGGCGAACGATATTCCGGGAGTGCCGGATTCTGAGTCCATCACCAAACTTGGCGCGGGAGCGGCCATCAAGATCATGGACAGCTCCCTCATTTGCCACCCGAAGGTCGTCGAGCATTTCCGCGCGATTGCGGAGAAGCATGAGATTCCGCACCAGATGGAGATTTTGACCGGCGGCGGAACCGACGCCGGCGGCATCCAGCGACTGAATGGCGGGGTTCCGGCATTCACGCTTTCCATTCCCTGTCGGTACGTTCACACCGTGAACGAAACGGTGGACGCCCGCGACGTGCAGGCTTGCATCGACCTCCTCGCCAAGTTCTTGGAAGAAGTCGGCGAAGCCGACTACTCGCTCTGAGCTAGCCGCTGGTAAGCCGCCGAGAAGTGTGTCTGCGCTCCTGCACCGGTCACGTGCAAGAGCGCAGACTCCGTCGCAGAAATGAGGCCAAGACTCTCGCCGAGGTTGGCACGCAGGTGCGCCGTCAGAATCTCGGTGATCTTTTCCGCGCCAAACAAACCTGCGATGTGCCGGACAACCGCGCCCGCTTGCTGGTAGCCGACGTAGACCGAATCGAATTCCTCGTCATCAATTTCGTTAAACGCGCCGCCGCCTTCAAGAAGCTGTTCCAGCGACTCTACGGAGTGCCATTCCATCGTTTTGTCCCGAAACATCTGCAGGACCTCTTCATTCGGTTCCCCTTCCAGCCAAACGCTGATTCCTTCCTCCAGCCAGCGGTCCGCGCGGCCATCGGCAATTTCCGTTGAGATCACGTGGGCATATTCGTGCGCAACCGCTGACGCAAATTCTTCCGGATCCTCGCAGACGTACATCGGCAAGCAAATCTTGTAGTACGGGTCTTTCTCGGCCATGTACCCTTCCGGGTGGGTGGCAAAGTCCGTGTAGGACGCCTCCAGCAGGATCGTGAACCTAGTCGCGGCCTTGTGGTGCCAGTTCAGCGTGCGAGCCGTTGCGTCGCAGACCTGAAGCAAAAGCCGCACTCGCTCTTCTCGCAAACTCCCGAACTCATCTTCCACGAATTCTAGAGAGGCCCAGTCGGCGATGGGCAAGACAACGACCGCTTTTCGGGTTTGGGCCTCGGCCTCGATCGTCCGCCACCAGGCGATGTACTCGCCCCACGCACCGACCGAAAGCTGACGCGCCAGGGCCGATGCTTCCAAGACTTTGTCCTGATCGTAGAGCGCAATTGCCCGGTCCCAGGCGATCGACTCGTCCGGAAAGACCTCGCCCGTCATCCTTGCGTGAGCGATTTGAAGTCGGCGAAGATTTTCTCAACCTCGGTCGAATGTCCGGGCGTCATCTGGACCAGCGGGAGTCGAACCTCGGCACAGTCGAAGCCGAGCTTCGAGAGGAGCCACTTGACCGGCACCGGATTTGGTGCAGAGAAAACGGCCCCGTAGACCGGCAGCAAGGCGAGGTGTAGCTTTCGGGCGGCCTCAACATTCGATGGGAAATGATCCAGAAGTGCCTTGATCTCTGCGCCAACGACGTGCCCGGCAACGCTGACGACGCCATGTCCGCCAACGGCAAGAATCGGCAACGTGAGGGCATCGTCTCCGCTGTAAATCCGGAACGCATCTGGCTTGCGCCGGGCGACTTCCTGAATCTGAGCCATGTTTCCGCTGGCCTCCTTGACGCCCACAATGTTCGGAATCTGCCAGAGTCGGGCGAGGGTCTCTGTGTCCAAGTTGATCGCCGAGCGCGGCTGAATGTTGTAGAGCAAAACCGGCAGCCCGGTGGCACCCGCCACCGTCGAGAAGTGGGCGTAGAGCCCCTCTTGGCCGGGGCGACTATAGTATGGATTGACGAGCATGATGCCATCTGCGCCAAGCCGCTCGCCCGCTTTCGCCAGATGGACGCTCTCGGCTGTGTTGTAGGTCCCGGCGCCGAAGACGACGGCCGCCCGGTCTCCAACCGCTTCAATCGTGATCTCCAGCAGCCGAAGCTTTTCCTCAACCGACAGCGTGGGCGACTCGCCGGTCGTCCCGGCGACCACGATGCCATCGTTCTTCTGAACGTCGACCAGATAGGTGGCGATTCGGGCGGCTTCGGCCTCGTTTAGGTTGCCGCTGGCATCAAAGGGCGTCACCATCGCCGTCAACAGTCGTCCCCAATCCTTCGGTGTGCGGGTGCTCATACGTCCGTTCTACCATGGCCACCCACGCGCTGGTGAAGTAGCTCGACAATCTCGTTAATGACCGCGTCGATGGATTTCCCACCGGTTTCGATGATCTCTGCATCGGGCGCGACCGTCAGCGGGCTATCCTGCCGATTGATGTCTCGGTGGTCGCGTTGCTCGATTTGGCTTCGCACATCGCGAAAGTCTTCTTCGAGTCCTTTTGCGGAGAACTCGCGGGAACGCCGCCGCGCCCTCTCTTCGAGACTTGCCGTCATGTAGATCTTTAGGTTCGCGTTGGGCGCGATGACCGTGGTGGCGTCGCGCCCTTCCAGTACCACGCCGCCGTCTGCCACGATCTCTTGCTGTTGCCGTAGAAGCAGCACGCGAACTTCGCGGATCGCGCTTAGACGGCTGGCCAGTTCACCAATCTCCGGCATCCGAATCGCTTCGCTCACGTCTTCGACATCCAGGAATACCGGCGGTGGCGTCCCCGTCCCAAAGCTGATCCTCGCCTCGCCGAACGCCGCGACCAGGTCTTCGGCTTCAAGCTGCTCCAACCGGTGCAGCCGTAGAGCGAACGCGCGGTACATCGCGCCGGTGTCGAGGTAGCGCAGGTTTAGGTAGTTGGCAAGCGCACGAGCGACAGTGCTCTTCCCTGCTCCCGCCGGGCCGTCTATGGCGATCACTGGCTTTTCCATTAGTTTGATCCTCCCTGCAACGTCCTGCGGTGCTTGTCGAAGTCGGGATAGCTCGTGGCCACCGAGTGCGCATTGAGAATCTTTGTCTCGCCTTCGGCGATCATCGAGGCGACCGCAAACGCCATTGCGAGGCGATGGTCGCCCGCCGCGTCAATGGTGTCGCCCGTGAGAGCCCTCGGCCCGGTGATCGCCATTCCGTCGTCAAAAGTTTCCACGCCGACCCCCATCGCCCTCAGGTACATCGCCACGGTGGCAATTCTATCCGTCTCCTTCACTCGTAGTTCGCGCGCATCGCGAATGATCGTGGTTCCGTCGCACTGCGTTGCCAGAACCGCTAGCACGGGTATCTCATCGATGAGCCGAGGGACGAGGTCGCCAGAGATTTCGAACGGTTTTAAGTTCGGAGTTGCCGAGATGATTAGGTCGGCTACCGGTTCATAGTTCTCAAAACGTTCGTTTTCCAAACGAACGTTCACACCACACTGTGCGAATACGTCCAGTATTCCGCTTCGAGTTCGATTCACGTTTACACCTTCCAGGCGAACCTCGCTATCGGCGACCAGCGTCGCCGCAACCATCCAGAAGGCGGCACTGCTGATGTCGGCCGGAACCGTGAAATCGTAGGCTGCCAGCCGCTCCGTTGGTTGAAGCGTCACAGAATGGCGTCCGTCGAGATGGAATTCCTCCGTAATACGTGCGCCCAGACCTTTCAGAAATCGCTCTGTATGATCGCGGCTCGCCGCCGGCTCGATGGCCACGGTCGGACCCTCGGCGTGAAGGCCTGCCAGCAGGATCGCACTCTTCACCTGGGCACTCGCCATAGGCAGGTGATATTCAATCCCTTTCAGATCACCGCCACGGACCGTGATTGGAGCAAAGTCACCGTGAATGTCGGCACCCATCAGCCGGAGCGGCTCGGCCACCCTTTTCATCGGTCGCCGAGAGAGCGACGCGTCGCCGGTCAACGTCGCGCTCACGGGCATTCCCGCAATGGCGCCCGCCAGCAGCCTCATCGTCGTTCCGCTGTTCCCGCAATCGATGGCTTCCCCTGGAGAACGCCACTCTGCACTTGGCACCAACCGAACGCCGGCCGCGTCCTCCTCAACCGCATCAAGCCCCAAGGAACGCACCGCATCCAGGCTTGATTGGGTGTCTTCGCTACGAAGTGCGCCGCGAACGAAGCACGGACCATCCGCGAATCCGGCAAAAAGGAACGCGCGGTGCGTGAGTGACTTGTCGCTCGCCGGGCGAATCGAGCCCCTCAGCGGCCCAGAACTTCGAAGAATCCATTCGTTCATTGCGGTTCCTTATCCATGGTTGTTTTCACTTTGGCCGACCGGCCAGATTCAAAGAATCCTCTTAAGACGGCGGCATCCGGTACGTCCCGAAGTAGCTCCCCGCGAAACTCGGCCAGCTTGCCCTCGAGCCGCCCAAGCGTTTCGGCCAAAGCCGCCCGATTGCCGAGCGAGATCTGCGTCCAAAGCTCCGGATCGCTCTCCGCCACCCGGGTCATGTCGCGCCAGCTCGGACCAGCCGTTCGCATCGCGGCGTCTCCATCCGACATTGCCGCCAGCGCCGACGCGACCACATGCGGCAGGTGACTCGTGAGCGCAACGTGAGCGTCGTGGGCCTCCGCATCCAATCGCGCCGGCTTCGCTCCCATTTCTTCGATGAGCAAACCGACCGCTTTGGTCGCCGAAGTTTTGGTTCGGCTCGTGGGCGTTAGCAGCCAAGTCGCACCGCGAAACATCCAGGCTGAGGCAAACGCCGCAGTGCCCTTCTCGTGGCCGGCCATCGGATGCCCGGGAACAAACCATTCCGCCTTCGCATGTTTTGCCCAAGCGGCGACTTCGGCCTTAACGCTCGTGCAATCGGTGACAATTGTCTCCGGCCCGCGAAGCTGGGCGATCTTAGCGAGCAAAGAAACGCAGACGGACGGAGGCACTGCCACGAAGATCACGTCGGCCTGGCAAACTTCCTCTAACGACTGAACCTGATCGACGCAGAACCGCTTGAGGGCGAGTTCTGCCGCCTCCGGGAAGGCGTCGTAGCCAACCACCTCGCGGCGCGGGTCGCGGAGGGCAAGCCCAATGCTGCCTCCGATGAGACCGAGCCCGGCGATTCCGATCTTCATCGAAACGTAGTTTACGCCGGGCCGGGGATGAACGGCAGTAAGTCGCGCTCCAAAACCTTCACGGTGGCGGCCGCTTGATCGTAACCGGAGGAAGGCTCCTCCGGCCGATCCTGGTCGGTCATCCACGTCACCTGCAGGCGGTCACGAAGGTCTTCCGGAATCTGTTCCGGCACCGGAAGTCCAGAAAGCGTGAGAATCGCCGCCGTCCACATCCGGGGCACGGTGGTTAGGTTGTATCCGCCGCCGCCCACCGCGACCGTCGGCAGGCCGAGCTCGTGGATCTTCTCCACCGCCCATAGCCAATCCCGCGCATCGGCCCGTAGGTGCGCAAGCGGGTCCAGATAGTGTGCGTCAGTACCCAGCTGCAACACGATCGCCTCCGGCTGAAACTTCTTAAGCGCATCGAGAATCGTTTGAAAACCAAGTCGCCATGCGTCGCCGGTGGCATTTGCCGGGATCGGGACGTTCACGCTCGTAAACGCAGTTCCCGTTTCGCGAACGTAGCCGGTTCCCGGCCACAACGTTCTTGGATCCTCATGGATGCTTGCCGTGAGAACAGCCGGATCATTCAACCAAAGCTGTTGCACGCCATCGCCGTGGTGCACGTCGATGTCGATGTACGCAACTCTGGCAAAGCGCTGACGCAAGACGGCCACTGCCAGTGCGGGGTCATTAAAAATGCAGAACCCGCTGGCGCGGGCGCGCATGGCATGGTGCAGTCCGCCGCCGATTCCAAACGCACGTTGTGCTCCATCGCGGACCGCCTCGGCAGCGCGAAGCGTTGCCCCAACGTATGCCAACGAAGACCGATAGATCGCCGGGAAAGGCGGGTTGTCGCCATAGAGCCCAAACTCCGCGGAGAGTTCGCCTAGACGCTCGTGTCTCGCGCCGGTCTTCAATAGTTCTTCGACTTCGGCGATAGCTTCCACATAGGCGGGCGAATGCACCAGTGCAACCTCAGCCGGGGTGGCAGGGGCCGGAACCAAAACATCCACCTCTGCGAGCCGGTGTAGCAAGGCCATCGTACGGTGCAACCTTTCCGGCTTCAGCGGATGCCGCGCCCCAAAGGAGTATTCGGTGGTTTCCGGATGCAGATAGAAGTTGGGAATCATGAAATTTGCTCCGTCGGTAGACTCTACAGATTATGGGAAGTAGCTTCGGCACGCTGTTTCGAATCTCGACCTTCGGCGAATCGCACGGGGTCGGGGTTGGAGTCGTGATCGATGGCTGCCCCGCCCGATTGCCACTGGACGTCTCGGAAATCCAGGCGGAACTGGACCGTCGTCGCCCAGGTCAGTCAAAGATTACGACGCAGCGAAAGGAAAGCGACACCGCCGAAATCCTCAGTGGCGTGCAGGATGGACTCACCCTTGGCACCCCCATTTCGATTCTGGTTCGGAACGCAGACCACCGAAGCCGAGATTACGACGAGATGCAGTCGAAGTACCGGCCGTCCCACGCTGATTTCGCCTACGATCAAAAGTACGGGATCCGGGCGTGGTCGGGTGGCGGTCGGGCCTCTGCGCGCGAGACCATCGGACGTGTAGCCGCCGGCGGGATCGCAAAAAAGGTTCTGGCGACCTTTGGCGTGGAGGTCATCGCGTACGTCGAAACGATTCAAAACCTGCGGGCCGACATCGATCCAAACACGGTGACGCAAGCCGAAGTGGAATCCAACATCGTTCGGTGCCCGGATTCGGCGCAGGCGGAGGCGATGATTACGCTCATCGAGAAAGTTCGAAAGGACGGCAACTCGATTGGCGGCGTCATCGGCGCGGTCGCGCGGGGCGTTCCGGCCGGATGGGGCGAACCGGTTTTCGATAAGCTTGAGGCAGACCTGGCGCGGGCGATGCTCTCGCTGCCCGCTTGTAAAGGCTTTGAAATCGGCGGAGGGTTCGGGATGACAGAACGCCTCGGGACCGAAGTGAACGATCCGTTCATGGCGGACGAAAACGGTCAGGTGACGACGAGCAGCAACTTTTCGGGCGGGATCCAGGGCGGAATCAGCAACGGCATGCCGATCACGCTCCGGTTAGCTTTCAAACCGACCGCGACCGTGATGCATGAGCAGCCGACGGTGACGACCGATCATGAGAACACCACACTTCAAGGCCGGGGCCGCCACGATCCGTGCGTCCTTCCGCGCGCTGTACCGATGGTAGAAGCGATGTTCGCCCTGACGCTGGTCGACCACGCCCTCCGGCAACGGGCGCAGCGCCTTATTTGATGTATTCGTCCCGGAGCATCATCTTTAGAGCAAAGTAGCCCATGATGACTATGAGGGTGACAACGCCACCGGCAACGAACAAAAATCCGAACAGTCCCGCAAGGCCGTCGATTCGCTCTGGCATTCCGCTAGTCTACTGCTTCGCTCCTGCGGATGCTTGCCACACAATTTCATGGAACCAAATCGAACCGTAGCGGGTACCTTTTCTGCGGGCGCACCATGAACCGAACCCCGACCGAGGACACCACGGCCATTCCCCCGAAGATTTCGGCGCAAGAGGTCGATTTCTACTACGGCACGTTTCAGGCCCTCAAGAAAGTCTCGGTCGATATCGCCCCGAACCGCGTCACGGCGTTCATCGGCCCTTCCGGCTGCGGAAAGTCCACCTTCCTGCGTTGCATCAATCGCATGAACGATACGATTGACGGTGCCCGCCTCGAGGGCAAAGTGACGATCGACGGCGTCGACATCTATGCGCCGGGCGTCATGACGGAAGAGCTTCGGAAGAACGTCGGCATGGTATTCCAGAAGCCAAACCCGTTCCCGAGTTCGATCCGCGACAACATCGCCTACGGCCCTCGACTTCATGGCACCAAGCGAAAGGACGAGCTTGACGAAATCGTTGAATCCAGCCTTCGGAAGGCCGCCCTCTGGGAGGAAGTGAAGGACAAGCTAGACCAGAGCGGGCTATCGCTTTCGGGCGGTCAGCAGCAACGGCTGTGCATCGCGCGGGCGCTCGCGGTCAACCCAAATACGATATTGATGGACGAGCCGTGCAGTGCTCTGGACCCCATCGCCACCTCCCGAATTGAAGACCTTCTATTCGAGTTGAAGAACGATTACACGATTGTAATCGTCACCCATAACATGCAACAGGCTCAGCGGGCAAGCGACTTCACCGCGTTTTTCATGGCGGGCCAACTGATCGAGTACAACCGCACCGAGTCGATTTTTCTTTCACCGCAGGAGACCCGCACCGAGGATTACATTAGTGGTCGATTCGGCTGAGGTCGCTTCCCAAGTAGATAACAACGAGCTGCTCATCCGCGCGGTTCAGCGCGCCACGCGGAAGCTTGCCAGCACCGGGAAGTTTGACGACGTTCTTCGCGACGTGCTCGCGATTTGCGTCGAGGCGGTAGGCGCGGAGAATGGAACGATCTACCTTCACGATTCCGCCCAGCGACGTCTAAAGTTTCAGCACGTGCTTCCTTCCGACATCGCGGACCGCCTTCCGGTTCGCGATATCGCTGACGATTTTGGGGTGGCCGGGTTGGCGTTTCAGTCGCGCCGATCGGTTACCCGCGACTATCCGGAGAAGCCTCGCGACGCCTGGAACGAGTTTGAGCGCGCGACGGGGGTGCCCGTGCGCAGCATCATCGCTACCCCTCTCTCGATGGAAGACGAAGAGCCCGTCGGCGTCGTCCAGCTCATCAACAAGGACGAAGGCGGATTCACGGAGTCCGACATCGCCGTCTTGGACATCGTGTCGGCGGTTGCGACGATGGCTTTTTTGAATGCTCAGCTGATCGACGAGCAAGCCCGCGCTTCGACCCTACTCGGTATGGGCAAAGTCAGCCACGACATCGGCAACTTGGCGGCTTCTCTCTACGCCACGCTGAGCTTTGGCGAAATGGCCATGGGTGGCCTGAACACGCACCTGCTGAGTGGGAAGCCGGACCGAACCGTGCGCATGTACGTTGATACGCTTGAGCCGTTCTTTCGGGAACTGAAAAGCTCCGTAGATCGCATCGTCGGCTACAGCCAGCTCATCAGCGATATGTCGGCCGGGAGGCCGATCCGTCCGGTATTTCAACGCTCGTCCCTCGCCGAAAACATCTACACTTCTGCCGCCCTTTTTGAAACTCAGGGCCGTGCCGAGCACATCCGGATCGTTTACGACATCGACTACTCTGCGCCCGAGACGTTCAACGACGAGCTGTTCATCGTCCGCATCGTGCAAAACCTAGTCGGAAACGCCATCAAAGCCGTACGCGAGACGCTGCCGGAAGACCTGCCGGAGGTTCTGGAGGACGGCGAGCCGAGCGAGTACTACGGCGAAATCCAGGTTTGCTACCGGGTGGAAAGCGATACGCACGTCATCGAAGTTCGCGACACCGGCCCCGGTATGAGCGAAGACACGATTGAGCGCATTTTGCAAGGCAAGGCCAGAAGCGAGTGGGGCAAGGCGGGCGGGAGCGGCTGGGGCCTGAAGATCGTTTTGGAGCTTACGGCGGCTCTCCAAGGTCGCGTGCAGATCGAATCTCAAGTCGGGCGAGGCACGAAGTTCCGGGTCGAAATTCCGACTCGCGACGAGGCCTAGTCCGAAACTATGCTGTGTCCGGCGGCAGTTAGGGCGGCCACGGCAGCCTCGCGCAATCGCGCAGGAACCAGCACATGGTCAGTGTCGAACGTCGACACGGCAAAAATCGGAACTCCGGCCTGTGCAAGCGGACCTAGAACCGAGCTGAGAACTCCGGTCAGCGCAAACGGAAACGGTCCCTGTAGGGTGAACAACGACCAGTCTCTCTCTGCCTCGATACCCTCGGGAAGATCGTCTTGTGGCAGCACCGTTGTCCAGCCGCCGGAGTCGAACGTCTTCGCCCAGAAGGCATCTCCTGACACCGTGAGATCCGCCCTCGCTACCGCGTAAAGCTGGCTGCCCTCGCGAATCGTCAGGATGTCATCAACTCCCGAAACGCCTCGCCCTGTAATTCTCCGTCTAACAAGAAGGCGTCGTGGCCGTACGGAAGGTCGATCTCGCGATGGAACGAGGCACGCCCGGCGGCGACCGCCTCGGCATGGGCTTCTGTACTCATCGACGTCGGATAAATCCAATCGCTCGTGTAGCTGACGAAGCCATACTTCGCGCTTGCCGCGGAGAAATTCGGACCCTCGTAGTAGTCGATCGCACGGGTGAGGATGAGCTGAGAGTTGGCGTCAAATCGCTTCAGGAACTTCCCCGCCTGGTACTGGAGGTAGCTCTCCACTTCGAATTCGATCCCGAGGTGATAATCCGGCACCAGCTTGTTTTGCAGGCGACGCGCGAACTTCGCCTCGAACGCGCCCGGGCTGAGAAACGTCAGGTGGCCCAACATCCGGGCGACCGATAACCCATCGTCTGGCCCCTCGCCGGGAAGATAGTCACCGCCGAGCCAGCGAGGGTCGCGCATCACTGCCTGGCGGCCGACTTCATTGAAGGCAATCTGCATCGCCGAGTGCCGCATAGCGCTTGCACTTACAAAGGCACGCTGAACCCGTTGCGGGTAGCGAGAGGTCCATTCGAGTGCCTGCATACCGCCCATGCTTCCGCCCGCGACCGCCGCCAAGTAGTTGACGCCAAGATGGTCCAGCAAACGCGCCTGAGCATCCACCATGTCGCCAACGGTGATGATCGGAAACCGGCTTCCGTACGGCGCGTCGTCTTCCGCCAACGATGATGGCCCGGTGCTCCCCTGACAGCCGCCCAAAACGTTTGAGCAGATCACGAAGTACCGGTCTGTGTCGATGGGCCTTCCCGGGCCAACCATCCTATCCCACCACGACGTCGCATTCGAGTCTCCTGTGAGCGCGTGGCAAACCAGAACCGCATTCTCGCCGTCGAACCGACCCCAGGTTTGGTAGGCAAGCCTCACCGACGGGAGCGTGGAGCCGGCTTCCAACCGCATCGCACCCAAGGCAACGGTTTTGCCCTCAGAGTCGGGCGCCGAATCGCGCTCCACAAACAATCCCGGGTCAATCATGGTTCACGCTTCGAACGGCATCCACTGCCGACTCAATCGCGACGAAACGCGGGACGATTTGGCTGGCTGCGGACTCCGACTGGCGGCGGCGTAACGGGCCGCTGGACAATGCCGCCGGGTGCGTTTGCACCGCCGGGAACGACCGGCCCAAGCTGGGATCCGAGGTCGACCAAACGATCAAAGTCGGACGGGTCCTTTGCCCGCGCGCGGGCATCTTCCCGAGTAACAAGGCCACGCTCGTACAGGTTCACCAGCGATTGGTCCAGCGTGATCATCCGTTGCCGCGCGCCGGTCTGGATGAGCGAGTGAATCTGGTAGCTCTTATTCTCACGAATGAGGTTTCGCACGGCCGAGGTGGCAACCAAAACTTCATGCGCGGCGGCTCTTCCTCGGCCGTCCTTCCGGCGAACCAGCGTTTGCGAGACCACGCCGATGAGGTTTACGGAAAGCTGCATTCGAATCTGCTGCTGCTGGTGCGTCGGGAAAACGTCGACCATTCGGTCAACGGTCTGAACCGCGTCAACGGTATGCAAAGTGCCGAAGACGAGGTGGCCGGTTTCGGCCGCGGTAATCGCGAGGTGGATCGTCTCCAAGTCGCGCATTTCACCGACAAGAATCACGTCTGGATCCTGCCGGAGGACGTACTTGAGCGCGTTCGCGAACGACATCGTGTCAACGTCGAGTTCCCGCTGATTGATGAGGGCCAGCTGGTCCTCGTGAACAAACTCAATCGGGTCCTCGACCGTGACCAGATGCACCTTCTGGGTGCGGTTGATCTTGTCCATCATCGCGGCAAGCGAAGTCGACTTACCCGATCCGGCCGGGCCAGTAACCAAGACAAGCCCGCGCGGACGTGTAACGAAGTCGTAGCAGGCCTGAGGAAGGAACAGTTCCTCCATCGTGAGGACCTGGTACGGAATCACGCGGAAGGCAGCCTGCATGTGCCCACGTTGCTGATAGCAGTTTCCGCGGAAGCGGGAAACACCCGGGATTTCAAAGGCGAAGTCGAGTTCGAGGTCGTTTTCAAACTTCGCGATCTGGCTGGACTGCAAAATTTTGTACAGTTCGCGCCGGAAGGCGGCGTCCGTGAAACCGGGCGAGTCAATCGGCAGCAAGTCCCCGTCCACGCGAATGTAGACCTTTCCGGTGTCCGTCTTAAAGTGGACGTCCGAGCCGCTCATCTGAACGCACATCGACAAGAACGATTCAATGGACTGCATGCGACACCTCCGCCAATCCTAGATTCTGGGCGCGACGAGCAAACTCCACAAGGTTTGAGGACTTTGCCAGAGCGTGCTCATAATCGACCTTACCCTCCTTCAGCAAGTTCAGCAGACTGTTATCCAAACTCTGCATCCCCATTGCGCCGCCGGTCTGAATGTCGAGGTACAGCTGGTGCGTCTTCCCGTCTCGAATGATAGTTCGGATCGCGGAAGTCGCGATCATGACTTCAAACGCGGCGACACGCCCGGTGCCGCTTTTGTTCGGCAAGAGCGTCTGCGAAACCACCGCCTGCAAAGTAACGGATAGCTGAGTTCGAATTTGCGGTTGCTGCTCCGGCGGGAACACGTCAACGATCCGGTCGATCGTCTGCGCCGCATCGACGGTGTGGAGCGTGCTTAGAACAAGGTGACCGGTTTCCGCGGCAGTGATGGCCAGCTGAATCGTCTCGAGGTCGCGCATTTCTCCGACCAAGATGACGTCCGGGTTTTGCCGCATCACGTGCTTCAGCGCCTCGGAGAACGAGTGGGTGTCCGTCGACAACTCCCGCTGATTGATGATCGACATCTTGTCCTTGTGGACATATTCGATAGGATCCTCAATCGTCATCACGTGGGCGCGCGCGTTGTTGTTGATGTGGTCGATCATCGAGGCGAGCGACGTCGACTTTCCGCTTCCCGTCGGTCCCGTAACCAAGATGAGACCACGGGGCATCAGCGCGATGCTTTTACATACCTGCGGGAGTTGAAGCTCGTCCAGGCTTCGGATTCGGTGGGGAATCACTCGGAAAACAGCCCCGACATTTCCGCGCTGCCAGAACATGTTCACGCGGAATCGGGCAAGGTTGGAAACCTGAAATGAGAGGTCAACCTCCTTGAATTCGCGCAGCCGCTCCTGGCGCTCGTCGTTCAGGATGCCAAAAAGCATCCGATTATGCTCCTCGAGGGTCAGAGCGAGTTCTGGAAATCGCTGCAAATCGCCACGAATGCGCATGATCGGAGGCTGACCTGCTTTTAAGTGCAGGTCACTTGCGTCCGACCAGACGAGCTGGGCAAGCAATTCCTCAAGCGTAACCGCCATCTGTTTATCCTACGACTAACCATCTAAAGACGCCAAGGATTCCCTTAGCGTCGAAGCAATTGTTTCAATTCCGAAGCGATTCCGGCGTAGTTCATCGCGGTTTGCTCCGTAATCACTCCGGCTTTGACATACTTTACAAGGGATTGGTTCATTGTCTGCATTCCCCAGAACGAACCTTCGTTCATGTGGTGATACAAGTCGCTGAACGCTCCCTCTTCAACGGCCTTGCTGACCGTCGGCGTACACACCAGAATCTCGAGGGCGCAGACGCGTCCGTTGCCATCCGCGCGAGGTACCAACTTCTGGGCGACGATGGCGCGCAGGGAACCTCCCATGCGTTGGCATAGGTGCTTCTTTTCGTGCGGCGGGAACATGTTGATGATTCGGTCCATCGTTTCGTAGGCCGAAGCGGTGTGGACGGTGGAGAAAACCAAGTGACCGGTTTCACCTGCCTGAAGCGCAACGTTCATCGTGTTCGGGTCGCGCATTTCGCCGATCAGGATGACGTCCGGAGCTTCTCGAACGACGGCGCGGAGTGCCGGCTGGAAGTCCTCGGTATCGATTCCAATTTCACGCTGGCTGACGTACGCAGTCTTGTCCTGATGCATGACCTCAAGCGGGTCCTCAAGCGTGACGATGTGGCAGGCGCGCTGCTGATTGATAATATCGATCATCGCCGCGAGCGTCGTCGTTTTGCCCGAGCCGGTTGGTCCGGTGACCAAGATCAGGCCAAGCCGGTGGCTACAAAGTTCAGCCAAAACTTGCGGAAGCCCAAGATCGTCCAGGGTTCGGATCGTCAGCGGGACAATTCGCATGACCGATGCCCACGTGCCTTTCTGCTGGTAGATATTGCAGCGGACACGGCACTTACCCTCGACGGTGAAGCCGAGGTCCATCTCCATGTGCTCCTCGAAACGATTTCTCTGCCGAGGGTTCATGACCGATTCCATCAGCCGGCGCATCGTTGGCTGGTCGAGCTTCGGCAACGATTCATCCATAACGGACACTTGGCTAAACCGCTTGACCTTTGGGACGGCACCAACTTTGAGCATGACGTCGGAGGCTTCTATTTCGAAGCCTATCTGAATGAGTTCCATCAACTCTAGCGATTCGAGAGTGCGCATAATGCTTATCGTTCCTTAATGATACAGTGTTTCAACGTGGCGACCGAGGTCGACGGGATGCAAGGGAGTATACCAACGCCCCTGCGGCGATGGCGGCGACAATAAATAGGGTCAAAACCATGGGATCAAGGCCGGTTTTTGCGACGACTGGCACAACTTTCCCGCCCACGTCGCCTGCCTTCTCCGGAATGTCCAGGTTCGCTGGGTTTTGGTCTTTGATGAGAACGCGGTATTCGGTTCCGATGCGGCCTGCGTCCGAATACCCCTGGAGTTCCACAGACGGACTTCGGTAGGCCATCAAAGTGGAGGACGTCGGCCGGACTTCGCCTAACAGGACGCTTAGTCCCGTGATTTCGAATGGCTTCGGTGCCCCGAGGAAAGCGCGAACAACCGGAAGCAGGTGCGTTTCGCCCGGCTGGATCAGGCCATCTACCGAGAAGGTGGCCTGCAATGAGCCCTTGCCGGGCAAGCCAAACGTTTCTCGCGTCTGCCGAAATCCGCGCAGGGGCGAGCCGATTTCCTTCGCAATATTCTCTGCCTGGGCTTTCAGAAGTTCCGGTGGGTACTCCGAGTCCGTGACCGACACATCCACGAGATCGGCGCCCGTGGCATGTTCACGGATGAAGACCATGACCTGCGGCTTAACGGTTCTAAACAGGTTGTCCTTTTTTGGCGCAGGTTCCTGGCCGAGTGCAACGCCAGCCACGAGGGTGCAGGCAATTAACGCTATACAGACACGCACCATCCAAAGAACACTACCCCTGATCAGGATTGCCTCGGGCATATCTGGCCGCATTCTTGGCCGGCACTTCGTTCCGCACTTTCCTCCGACGGGGACAGAAGGACCAAAAGTTCGGGTCTGCCTAGCCCGAACCCATGTTTTGCCGAACAAAAGTGGACTAGCCGTCGTAATACCGACGGAGCAAGCGGCTATACTACGCGCTCAACCAAGGAGTATTGACTTGATGAACGAAGCGGAACTGAACATCGAAACACAAAGTGGGCTCTACATTACGCCCGGGGGGTATTCAATGCTTCAGAAGGAGCTTGAAGAGCTCACCACCGTTAAGCGCCCCGAGATTGCCGACCGAATTCGAGAAAGCCAACAGCATGGCGAATTCAGCGAAGACAACAGCGAACTTGACGAAGTGAAGTTTGAGCAGGCGATGGTGGAGAACCGAATCGCCGAGCTGAAGGAAGTTTTTGGCAGCGCGATCATTCTGGAACCCCAGATGATTCCCACCGACTACGCCGGCATCGGCTCGCTCGTCACTCTAATGGACTTGCAGTTCCACGATGAGTTTACGATTCGGCTCGTCAGCAGCGTCGAAGCCGATCCATCGCACGACCTGGTCAGCAACGAGTCGCCGATGGGGCAGGCCGCGCTGGGACACGCACCCGGAGAGGACGTATCTTTTGAAGCGCCGGACGGCGTCAAGCGCTTCCGTATCGTTTCCATCAGCCGCTAACAATCGGCGGCTGATTCACTAGCAGACTGAGCTAGTCGGCGGCGGCCACGGCCACCGTGGCGCGCTCCAGATCTTTCGACACAACCAACATCTTCTTTAACCAAAGGTGGCGGGCGTTCGCCAGAAAGATAAGGTTCTCGAAAGCCGCCGTCTGGAAAACATCGCCCTCGGCAAAGTTTTCCGATTCGGCTTCAAGGATCGCGATAAACGACCGACTTTCTTGGATCCAGAGCCGGAGGATCGATTGTTGTTCCCTCGCCGGAAGCTGCTTTAGGAAATAGCAGCGTGTGCGGATGGGGTCAACGAGATATCCCCATTCGGCGGGCTCCGGCGGGAGGCGCACCCACTCTTGCATCGCCTTCACCCCGGTCGGAGTGATCTTATATTCCGTTCGTTCGCGGTTTGGGACGCCGACCTTCCCGGTGATCTCCACGTATCCCTCTGATTCGAGGCGTCGCAATACGCGGTAGACAGAGCCGCTCTCAGAACTCCAGCGGCTGCCTTTCATTTTGGTCATCGCCTTGCGAATGGCATAGCCGGAGTTCACCTCCTGGCTCACCATCCCAAGGATTAGGAATTCGAGTTCAACATTCGGGCCAGAGAATTGCATAAAACGACGGCAGTGTAACTCGATTTTTCAGTTTTGGAGGTAGTTACCTTGCGAGTTTTCATTTTAGACACGCGACTGTCCTAACGACAAGCCCCAACCTACCCCCCGGCAGGTAATATGAGTGATTCCCGGAGGTTCTATTCCACGCCGGGAAGAGAACGCCCATGGCTAAGATTTCTGCAGCAAACCCTGGCGGTAGCGAACCCCGGAACACCGGATCGCTTCCGATTCCAAAATCGAAACGCGGCATCAAAGGCTACTACGCAGAGGTCGTGCGTGAACTGAAGAAGGTCAACTGGCCGACCCGCAAAGAGACGAACCGCCTGAACATGGTCGTGCTTGTTGTTTGCGGCATGATGATGCTGGCAATCACCTTGATGAGCAAAGCCGCCGAGATTGGCGTCAATCTGTTAACCAAGGGGACCCCTTAATGCCGAAGGCTTGGTACGCGGTTCACACGATCTCTGGCCACGAAAACAAAGTGCGCAACGTCATTCGCAAGATGGCTGAGGACAAGAAGATGTGGGACGAAGACATCTACGACATCCTCATTCCGACCGAGCGGGAAATGCAAACCCGAAACGGAAAGCGATATGAGATCGACAAGAAGGTCTTCCCTGGCTACATCCTCATCCAGATGCAGCTGACCGACGACACCTTCAAGCTTGTAAAGGGCACGAACGGCGTCACCGGATTTGTCCAGAGCGGCAACAAACCCGTTCCCCTAGAGGAATACGAGGTCCGGCGCATCATGTCGAACTTGGAATCCAGCAAGGACACTCCCAAGGTCAACTGGAACAAGGCGGACGCCATCCGCGTAGTGGAAGGACCGTTCTCCGACTTCACCGGCAAGATCGAAGAGGTCAACGCCGAGAAAGAGAAGCTCAAGGTTCTTATCAATATTTTTGGACGAGACACCCCGGTCGAACTGGATTTCAACCAAGTCGAGAAGCTCTAGCCCCTTCTTCGGAGGGGCATCAGTATGGGCGTAGTCTACGAGCGGTGGTCGGTCGGAACGCGAAATCCGCTTCTCGAGAGCAAGTTGCAGGCCGAACTCGGCATTCCCGCCCTGGTTGCCGGGCTGCTTGTTAATCGCGGAATCACCGACGCCGGTGCGGCCGACAAGTTTCTTAACCCCCGCCTGGAGCACTTCCACCGGCCAGAACTGCTGCCTGATTACGCACCCGCGGTTCGCGAAATTCGAGCCGCGCAGGCAAATGGCGACACCATTTTCGTTCACGGCGACTACGATGCCGACGGTGTGACGAGCGCGGCAATCCTGGTTCGCTTTCTGCGGGTGATGAAGTGCGAGGTCATTCCGCACGTACCGCACCGCGTTCGGGAAGGCTACGGCATTCATGAGTCTGTGGTGGCGGCGGCCGCCGCGTCTGGTGCCAAGCTATTTCTCACCTGCGACTGCGGAGTCGCCGCGCACGAACAGGTGAAGCAGGCAAACGCGGCGGGCATGCGCGTTGTCGTCACCGACCATCACTCCGTGGGCGTCGATCTGCCGGAGGCTGCCGCCGTCATTAATCCGCATCGTTCGGACTCCACCTATCCTTTCTCGGAGCTCAGCGGTGCCGGCGTCGCGTTTAAGCTGTGCGAAGGCCTGGCCCGGGAGAATGGCCTCAAAATAGAGGAGTTCTACCGTCGGTATCTCGACCTCGCCGTGCTCGGCACGATCGCCGACATGATGCCGCTGGTTGATGAGAATCGCCTTATCGCGCATTTCGGGCTCCAGGCCCTGAAAGACACCCGAAAGGCCGGAATCCAGGCGATTATGAAAAATGCCCGGATGAATCCGGTCGATGGCGTGACTTCGCGAGACGTGGGCTGGCGCATTGGGCCGCGCCTCAACGCCGCCGGACGCATCCAAGATGCGGCCCTGGCTCTGAGACTTCTTCTTTCGAATGATCCGGCCGAGGCCCAGCCGATTGCGGACGAAATCGAGGCCGTGAACCAAGAGCGTCGCGATGAGCAAGATCGTTTGGCCGAAGAAGCGATCGCTGCCGTCATCGAGAGCGGCCAGGCTGATCGCAACGTAATTATCATCGCCTCTGAGAACTGGCATCCGGGAATCATCGGGATTGTCGCCGGCAAGATTGCCGAGCGGTTCCGGCGTCCAACGTTTGTCGGTGCGATTGACCCGGTGACCGGCGTCGTGAAGGCCAGTGGGCGGTCCATTCGCGGTTTTGATCTTGCATCCACGATCCGCGAAAATCCGGAGCTGTTTCTCGGGGGCGGCGGCCACGCCATGGCGGCTGGCTGTTCCTTCGACGGGGCGCAGATCGAGGAACTGCGGCTGCAGCTGCACGCGTTCGCCGGGGCACAGATCGACCCGGTTGACTTTATTCCGTCCGCCGACGTCGACTTCGAGGTGTCAGCCACCGAGGTGAGTGCCGAGGCCACCGAATCGCTTTCCAAAATGGAACCTTACGGCAACGGAAACCGCCAGCCAACGTTCCTGGTTCGCGGCGTCGAGCTTCGGCAGCTCATGCCAATGCGCGACCCTAAGCACGCCAAGCTGACGATCGCCGCCGGCAACGGATCGGTAGGTGGCATTCTGTTTGGCGCGGCAGACAAGCTGGCCGCCGTCGGCGCGGGTAAGAAGCTCGACCTACTGTTCCGGCCGGAGTTCAATATTTGGCAGAACCGTCGAGAATTTCGATGGAACGTCGTTGACTTCCAAGAAGCGACCTAGTCCGTCGAGCCGCCGACGACCGCATCGATTCGAACCTGCCTACCGGCTCGGTTCACGACCAGCCGAATTCGGTCGCCGATCTCCTGCTCCATCATTGTCCGAGCGAAGTCGAGTTGGCGGCGAATAGCCTTGCCTTCAATTTCCACCAACACGTCCCCAACCCGTAGGCCAGCCTTCTGACCGGGTGAGTTTTTCGAGACGGTCACGATCTCGGCCCCGCCCGCCAACGCGTTTCGACAGACAATCCCTAAAAACGGATGCCTAACGACGCTTTCGCCCGCGAGGAATGCATTCATCGCTCGACGCACCAGTTTAGGGCCGGTGATAAACGAAATCTGAAGCGCACCCGGTCCGTAGGCTTGGAAGTTCTGGCTTAGGGCAGAGAAAGTTGCGGCTGGCGGCTGATCCGAAATGGACAAGCTGGAGACTAAGACGCCTCGGAACTCGGTTCCGCGAACGAAAAGCGAGTTCACCAGGGCACCTTCGGACTCCTCAAGCCGAACCTCGCAGAGCGGCACGAGCCGTAAGTTGTCGCCCAGGATGCCAAAACGGGAGTCGTCGACCATTTGAACGTTGCTGATCCCGCGGGGTCCGACCGCCTGAAGCTCAACCGACCCGCCATCCACCGGCGGAAGCAACGACGTCCACGAGCCCACCAACGCCGAACCGGCATCGAGGCAGATCAATCGCGTGACGCGGTCTTCACCCGCCACCTTCAAACGAATGATCGTGCCAGCGCGAATCCTTGCGTCCACTTCGCTGCCGACAAACGCCGAGCGGTGCGCGATGAACTTCCCTTTGTCGCTGATCAACGCGGCAACGCCAACGGTACGCCCGTTCTGAATCAGAGACACGAATGTCTCCGTTCCAGCTTTCGCTTGCGGGCTTGGCATTGCGGCGAAACCGGCAAACGTGGCCAGAAAACTAACCGCCGACGAGAATAGCATTGGTGTCCTTAGATTCAGTGGCTCGACCGCCGGTCCCGGTGGTTGGGTCCGGCCCGCGGTCGACCAAGATAATCGGCTCGCCGGCGTCCGTCGCGACTTCCGTGGGAGGTTTTGTCACCTTTGGGGTAACCACGGGCTTGGGCCGTGCGACGACCGTGCGGGGTGCCGGCGTCTCAGCCGAGACGAACATTGCGTAGAGCATCTCGTTCGAGATCGCTTCGTCTTGCTTGGGGGCCTTACGCTCGGCGGTTCGCACCGGCGCCACGACAGGCTTCTCGGCCGTTTTCGATGCGACCAGGTTGGTTCGAATTGGCGGTGCCGGCAGCGCACTACGCTTGATTGGCTCGACCTTTGCCACCGGAGCCGGGTTGAGGTCCGATTTCAACACGACCTGAGGTTCGGCAGATGACATCCACCCTTTCGAGAGCGGCAGAATCATCAGCACGAGAATAAACGAGGCGGTCGGCATCCATGCCCAGCTCCAAATCGAAGAACGCTTTGCTTCCGGCTTAAGCCCTTGGCGAAGGACGGCCTCGCGCAACCGCTCATTCGACAGCTGGCTGACGGGAACTTCCTTCAGGCTCTGCATCGCACCGCAGACGGCGAGGTGCCGGTCAAGTTTGGCTTGGATCTTTGGGTCGGAGGCGGCACGAAGCTTCAGTTCGGCCAATTCTTCCGCGGATGCTTCGCCGTAGGCGGCGCGCATAATCAGGTCGTCAAGTCGGTTCAAATCGACACCTCTTCCAGAAGCGGAGCGATTCGGTCGCGAAGTGCACGGCGAGCTCGCAGCACGCGTAGCTTGGCGCCGCCAACGGTGCAACCTACGATGGCCGCGATGTCCGGGTATTCCCGTTCTTCAAGGTCTCTCAAAACGATCATGGTTCGGTGATGAAGCGGGAGCGCAGCCAGAGCCTTCCGAAGTGCTAGTTTACGCCGGTCGCCTTCTAAATTTTCGACCGGATCGTCATGGCTGCCCAAGGTCATCCAGTCCAGCGCGCCGGCAGCTTCCTGCTGCTCTAGCGCATTTCGGCGGTTGCTCATTCGAGCTTGATCGGTGCAAAGATTGGTCACGATGCGAAGTAGCCAGGTCGTAAATTTTGCTTCGTCGCGGTACCTCGCCAAGTGCTGGTACGCGCGGACAAACGCTTCTTGAACCATGTCCTCCGCGTCGTCTCGCTTGCCGGTCATTTGGTAGGCAAACCGATAGACCAGCGTTCGGTGCCGCTCGAAAAGCGCCTCAAACGCGGCGTACTCGCCATCCCGAGCCCGTTGAACAAGGACGGCGTCCGTTTCCGTCGTAAGTTTCGGACCTACCGCCACGTTCCACCCCATAAGCGTGCTGTCTAACACTTGTTCGCGTGCTCCTCTCAAAACCAAACCGTTCCCATTTCTAACGCGCCGCCATCTGCTCCGTTACGCCGACGTACCTACTTCGGACCTAGCAAGGACTTCCAACATTAGCGTTACGGGACCGTCGTTCACGAGTGCAATCTGCATGTCTGCCCCAAACTTTCCGGTGACAATCCGCTCGTTGCCTTTGCGCAATTCCGATAGGAACTCTTCATAAAGACGTTCCCCTTGGTCAAACGGTGCCGAAGCCGTGAAACTCGGCCGCCGACTGGTAATGCCGTCGCCGTAAAGCGTGAAGTTCGACACGACGAGAAGTCCCCGCGTTGGATCGGTTACGCTCTCGAGCGCGAGGTTCATCTTCCCCGCTTCATCGTTGAAGATGCGGAGCCCAAGAACTTTCTGGGCAAGCTTCTTCGCTTCATCAGACGTGTCATTTCGATGCACCCCAAGCAGAACTACGAGCCCGATGCCGATCTCTCCACCGGCCACCCCGTCGATCACGATTGACGCGTGGACGACCCGTTGAACCAGGGCGCGCAACCTAGGCCCCTAGCAACCGGCTTAGACGCACGATGGAAATCACGTCGGAAATCTGGGAGATCTTCATAAACAACCGGTTCAACTCATCCAAATCATGCACCATCACAGCGCCCGAGATGACGGCTTGTTGGTTGCTCGACGTACTAATCTTGAGGTCGCGAATGCCGACGTCCATCTCCGCAAACACACCGGTGACGTCCGCCGTTAGGCCGTTTCGATCAACGCAGACGACTTGAATCGGCACCGGGTACCGATCTTCCGAAGACGCCCAGACGTATTCGTTCAGTCGACCAGGGTCGGTTTGCCGAAAAGCCATTTCGTTCTTGCAACCCACGCGGTGCAACACGAACCCGCGGCCGCGTGTCGTGTAGGCGACCACGTCATCGCCTGGAACCGGCGCGCAACAACGACCGCGATTGATGGCAACGCCCGCCGCATTGGTGATTTTGCCCATCACCTTCGTGATGGGGATGACTGGGAGCTTTCGAACCGGGCCGGTTTCGCCCAAAAGAATCTGCAGTTTTCGGACGACATTCGCTGCGCCGACCAAGCCCTCGCCTACCCGCGCCAGTAGATCTTCCCCGTTTTTACAGCTGTGGAATTGCGGCGCGACCGCGTTCAGCTTTTCTTCGCCCAGGTATCGGCGAGGGTCAAGCCCAAGCGACTTCAGCTCGCGGTCGATGGAGCTCTTGCCGTCAGAAACCCGCTCGGACCGATTCTTGTTTCGGAAGTAGGCCTTGATCCTGCTTCGCGCACTGGATGTGACGGCGATCTTTACCCAGTCCATACTGGGCTGCTGACCCTTCTTCGTGATGAGTTCCACCACGTCGCCACTTTGCAGTACCGTGCTGATCTTCACGTTAAGGCCGTTTACGCGCGCACCGATCAGCGTATTGCCGAGCTGAGTGTGCAATCGGTACGCCATGTCAATCGGCGTCGCCCCGATGGGCAGCTCGATGGGTTCGCCTTTGGGCGTAAAGATGAAAATTTGGTTCTGAAAGAGGCCGGCCTTGAGGCTGGCCCAGAACCCGAGAGCAGGCTTGTTCGGGTCGGACCAAACGTCAATTTCCTGCCGAAGAGCCTCAAACTGCTCTTGCTCGCGGTGATCTAGCTTGCCCTCTTTGTAGGACCAGTGGGCAGCAAAACCGAACTCAGCGGTGCGGTGCATCTCCTCCGACCGGATCTGAATTTCTATGATATTGTTGTTGTCCGCATACGCCTTCACGTGGTACGACATGTAGCCGTTCTTCTTCGGCTTAGCGATGTAGTCGAACGAGAGCGATGGAATCGTGTTGAAAAGTGAGCTCACAACCCCGACCGCGAGATAACAGGACGGCTTATCTCGCATGATGATACGGATCGCCGACAGGTCGTGGATGTCACCAAAATCGACCTTCTGATCTTTCATTTTTTTGAAGATCGAGTACAGATGTTTCGGGCGGCCGGTGACTTTGACGTACGGGACATTTTCGGCGTCGAGCTCGCCAATGATTTTGCCGACGTAGCGCGCCAGCTCCTCTTCTCGCTTCACGCGGGTCGCGCCGATCATTTGGCTCAGTTCGGCGAACTCCCGCCGGTGGAGGACCTTGAACGACTCGTCCTCCAGTTGCCATTTAATTTGCCAGATTCCGAGGCGAGCGGCAATAGGCGCGTAAACGTCCAGCGTCTCGGAGGCGATTCGATGACGTCGCTCTTCGGCCGCGTCCGGACTCTTGTCCTTCTCCGTGGCATCGAGCGTGCGCATGTTATGCAGGCGGTCGGCGAGTTTGATAAACATGACCCGGAGGTCCTTCGCCATCGCCAGCAAGAGGCGACGCATGCTTTCTGCGGTCCTTGAGAGCCGCGCGATGCGCTCCTCGTCGGGGGTCATGCCCTCCTTCAGATTGGTTTTGAGCTTCGTGACGCCGTCCACCAGCATGAGAACCGGCTCGCCAAACTCCCGGCGAATATCGTCTTCGCTAATCTGCCGGCAGTCTTCCAGAACGTCATGCAAAAGGCCCGCGATCAGCGTCTCGTCATCCATCCCGATTTGGGCGAGGATCTTGGTTACTTCAACCGGATGGACGATATAGGGCTCGCCAGAGAGACGCTTCTGATCTTTGTGGGCGGTGTCCGCAAAAATATAAGCCTTTGTGATTGCCGCTAAGTCGGCATCTGGGCGGGACCTTTTCACCTCTGCCAAAAGTCCGGGCAGGAGGTGTGGGTTCGGCGTTTCAATGCGGGGTTCGGAGTCTGAAAACATGGCCAGACCAAGGAACGCACCCCGCCACGTTGCGGTGTATGTTTACGGTTACTTAATATACGACGGAATTTTGACGATTTATAAGAATATTGTGAACCTCGGCGGCTTGTTCTGCCGTGTCCACCGAAAGTGGGGTCGGCCGTCCTTCTCGCATCGCGATTCCTACGCCGTTCTCCAAAAATCGAAGTTGCTCCAGGCTTTCCGCGATCTCAAGCGGCGACTGCGGCCAAGTTGGGAACCGCTGCAAAACTCCTCGGCGAAACGCATAGATGCCTAGGTGCTTCTTGACCGGCGACACACGTGCGTTCCTCTCAAAAGGAATCGCATGACGGCTAAAGTACAGCGCGTTCCCCTGCAGATCAGTCACGACCTTGACCGCGCTCGACGCATCAATTTCGTCCGGGCTCGCGACGACGAAGAGGCTAGACATTTCGGCGGCTGGATCGTCTCGCAGAACATCCGCGCACAGTCGGACGTTCTCCGGCGGAATCAACGGTTCGTCGCCTTGTAGGTTCACGTAGATGTCCGCGACTACTTTCTCTGCAACCTCGGCGAGTCGATCCGTACCGCTTGGGTGGGTATCCAGCGTGAGCGTTGCTTCCGCACCGAAGGATCGGCACGCCTCAATGATCTCTTCGTCTGGCGTGGCCACAACGACCCGGTCAGAAACCCCGGAGGCCACCGCCGCCTCATAGACCCACTGCACCATCGGCTTCCCCGCGAGCTGAAAGAGCGGCTTTCCCGGCAATCTTGAGCTTCCCATCCGCGCAGGAATGACCACGCAGACTTCCGTCACGGCTCACGCCCGGTTCGCGGACGGAACGCCTCGACCATCGACGCGACGCCCTCCCGAACCTTTGCCGGATTCGCGCCGATCGCGTCCATCAGCTCAATTTGCCCGAGCGCAGCGGTGAGGTGGATGTCGCCGTCATTGACGACGAGCAGCATCAACCGCTGTCCGGCCTGCTCGAAGAATCGTGCCTTCACGCGACCATCCTCAACCGTAATCGGCTGAAGCGTGGTGAACGCGTCGTCGTAAGCCTTAAGAAACTGTTCGGCGGTCGCCGCATCCGCCCGGTCGGTTTGCGAAACGGCTAGTAGAACGCGGTCGTTGTGCAAAACAACGCCGAAGCCGAGGCGAGAGGTCTCCCAACCCCTTCCCACATAGTTCTTTTGCAGCGGCAAAGGCAGCTCGTTGAACTCAAAAGCCGACTTTGGCATCGGAAAAACGGCCATCGCCTGATCGTAGGGCTCGCCTAGCCGGAAGCTCGCCCCGGAATGAAAAAGCCGCAACTCCGATTCTTCTAAGCGTGGTGGCAAACCTATCGCCACTTGCGCGCTCGCTGCCTCTGGCGCTTCCGGAACGAGTTCCGGAGCCAACTTCCCTTCGGGCGCCTGGCACCCCAGCAATCCCACCGCAACCAGAACTGGCCAAAAGCGTCGCATCACAGGGTTCTACGTCAGGGGATCACTTGCACGACGCGGTATCGCTGACTTCCAGCGGGTGCCATAACCTCGAATTCAGCCCCGGCAAGTTTTCCGATGAGGGCCTCGCCAAGCGGCGAGCTGACGCTGATGAGACCGTTGGCCGGGTCGGCTTCAAAGGAGTCCGCGAGAGTCACGTCGAACTTATCGTCAAATTCCAGGTCAAGCAGCGTGACCTTGCTCCCCAACTGGGCCGACTCGTCCGAAGCTTCCAGCCGCTCGACGATCTTGGCCATTTGGACGGCACGCTCAAGATCGTTAATCTGTCCTTCCAGTCGCTGCTGATTGAGTTTGGCCTCGTGGTAGGCCGCATTCTCCCGAAGGTCGCCGTGACTCTTGGCCTCACGAATGGATTCTGCGATCTGCATGCGCACGGGACCCTTCAGCTCTTCTAGTTGAAGCTTAAGCTTTTCAAGTCCCTCACGTGTGACATGGGTTTCCTTGGCCATGGGACGCATATTGTAGCATCAGATTGGAAATGCGCCCCCAACCTTCGCCTCCGGCTCGAGTGAGCGTGATCATCGTGAGTTATAACACGCGGGAGCAGCTTCGCAAGTGCCTCGGATGCATCGAGCCACACCACGAAGTCATCGTCGTGGACAACGCTTCAGCCGACGGCTCCGTCGAGATGGTAACGGAGGAGTTTCCGCACGTGAACCTCATCGCATCGCCAACAAACCTTGGGTTTGGCGGGGGAAACAATCTTGGTTTGAAGGCCGCAACCGGCAAGATCGCCTTGTTCTTGAACAGCGATGCCTATGCTTTTCCCGGCGCGATTGATTTGCTTGCCGAGACGATGGAAGATTCGGCCGTGGTCGGCGCAGGGGGAAAGCTACTGAACGTAGACGGGAGCTTACAGAACAGCACGGCGCAGAAACTCACGCTTTGGCACGTTTTTGGGGAGCAATTCTTTATCAACACTGGATACTGGACTACCCCTTATTTATCGGCAACAAGTGCGGTGAAGGAAACCCCGCAGGTCATGGGAGCTTGCTTCATGGTAAAGCGGTTACCTAGGGGCGACTTTTTGGATTTCGACGAACGGTATTTCCTTTACTGTGAAGACACGGACTACGCCAAACGCTTGAGTACCGCCGGTCGAATCCTGTATGTGCCCAGCGCACAGTTTACTCACGAACTTGGGGCAAGTAGCCGACGTAGTCCCTGGCTAGGGGTTATTCGCTATAATGCTGGGAAAGAACTCTACTTCCGCCTACACCACGGCTGGGTATGGGAGTTCTTCTGCCTACTTCTAAATAGACTTGGCGCACTTCTTCGGCTAACGATCTGGGCTATTATTGGGCTAGTACAGCCTGCTAAGCGCGAAAAGGTCGGACTGTTTTGGCGAGTTCTTACGGCGCCGCGCGGATTTGCGAGGCCGTCGCCGACTCCGAATCAGACGCCAGGTAGGCCGGAATAACTTCCGAAGCCGGCCCCTCCATTCGCATCACACCCCGTTCGAGCCACAGGCAACGATCAGCAAACATGCGAATTGTCTCGAGGTTGTGGCTGACAAGCAGAATCGCTCCACCGGCGGCCCGGATTTCGGCAACCTTGGCGAGACATTTCTGCTCGAACAGATAGTCCCCAACGCTGAGTACCTCGTCTACCAATAAAACATTAGCGTCGACGTGCACCGCGATGGAAAAGCCTAAGCGGGCCGTCATTCCGCTAGAATACGTTCGAACGGGCGCATAGATGTGGTCACCTAGCTCACTAAACTCGATGATTTGCTGCGTTCTCTCGGCCACTTGTTTACGCGTTAAGCCGAGAACTACCGCGTTAAACTGGATGTTCTCGATGCCGGAGAGATCCGGGTGAAAGCCCGCTCCTAATTCGAGCAGTGGGGCAAGCCTTCCTTGAATGGAGACCGTTCCACTGGTCGGACGATAAATCTTCGCGAGCAGCGAAAGCAACGTGCTCTTCCCCGCTCCGTTCTTGCCGATCACGGCTACACACTCTCCGGGCAAAACCGAGAAGCTAATTCCCCTTAACACCTTAACCTCGAAAACGCTCCGCTTCTTCCACCACATCAGGAGGGTCTTCAGCGAGCCAATTGAAGCATCCTTGATCCGAAACTCCTTATAGAGTTCTCTAACTTCAATCGCCGCCTCACTCATGGTCGCTCCACAAACCGCCACTTCATCCGGTTGAAGAGATGGTATCCGCCAAATAGCGTGGCGAGACCCAGGAAAAGGGTCCAGATCAGATACTTAGGATCGAGCATGATCGGCACCTGCTTCACACCATTAACCGGTATGCCTTGCGGGGCCAGAAGAATTTGTCGGTATGCGGTAGAGAGCACCGCAATCGGGTTAAGGTTATAGATATTGTAGATAAGGCCGCCGCTCTTAATGTTGATTCGACTGTACGCAACCTGTTCACTCATATACGTTATAGGCGACAAGAAGAATAGCAGGTACAGCGCCACGCTGGTGAGATACTTCACATCCTCGTAAAATGTATTCAGCGCCGCAACAAAAAGCCCGATGCCGGTGCTGAGGATGAAACTGATAAAGAAGAGGACCGGCAGAAGAACCGTTGTGGGCTGAAAAGGAGACTCACCTCGGTTGATCAACCAAACCACAAGCAGGTAGACGAAGAAAACTACAAAACCAAACAATAGGTGAACGAAGTTTCCCAGAATGACCGCCAGTGGCAGTATCTCGCGCGGGAAGTAGATCTTCTTTACCAGCGGCATATACTGCAAGACCGACTGGGAGGAATCCATGATGCTCTGTTGAAAGAACAAGTAGGGCAAGTAGGCCGCCAAGATATAGGCGCTAAAGCTCCGCATTCCGTTGTCTTGGAGGTAACCAAAGACAAAGGTCAACACCGCCATGGTCGTCAGCGGAATAATGAAGGACCACAGGAACCCTAGCGCGGAATTCTTATAGCGAACCCGAAGCTCTCGCTCTACCATCGTGAGCAAAAGCTCCCGAAAACGCCACAATTCTTTTAGTTCATCTAGCATGCGACGAACTAAACCTGCTGCTCATGAGAATTCTGGCTACCGAGCGAGGCTCGATGGGCGGCAAAATTGTACAGCTCGCCAGTTTCCATAAAATAAACCCGCTCCGCAATGTTAAGCGAATGGTCAGCGATTCGCTCGACATGATGAATCGCTAAAAGGAGCCAACCATCGGCGACGACATTCCGAGAATCTTTACGCATGTCGTCAAATAGCTGCGTGCGAAGCTCGCGGTACATCGCATCCACGTCGTCCTCAAGCGCAACGACTTTCTGCACCATTGCTAGGTCTCGTGTGATGTACGCCTGCAACGCTTCGCGGAGCATTTCGCGCGCAACGTTCGCCATACGCGGCACGTCGACCACCGTCGAATTGCCAAACTCCTTTTCAATCTTCAATCCGATCTTCGCGACGTCGACGGCGAGGTCACCGATGCGCTCGATGTCGGTGATCATTTTCATTGCCGTACCGATCGTGCGAAGGTCCCGTGCCATCGGCTGCTGCAACGCGAGTAGGCGCAGACAACGCGCCTCGATCTGAAGGTCGCGTTGGTCGATGTCGTCATCGCGCCGCAAAACCTCAATCGCCAATTCGCCGTCGCTTCGCGCCAGCGAGTCTACGGCAAGCAGCACCATCTGCTCGGCGCGCGTCCCCATATCAAGGAGATCGTGTTCAAGTTCACGCATCTCCTCCGCATAGGCGACTCTGACCGGGCCGGAATGTTGCATTTTAAGACCGTCGGCGGCAAGAATTAGTCCACCGGGAAGAAACAATAATACCGCCGCGTACCATCTTGCGTTTCAGGCGGGTCCTGTTGGCGGCATTCCGGGCGGGCGTTAGCGCAACGACTTTCAAATCTGCACCCAGCAAAACGGGTTCGCGGGTCGGGAATCTCCCCGGGAGTCGCCGCCGGAAGCGTCATCAGTTTCTCAATGCTCGGCGCCGAATCAAGAAGGGCTTTCGTATAGGGATGCCGCGGATTCTGGAAGATATCCTCGGTCCTTCCCTCCTCTACAATTCGCCCCAGGTACATCACGGCGACCCTGTCAGCCAGGAATCGTACGGTTGTCAGGTCGTGCGAAATGTACAAGAACGCGCAGCCCTCGTTTTTTTGCACATCTTTCAGCAGGTTCAGCATCTGCGCCCGGATGCTGAGGTCCAACGCAGCGGTCGGCTCGTCACAGATCACCAGCGGAGGCCGACAAGCCAACGCCCGACCGATGGCCACGCGCTGCCTCTGGCCTCCCGAGAGCTGATGCGGATAACGATCCACAAATCGATCATCCAAACCAACCGATCGGAACAACTCATTCACGTCGCGCGTTTTCCCGACGAGCTTCAACGGTTCCAACGCCGAATCGCCGACTTTCCATCGCGGATTCAAGCTGGCGTACGGATCTTGCCAAACCATTCCAACCTTCTCGGCGGCCCGGCGATCCACGCCGTGAACTTCCGATCCTGCCAACAAAATGCTTCCCTTCGAGAGCGACTGTAAACCCAGTACCGCCCGCGCAAGTGTTGTCTTCCCGCAGCCGGATTCACCCACGACCGCGACGGTCTCGCCCGGGTTCACCGTAAGGGAAACTCCGTCAAGAGCACGGACCGTTCCGCCGGAAACGCCAAACTCAACCGCAACGTCGCGGATCTCCAGTAACGGCGCGCTCAATCTACGTTCTCCGTCAGCCCTTTGCTCCAAAACATCTTGTGGTTTAGCTTCATCAAAAAGTCCGCTTCGTGCACGGTGATCAAGTTTGTCACGCGCGTCGACTGCGTGACACGCACCTCGTCCCCCGCGAGGATATGGAGGCGGGTTTGCGAATCAACGGACAGCACCGCGTCGCCGTCACTCATGATCTTCAAACGAATCTCGCTCTCGGGGCGCAAAATCAGCGGGCGCGCCGAAAGGGTGTGCGGGGCGATCGCGGTGAGCATGATCGCGGACACGTTCGGGTCCATGATCGGTCCACCTGCCGAAAGATTGTAGGCGGTCGAACCCGTCGGTGTCGAAACAAGAACGCCGTCGGCGGGATAGCTGGTCACTCGGTGGCCGTCTACCCAAACCCGAAACGTCATCATTCGGGCGGTGACGGCGCGCTGCAGCACGACTTCGTTCAGGGCGTGCAGTTTCGTCACCGGATTTCCGCCGCGCAGCAGCTCAGCGGCCACCATGCCACGCGCATCCAGATGGGCTTCGCCCTTAAAGAACCTATCAAGCGCGGGCCGAATATCTTGCGGATTGCACTGGGTGACGAATCCGAATCGGCCGAAGTAGACACCAAGGATCGGCGTTCCGCGTTCCGAACACAAATGCGCCGCACGAATCAGCGTTCCGTCGCCGCCAAAAGCAACCACGACATCGCAGGCAGAAAACTCTTCTGGGCCAACTCGAAGGCCGTTTAGCTCCCGAGACGTTTCAGACTCAAATCCAACCGTATGGCCACCGGCCGTCAGCCAGCTTGCGGCATCCGCAACGGCGGCGATGGCGTCCTTCCGGTGGATGTTCGCGATGAGGTGAACGCGCAATTATCCGCCCGACCTTAACCGGGAAAGATTCTTCTTCATCGGAATGTCGCTCGGAATAATCTTCAGGCCCTGCTCCAGAGTCTGAATCGCCCGACTGGTTTGGTTCATTTTTTCAAGCGTCACGGCAAGATTGTTATAGGCCGGAGCAAAAGTGCTTCGCGCTTCCAAACTGGTTCTAAAGGCGGCTTCGGCCGCCGGGAACTTCCTCTGACGCAAGTGGTACAACCCGATCCCGTTAAAAGCCTCGGCACTCTTTGGGTTGCCTTTTGCGACCGCCGAGTAGTGTGAGAACGCGCCTTCGACATCCCCCGTTTCCCAAAGGGCCGTCGCCAGGTCCAGCCGCACCGGCCATTGGGTTGGGTCGACACGAACCACGGACTTCCAGGCTTCAATGGCTCTGGGCAGATTTCCCGCCTTTGCGCTGGCCGCGCCAAGGCTCGCCATAGCCGCAGTGGAACCTGGGTTGAGACCTACCAGTCGCTCGAAGGTAGTCACGGCGGCGACCATGTTTCCGGTTTCATACTGAAGCAGGCCAAGGTTATTGAGCGTATCGATGTCGTCATCTTTTGCCTGCAAGGCGCGCTCATAGGCCTGAATCGCCCCGGTTGCATCGCTCGCATCCGCACGAAGAACGCCCAGGTTGAACCAGAACACCAGGCTGTCGCCCGCAAGTTCACGGCGAGACTCGAGCACCTGCCGCGCATCCTTTGCGCGGTCAAGTCGGATGAAGCACTCTGAGAGCGACAGTGCCGCCGCAAGATCGCTCGGCTGAATTTCGCAGACGCGCGTGAAATACAAAACAGCGTCGCCGTACCGAAGGGTGCCTAAGAGGGAGAGCCCCGCGTTTCGGGCAAATGCTACATTGTCCGGCCGGAGATCGCTCGCGCGGGCGAACGCGTTCCCTGCCCCGATCAGGTCCTTGGCGCCTTCGAGACTAACGCCTAAATTGTTTTGCACGAAGGCGTCGTTGGCCGAGATCTTGGCCGCCTCGCGGAATCGCTCCACCGCCCGCCCGTACTGCTTCTTCCGAAGAAAAATCGTGCCGGAATTGTAAAGCGGTTCAAAAAGGTCTGGCGAAATCAGGCGGATCTGATCGAAAATCGCCAGCGCGCGGTCGTCCTGTTGCGTCAGCAGGTAGGCGTTGCCGAGATTATTTAAGATCTCGACATCGCGCGGGGTGTGTCGGTTCGCAAACTCAAGGAATGAGATCGCCTTGGCTGCCTGACCGGCACGGAGGTAAAGAAACCCAAGCCACGACTGAATATCTGAGCTGCGTTGATTCTGAGCGTGGAGCTTTTCGAAGGCAGCCGTAGCACCTGGCAGGTCGCCGTCCTTGTAGAGGTTTGTGGCCTCGGTGACGCGCTGCTTGAAGGTCTTCTCTTCGTCGACCTGGCCAAACGAAGCCGTAGCCAGCGCGGCCAAAATCCCCAAAACGACCACCGGTCTCATCTTTCCGCCATACATTTTGCGATGGATTCTTCAAAAGTCTCGCGAAGCTCTTCGATGGACCACGAGATTTCCTGGCCAAGCCGCAACTCTCCAGTTTCTACGAGTTCGCCGAGGACTTGCGCGTTCAGACCATAGGCGGCGGCCAGTTGAATGACGTGATCCGGATCGACCGCCCCCACGATGACGCGGCCGGGAAACTCGCCAAACAGATCGCTTGCCGTTGGCGCGATGTCGAGCTGAAGTCCGAACCCGCTTTGTAGGCAGACCTCTGCAACCGCAACCAAGAGGCCGCCTTCGCTACAATCGTGGGCAGACTCCAGCCGCTCGGTGCTGAGGAATCGGTGCAAGTCGCGTTCTTTTTCGGGCGAACCAGGCTCGGGATACCCGGTCTCTAGACCATAGACCTCGGCCAAAAGGGCACTCGCGCCGAGGCCGTGGTGCGCCGTTCGCTCCCGCTCTGTCTCTACCAGCACGAGCGTGCAGGGGACCGCAGGTGCACTCGGACGGGCGAGCGTCGGGTCGTCCAAGATGCCAAGCATGCCAATGAGCGGCGTCGGCAAAACCTCACCGAGGTCGCTCTGGTTGTAGAACGATACGTTTCCGCTAATTACTGGGGTCTGAAGCACCTCGGCGGCGTCGGCGATTCCCTTCACGGCTCGCTCGAACTGCCAATACACGTGGAGCTCCTGCGGGCTGCCGAAGTTCAGGCCGTCGGTGGCGGCAACGGGTCTCCCACCGGCGCAAGCGACGTTTCGAGCCGCCTCAAGAACCGCCAGAACTCCGCCTCGGTACGGGTGGAGGTAGGTCGCTCGGGCATTGCCATCCAAAGAGAGCGCAATGGCTTTTGAGGTTCCGCGAGGGCTGAGGACGGCGGCATCGCCGCGACCAAACGCCACGTTCGTCTGCGTTTGCACCTGCTGATCGAACTGCTGGTAAACCCAGCGCTTGCTCGCGATATCGGGCGTGGCCAACAGTTGGAGCAGCGACTCTCGCACCGGCTTCGGTTCCAACTTGGAAGGGTCGAACTCGGCTGCTTCGCTAAAGTAGCTTGGCTCGGCAAGCGGTAGCGAGTAGGTCGGGCAGCGATCCGCCAAGAGATGAGGATCCACATCGGCAACAACCTCTTCCCAACGCGTGACGCGAACGCGGTGGTCATCGGTAACGTGGCCGATGACCACCGCGGGTAGGCCGTAACGATGGAATACGTTGATGACTTCTGCCTCGCGACCGGCATGTGCCACTGCCAGCATCCGCTCCTGGCTTTCACTAAGCATCAATTCGTAGCCAGTCATGTCGGACTCGCGCATCGGAACGAGGTCCAGATTGACCGACATCCCGACGTCGCCTTTCGCCGCCATCTCGATCGTGCTACAAGTGAGCCCGGCCGCCCCCATGTCCTGAATCGCCACAACAGCACCGGTCTGGAGAGCCTCCAGCGTCGCCTCGATAAGAAGCTTTTCGGCAAAAGGGTCACCGATCTGGACGTTCGGCCGCTTGTCCTCGTTGTCCTCGCCCAGGGTGTCGCTGGCGAAGGTCGCACCGTGAATGCCGTCCTTTCCGGTTCGAGAACCTAGGTAAATCACCGGGTTGCCAACCCCAGAAGCCGCCGCCGTCGTCAGGCCATCAAGCGGCAAGATGCCAACATTCATCGCGTTGACCAGCGGGTTTCCGCTGTACCGCGGATGGAAATGGATTTCCCCGGCCACCGTGGGAACACCAACGCAGTTACCGTAGCCCGCGATTCCGGCTACAACGTGCTCGAAGAGATATCGATTTCGAGCGACAATGTTCGGCGGTGCGCTTCCCTCGGTGATCGGACCAAACCGCAAGGCATTCAAATTCGCAAGCGGCCGCGCGCCCATCGTGAGGATGTCGCGGATAATGCCGCCAACGCCGGTTGCCGCGCCTTGATATGGCTCCACGGCCGACGGGTGGTTGTGGCTCTCGACTTTCATCGTAATGCCCATGCCGTCGCCGAGGTCGACAACTCCGGCGTTTTCCAGCCCGGCGCCTTCCATCGCCTCGCGGTATTTCGAAAAATAGGCCAGCACCGGCCGCGAATACTTATAGCCGCAGTGCTCGCTCCACATCACGGCGAACATGCCCAACTCCGTGTAGTTTGGCTCGCGGCCGGTAAGTTCCAGGATTAAGGCGTACTCAGCGTCGTTCAAGCCCATCGATGTGTAGACTTCGCGAGTGATGGGGATCATGGGAAGAAGTATAACCGTCCGACTGCTTGTCCTCGGCCTGGGGTTGCTGGTTGTGGGCTGCGGCGGGGGTGGCCTACCGATCGGGACCTACGTTGGAAAACGAGAATTTGCGTCGAAGCCAGGCGATGACGTATCCGTCCTCGGGACGATGGCAAGGGTCAAACTGACGATTCGAGCCGGCGGAACCTTTCTGCTCACCGACGGCGGCGTCCCCATGGAAGGTCTCGTTCGAACCTCTGGTGATCAAACAATTCTCCGCGTGGAAAGCCTCATCGGGCGACCCATCCCGGACGGAGAGAACCGCGACATCCCGGTAAGCCACACCACCGAGAAGCTGGAACTCACCTTTCCGGACGGAAAAGTCGTTCTAACAGCGCAACCCGAACCCGGTTAGAATGTAGCCGGTGAACGAAGAACCAACGAAGCCATCTACGGATACCGCCCCCAAGGCTCGTGCTAAGAAGCCGACCAGCCGCCTGGCAAGAACCTTGCGGTCGTTACTGATGATTAGCGGCCTCGGCGTGGTTCTCGCCGTTACGAACGCGATCACGGCGCAGAACGACGTTCGCATGGCCACGGGAGCCGTGGGCGAGGCCCAAAAGCGGTTCTTCATTGAAGGGGCCGACCGGCCCGACATCGCCATTTTCTTCAAGGGCCTCGCCCCCGACCAGCGACTAAAGATGAGCCAGTCGGTTGGCGAATATGATGATCCGAAGATTGCCGTCCTAATTGGGAAACTACTCGCCGACTTCGACTTCGTCGCCCGGGAGGCCCTCACCGACTCGCTGGTGAAGCTCGTCAAGAAGCAGCCGAAGGCGGTCGCCGAGCAGCTCGCCCTCAAAGGGAGTTTCCAACAGTTAGCCGTTGCCAAGGCCCTTGCCACCCTCGGTCCAACGTCGGCACCATTCGCGGCGGCGACCCTTACCAACGCGGACGCCCGGCCGAATGCCGTCGGCTACTTGGTTGACCTCGGAAGCCCGTCGGTGCCCGTCCTATTGCCGCTGCTTAAAGACGCGTCCATTGATGTTCGCCTTGCCGCCGCCGACGGGCTTGGCAAGCTTCGGAGCCGGGAAGCCATCCCGGAACTCACGCGACTTTACCGAGAGATGTTCGAAAAGTCGAAGCAGCCCGAAGCCGTCGCCGTTCCCGGCCAACCGGCCCCGATGACCCTAGCCGCTATCTCCGATGCCCGGGCCGCCTACCTCACCGCGATTAGCGGCATCGGCGATCCTGGGAGTGAGCCCCTTCTGGTGCAGATTCTTGCGAATCCGGCAGAGCCGTCGACGCTGCGGGCGCAAGCCGCGCTTGGAATTGGCCGCATCGCCTCGGTACAGGGCGCTAGGCTGTTGTGGAACTACCGAAGCGACGACGAATTTGAACTTCGTGAGTCGATCCTCAGTGGCCTTCAGCTAGCCGGCGGCACGGCGCTATCAGTTGCACCACCGCTGGATGAGTCGGTAATTCGCGTCGCGGGCGGCATCAAAGGAGCCGCATCGGAGCAGGTCATCGCGGCGGGACTCCGCACGCCGGCTTTGGTCGAGGCAGCGGCTTTGGCCGCAACCGACCGACCGAAGCTCGTTCCAAACCTCCTCGGCGTGCTTCGAGACCCGGCCGCGCGGCAGGATGGACGGGTCGCTGACGCCGCGATTCGCGCGCTTCGCTCGACCGATCAAGGCGATCTTGCGCTGCGAAACAGCCCCGAGATGGCCGTTTTTGCCGGGTTGATCGACCGACAAAAACGATTGAACGCGGGTTAGGCTCTACTCGAGCGTTTCCGGAAAGAGCTTCGTTACCACTCGCCGGTAACGCCCGGGGTTGAAGTCCGCCAGCAGCGCCGTGCCCAGCGGGCTGCCGGTTTCCAGAACGTGGCTTTCCATAAGTCGCCGCACGGTCGCTTCCGCTTCGTCGTCGAGCGGCAGCGCGTGAACGTAGTCCCGATTCAGCATTTTTTCGTCGGCATCCAGTAGGAACACTTCGCCGCCGGTCATGCCCGAGCCTAGATTCGGCCCGACCGAACCCAGCACCAGCACGGTGCCGCCGGTCATGTATTGGAAGCCGTTGGCCTCCACACCCTCCACGACGATCTCGGGCGCGCCCCGCTCGTGGTTCTTGCGGAGGCAGATGCCAAACCGGTTCCCGGCACGGCCTGCGATATAAGCCTTACCGCCTCGCGCGCCGTACGCAAATGTGTTCCCTGCCACTGTGAGTCCGGTCGTCCCACGTCGCGGAACGATGACGAGTTTGCCGCCGTAAGCGGCGGTGAACGCGGAGTCGGCGACGAGGCCCTCAATCGCAAATTCCATGCCTTCGACTGCGTAAGCGGCGTAGAAGTGCCCCGCCGCACCTTCGTGCTCGTACCGAAGTTTTCCGCCGTTTTGCAAGCCAAGGTCGCCGAACTGACGGGCGATTTCTCCCGCCGCTGAGACACCAACGCACCGATCCCGGTTGGAAAGTTGACCATCGAGCGTCTCCGTGCCACCCGCAATGGCGCGGAGGGCCGCGTTAATCTCTTCGGTTCGAAGTTGCGGAAGGTGCCGCGCCGTTTGTCGCTCGTAGTGCCTAGACTGGACCCGAGCCGCCGGTGCCGAAACGAGTTTCGGCAGGTCCAAGGCCGCGGCTTTGCCGTGCAGCGCCTTGACTTCCAGCAGGTCACGGTGGCCAATCACGTCGCGCAGTCGCTGAATGCCGGCTTCTGCCATCAGAGTGCGAACCTGTTGCGACACAAACAGCATCGTGCGGGCAATCTGGCGTGAGTTGCCGGTGAACTTTGCTACCAACGCCGGGTCCTGGGTCGCGATTCCCGGTGCGCAACCGAGTCGGCGCTTCCCGGTCGGATCTTTCGGATCTGGCCCCGCCATATGGCAGCGCCTCAGCATCGCGCAACCGATCGATAGCAGAAGGCTCGTGCCAAAACCAACGCGATCTGCGCCCAAAAGAAACAGCTTGAGCGCCTGCTCGCCGGTCTGCACCCCGCCGTCGACGCTCAGCTCCACAAGGTCCCGAACGCCATCCTCTACCAGGGTGTCCTGAACCAGAGGCAGCACGGCGGCCGCCGGAATTCCGGCATGCTTTTGGTCCACGCGTTTCGCCGCACCGGTTCCGCCGCAGCCATCCGAGATGTGGAGCCGGTTAGCGCCGGCATTCACGCCGCCCAGGCACACCATCTCGATGCCGTGCGAGGCCACAAACTTGAGGGCGCACTTGACCTCCGGGTTGAGGTGCCGCCAGCACTCCAACATGAGCTTGACGTCCTCAATGGAGTACAAGTTGTGGTTGATCGGCGGGCTTACGAGCTCATATCCCGCGTTGCAGCCTCGGCGCAGGGCCACGGTCGCGTCGACCTTTTTGCCCGGGAGCTGACCTCCCTTACCGGGTTTCGCGCCTTGCGCGAACTTGATTTCGGCTTCGGCGGCGGTCGCTGCGGTGTAGGGCGTGATCGTAAATCGGCCGCCGGCGTACTGCACGCTGCGGTTGGCATCCCGCGTGCCGACGCGAGCCTTATCGAATCCACCTTCGCCCGAGTTTGCCAGCGGTCCGATTCCGGGTGGCAACGGGTGCCCCTTAAGGCGGTGCAGCAAGCGGCAGTACCGGTAGGCAACATTCATGCCGCGCGCCACGGTTCGATGCGCCGGCTCCGAAAGTGCCCCTTCGCTCATGCCCGGAGCAAAAAATCGCCACAGGATGCTTTCCACTGGCTCAACCTCATCAAGCGGAATCGGCTCACCGACCCTCATCTGGAGGCAGTCAAGAATCGTGATGGGGTCGCGGTCGGCCACCAACTTCGCGAACGTCTCGTACGCATGGTAGCTGCCCGGCTCGGTGTCGTGAATCTTTTTGGCGTAGCCGCTGGCGATCTGAATGTTGCGGACGACCTGCGGGGTGTTGAAATGCGCTCGGCCATCGCGTGTGTGCCGATACTCGCCCGCGTCCAACAAAACCGGTGCCGCGGCGGCATAAGCCTGCGTGTGGAAAGCAATCCAATCCTCGTCGAGGCGTCGCCGGTTGATGCCTTCCAGGTGTCCGGGGATGCCGCCAAACTCTTGGTCGAGCACGTCCCGGTCAATGCCGATCGCCTCGACCAAGCGCGCACCGCAGTAAGCCGAGGACGGCGTGACGCCCATCATCGACATCACTTCGGCGAACCCGCTCCGAAGCGCCTTCAGGTAGTTCGATTCCGCCTCGCCGGCACATGCCGCCCCGAGCCAAGGACAAACCGCGTCGATGCCAAAAGAGATCAGCAGCGCCACATGCTGGATGTCCCAGACGGCGGCATCCATGACCAGCCCAACTTGATGGCGACGTCCGGCCGCAACCAACCGTTCATGCAATACGCTGGCGAAACGAAGCGCGGGAATCGCGGCCCGCTCGGCGGAGACGTTGCGATCGCTGAGGATAAGCACGCTGACCTCGCGGGTCGTGTTTTCGGCCTCCTGAAGCAGCTCTTCCAGAGCCTCCTCCAAACCCTCGACCTCTCCCGAAGCGGGGAATGTGAGGTCCAAAGTCTGAACGCCGGCTTGGCCAGAGAGCCAGCCGAGCTGGCCAGTAGCCAAGACGCGGTTCTCGAAACGGAAGAGCGGGCCGTCGCCCTTGGCCCAAAGGCCGCTGCGGTCGCCGAGGATCACCTCGGACGAGAACACCCAGCCATCACGAATCGGATCGATCGGCGGACTGGTTTCCTGCGCAAACCGAAGTTTGAAATAGGACTCGGGCCGGCGCGGGAGCTTATCGAGAAACGCCGACGGCGGAGTATCGTCGCCCATGGAACCAACCGACGGCTTCCCGGTTGCGGTCATTGGCTCAATGACGATGTCCAAGTCCTCACTGCCCATACCGAATGCGATCTGCAAGCGCGTGAGCTCTTCTGGTTCGACGAAGACGCCGTTTGGCATCGCTTGCCCCGTGACCTCGCGCAGAGCTGGATCGGCCAGCTTACGCCCGGCAATCTTGCGACGAGCATCTTCGTTGAACAAAATGTCGCCGTTGTCGAGGTTAACGATGACCGTTCCGCCCGGGCCCAAGATGCGTTGCTGTTCGGGCACGCCAATGTCGCGAGTGCCCGTGATTTCGCTACCTGCGAATACGTATTCCTCGGTAACTTCCACCCAGAGCGGGCGAAGTCCGTTTCGGTCCAGGTGCGCGACGGCGGTGGAGCCGTCCGACGCAACGATGGCCGCCGGGCCATCGCACGCGCCCAGATACACCCGCATGGCATCGTAGAACGGCTTCAGCGGATCGCTGGCGGGAATCGTCTGCTCGGCCTCCGGCAGAAGGGCAAGAATCGACTCGGGCAGGCTGAGCCCGCCCGCAAGCAACGAGATCAGCATGTCGTCCAGGTTCGCCGAGTCGGAACCGTTCGGACAGATGATCGACTCCACCTTGGCGGCCAGGCGCGCCAGCTTTGGATGCTTCGCCGCGATGGAAGCGAGCAGATCCCGACCGATCGCCCGTACCCACTCGGTGTTCCCTTCGATCGTGTTGATCTCGCCGTTGTGCGCAAGCGACCAGAACGGTTGCGCCCGGCGCCAAGCGGTGGTGGTGTTGGTGCAGTACCGGCTGTGGAAGAGCAAATAGCGCGACGCAAAGTCCGGATCCTGAAGATCGGGATAGAGGTGGCCGATCTTCGATAGCTCGCTCAGGCCCTTGTAAACAACCGTCCGGTTCGAGAGGCTGACGATTTTGAAGTGGTCGCCTGCAATCGGCGCGAGCTGCTCGTCTACCGCCAACCGCAGCAGGTAACGGGTGGCGAACCACTCTTCCTCGCTGGCTCCCGGCGGACGCCGAAACAGAGCCTGAGAAACCTTGGGAATCGTGCGAAGCGCGTGGGAATCGGCGGGAAGCGCCGATGGATCGATTGTGACTTCGTGCCAATCCAGGATTTGCACGTCGGCAAGTTCGGCCATCGCTTCGACCATCGCCACGCATTGCCGACGCAGAATGGGCTCGAACGGCAGAAAAAACATTCCGAGGGCGACGTCGCGCTGGGCGATCAGCTTAACGTGCTTTGGAAATCGCTCCAAGAGCATCGGCCAGGGAATGTCGAGCTGAACTCCCGCGCCGTGGCCTACGGCACCCCGATGGTCGAATCGGGTGCAAAGCTCCAGTCCATATTCGACGAGACGTCGCTCGGCTACGCCCATACGGGTTGCCAAGAATCCAATGCCACACGCATCCGCTTCGAGAGCGGGCTTCCCATTTTTGATTACCGAGTACACCGACGCTGTTTCCCATCACAGCCCGTCCACGTCGGTGTGGAATCATGAGCCGGACCACATCATATTCTAAAAATCATAAGAACGGACTAAGCGTTCTCAAACAGGGCAATCGCTTCCACCGACCCTGGCGCCAGCTTGGCCTCTTGAAACAGCTTCAGCGCATGCGTGGTTTCATCAATGAGCGATTGGGCTACCTTCGCGTCCATAAATCGTCCCGCATCGTCGACGATCCGTCCGCCGAGCCGCTCGCACAGGACGCGCCCCGTTTTCAGGGCCCCTTCGATCGCGCGCGCCGGATTCGGGCAGCGCGGAACGCTAAAACCAATTGTCGCGCCTTCATGGGCCAGCCCAGCCTGAACCGACTGCAAGGAAAATTGCTCCAACGACCCGATGGGCGTGATTGAAAAGAGCGGTGATTCCGACTGCGGTGTTCGCCACTGGAACGAACCGTCCGGCGCAAACTGCAAACCGAGGGCGACGCATTGAACCCAAAGGTCCTTCTCCAGCACGGATCCACGGGCCGGTACAAACGCGAGCGAAACACCAATGTCGAGCGTATCAATGATCTTTCGCAGATCTTTTGCTAGCGAAGGAATATCAGTAATCGGCGGAATCGGAACCGCCTTTCGGTCGATGGCTTGGCCAAACTCGTCGGCGATCCGCCAAAGCGATCGGGCAGCGTCGGCCGAAAGGTCGGCTTTCGGACCAATGATCGGCCAGGAGACAGCAAGAGAGTCGTAGCTGCCGTCTTTGGTGCCGGAGAGCCGTGCCCACTCGTTGTCCTGGGGCCGCATTCCCCACGCCTTGGGCTCGCCCAGGGCGCCGTACCAGTCGTAATCCAGCAGCCGCGCTGCCGCATAGCCCGGGAGTGACCTCGGCCCGACGAACTCGATCGTGAATTCAACCCGATGGAGCGGCCCCGCTTTCGACTTTGGCGCAGAGATATGCCCGGGGAGTGCGATGGTGGGATCAATCGCAAGCGGCGTGTCAAAAGGATCTAAACTGGCGGAGTGCATCATGGGGCCTCAGGATTCGTAATCCATTTCGCGAAGCATACGCGGGTTCATCCGCCAATCTTCACTAACTTTGACGTGTAATTCTAGGAAAATCTTCTTGCCTTGTAATTTTTCTAGCTCTTCCCTGGCCTCGGTGCCGACCTTCTTCAGGAACTGGCCCTGCTTGCCAATCAGGATTCCCCGTTGGCTCGCTTTTTCCACGTGAATCGTCGCATGGATTCGCGTTAATGCTTCCTCCTCGATCCATTCGTCAACCACAACCGCAGTGGCGTGCGGAACTTCCTCTCGGGTGGCGATGAGGATCTTTTCTCGAACAAACTCGGCCGCCATGAACCGCTGCGACTGGTCGGTGAACTCATCCGCGTCGTACATCGGGGCGCGCTCGGGAAGTTTTTCCACGATCATGGCCACGAGACGATCCACGTTCGTGCCCCGCACGGCGGTGGTCAGCATGAATTCTTCCGTGTCGAAGAGCTTCTGGTAGGCCTCGACGTTTCGCTGGACGTGCTCTGCCTTCAGAAGGTCCATCTTGTTCAGGCACAGCAGCTTCGGCAAAGCCGACATCGAGTACTCGTCTTTGATAAACCGCCCCATCGTCTTGTCGGTTTCGCCGGGGTGATGGGCGCCGTCCACGACAATGACGAGGACGTCAACCTCGGTGAGGGCACCTTTCGCCTGGTCGACCATCGACTTTCCGAGGTTCGTGTGCGGCTCATGGATTCCGGGCGTATCCATGAAGGCGATCTGGTAGTCGTCGGTCGTCGTGATGCCCACCACCCGTTTCCGTGTGGTTTGCGGCTTGTTGCTTACGATCGAGACCTTCTCGCCGACGATACGGTTCATGAGCGTGCTCTTGCCCACGTTCGGTCGCCCGACCAAGGCAACATATCCGGCGCGAAAAACCATCTTAATCCCTCTTCCGGAAGCTGAAGCTCAGGGAGAGATCGCCGTCCGTCGAGGTGCTGGTGACCCTCGCATCCGGCTTCGCCGGCCGATTGTCGCGCTGACGGTCGTTTCGATCGTTGCCGCGCCGTCGCCGACGTCGCCCGACGTCTTCGGCCGACTCGGTGGCTTGCGACAGCTCTTCCACTTCCGGAAGCGGGCGCAAGAGCCATTCGTCCGCCACGTCGTCCGACTCGCTGGAACCAACCCATTCGCCGAGCCGCATAATGGGCACATCGAACTGCGAGGCGTCCGTGCGGACGTTGGCGTCGCGCGGCGGAATGCTTTCCACGTAGAGCGTCTTGGCCGGGTCGGTTTGCAGAAGATGCTCGATCTCCGTCCGCGCTCCCACCAGGAACGTGTGGGTTACGCCGTCGATTCCGTTGAACCGAAGGTGCGAGGCGTCGGCGCGGGCCCATTCTCCAAGGAGAACGTCGTAGGCAACCTGCTTGTCGGGAAGCGGAATCGTGCGCGGGCCGCTGCCGGAACAGTGGACCGATACGAAAGGCGACCGAACGTGAACGACGTCACCGTTGAAGCTCCAGACGTGGGCTCCCGCCATCTGCGCCAGAGTGCGGATCAGCGCCGGATTGACGACGGGCTCACCGAGGAAGACGCTCGTCCAATGTTGCTCGGCACTTTCGTTAAACTCCTTGACGACGAAGCTCGGCAATCCGGTCTGGCTGTACTCGCCGAGAATCGCAGCACCTTCGGGAATCGCAAAGTAGCTCGGCTCCAGCTGCGAGCTTCCCATGATGTTTTTCTCGGGGAACGCCTCGGCGAGCGGATGCCGGCGATTGATGAGCGACGTTCCGGCTTTGCTGTAGAACGGCTGCGGCTTGAGGGCGATACCCGTAACCTCGCGCGCTCTTTCAAGGGCTTCCCGGCCGGAGTCGAAAAGACCCGCCGAGTACAGCCAGAACAGCACCTTTCCGTCTCGCTGCAGGCGAGACTTGACCGCCGCGCGAAGCTCCGGTCGGATGTCCCACGCGTTCACGAAGATATACAGCTTGCTTTCGGGGAACTTCTCCCGGTGGGCAAGGTCGCTAATAAGATAGAAGCCAGCGCTGACGCCTGCACGCAGGACGGACTCCCGCACGTTTTGCACCAGCATCGCGAAGGCGTTCGGGTCCACGAGGTAGGCCAACGATCGCTCGTCGATGAAAACGGCGACATCCGGGTCCGGCGAGGTCGCTTCCAGCCGTTGCGTAAGGACTTCGCGAACCTTTGCCGCTCGGTCCCAAATGACTTGGCTTCGGAGCCAGCCGTTGCCCCAAAGGTCCATCCAGGCCATGCCCGAGCCATGCGCCAAAGCGGCACCAACGCCGCGCCAGTGCACGCTTTCCAACGCCTGCGGCGTTTTCATGACCGGGTTGAAGTCTTCGTCGAAGTCCTGGCCGGTGCCGAGAGACGTCCGGAAATCTTCTTCGCTGATGAAGAGCTTGCCGTTGAGGGCAAAGCTGTCGATTGGGCCCGGGAATGAACCCGTTCCGCCCGGCTCTCGATTTCGGTAGCTTGGCGGGCCGGCGATGATGTCGACCTCCTCCGTGCGCAGTAGCTTGCCGAGGGCGAGGTGGCCGCTGGCCGGATGCGACCATTCGAACGTGTAGCCGTAGCTGACGCCAACGATGAAGTAGCCGTCGCTCGCTGCCTTCGCAACGTAAGCAAGTTCGCCGATACGCCGAACCGTTTCGTCGCTGAGGAACAGGTGGTAGTCCACGTACCGTCGTTGCTTTCGGCTGGACCGAACGAACTTCTCGCCTTCCGCGCCCTCCGCGTGGAAATCGGGAATCTCGATCGTGTCGAACCGTACGCCGCCGTCAAACCAAGCCGCGCGCAACGCGACCTCATCGTAGTTGTAGCGCGTTCGCGCCCATTCGCGGAACTTTTGCTCCGCGGCGCGGGAGTTGTCGTAACCGTTCGATTGCGGCAAGAACCACTCGCCGCGCTCGAGGTGCACGCCCAGAATGTGGTCGCGAAGATCGATCAGCCGCAGGGCCCGAACGAACGCGTCAAGGCAGTTCTCCGCTACTTTCCAGAAACCGTCGTCGCAAACGCTCGGCTCGGCCGTGCTGCCATCCAGAGTGCGATATCGTGCAGCGGCGTAGTCGTCTTGCCAGCCGCGGGGCGCCCGGAAAACGACCCGAAACAGGACCTGAGCCTGCGGGTCGGCCGCGACCGTCTGCGCAAGCAGGAACGCGGCCAGCGCGGCGCTTTCTGCCACGGCGGCAACGTCGACTTCGAAGTCGATGAGGAACGAGTGCAGATGAACGCCGCTTTCGGCGGCCATCCTCAGCTCGTCAAAGGTGGTTTCCGCATGGCGCTCGGTGTCTGGGCTGCCGAAGAAGAAGAACGGCGGGTAGGCGCGATGATTGCGCACGATCGTCGGCGTCCCGTTTCGGAGAACCACCTGCGGCGCGTCGGCCGGGATAATTACCGCCGGTTTGACGACCACTTCGCGGGGGCGAAGCGTGGTGCGCGGCTTGGCAACGACCTCAACCGGCGCCTCTTCGACGATAGCTTCGACCTCGGTTTCATCCTCGTCGATGGCGTCGGATTCTTCTTCGCGTACGGAAACACGATCTGGCCGACCGCCCTTCGAGCGACGTCGGCGGCGGCGATTTCGGTCCTCTCCCGCATCGGCAGGTGCGGTGGCTTCGGTTTCGGTAGAACCGGGTTCGGCGGCGACGGCCTTCGGTTCCGGCACGGCAGCTCGGGTAGCGGATGTGTTGGCGCGCCAGACGATCTCGATGCCGCCTTGCTCGTCGGTGATTTCCGGGAGATCGGTCCGAACCCGCGCGACGGCCGGAGCCGGTGCCGGAATCTCGTCTAGGGTCTCGGTCGTAGGTGCAGCCGACTTCGATGGCAGACTCCGCCAGGTGGAAAGAATTCCGGAACCGGGCACGACTTCGCTTGAAACGGCTTCACTCGAAACTACGTCGCTCGGAGTGTCGTCCGCCGGAATCTGGTCTACGAGAGTGTCGTCTGCCGGAGCAGTAACCGCTTCGGCTTCCGGGGCTTCCTCGGGCACCGATTTCTTTGCGGGGCGCTTCGACTTCGTTCCGGCCTTCGGCGCGGCCGCCTTTTCTTTTCGGCCTGGCTTGGCCGCAACCGGCGTGGCTTCAACCGCCGGCTCCGGTTCAGACTCAACCGCAATCACCTCAGCCACTTCCGGCTCCGGTTCAGACTCAACCGCAATCACCTCAGCCACTTCCGGCTCCGGTTCAGACTCAACCGCAATCACCTCAGCCACTTCCGGCTCCGGATCAGCCTGCTCAACGGCAGCTGACTGAGGCAAAGTGGCCTCGGGAGTGACCGCTTCCGGCTCGGCAATATCCGCAACTACGGCGGCAGCCTTTACTTTTCGCGAGGGCTTTGGCTTCTTTTCCTCGGTTTCAGCCGGAGCGGCTTGCTTCTTCGATCGCGCCGTTTTCGGCTTTTCGACCGGTTCTTCGGCAACCGGTGCCTTCGCGGCCCGCTTCGCTTTCTTGGCGGGCTCAACGACGGCCGTAGGCTCGGAAACTTCGGCAGAGTTGTCCGTCGGGGTGAGGGTCAAATTTTCGGGTGCCGATACGTCGGCAGTTACTTTCTTGCGGGGCATGATGCTTGGGGTGAAATTGTATTGATCCACTCGAGCGCGTCGAGCGGATGTTCCAAGATGAAATCGGGTTGTTCTGCTTGCAGGGCGGACCGGTCACCGGCGCCGTAACAAACGGCCACCGAGACCGCTCCTGCAGAACGAGCGCAGCGGACGTCGAAGACGCTGTCGCCAATGAAAGCCGTTCTCTCGGGGGAAATCTGCAGTCGCTCACAAGCGAGCAGCACACTTTCCGGATGTGGCTTTGGATTCTCGACATCCGATGCCGAAACGGCAACCGTTGGCCGAATCTCGGCCGAATACCGGGCCATAAAATTGAGAAGCTCGGATCGAGACTTGCTCGTCACCAACCCGGTCTTTAGGCCGAGCTGCTGGCAAACACGAAAGGCTTGAAATGCCTCGGGGAATTTAGTCTCCCGCACGGCATTCCTTCGAAAACAGTCATGGGCGAATTCGCACATTTGCGCCCGCTCCGTTTCGGAAAGTGGGCGCGTAGCAAACGGGTCAAACTGCTCGCGGAGCGGTCGGCCGATCGACGCTCGGATTCGCTCGGACGGGGCACATACTCCCAGGAATTGAAAAATCGTTTCCTGAATCCCGTCAACAAGGTTGCTCACATTGTCGACGAGAGTGCCGTCGATGTCGAAGAGAATTGCGTCAAAAAGGCCGTACGCTCTCTCACTCTGCATCGGCTCATAGTATGGCAGATATCCGACAACGCCAACGGGATGAGCCCGCCGGATATCTAACCCTTATTTTTTAGCCAGCGCCGCATCGGCGGCCGCTTTGATTCGGTTCCGTCGATCCTTGATCTTCTGGGCCAAACGGAACGTCTCCGCGTACCCCGCCTTGTCCCAAGTCGCCAACGCGTTGATCGCCGCAACGACGACCGGAATCGGGGCCTTGTCGTTCACTAGAGCTTTGATCCGCGCGCTGGTTTCAGATTCGGCCGGGAGTTTTCCAAGGGCAAATACAGCGGACGCCCGGCGATCAAAGTTTGCGTGGTCGAGCTGGCCAACCCAGAAGTTCCGTAACGCGGGGTCTGCCTTGGCCGGAAGGTCTCGCATTGCGGGGAAAATCGGGTTGACCCCTTTGTCCGCCGCCATGGCGTCCGTTACGAGTCGATAATTTTCCGGCTTGCCGGTTGCCACCAAACGGCGCGCCGCTTCCGCGCGATCCGGCGCGTTCCAGCCGTACTGCAGAATCCACGGAAGTTCCGCTTCGCTCCAGTTCAGCTTGGGAATCTCGCGAAGGAAGTCGTGGGCTGGGTCAAAAATGACCGCCTTGACCGTGCCCGAAACCGGAAGCACAAATGTCTCCTCCGTCTTAGTTAGACGAACCGGGAGCACTACGGACTTCCCGCCGTCGAGAATAACTCCAACCTTGGCATCGATGTCATAGACCGGCGTTCCGTCGGTGGTGTCTTGAAGCTGCTTCACCGTGAGCTTGATCGATCCGGCGTCAGCGGTGTAGGCATAGTCGAGAACCGGGTGACCCGGCTTGTCGAGCCACTGCGCCCAAAACGGCTCAGCGTTGATTCCAGACGTTTCCGTAAATGCCCGTCGAAGCTGCGAACTTTCAACCGGCGTGTATTTCCACTGTGTGAGATAGGCGTTGAGCGACGCGAAAAAGGCCTCATCGCCGATCTTGCGGCGCAAAGAGTGCAGAACGACGCCGCCCTTCGGATAGGCATGCGAGTCGAACATCGCGTCTCCGTTCGGATACATCTTCGTCGAAATCGCTCGCTTATAGCGACGTGATTCTGCGAAGTACGACTGCATGGCCGATTCGATTTCCCAGTCGTAAGCTGCCGCGCCTTGAGAATGCTCGAAATAGAGAATCTGCATAAACGTCGCAAAGCTCTCGTTTAGCCAGATATCCCCCCAGTCCTTACAGGTCACGAGGTCCCCGAACCACTGGTGCGCTAGCTCGTGGGAGTTCAAACTGTCCATCCGGAAGTAGCCGTCGCGGGCGTCCGTCAGGCTTCCGGCACCAAGTGTCGTTGCCGAAACGTTCTCCATGCCGCCGCCAAAATCGTACATCGCGTTCTGCGCGTACTTGGGCCACGGATACTTCACGCCGAGCTTTTGGGAGAAGAACGTCAGCATGTCTTTGGTGTTCCCAAAGGAGGAGTCGATGAGGTTTGCCTGTCCGCGCGGCACGACGTACCAAAGGTCCACGCCCTGCCAGCGGTCGCGCTTGACATCCAGCGGACCGCCCACCATCGTGAGCAAGTAGGTCGCGTGCGGCTGCTTCATGCGCCAAACGTAGGATTTGCGCTTCTTGTCCGGGCTAACCGTCACCTTGTCAAGCGTGCCGTTGCCGATCATTTGCCAGTCGGCCTGCACGGTGCACTTGATCTGGCTCGTTGCCAGGTCGTTCGGATAATCCCAAGTCGGAATCCATTCGCTGTTCGTTTCGGTTTCGCCCTGCGTCCAAAAGCCGATTCTCGTCGCATCGGTTGCAGTTGGTTCGATCCAATGGAATCCGCCGCGTCCGCCCCCAAACGGCTGGGCCTTCGAGTTTTTTGCCGAGTAATCGACCGCGATTTCAAAGGATTTGCCCTTCGCTAACGTGCCCGTTTGAACAATAAGGTCGCGACCCTCTCGCCGGTAAGTCGCCGACTTGCCGTTAAACCGAACCGCAGAAATCTTAAGCGTCTCGCCGGCGTGCAAAGTCACAGCGTTCACGCCGCTCCGCAGTGCGGCCAGCGTATTGACCGAGGTCCCCTTGAACGTTCGGTTGGGATAGTCAATATCTAGATCACCCTGAACGTGGATCAAATCGCAGGTTCGATCCGGCGCATAGTGCAGGCGCGCTGTGGGCGGCTGGAAGGGGTTCGGGCGACGTGCCTGCCCCAAAGACACCTGGGGCAATGCCGAAAGCAGCGCGAGAGAACAAAGCAGGGTAGTGGCGGTACGGCGCATGAATGGTCTGTACGCTACCCCATCGGCTCAGAAAATTAGGACCGTGCCTTTTCGCAGATTCGGGTAGGTACGATCCCGATATGAACCGTGAGATCATCTCCACCCCGCACGCTCCGGGTGCCATCGGCCCCTACAGCCAAGCCGTTGCCGCCGAAGGCAAGCTTCTTTTCATAAGCGGCCAGATTCCGCTGACGCCCGCCGGCGAACTGATTACGGGCGACATCGCCGCCCAGACGAAACAGTGCATGGAGAACCTGAACGCGGTTCTTGCATCGCAGGGACTTACCTTCGGAAATGTCGTCAAGACGACGATCTTCCTGAGCTCGATGTCGCACTTCGCGGCGGTGAACGAGGTTTACGGTAGCTACCTAACGGCCGAGCCGCCCGCTCGCGCCACCGTTGCCGTCGCTGGACTGCCGCGTGGCGTGGACGTAGAAATCGAAGCCATCGCCGTTTACTAAATGCCGCACGTCGTTTCCATAAGCCTCGGCACCTCGAAGCGTGACAAGCGTAGCGAAGTCGAAATCTTAGGGGAACGGTTCCTTTTGGAGCGCATCGGCGTAGACGGCGACCTAAAGCGCTACGCCGAGATGTTCCGCGAGCTTGACGGAAAAGTTGACGTGCTCGGCGTCGGAGGAGCTGACATGTACGTCATGGTCGGCGAAAAGCGATATGCGTGGCAGCAGATCGTTCGTATCACAGAATCGGTCAAGCAAACGCCGGTCGTCGACGGTTCTGGCCTGAAACACACCCTGGAGCGCGAAACGGTTCGGACGCTTCAGGCAGACGGCATCGTCGATTTCCGGAACTCCCGCACGCTGCTGGTTAGCGGAGTCGACCGATTCGGCATGGCCCAATCGCTGGTGGAGTGCGGCGGTCCCGTGGTGTACGGCGACCTAATGTTTGGCATGGGCTTGCCGATTTCGTTGCGCAGTTACGGTTCGGTCCGGCGACTCGGCTCTATCCTTCTGCCGATTCTGTCTCGTCTTCCCCAGACATGGTTCTATCCCACCGGAGAGAAACAAGAAAAGCGCACGCCAAAGTTTGCGAAGGCGTTTGAAGAGGCCGACATTATCTGCGGCGACTGGCACTTCATCGGTCGGTACCTTCCAGACAAAATCATTGGCAAAACCATTCTCACCCAAACGCTACGCAAGGCCGATCTGGAGATGCTGCGCGAGATGGGCGCCGCCCGGGCGATCACGACGACCCCGGCGATCGACGGAGAGTCCTTTCCAACAAATGTGATGGAGGGCGTGATCGTTGCGCTCCGAAACACTCGCCCGGAAAACATCCGACCGGAACAGTATCTGGAAACGCTACGTAACCTTGACTGGAAGCCCAACGTGTTTTCGCTCAACTAGTCGGCCACTAGACCCGAATTGTTAAGGCCGCTGAACTAGAAAATGGTATTCTCTTAACAAATTCACCGTGAGGAAGTTCGCGTTCATCCTTCATCCGCTTCAGCCGAAAGATCTGGCGCGAAAATATCCCTTCGTTCGGTTCTTGCCCGATTTTCTCATTGAGAAGTACTCGGCGACCGCCTCGCCGAAGATCGCGAGCCACATCACCGGCATTCGGTCTAAAACCGGCGAAGAGATCGAGGGCTACTTTATCGGGCTTCCCCTCATTCCGCGGCAAATGATCAAGGACATTCCCTTGCCGGTTGTCTACGACAAGCTTGCCCGCTGCGCCCAGATGGCGAGCGATCTCGGCGCGGAACTCATTGGGTTGGGGGCCTTCACCAGCGTCGTGGGCGATGGCGGCCGTACCGTCCGCAGCCGCACCAATATCGGCGTCACGACCGGGAACAGCTACACCGTTGCGACCGCGATTGACGGAACGCTGAAGGCGTGTGCGCTTTTGGGAATCGAACCAAGCAATTCCACTTTGGCCGTCGTCGGAGCTACCGGGAGCATCGGTCGGACCTGCGCCGAAGTCTTGGCGAAGGCCTTCGGCCGCGTCATCTTGGTTGGCCGCGACCTGGAGCGCACGGAAGCCATCGCCGCTGAAATCCCGGGCGCGATTGCTTCCTCCGACGTGGCCGACATCGCGCATGCCGACGCCGTGGTCACCGTAACAAGCGCGGACACGGAAGTCATCCTTCCCCACCATCTTCGCCAAGGAGCGATCGTCTGCGACGTGGCTCGACCGCGCGACGTTTCGGTTCGGGTAGCAAAAGAACGACCGGACGTCTTGGTCATCGAAGGCGGCGTGGTTCGAGTTCCGGGCGACGTCGAGTTCAATTTTGAGTTTGGATTCCCGAGAAAGACGGCCTACGCCTGCATGAGCGAAACCATGATGCTGGCCCTGGAAGGCGACCCCAGCAAATACGACTTCACCCTCGGTAAAGAGGTTTCGGTTCCTCAGGTAGAGGAAATGCGACTTCTCGCGCTAAAGCACGGATTCGAACTTGCCGGGTTCCGTTCATTCGAGCGGGCAGTCGGTAAAGACTCCATCGACCGCGCGAAAAAGGCCCGCCTTATGGCGCACTCGATACCGCGCGACGCCGCGGCGTCGCTCCGCTAAAGGTCAAACGTCGCCATCACAAACGTGTGGTCGCTCGGCTTCTCTTTGCGTCGGGCATCGAAGTCGATTTGGACTTCTCTACACAGACCGGCCACATCGGGTGTCGCGTAAATGTGGTCGATTCGCCAGCCGAGTCCCCGGTCCAACGCCCTAGGAACCGTGAAATCCCAAAACGTGTAGGCCCTCTCGTCCGCATTCAACGCACGGTAGCAGTCGATCAGACCGAAATCTAGGATTGCCGCCAATCGCGAGAACTCATCCGGATGATGGCCAACCGAACCTAGTAGTTTCGGCGAATCATAGACATCGAGCGGGGTCGGCGCGATATTCACATCCCCAAGCCAAATCAACGGTGCCGAGGGGCTGAATCGCTCTCGCAAGAACCGTCGGAAACGCTCAAGCCATGCCAGTTTGTACGTCCACTTATCGCTGCCCACGGTGTTGCCGTTCGGAACGTAGGTGTTGATGATGGTGAGTCCGCTCGTCTGGATCGTGATAAGCCGGGCATCGCTGGGCATCAATTCATCCTCGAACCCGCGAATCACAGAGTCAATCGGCCTGCGAGATAGCGTGGCGACCCCGTTCCAGGCTTTCTGGCCGTTCAACGCCAACTCATAGCCTAGTGCCTCGAACTCTTCGCGCGGAAATTTGTCATCCTCGACCTTCGTTTCCTGGATCGCCAGAATGTCGGGCTCGTTTTCTTCGAGCCACTCCAGAAGACGCGGGAGTCTGGCCCGAACGGAAGCGGCGTTGTAAGTCGCGATTCGCACGGTCCTAGTCTATTCCTCGGAGCGGACTAGCAGCTCGCGGCAAGCTCTCGCTCATCGGCATTCTGGAAGCGCAGCTCATCATGGTCGGGCCACATTTCGAACGGTCCGCCATAGGACGGACTGTGTCGAGGGTGCCAATTGCCGAAGGCGATCCCGCCGTCCCACTTCCCTTCGTAGTCATACGGAATGCCCACGCCTTCTTGCGATGGCTCGGTCGTGCGCGAGTAACGGCGGGTCAGCGTTAGGCGCTCGCGCCGCTCGTTCCAAATGCCGACGAGCTCGAACTCGCCATCTGCATCGGTGCCCTCGCCGGTAAACGCCCCCGTGCGCTCAATCTTGAGCGTGATCTTTTCGGTGATCCGGCGACCATCCTGGATCGACCAGCCGAGCCACGGACCACTCAAAGCGCAAAAATCCTTCATTCCACGTCGTCGGGACTGCCGGGCGAGACGGCCGCGATCCAGTTCCTTAGGTTGTAGTACGACGTAACGCGCGAGAACTTCCCTTCTTCGACCGTAAAAAATGCCGCGCCCGGGATGAAGTACCGCTGACCGGTCGCCGGTGGCAAGCCAGAGTCGGTCTGAATGTAGCTGCCTTCAACGTTGAATTCCGCCGCGCCACGGTTCCCGTTTTCAAAAACAACCAGGTCCACAATTTGCTCGCGGTAGCAGGTGTCCATGTGCGCTTTGAATCTTCGGAAGGCATCGACGCCAACTTCGACGCCGCCCTCATTGATGTCGTGCACCACGTCGTCAGCTAATGTGGCGAGCAGCGCCTCCGGGTCGTTTCGGTTAAAGGCATCAAAATAGGCGCGGATGAGGTCCCCAGTGGTCACGGACTTCATTTTGTCATGCATCGCGAAGCGGCCGTATCCAACGGAAAACTAGGACCTGTCGCCGACTAACCGGATTCAAAAAGCCGTAAACTCTGGCTTCATGCCGAGCCTCGCCCTGCGCATTTTCCGAGCGGTTAGCCTTACCGAAGGCGTCTCCTACCTCGTCCTCATGTTCATCGCCGTGCCGATGAAATACCTCGGGAATCAACCCCATGCGGTGCAGATTCCAGGCAGCATCCACGGCGGACTCTTCATTTTGTTCGTTATCTCCCTGCTGGCCGTCTGGTGGACCGACCGATGGTCGTTTGGGAAGGTCGTCACCGCGTTCATCGCATCGAACATTCCTTTAGGTGCCTTTTGGTTCGAATCAAGACTGCGGAAATCGGAAGCTTAGGCAAACCCGATATAGACCACGGTGCCGAACTCGCCGCCTAGGTCAAGCGAAAAACCAACCCGTTCGGCACGGCTTCGCATGTTCGCGAGCCCCATGCCTTCCGACGGTGCCTGGCTCCCCAGTCCGACACCGTCGTCGCGGATTTCAAGACCCTCTCGATTCAGGATCACAACCACGTTTTGCGCCGAGGAGTGCTTCACAACGTTGTTGAGTGCTTCCTGTGCAATCCGGAAGACGGCACTTTCAGCATCGGGAGATAGCTTCGGAACCGCATCGCAAGTGAAGAGAAGCTCTAGTCCGTTACGGGAGCAAATGTTGCTGGCGTAGTTTCGGAGCGCCGTGTCGAAACCCTCTTTCGATACGGGCGTTCGCAAGCGGTGCACCAAAAAGCGGAGTTCGTCGGCTGCGTCTCGGGCCGCCGCTCGAATTTCCGTAACAATCGACTTCGCCCGTTCCGGCTGCCTATCCATCAATCGCTCGGCAAGCTCGCTCTGCGCCGTGATGGCGATGAGATGACCTTGGACGCCGTCGTGCATATCCATCGCGATTCGATTTCGGTCGGCGGCCACGCCCAGTTCCGCCCTAAGCTCGGCGGCGAAGCGCGTTTGGTAAGCCATCAAGCTTGCGAGAATGATCAGGAAGTACAGTCGAAACGTGGCGTTCAGCTTCTCGGCACGCAGAACTTCGGCGGTGATTTGAACCTGCGGAGTTTGCTCCCAAAGGATTGGCAGCGATGAGATCGCCGTTCCCGCGACCACCATAATGCCGATAAAGAACGCCCAACGGACGTTCAGAGAGCTGGCCGCGGCCACCATCGGCAGGAAGAATAGCAGTGTCAGGTTGCTCGTCGGTCCGCGTTCGCTGATGAACAGAATCACCGCGATGAAGACCACGTCGATCGGCGGAAACCAGTACTCCCAGGGGTAGTTATCTTTTGTGCGGAGGGCAAAGAATGTCCGTCCCACCAGATAGATTCCGGTGACCCAAACCCATGGTTGAAGCGCGCCCCAGATCTCGGGACCGATCGACCGGAGGGCCTGCCGGTCCCACGTCCAGAGCATGAAAAACGGCGCACATAGCCACGTGTGAAGTAGAAACACCAGATGCCGCGACCCGATCCGCCGCTGCCACTCGATAAAGCGTCGTCTCATCTTCCTAACAACAAAATTCCGAGCGATCTGCTCCAAACCCGCGGAACGTCGTAGCCGATTCGGATCGCTTTTTGCGCAAATCTTTTGGCATCGGCGGGATCTCCCGAACGTAGCTTTTGCCGTGCCATTCCGCTGTAGGCAGCCCCGAGGGTTTGCCGCAGTTGAGTTCGATACCGTTTAGCCTCGGCCGCGGGGACGCCTCGCATCAGCTCTCCAAACCTCGGGAAGAAGTGGCTTTCGATGATATGCCGCTGGGCGTCGAAAAAACGGAACCCGGCGTTCGCAAGACTACTGCTGAGCACGCTATAGCGTACGACCTTTTCGGGCCAGTGGACGAACCGGCCCTTCGATGCGAGGATCGCCCATCCGTACCAGTCGGAACATCGCACCGTGTCGGCGACAAAGTTCCCCGCTTCCAGCATGGCTTCCCGTCGGTAGACGGCGGTGCTGGCGATCACGCGGTTGTTGGGGATCAGGCATTCCCAGGGCGAACCTTCCAGCTGGAGGTCACGGGCGACTTCCCTACCATCGTCGTACACATACCAAGCGTCGGCGTGAGCCAAGACCGCACCGGTTTCATCGAGCTGCTTCACCTGGGCGGCGAGCTTGTGCGGCAGCCAAAAGTCGTCGTGGTCGATGAACGCCACGAATTCGCCGGTTGCCTCAAGCGTCATGCGCCGACGGCCCTCGCCGAGGCCACCATTGGGCGTGCGAAGCAACTGAATCGGATGCCCTTCGCCGATCATCTCCTGGACGATCTCGGGCGATGCGTCCGTGCTGCCGTCATCCAGCACCAGGATGTCGAAGTCCCGATACGTCTGGTCGAGAACCGTCTGGATTGCCTTACGGATGCTGGCGGCGCCGTTGTAAACGGCCAAGCAGACGGTCACCCTCGGCATGGGCCGAGTCTACCAAGCCGCCCAAAAATCGGCGACTGCCGGAACGACCCATCGACGCGTACACTAAGGGGAGGATGTTCACGCGAAACTTAATCCTGAAGACGTCGTCGTTGAAGCCGGTGGAACGGATGGTGCGCTCCTCGGCCGTCTTTCGACCGCTCGTTTCGCGCTTCATCGCCGGAGACTCGCTTGAGGAAAGCCTGAAAGCTTGCGACGTCGTGCTGGCGAAGGGCATCAAAGTCACGCTCGACTACCTTGGCGAGAACACCGCCACGGAGGCCGAAGCGTTGGCCGCCAAAGCCACCTACATTCAGATGCTGGATCGAATCGCGACGGTCCCGGCGTTCGCCGCGTTCGCGAAAAATCCTCCCGTTGGAAAAATCCAGGCTGACCCCCTGAACATTTCGATTAAGCTCACCCAATGCGGACTGGACCAAGGCGAGGCGTTCGCCGAAGCCAACTACCGCGAGGTGTTGTCTGTGGCCGCAAAACACGGCAATTTTGTCCGGCTCGACATGGAAGCGAGCGACTACACCGAGCGCACGCTGGCCATGATCGAGCGGGTTTGGCCGGAGTTTACGAACACCGGAACCGTATTGCAGAGCTACCTCTACCGTACCGACGAGGACCTGGAGCGCATGATCGCCATCGGCGCGCGGGTTCGAATCGTGAAAGGTGCCTACCTGGAGCCCGCTGCGGTCGCCTTCCCTGACAAGGCGAAGGTCGATGACGCGTATGTCCGCCAGGCAAAGCGGCTTCTCACGGCGGGATTCTATCCCGCGATCGCCACGCAGGACGAAGTCATCATCAACGAGCTAAAGACGTTCGTGAGGAAGGAATCCATCGAAAAGTCGTCGTTTGAGTTCCAAATGCTGTACGGGATTCGGCGCGACCTGCAGGAGGGCCTCGTCGCCGAGGGATACAACGTCCGCGTCTACGTTCCGTTCGGCGACTCGTGGTACCCGTACTTCACCCGGCGGCTTGCCGAGCGACCGGCCAACATGATGTTTATGGCCAAGTCGCTCTTCAAGGGTTAAGGTAGTCGCCGAACTCACGGAGCACTTTTCCGCGATGGCTAACGGCGTGCTTTTGTTCTGCGGTAAGGTCGGCCATCGTACAGCCCAACTCGGGCAACCAGAACACCGGGTCGTAACCAAAGCCGCCGTTTCCGCTGGGAGCGTCCGCGATGACGCCCTCGCAGATCGCTTCGAACGAAACCGTTGGCTCCCCTGTTTTGGCAAATGCCACCGCACATCGAAACCGCGCGGCGCGATCCTCTCGTCCGCTCAGATTTTCCAGAATGATTCGAATTTTCTCTGCGAACGGCGTGTCTTCGCCGGCAAAGCGCTTGCTGTACAGCCCCGGTGCGCCTTCCATTGCGTCGATCTCTAAGCCGGCGTCGTCGGCCAGGCACCACTCGTCGGTCGCTTCGGCGGCCGCCTCGGCCTTGATGATCGCATTCGCGATGTAGGTCGTTCCGGTTTCGTCGGGTTCGCCCGCCGACGGGTAGTCGGCGAGCGTTTGAATCTGCAGACCCGAGAAGCGAGTCTGCAGAATGGTCACCATTTCCCCCGCCTTCTTGCGGTTGTGGGTGGCAATGACGAGACGCTCGATCATTCTTGGCCCAAAACCTCGCGCTGGGCAACCACGAGTTCGCCGATTCCCTTCTGCGCGAGCTTCAGCAAGCGCGCCAAAGTGGGCGCGTCAAAAGGATCGACCTCGGCTGTTCCCTGAATCTCGACGAACTTATTCGACGCGGTCATCACGACGTTCATGTCGGTTCCAGCTTCGCTGTCTTCGTCGTAGCAAAGGTCCAGGACCTCTTTTCCGCGGTGCAGACCGACACTGATGGCCGCGACCGGCTCGCGCATCGGATTTCGCTTCAGCAAACGATTCTTCATCAGGCCTTCGATGGCATCGTGCATCGCCACATATCCGGCCGTGATCGCCGCGCAGCGCGTGCCGCCGTCAGCCTGAATCGCATCGCAGTCGAGCGTAATAGTCCGCTCGCCAAGCGCGGTTAGGTCGATCGCTGTGCGTAGCGTTCGGCCGATGAGACGCTGAATCTCCATGTTGCGGCCGTTCGGCTTCATCGGGTCGCGGTTGTTTCGCTGGCGACCGGAGCGCGGCAACATCGAGTACTCGGCGGTGACCCAACCGGAGCCCTTCCCTTTCATGAACGGCGGGACCCGCTCTTCCACCGAGGCCGTCACCAGCATGTGGGTGTCACCGATCTTCAGCAGGCAGGAGCCCTCCGCAAACTTGGCAAAGTGCCGTTCGAAGGAAAAAGGACGAAGTTGGTCCGGCTCTCTGCCGTCAGGTCGCATCCAAACAGGGTACCTATCGGATGCGCTGGATTCAGAATTCGCGCGCGGGGCGGACCGGCTGGCCGGTTTCCGCGCTTTGCCGCGCCGCGACGGCAATCGCCACCGCGTGAACGCCTTCGATCGGGGCTACCGGAACCGGCGTGCCGTTCTTCACGGCATCTAGGAATCCGCGAAGCTCCAGGTAGTACGGGTCCTCCAGCGGGGCGGTCGGCGTTTGCGACACGGCCAGGTAGCTCTTGCCGACTTCCGGTTCAGACGGCTTGGCCGGAGAAACGCGGAGACCGGGCGCCTCCCGCGAGTCGTACTGTATGAGTCCGGCCGAGCCCGCCACTTCGAACGCGGCGCGAAATCCGTTGGGATCCATCCAGGTGCTTTCGACGTGGGCGACGCAGCCGTTGTCAAAGGTCAGGGTTGAAAGCGCGTAATCCGGCCCGGTTTTCGTAAGCGCGGCTAGGCTGCGAGAATACACCTGAGTGACTTCCCCAAGCGTCCATCGCAACCAGTCGAAGTCGTGGATTGCAAGGTCCAGCAGGATGCCGCCGGACCGCGTGTGGTCCATGAACCAGCCTTCGCTTCCGGTTGGCGCAAGGCCGCCGCGCCGCGTTCGTGCCGCTGCCGGAGTGCCGACTGCGCCGGACTTCACCAATTGGTGCCCCGTTAGAAAGTCGGGAAAAAAGCGAACCACTTGCCCGGGCATCAGCGGCACGTTCGCCGCCGCGGCGGCGCTCATCAGGCCAACCGCCTCTTCCAGCGTGCCCGCGAGCGGCTTTTCCATGAAGACCGCGCGACCGGCGGCAATCGCCTGATGTCCAAGCTCGGCGTGTCCGTCGGTCGGGACACAGATGTCGACGACATCGACCGCCTCGATCAGCTCTGCCGGATTGCTGTACAACGTAGCGTTCCAGTTGGCGGCAGTCCTTGCTCCCCGCTCCGGATTCCGATCGTATACGAAAAGCTCGACATCGGGCATTTTGCCGTACTGCGAAGCGTGAACGCGGCCCATGCCTCCGGTGCCGATGATGCCAACGCGCATGGAGAAAATGTACCGGATTATCCGTTTGAGGGTTCGCCGCCGATCATCTCGCGGGCATCCTTCAGCCGAGCGGGCACCAGGGTCGAGATGCCCGGTTCTTGCATCGTGACGCCAAGCCACACCGGGGCGGCCTCGATGGTCGTTGGGTTATGCGTGATGACGATGAACTGAGTGTTCAGGCTGAACTCCTGCAGCATCGCGGCGAACCGCTCCACGTTCCGGCCGTCTAGAGGCGCGTCCACCTCGTCGAGTACGACCAGCGGAGATGGCTTGACGCGCAGCAGCGAAAACAGAAAAGCCGTCGCGCAGAGCGACCGCTCTCCGCCCGAGAGAAGCGCCAGCGGCTGCCGCTTCTTTCCCGGAAGCGTCACGTCAAGCGCGATTCCGCTTTCCAGCAGATTTTCCGGATCGGTCAGCGTGAGTTCCCCGCTTCCCCCGCCGAAGAGTTTCTGCGTCACTTCGGAGAACGCCACTTGAACGGCGGCGAACGTCGTGAGGAACCGGTCACGCGTGAGTTTGTCGAGCTCCGAGATGCTGGCGCGAACCTCTCGGATTCCGCCGTTGATGTCCTCGACCTGCGCCGAAAGCTCCTCGAACCGCACCGTCAGTCGCTCGTATGCGTCGATCGCCCCGAGGTTCACATCGTCCATCGAGCGCAAATCCCGCCGTAGCCGGTTCACCGTCCCGGCGGCGTCTTCCGGGACCACCACTCCCGGTGCCATGCGGAGGCTTTCTTCTTCGCCCAGGCCGTAATCCTCGAGCAAGCGCGCAAAAGTGACTCCCCGACGCGATTCGGCCCGCGCCCGCTGGATTTCGGTTTGGTGCTGGGCAGCGTTGAGACTAGCCACCGTCTCCCGACACTTCCTCGCCTCCAAAGTTCGCTCCAGAATAGCATCGCGCAGTTCCGACAGGGACTGGTTCTCCGCCTTGATGTCTCGTTCAGCCAGATCTTGCGCCTGTCTTGCGGCCGCCTGGTCTTCTTTTGCATTGCCGATTTCGGTTCGAAATTCGTCGCGGAGCGGGGCGAGGTTTTCGGCCTTTCGTTGCCGGGCCTTTTCCTCCCACAGCACGTGCTCCAGGCGTTTCTCGGCGGCGGTCGCGGCGGTGCGCGCCCGTTCGGCAGCCGTATCGGCTTCGCGCAGGCGCGCCTCGGCTACGTCGGCATCGGCGGAGTGCGCGGCTACTTTCTTGAGAATTTCATCTCGATTTGCCTCCAGCGCGGGCAAGTCGAGGGCGGCAATCTCGGTGGTTTCTCCGCCCAGTAGTCCAGCTTTTTCGCGCTCAAGTCGCTCCAGTTCCTTCTGCGTGGTGCGCCGTTCGTCTTGCAGCGAGCGGACGAACTTGCGCCGTTCCTCCAGTTCCGAGGCCGCATCTGTTCCGCTTTCGAGTTCATCGCGAATGAGTCGCGCCAACTCGTCCAGCTTGGTTTGTCGGTCGCGCGAACGCCGCTCGAACTCGCCGACCGTTTTGGCGATCTTTGCAAGCTCCTCGTTTAGCTCGGCCAGATCGGCCTTTCGCTGCACCAAACCGTAGCCCTGGCGCGCGGCCTGGCCCCCGGTCACGGCGCCTCCGCTGTGCACGACTTCCCCTTCTAGCGTCACCATCCGGCTCCAGCCGTGGGTTTTCGCCAGCCGTAGGGCGGTGTCGATTTCGTCGACGATGACGACCCGGCCGAGCAGGCTGTCGATGACCGGGCGATGGCGCGGGTCGCACGAAACGAGCTCGCTGGCGCGCCCCTGAACCCCGCGTTCGCCCATCAGCCGGTTCAGTTCGTAGCTCGGTTCGAACGGCCGCATCAGCGGGATCGGCTGAAACGTGGCGCGACCCGCCCGGTGTTCCTTCAACCAGGCGAGGGCTTCCTTTGCATCGGCGTCGGTCGGCACGATGAGGTCATTCGCCGCGCCACCCAAGGCGGTCTCGATGGCCAGTGCCAGGTCTCTGTCTGCCTCAATCGCCTGCCCAACCGGCACGTAACTTCCGCGAAGAATGCCTCGCTCGGCGGCCTCCATTACGGCGCGGGAGCCCTGCGTCAGGCCCTCGTGGGCGTCAATCGTCGATTCGATTCCCCGGCGGCGGCCTTCGAGCGCGGCTTTCTGGCCCAAGGCATCACGCACGCTTTTCGCGTCGCGTTCTTCGGCGGTTTGGACTTCCTTTCGCTGTCGCTCCCAGTCCTGAATCTTCGCCTGGGCGGTGTTGCTGCCGGTCTCCGAAGTTTGGAGCTCCGCCTCGGCCTCGGCGATCGCCGCATCTAGATCGGGAGTCGTATGCCGAATGCCTTCCAGTTCGCGGTCCAGGGCGGCCACGCGGCTTCCGGCATGCTCGCGCTCGGCGACTTGCTTCAGTCGGCGTTGCTCTTGTTGGCGCGCTTCGGTGAGCGCAAGTTCGGCGGCAGAAAGTTGCGCTCGTAGCCGCGCGGCTTCCTCGCCGGCTCCGCCTAACTCTTCTCGCAACGCTCGAACCGCCTCCGTTGCCGCCGTCCGCTCTTCTTGTGCAGTTGCGACTTCCCGCTTGGCGACTTCCTTTCGGGCTTCTAGCAGTGCGCCAGACTCGGCCAGATTTTCTTGCTCGGCATCCAGCGAAGCCAGCTTTTGCTCAGCAAGCGCAAGGGCCGATTCTGCCTTTCCTTGCCGAAGAACGGCCGCTTGATGGTCTGCCCGTAGCCGTGCAATCTTTCCCTCCACCTCAAGCGCATGAGAAGACACTCGATCCGCTTCCGCTTCCAGGGCTTCGGCGCGGGCGGATTCGGCGACCGCCGTGTGTGCGGCGGCGGCGAGGCGGGCTTCCAGTTCGGCAAGCTCCGCGACCGTTGCGGCGGCTTCGGTGACGAGCAACCCAACTTCGACCTCGCGGAGGGTCTCTTGCAGTTGCTTAAAGCGATGGGCGCGCTCGGCCTCGACCCGGAGCGGCTCGCGCTGGGAGTCGATTTCGCGGACGATGTCCTCCACTCGGCTGAGGTGGTCCTGCGCCGCCGAGAGTCGTCGCAAACTCTCGATTTTTCGGGCTCGGTATCGCTGAACTCCCGCCGCTTCGTCAATCCAACCGCGTCGGTCATCGGCGCTCGCCGACAATGCACTATCGATCTCTTTTTGGCCAACAATGGAGTAGCCAGAGCGACCAAGACCCGAGTCGGCAAGCAGCTCGTAGACGTCGCGCAGGCGACAAGACTGCCGATTGATGCTGTATTCGGTGTCACCGCCGCGCGTGAGCCGACGGGTAATCGAAACTTCCGATGTCGCCACCGGCAACGCTCCGTCTTCGTTGTCGAAGATAAGGGTGACTTCAGCAAGCCCGACCGCCTTGCGCTTCGAGCTGCCGTTAAAGATAACATCTTGGCCGGTCTGCGCGCGAAGCTGCCGCGCGTTGCCTTCGCCTAGGCCCCACAAAATCGCGTCAACCAGGTTCGACTTTCCGCACCCGTTCGGACCAACGACGGCCACAATGTTGCCCTCGAGATTCACCTCTGTCCGGTCGGCAAAGGTCTTAAATCCAAAAACACGAACGCGCTTAAGTCGCATGAAACGGCGGAACCGGGCGGGCTTTCAAGGGAAGAAAATCGCCTAGGTGGCAGAAGATACCCGCCCGCCTAGGCGTTGGGTCGGCCAAGCTCGAAGGTCGAACCATCTGCCAGGTCGAGGTAGCCCTTGCCGCCGAGCCGCGCCACCGGCGGAACGACGTTCTCGGCTACGTGGGCGACCAAAACCTCGCCGATGATGTACCGGGCGGCGTTCGGTCCCTGGCCGTGCTCAACGATCTGAAAAAGCCGGCACTCGAACTGCACGCTGGACTCCTCAACCCTTGCCGGGCGAACCTGGGCGCTTGGAATTGGCGTTAGCCCCGCGCGCTCCCATTCCGATTCTTCGGGCGGCAAGGGCGCGCTGGCCTCGTTCATGCCGACCGCGATCTCGCGGTGCACCAAGTTGATAACATACTCGCCCGTTTCGCGGATGTTGCGCAACGTGTCCTTTTCGATGCCTTTCGAGCTCAGTGTGGGGGAGATGACGAGGCTAGGCGGGTTCGCTCCGCCGAGCATGAAAAAGCTGAACGGCGCGAGATTCGCGACTCCGTCCGCGCCAAGGCTACTCACCAAGGCAATCGGACGAGGCACGACCAGAGTCGCGAGCAACGTATACGCCTCCACCGGGGCCAGCTCGGCCAAGACAACGGTTCGCATGCTCATCGCGTGGCCGCCTTGAGGGCCTGTACCGCCGCCGTAATCGCTTCTGCGCCGCCCGGCGTGCCCCACCGTTGATGCAGGAGCTTCACCAGGAACGAGCCAACCACCGCGCCATCAGCCGTTTCGCAGACCATCGCGACGTGCTCGGGCGTGCTGATTCCGAACCCGACGCAGACCGGCTTATCGGTTTGCGCCCGGATGCTTGCGACCAGATTGGAGACTTCCGGCGGGACTTGGCTTTCGGCTCCGGTAACCCCGGTTCGAGAGACGGCGTAAACGAAACCAGTGCTTTTCGCGCAGACCTCGGCAAGCCGAACGGCGGTGCTTGTGGGAGCCGCCAAGAAAATGGTCTCAAGATCAAACTCTTTCGAGGCTTCGATCCAGGCATCGGCTTCATCCGGAACGAGGTCGCTGATAATCGTCCCTGTCACGCCGTTTTGCTGGCTCAGCTCCGCGTACTTGCGGAGCCCGATACGCAGAACCGGATTGTAGTAGCCCATCGTCACCAGCGGAACCGAAACCTGGGTCTTGCCGATGGCTTCCAGAATCGCGCGCGGAGTCGCACCGTTGTCCAATGCCCTCTGGCTGCTGTCTTGAATCGTTGGGCCCTCGCCGAACGGATCGCTGAACGGGATGCCTACTTCGATCGCATCCGCACCTGCATCGGCCAGAAGCTCCAGAATCGCGGGCAAGTCGCCAATCGGCTGGTCACCGGCGGTGAGGAAGAGGACGAGTGCCCGCTCCTGCTTCGCGCGCAGGCTAGTGAACTGCTGGGCAAGGGTCATCCGATTAGTATTCCACTTGCCCGCATTCTCTGGCTTCCGCAGCCTCAGACCACGAACGCGTCGAAGACCTCGTCGAGGTCCTCAATCTGATCGAGGCTCCAAAGGGTTTCGAGGGCGTTGTCGGCACCCTTTGCACCCAGAAGCGGATCGGCCATGAGTCGGAACTTCGCCTCCACTTCGGCGTCGGTCATCGGGTTCAGCGCGTGTCCGCGCGGCGCATCGACTCGGCTGACGAACGAACGACCATCCTTCAGCTTCACGGTGACGCGGTTCGGAATGCCCTGCTCCGGATACAGCGGGTTCAGTTCGGCGTCTGGGATGACGACCGTCTTTGCCACGAGGCCAAGCAGTTCCTCATCGCGGAAGCGCGACTCGGCATAAGATGCCAGGGTGATCTCGCCGTCAACCAGCGCGGCGCACGTGATGTACGGCAGGCTGTGGTCGGCGGTTTCTCGGCTCTGCGGTCGCCACTTTTCGGGCTCGCCGCCGATGATCTCGTACGAAGCGTTGAAGGTCGCGATCTCGATCGACTCGACTTCGTCCGGCGTCAGGCGTCGACCGGCCTGGGTGACGATTTCCAACGCACAGTCCACCGCGCTCTGGCTGTGATACTCGGCACTGTACTTCTTGATGTACGTCTTGTTGATCATGTAGCCGATGTCGGCCGAGCCAAAGGTCTCGATGTCGAACGTATCGCCGCCGCAAACTTCATTGAAGAAGCCCATCTGGCCCTCGAAAACTTCGCTGGCTCCGGTCATGCCCATGTGGGCGAGCAACGTGGCAAAAACGCCGTTTCGCGAGGCGTTCGCGAACGCGCATCCCTTCCACATGGAAAGCTCGCCGACGCGGGTCTGCCGCATGGCGTTGTTTGGGACGCCGCTAAGGCCGAGCGCGTGGACCATGGTCGCCTCATCGAAGCCGAGCATCGCACCCGAACCGGCAACCGTCGAGAACGCGCCGTACGTGACGTGATCCCAACCTCGGCTGCGGATGCTGTAGGCGTCGCAGAGTCGGCACTGAATCTCGTAGGCGATGACCGCGCCGAGGATCGCGTCCTGGCCCGTGAGCTCGAACGCCTGGCCGATCGCGAAGATCGCGGCGAGGTTGTCGGAAGGGTGAGCAGGCTCCTTGCTGAGGTACGTGTCGTTGTAGTCGAGGTAGCGAATCTGCACGCCGTTCGCGAATGCCGCCTGGTCCGGCGTCGTTTTGTGTCGCGTTCCGATGACCGTGGCTCCGAGCTCGCTGGTGGAGAACATTGCCAGGTGGCGGGCGATTCGCGCCGGCTCGGCCGTCCAGGCACCCATCGCGCAGGCAAAGCTGTCGATGGTTCGTCGCTTCACCTCGTGGATGGCCGCCGGGGTCAGGTCTTCGTAGTCGAGAGTGGTGGCGAAATCGGCGATCTTATTGGCAAGCGACATTTGCGACTAGGGTACCGCCGGTTTTCATCGCGGCGGATGCACTTCCAACCAGATTGGAAACTACGGCGGCCGTTTTTGATGTAAGTTCAATGGATGCGATATTGGTTGGGGGCCGGCGCGATTCTCATCGCGGCGTTGGCATTTGGGGGCGACAAGAAGCCGCTCGATGCATCGGTGTATGACGGTTGGCGAAGCATTGCGAGCCCGGTGGTCTCGAGGGATGGCCGCTGGGTTGGTTATGTCTATCGTCCGCAGGAGGGCGACAGCGAGGCGGAGATTCGCCGTGCAGACGGCAGCGGGACGATTAAGGTTCCCCGGCTGACTTCCTGGACGATTACCCGGGACAGCAAGTTTGCCTTTGGCACGCAGGTTCCAGCGTTCCTTGAGGCCCGAAAAGCCCGCCGCGACAAGGTGAAGCCGGAAGATCAGCCGAAGAACAACCTGGTTCTCGTCGATCTGACGACGTCGAATGTGCGGACCATCGAGAAGGTCGCGAGCGTTAGCTTCGCCCCGGAAGGTTCAAACTATCTGCTCTACCGTTTGGAGCCGGCAAAGGAAGCTCCAAAGCCGCCCGAGACCAAACCTGCTGAGCCAAAGCCGGCGGAAACCAAACCGGCCGAAGCTAAGTCAGCCGAGCCTAAGAAGGACGACAAGGCGCCGAAGAAAAAGGATGACCACCGGCCGGGACAAACTTTCCAACTCCTGAACCTGGCGAACGGCCAAGAGTCAAAGATCGAGAACTTGGCCAGCTTTGCCTGGAGCAAGGACGGCACCGTCATCGCGCTTTCCATCAGCGAAAAGGAAGGCGCGAACGACCGCGTCGAGTGGCGAGAACTCAGCACCGGCAGCACGAAGGTCGCCGCAAAGGGCCTTGGGCGATACGCCCGGCTGGTGCTGGATGCAAGCTCCAAGCGACTCGCCTTCACGACGGACAAGGACGATTACGCGGCCAAGAAGCCGGCCCAGTCGCTCTATCTCTTCGATCCCAAGTCGGAAAAGCTGACGCGCATTACCGAACCGAAGAACCCGACGAACTTTGTCGTCTCGGAGTTCGGCTCGGTGCGATGGTCGGAAAAAGGTCGTCGTTTGTTTTTCCCGATCGGACCCAAGCCGGTCGAAGACAAGGAAGTTCCGGATGACGAAAAGGTCGCCGTGGACGTTTGGAGCTGGCAGGACCCGGTGCTTCAGCCGCAGCAGTTGTTGCAGGCCAGGACCGAGCGCGAGCGCACGTACGACGCCATCTTCGAACCGGAAAGCGGAAAGACGACCCAGCTGGAATCGCCAGAGCTCCCCTCGCTGGTGATCGCCGACAAAGGCGACGGCGATGTGGCCCTTGCCGAGACGAACCTTCCCTACCGGCAGCTGATGTCTTGGGACGGTCAGTACGAAGACGCTTTCTTGGTGGACGTGAAGACCGGCACGAGAAACCAGATCGCGACCAAACTCCGGGGCGCGGTCTCGATGAGCCCGACCGGCAAGTACGCCGTCGTCATCGACGAGTTCGCCAAGACGGTGACCACGATCAGCACGGACGGCAAGCGAACGTCGGTCGAGCATCAGTCGACCATTCCGACCCCGCTCTTCGACCTCAACGACGACCATCCGGACGCACCGCCTTCCTACGGCACGCAAGGATGGACGGCCAACGAAGATCGCGTGATCCTGAAGGACAAGTACGACCTTTGGGCGGTCGATCCGACCGGAAAGGCGAAGCCCAAGCAGCTAACCTTTGGTCGCCTAAGCGGCACGTCGTTTAGCCGAATCATCATCGACCCCGAGAAGCCGGAGATCCAGTCGCTGGACTCTCTGATGCTCGCCACTTTTAGCGATCAAACGAAGCAGCGCGGCATCGCGCGGCTCGAGAAAGGCGGCCTCAAAACGCTGCTTTCCGGGCCAAAGGCGTACACGCTCGTATCCACCGGCCGAGTCTCGGACACGGTCCTGTTCTCGCAGGAAACGGTCACCGAGTACCCGAACCTTTGGGTTTCGAACCTCAACTTTGAGAATCCGATCCTCCTCACCGATGCGAATCCGCAGCAGAAGGACTTCAACTGGCTCACTGTCGAACTCGTTTTGTGGCGAAGCGCCGACGGCGTAAAGCTGGACGGCATGCTCTACAAGCCGGAGAACTTCGACTACGCGAAGAAGTATCCGATGATCACGTATTTCTACGAGCGCGACAGCGACGGCCTGTTCGCCCACCGAGTGCCGGCTCCGTCGGCTTCCACGGTCAACATTCCGTTGTATTGCAGCAACGGCTACGTCGTCTTCGTACCGGACATCCCGTACAAGGTTGGCTACCCGGGTGAGAGCGCGATCAGCGCCATCGTCAGCGGCGTGAATTCCATCGTCGATCGCGGCTACGTGGACCCCAAGCGGCTCGGAATTCAGGGCCAGAGCTGGGGCGGTTACCAGGTGGCCTACATGGTAACCGAGACGGACATGTTTGCCGCCGCCGAAGCCGGCGCCCCGGTTTCCAACATGTTCTCGGCCTACGGCGGCATCCGCTACGGGTCGGGCCTGGTTCGGCAGTTCCAATACGAGCGGCAGCAGAGCCGAATCGGCGGAACGCCCTGGAACAGCACGCTGCGCTACATCGAAAACTCGCCGATCTTCTTCGCCGACAAGGTGAAGACGCCGCTCATGATCATGCACAACGACAAGGACGGCGCGGTTCCCTACACGCAGAGCATCGAGTACTTCACGGCGCTGCGCCGCCTCGGCAAGCCGTCATGGCTGGTGGTGTACAACGACGAAGACCACAATCTGATTCAGCGAAAGAACCGCAAGGACCTTTCGATCCGCATGAAGCAGTTCTTCGACCACTATCTGATGGCAACCCCAATGCCGGAATGGATGGCGAAGGGTGTTCCGGCAAAAGACAAAGGCCGAAACATGGGCTTCGAGCTCGTTCCGCCGAAGGGTTAACCCAGCTCGTCGTCGGTCGGGGCCTCGAACCGGTAGAACCAGTCGGCAAGCTCTTCCGGACCCACTTCAAACGTGTGGTCCGGAAGCCGGGCGTTTCTCTCAATGGCCCGCGCTTGGAGAATTTGTAGTGTCGCGGGCAGGTAGTGCACACGGCAGTCTGCCCCGAGGGCGGCCGCCCGGGCCCGGAAGTCGTCCCGCTCCTCGCGGGACCAAAAACCAAAATCCAGGATGACGTCCTGGCCCATTTGTAGCACGCGGGCGGCCACCGTCCACATCACCCCTTCAATCTGGGTGTGCCGCTCGTCGTCCGGCTCCGGGCCAAACAATGCGATGTGCCACTCGTCCGGCGTCAGGCGCAACGCGTTGTGCTCGGTCTCCAACCGCTTCGCGAGGGTCGTCTTTCCCGCGCAGGGCAATCCGCACATCAAGTGGAGGGTCGGCATCAACAAAAAAGCCCCCGCCGAAACCGGCGGGGGCAAGGACGAAACGTTCCTTACGGAAGGTTCCAGTACTTGTAGTCGTAGCTGTAGAGCGCCGGGATACCATTTTCTCGGCTGAGGATGATGAAGTGGTTGAAGTTTTTCGTGATGGTCATGCTCTTTCGAAAACCTACGAACGTGCTGTCCTTTGTCGTGATGACGACGTCCTTCGCACCCGCATCAGCGGCCGCGAGGAATTTGTAGCCGAAGGGGCTAGTTGACGTCGGCGACGTCGAATCCGAGAGCCCAGTTATCACCCTCGTGGCGGCCGTTGGAGCTGCACCCCGGGCGGTCAGGTGGACGTCAATACTCGATGAACTGGAGTTGGATGCCAGCATGGCCACGCTGAGAACCGCGACCGGATTCGAATCATCCGGGACGAGGAACGGAATGAAGAATCCGCGAATCGCGCTCTCGGTTCCGGTGATCACGAACAACTGTCGATCTGCCTGCGTATGTAGTGCCTTTGCCGTCGGCAGAGTGAGGACCGCTCCGCCGGTCTTCTTGATTTCGTAGCTCACCTGGCCGGCCGGAGTCGCGGGCGAAGTGGTCCGGAAGCTCGGAACGAGTGCACTCGTTGCCGGCCATGCGACGAGGCCCTTGCCGAGCGGCGCGCTTGCCGAGTTGAGAATGTCCGCGCCGTTGATCTTGATGTCGACGGTCGTGTTGTCGTACGTCAGGTTGATCGGGGTGTACGAGCGCGGAATCACCCTAAGGTCGGGCGAGCCCGAGCCGCCTCCGCCGCAGGCAAGAGCCGTGACGATAATGGCTCCAAGGAAAAAATAGGTTGGTTTGAATTGCATAAGCTTCCTCTCCAGACAAGGACATATCATAAGGATTGACTCGCCGAAAGTCAAGAGGAAATATCACATGCAGGTGAGCCGCCAAGCCGGTTTCTTGAAAACCAGTAGGACTACGGGGCGCGCAAACGGTAGGCGCGGAACAAACAAAAAAGCCCCCGCCGGCAAACGGCGGGGGCAAGACTAGACGTCCCTTACGGAAGGTTCCAGTACTTGTAGTCGTAGCTGTAGAGCGCCGGGATACCATTTTCTCGGCTGAGGATGATGAAGTGGTTGAAGTTTTTCGTGATGGTCATGCTCTTTCGAAAAACTACGAACGTGCCGTCCTTTGTCGTGATGACGACGTCCTTCGCACCCGCATCAGCGGCCGCGAGGAATTTGTAGCCGAAGGGGCTAGTTGACGTCGGCGACGTCGAATCCGCGATCCCAGTTATCACCCTCGTGGCGGCCGTTGGAGCTGCACCGCGGGCGGTCAGGTGGACGTCAAGAGGAACCCCATCCGGGTTTGTTGGGTATGCTAGGCTGGTTACGCTGAGAACGGCGATCGGATTCGAATCATCCGGGACGAGGAACGGAATGTAGAAGCCGCGAATCGCGCTCCGGGTTCCGGTGACGACGAACAGTTGGCGATCTGCCTGCGTATGCAGTGCCTTGGCCGTCGGGAGTGAGAGGACCGCTCCGCCGGTCCGCTTGACTTCGTAACCGACCTGGCCGGCCGGAGTTGCGGGCGAGGTGGTTCGGAAGCTCGGAACGAGTGCACTCGTTGCCGGCCATGCGACGAGGCCCTTGCCGAGCGGCGCGCTTGCCGAGTTGAGAATGTCCGCGCCGTTGATCTTGATGTCGACGGTCGTGTTGTCGTACGTCAGGTTGATCGGGGTGTACGAGCGCTTCTTGGCGCTGAGATCGGGCGAACTGCTACCGCCACCGCAGGCAAGAGCGGTGACGACGCAGGCTCCAAGAAAAAAGTGAGTTGGTTTGAATTGCATATGCTTCCTCTCCAGACAACTGCTTATATTAAGGAGTTCTGAAGAAAAAGTCAAGGGGGAAAAATCACCTACCCCTAAAAAAACAAAACGGATTACCTTTATACGCTCACAACACTTCGCCTTCTGCCGATGCGAGCCGAATTGGAACAAAAAAAGCCCTCGCCGAGACCGGCGGGGGCAAGACTAGACGTTCCTTACGGAAGATTCCAGTACTTGTAGTCGTAGCTGTAAACCGTCGGGACACCCGCGTTTCGGCTAAGGATGATGAAGTGGTTGAAGTTCTTCGTGATCGTGATGCTCTTTCGGGAAAATACGGTCAACGAATCCGTTGCCGTGATCACAACATCCTTCTCGCCCGCATCTGTAGCTGCCAAAAACTTGTAACCTCCTGTGTCTTCCGTCGTGTACCGAATGGGAGACATGATTTTCGTCGCAGCGGTCGGCGGGGCACCTGGAGCAGTTAAGAAGATGTCTACACTCGCAGGCACGCCAGGAAAGGCAGCGAAGGCGGGAGAAGCTAAGTGCACGACGCTCAGAACGGCTATCGGGTTCGACTCATCCGGAACCAGGAACGGAATGTAGGAGCCGCGAATCGCGCTCTCGGTGCCACTGATGATGAACAGCTGCCGGTCTGCTTGGGTGTGCTCAGCGGTAGCACTCGGTCGCGTAAGAACCGATCCGCCGGTCATCTTGATTTCGTAACCGACCTGACCTGCGGGCGTTGCGGGCGAGGTGTTGCGGAAGCTAGGAACAAGCGAAGTTGTCGTCGGCCAAGCCGCGAGGTTCTTCCCGACCGGTGCGCTTGCCGAGTTAAGGATGTCAGCACCATTGATCTTGATATCGACAGATGTATTGTCGTAGCTCAAGTTAATCGGGGTGTAGGAACGCTGCTTCGGCTTGTTGTCAAGGCTGCCGACCTTACCACCGCAGGCAAGAGCCGTAACGATGATGGCTCCAAGGAAAATGTGGGTTGGTTTGAATTGCATATGCTTCCTATTCGGACAACTGCCTATGTTAAGGAGCTCTGAAGAAAAAGTCAAGGGGGAAAGATCACCTAACCCTAAAAAAACAAAACGGTTTGCCTTTATACGCTCACAACACTTCGCCTTCTGCCGATGCGAGCCGAATTGGAACAAAAAAAGCCCCCGCCGAGACCGGCGGGGGCAAGGACGAGACGTTCCTTACGGAAGGTTCCAGTACTTGTAGTCGTAGCTGTAAACCGTCGGGACACCCGCGTTTCGGCTGAGGATGATGAAGTGGTTGAAGTTCTTCGTGATCGTGATGCTCCTTCGAGCAACCACGGTCAAGGAGTCCTTAGCCGTGATGACGACGTCCTTCGCACCCGCACCCGCGGCCGCGACGAACTTATAGCCGAATGGGCTGAAGACGTCCGGAAAGGTCTGATACAAGATTCCGATGATGGCCTTGGTGGTAAGGGTGGGAGCCGCACCGGGTGCCGTGAGGTGGACGTCGACGGCAGCCGGAACCGCAGCCGAACCAGCGAAGGTGGGCGCCGCTAAGTGAGTGACACTGACGACCGCGACCGGGTTTGTATCGTTAGGAACCAAGAACGGAATGTAGAAGCCGCGAATTGCCGACTCGGTGCCGCTGATGACGAACAGGTGCCGATCTGACGCCGTTTGCTTGGCAGCTAGGGTTGGGAGCGTGAGGACCGCGCCGCCAGTCTTCTTGATTTCGTAAGGCACCTGTCCGGCTGGCGTCTGTGGCGAGGTGGTTCGGAAGCTCGGAACGAGAGCGGTCGTCGCGGGCCAAGCAACGAGGCTCTTCCCGATCGGCGCGCTTGCCGAGTTGAGAATGTCCGCACCGTTGATCTTGATGTCGACCGTCGTGTTGTCGTAAGTCAAGTTGATCGGGGTATACGATCGCTGCTTAGGGTCAGTCTCGATGCCAGATTGGTTGGAGCTGCCGCCGCCGCCGCCGCAGGCAAGAGCCGTGACGACGCAGGCTCCAAGAATAAAGTGAGTTGGCTTGAATTGCATATGCTTCCTATTCAGACAGGATATCAGCCTAAGGCTTTCTGAGGATATTGTCAAGGGCGAAAACCGGAAGAATGCAAAAAACAAATCGTTTTTGGCCTAAACTGGTAGAACTACGAGGGTTCTCGTTACCGAGAACCCTCTTTCAGTTTCAGCTCAGAACGCTTTGCGGACGGCCGCGAGTACGTCGTCCGCGTCCGGGATGCACTGAAGCTCGAGGTTGCGCGCGTACGGCATGGGAACGTTAAGGCCGCCCACGCGAAGCACCGGGGCGTCCAGATCGTCGAAGCAATCTTCGCCGATTCGGGCCGCAATTTCGGCACCAAAGCCGCCGCTTCGCCAGTCTTCGTACACCACCACCGCGCGGTGGGTCTTCTTAACCGAAGCGTAGATCGTCTCGGTGTCGAGCGGCAGGAGCGAGCGAACGTCCACTACTTCGGCGTCGATTCCGTCCTTTGCCAGCAACTCGGCAACTTCGAGGTTGATCTGCGTCATGCGCGAGTAACCAACCAAAGAGATGTCCTTACCTTCGCGGAGAATGGCCGCCTTGCCGATGGGCACGGTGAAAGAAGCGTCGTCCTCCGGAACCATGCCCTTAATGGCATAGAGGCCCGGGTTTTCGTAAAGGATGACCGGGTTATCGTCTCGGACGGCCGATTTCATCATGCCGTAGACGTCGGCCGGAGTCGAAGGTGCCAGCACCTTAAGACCGGGAACGTGGGCATACCAGCCCTCCATGCTGTGGGAGTGCTGCGCCGAAAGCTGCTTGGCCGCGCCGCCGGGACCACGGAAGACGATCGGGCACTTCACGACGCCGTTCGTCATGTAGTGAATCTTCGCGGTGTGGTTGATGATCTGGTCGAGCGCGAGGATCGAGAAGCTCATCGTCATGAATTCAACGATCGGTCGCAGACCGGCCATCGCGGCACCGGTCGCGATTCCGGCAAAGCCAGCTTCGGTGATCGGCGTGTCCAGAATCCGGAGGTTGTAGCGGTTGTCGCGCTGGCCAAACTTCTCGACCAGGCCGCGGGTGACCTTAAAGGTGCCCTGGTAGCGGCCAATGTCTTCTCCCATGAGGAAGACGTTTTGGTCGCGCTCCATTTCTTCGACGATTCCCTTTTGCAGGGCTTCGCGATAGCTCAGCTCAATCATGTTCGGCATCTTAGTGTCCTTTCTCCGGCGTCATGTCGGTGTAAATGTTGTCGTAAACCTCGTCCGTATCGGGGAATGGGCTTTCCTTGGCCTTTTCGAGCACGGCGAGCGCCTCGGCTTCGGTCTCGGCCTCAACGGCTTCGATGGCCTCCTCGGACATGATGTTGTTGTCGATGAGGTACTTGCGAAGTCGAGCGATCGGGTCTCGCGCCCAGGCAACTTCCTCTTCTTCCTTGGTTCGGTAGAGCTGGCGGTCGTTGTCGGCGGCTCCGTGGCCGGCGTAGCGGTAGGTCATGACTTCGACCCAGTACGGCTTCTGGTTCTCGCGAACCCAGTCGATGATGCGCTGGGCATCTTTTCGCATCTGGATGACGTCCATGCCGTCCACTCGCTCGCACTTCATGTTGTACGGCTGGCCGCGCTTCCAAAGTTCGGGGTCGGCGGCGTGGTACTCAAGTCGGGTTCCCATCGCGAACTCGTTGTTCTCCACGATGAAGATGCACGGCAGGTCGTAGAGCGACGCCATGTTCAGGGTTTCGTAAACCACGCCCTGGTTGGCCGCGCCGTCGCCCATGAAGTTGAGCACAACGCGATCCTCGTTGCGGTATCGGGCTGCGTAGGCAAGTCCCGCGCCAAGCGGAACGTGGCCGCCCACGATTCCCCAGCCACCGTAGAAGCCGTTCTCCGGGTCGTAAATGTGCATCGAGCCACCCTTTCCGCCGGCAGTTCCGCCCTTTCGACCGATGATCTCGGCCATGACGGCAACGGCGTCGGTTCCCAGCAGAAGCGCGTGGGCGTGGTCGCGGTAAGCGGTGATCACGTAATCGTAGCCTTTACGGATCGAGTTGATCCAGCCGCTGGCCAGGGCTTCCATGCCGATGTACGTGTGCATGTAGCCGCCCGCAAGTCCGGCGCGGTAAGCGATGTTGCACTGCTCTTCGAAGCGGCGAATGAAGAGCATCTCCCGGAGATACTGTTTCAGGTCATTTGAGCTGATGGAAGGAAATTCTTCGGTTAAGTTCGACAACGGTTTCTCCTGGAGGCGGGATACGCTCCTTCTCCTACGGTATACCCGCCGGGCAAGTTATCGGCCCGGTTCGAGCGGCATAAATTACGCCGGAAACAGCAGACGTATCGCTCCGGCGGCGGCCAAAGTGAGGACAATTGCATTGAACGCTTTTTGCGGAATGAACGGCAGCAACGCCTTCCCCGTCAAAGCACCGACCACCAAGATCGGCAAAACGGCGAGGTCCAGCCAGAGTGTGCTGGCGGTGAAAAGCGGCTCGCTTGGATTGTCCAGATCAATCGCAATCAGGAACGGAACCTTGGTCAGATTGAAAATGAAGAAGTACCACGCGGTCGTGCCCATCAGCTCTTTTTTCGCCATGCCGGTCGCCACCAGGTAGATCTGCATGATCGGTCCGGCCGCGTTCGAGACCATCGTCGTGAATCCAGCGAGCGCGCCGGTGGCGACGACGCCCTCGCGTGAGGTCGGCACGAGGCGGTCACCAAGTTTCCCGCGCAACAGGCTAAGCACAAGCATGACCAGCACGATCCCACCGATGATGGGCGTCAGCGGGTCAAACTTCAGGTGCAATCGGCCCAGTAGAAACAGCGTGATTGCCCCGACGATAATGCCGAGAATGACCCAGGGCGCCAGTTTCTTCAGATGTTGCCAGTCGGCGTGGTGGCGATAGAAGGCAACCGCGAAGCAGTCGGCGGCGATCAGAAGCGGAAGCGTCGCGCCGATCGAGAGTCGCCCGCCAAAAACGGCCGCCATCATCGGCACCATGAGGATCCCCGTGCCGGGAATTCCCGTCTTCGAGAATCCGATGATGAAAGCGGCAAGGCCTACCAGCCCGAGTTGCCAGGCTTGGTACTCCACCAATTAGATGACGCCGCTTTGCTGGGCAAGCGCCGCCGCTTCCGCTCGGTCGTTGACGTGGAGCTTCTTAAGGATCGAACCAACGTGGCTTTTTACGGTTTTCTCACTGAGGAACAGCTTGTCCGCGATGGCGGCGTTCTTCATTCCGGCGGCGATGCACTCCAGCACTTCAACTTCACGCCGCGAAAGTTCGGCAAAAGCCTGGCGGTTGTGCAAGGCCGACTTTGAGAGCCGTTTGAACTCAAACAGCACCTTGCCCACGATGGCCGGGCTGAGGAACCCTTCCCCGTTCACCGCCATGCGAACCGCGCCGGCGATCTCGTTGAATCCGGAGTCCTTCAGGACATAGCCGATGGCGCCCGCTTTGATTGCGGAAAACACGTTATCGTCATCGCCGAACTTGGTTAGCACAACCACGGCAAGATCCGGCAGCATTTTTCGAATCTCGCGGGTGAGCTCGATGCCCGTGACCTGTGGCATGTCGATGTCGGTGAGGATCACATCCGGCTTCAGCACTCCGGCTTCGGCTAGTGCCTGCGCACCGTTCCCCACGTTTGAAACCACGACGAGATCCTCCTCAAGGTTCAGAAGCTCAACAAGCGACCTTCGCAGGGCCGTGTCGTCTTCGGCAATCATCACGCGGATCTTTCGGTCGGGCATCGGATTAGTTTATTCGAGCCGGTCCAAAAACGTTCCCAATTTCGGACCGAGTTTCATCGGCAGCTACCCAACGTCGGCGCCAACCATCTCGGATGCGGGATACGGTGTAAGGAGGCGTTCCAGCTCCTCGCGCGGCGTTTGCGGGTCTAACCATGCGGGCAATTGATCGGGATTTAGAATGCACGGCATTCGGTCGTGAATCGTGCCAAGTAGCGCGTTTGGGTCGCATGTGAGGACGGCGAACCGATCCCCGCCCTTCGATTGCGTGTAGATTCCCGCCATCGCAAACGGCCGTCCGGAAGTCATGCGGAAGGACATCAGCTGCTTCTCATATCGGTCCGCCGGCCCACCGAACAGCGACGGCGTTCCGACCGGTACCTCCTTCCATTCGTAGAAAAGATCGGCCGGAACGATGCAGCGGGTTGCGCGGAAAGCCTGCCGGAAGCTGGGCAATTCGGCGACCGTCTCGCTGCGCGCGTTGATGAAGATCTTCGCTTTCACCGGATCTTCGACCCACGGCGGAACGAACCCCCACTTCATCGTCGTCCAGCCGCCCTGCAATCCAACCGGAGCCAGGTTTGACGGCAGAATGTCACCCGCCAGCCACCCCGTTGGCAGCGTGAACGGGGCGTCGAGCAGGTCGGTCAGCTCATGAATCGGCGAGATGACGTGGTAGCGAGCGCACACCGGGTCACGACCCGAGGCCGACGGCCGAAAGCGTGTGCCGGGCGTGCCGCAGGTGGTGTTCCAGACTGAAAAGCTCCTCGACTTCGGCGGGCGTCAGGCGGCTCGTGACCCGTTCGTCGTTGGCGACGGAAGTCTTGAAGTCGTGCCCTTCCCACGCCTTCGATGCGTTCGATTGGGCCACTTTGTAGGCCTCTTCCCGGCTCATGCCGGACTGTACCAACGCGATCATCACGTGCTCGCTGAATACGAGGTCGCCCATCATCCGCATGTTTTGCACCATGCGTTCGGGGAACACGTTGAGCCCAGCCAGGATCGCGGTGAGGCGGTTGAGCATGAAGTCGGCGAGTTGGCACGAATCCGGGAAGATGATTCGCTCTAACGACGAGTTCGTGAGGTCGCGCTCGTGCCATGTGGCGACGCTCTCTAACATTGCGTGGGCGTTGGCTCGCAGCAGCCGGGCGAGTCCGCAAACCGTCTCGCTATTCCAAGGGTTCCGCTTGTGGGGCATGGCGCTGCTGCCGGTTTGGCCCTTGGCGAACGCCTCCTGAACCTCCAAAATCTCGGTGCGCTGGAGGTTTCGCAGTTCGGTTGCGATGCGCTCGAGTCCGGCACCCATCAGGGCCAAAGTATTGAGGAACCCGGCGTGCCGGTCTCGGTTGATGATTTGCGTCGAGGCAGGCTCCGGCGAAAGGCCGAGTTTCTTGCAAACAATCGACTCCATTTCCGGCGACGTGATGGCGTGGATGCCGACAGCGCCCGAGACTTTGCCCATCGCAACATCAGCCCGGGCAATTTGAAGCCGCTCAATGTTACGGCTCAGCTCGGCGTACCAGTTAGCGCATTTGAACCCGAATGTGACCGGCTCGGCGTGAATGCCATGGGTGCGGCCAATGCAGGGGGTGTCGATGTGGGTTTCGGCTAGGCGGCGAATTTCCGTGGCGAGCCGATGCGCGGAAGCGAGCAGCACGTCGGCCGAGTTTCGGAGCATGATGCCCAGCGCGGTGTCGATGACGTCGTAGCTGGTGACGCCCATGTGGATGTAGCGGCCCTCTTCCCCAACGTTTTCGCTGAGATTCCGCACAAAGGCCATGAGGTCGTGGCGGGTTTCCAACTCGATCTCATCGCAGCGCTCAAGGTCAAACGTCGCCTTCTCGCGGATCACATCCACGGCGGAGCTTGGAACCGTTCCTAGCTCTGCGTGCGCCTCTACAATCGCAAGCTCGACGTCTTCCCACACCTGGTACTTCGCCTCACGGGACCAAATCGCGTTCATCGCCGGAGTCGTATACCGATCAATCATGCCTTGAGGGTACCAGCCAACATTTGTCGCGTAACCCGGAACAATCCCGCGTTGGCACCGTCAAAGGGATCGTTCTTGCCGACTTGAGCAGGACGGATCGCAGAACGGAGAGTGGGGGCCGAGATTTTTCTCGCCCCCTTTTTTTGCGTTCTATTCTGCGGCGATGTCGCTGCGCCGGTAGGCGCCAACGAAATTCACCGTGTCCGCGGCCCGGTAAGCGCACGCCCTAGCTTCTTCCACACTTTGTCCGGTTCCCACCGCGCAGACCACGCGTCCGCCGTTGGTGGTGAGACGGCCCAACTGCATCTTTGTTCCGGCGTGAAAGACTTTTGACCCCTCGGGCGCTGGAGCGATCTCCATAGGAATGCCCTTCACGACCTCGCCGGGATAGCCGGCGCTTGCTACCACCACGCCAACGGCGGCACGGTCGAGGACTTCAATCTCGGGCACGACTTCGCCCGTCGCGGCGGCGTACAAAGCCTCCGGGAAGCCTGCGCCGAGCCGCATCATCAACGGCTGAGTCTCCGGATCACCAAACCTCGCGTTGTATTCCAAGCAAAACGGCTGCCCGTTGTGGGTCATGATGCCGCTGAAAAGCGTTCCGCGGAAGGGAATGCCGCGCTCACGGAGGGCGGCCAGAATCGGGGCGACGAGACGGTCCTCGGCGTCTTTGACCATCTCAGCCGGGACGGAAGCCACCGGCGAAAACGCGCCCATTCCTCCGGTGTTTGGGCCAACGTTACCGTCGCCGATTCGCTTATGGTCCCGCGCGATTGGCAGGCTGACGAAATTGTGATCCCCTACGATGCTGAGGATGCTGAACTCGAAACCGTTCAGGCGGTCCTCAATTACGATTTCACGACCGGCATCACCGAAGACGCGGTCGACGAGCATGCGACGAATGGCGTCTTCCGCTTCAAACTCGGTGTCGCAGACGACGACGCCTTTCCCGAGCGCGTTGCCGGAAGCCTTTACGACGACAGGAAAGCCATCCGCAAATCGCTGTCGCGCGTAGGCTTTTGCCGGTTCGGCTTCCGTGAACACCCGGAACTCCGGGGTCGGAACGGAAGCGGCGGCCATGAGTTCCTTGGAGAACGCCTTGCTCGCCTCGATTTGCGCGCCGTCTCGTCCGGGTCCGAAGGTCGCAATTCCCGCGGCGCGGAGCGCATCCGCAAGCCCATTGACCAGCGGATCCTCCGGCCCAACCACCACGAGGTCCACGTTTTCGGCCTTTGCTAGGGCAACAACCCGATCCGATTCCATCGGATTCAGCTCGAAGCACGGCACTTCTTCGGCGATTCCGGCGTTGCCGGGCGCACAGATGACCTCGGCGGATTGGGCGAGCTTCCAAACCAGGGCGTGTTCTCGGCCGCCCGCCCCTACGACAAGGATTTTCATTGGCAACGGAGGGTACCCGTGCCTACAACGGCGCGATGGTTACCGGTCCGAACTCCACGCGCCCGTACTCCACGAGAAGCGCAACGCCGCCGTGGGTGAGCCGCGAGCGAGTTTCGAGAATCTGCGCGCCGTTCACGAACGCCCGGACATCCTCCCCGTTTGCCTCCAGCCGGAGCAGAATCGCATCGTCAAAGTTCCACTCGAACGGTGCGGCCACCTGCACGACGTTGTCGTCGAAAACGCTTTCCAGGACGGCCAGCCCGTCCCGCCGGATTCTCAGCGCCACCCGCCGGCGCAGGCCCTGAACGTTGACCGCGATGCCGGTGGACTCGGAAAGGCGCGGGGTCACCGTGGTTTCGATAGAGTAGTTCGCCCAATCGTGCGTCCCGCACAGAATCTGGCCGGTGCCTCGGTTTTGGATGATACGGAAGTCTTCCGGCCCCCAGCTATTCCATTCATCGACCGCGCTGACCCATGCGGTGCGCCAAACTTCCCCTTTCGTATGGCGGCCGAGCCGAACGTTCGGAGTTCCGGAGAAGTCGATCTCATGGATTTGGAATGCCGCCTCGGACAAAACGCCGAGCCGCTGGATCGGTGCTCCGTGCGTATCCGGCACGGTAAAGCGCACCGTCTGCACGTCGGCGGAACCTTCGAACGCCTCCGAGAGGATCGTCTCCACCGTGTCGGTCGCTATCTCCAGGCCAATCTGGAACGGCGATGACGCCTGAATGGTCAGCGTGACGACCTGTCCGGGATAGAGCGTTGGACTTGCCAACACTCCGTACCCGCCCATCTCGCGGTCCGACTTCGTCGTAAAGGTCCGCGTCCACGCGCCCGGAGCTTGAACCTGCAACGCACCCTCCACGTTCAGCACTTCGCCCTCGAAACCCTGCACGGAACCTGGGAATTCAAAATTGAACTTCGCCTTCTTTGCCGGTGCGGCAGACTTCTGGAGCGCGCATGCCGCCCGGATGATCGCGTCGGCTTCCTGAACTGCGTCGGTGATCGCCCGGCCGCCATCGGCGGTCGGAAGGAACATTCGATCCGCGACCGGCCCGCGCCAGTCGTATTCGCCCTCGAACGCGGCCAATCCGCGCATCACGCCGACGATGCAGCCGACGTTAGCGGCGTTGCAGTCCGTGTCATACGCGCAGGTGTTGGTGACCCGCATGCTCTCACGGAAGTCGCCGCGCCCATGAAGCAAGCCGTGAATCACGAGGGCGTGGTTCGGGAGGATATGGCAGCCACCGCCGTAGGTGTCGTAGCCCCATTTCTCTTGGATCATCTTCAGGCCGGTTCGCCAGCTTTCGCCTCTTTTGAACGAATCCCAGACGTCGTCGATGCACTTTCGAATTAAGCAATCCGCCGGGATTACCGGCAAAGCTGCCTCGATGACCGCTTCCGGCGTGTCGTGCGTGAACGCCGCGGCGACCATCGCGGCCACCATTTGGGCTCCGTAGACGGCTTCGCCGTCGTGGCTGACGGAACCTGCTCGCCGGGCAAAGTCAGCCGCAAGCACCGGGTCGCCGGGGCACATCAGCCCCCAGGCATCGATGAAAATCTGGGCTCCTATCTGCTCCGCGACAACCTGGCCGTTGAGGGCGATGGATCCGCTTTCCGGTGCTTTCACTCCATCCTGCATTCGCCGAAACGCGGTGTGCTCGGTCGACATGCCCACGCCACCCCACCACAGAATCGCGCGATTCTCGATGATGTAGTTCATCCAGGTATTGCCGATCTGCTCCGGTGTCAAATCCGGATCAAAGCCGTGGTCTTCGAAAGCGCGAAAGAACGTGAACGTGCCCGAAATATCGTCATCGGTAACTACCAACGGCACGCCGGCTTCTTCGGCGACATAGCGGTCGATCTCGCCAAACTTGGCCTCGATTTGGGCTTGCGGCCACTGCTCGAACGGGCGACCCACGTAGACGCCGATGATTTTTCCAAGAACTCCCGCATAGACGCGGTTTCGATACTCCGGAGCGTGCAGATCTTTCACGCGGCGATTTTACGCCTTTGCGGCGGTCTCGCCGGCAACAAATCCGGTGGCAAACGCGGCCTGGAGGTTGTAGCCGCCCACGGGTCCCGCAATATCCATCACTTCCCCGCAAAGAAACAGGCCCTGCACCTTACGGCTGGTCATCGTTTGCGGGTCGACTTCATCTAGCGATACACCTCCGGCGGTGACTTCCCCTTTCTCTAGCGGCACATGACGAACCCGGCCAAGCTCCAACCGACGAAGCGTGTCGGCGAGGCGGTTACGCGATTTTCTTTCTAGCTTGCCAAACACCGTCGCCGGTTCGATGGCGGCTTGCGCCAGCACGAACGCCTGAAGCCGTTCGGGAACGACCTCTTCAAAAAACGTGACGACACGACGAGTTGGGTTTGCCTGCGAGAAGGCCAGTAGGCGCGCCGCGAGGTCTTCGGGAGGCTCGTTTGGAAAGAGGTCAACGTCCAGCGTCACCGGTCCGCCGCCAAAATGCTCGGCGACGATCCGGCTGATCCCTAGCGCGTTTGGCCCGCTGACCCCTTTGTGCGTGAACAAAAGGTCGCCGGTCCAGCGGTCGACTTCCTTGCCGTTTTTCCGCGCACGCAGCATGACGCTCCGCAAAGCTACGCCGCTAAACTCCGGTTGAAGATTCTCGGCGTCGAGATAGATCGGGGAGAGCGCCGCGCGCGGCTTCACGATGGTGTGCCCAAGACCTTCCAGCCAGGGCCAGCCGTCACCGGTCGTGCCGCTGCTGGGATAGCTTGCTCCGCCAACGGCGACCACGAGGCGATCGGTCGGAATCGGCCCCGCCGACGTCTCGATGCCGCGGATCTTCCCATTTGTCGCGGTGATGGCCAAAACCGACGTTTCCAGCTCAAGCCGAACGCGAACGTCATCCAAATAGCTTTGCAAAATGGCCACGACGTCCTTAGCGGTCTGATCCACCGGGAAAATCCTCCCGTCGGGACGTGTGTAGACCCTCAGCCCACGGCTGGTCAGCATCTCGACGATTTCGTGATTCCGGAAGCGGTAGCAGGAAGGCCGGATGAACCTGGCTTCGTTCGGCCGGAATGCCTTGAGGACGTCCTCCAGCGGCCCGTCGTGCGTGATGTTGCACTTTCCGCCGCCGGAGATCAGGATTTTCGTCCCCAGCCGGTTCGTCTTCTCGATGAGTCGAACCGACGCGCCGAGCGAAGCGGCGCGCCAGGCGGCGATGATTCCCGCCGCTCCGGCGCCTACTACGACAACATCGGCCACGCTACCGATCGGCCAACGGCGTGAAGGGCACGCCGTCCGTGATCCACGTTTCCGGCTTCACGCCCTTCAAGTAAACGTCCACGAAGTGGCGCAGCCGCTTGCCGTAATCCAACTGGTTGGGCCGGCGGGTGAAGTTGTGGTTTTCGCCCGGGTACAGCAACATCACGCACGGTTTGCCTTGCCGCCGCAACGTGTTGTAGAACATCAGACCCTGCTTCCAGTCGACCGCGCCATCGGCGTCGCCGAACGTCATGAGTAGCGGAGCCGTGCGATTCTTCGCCTGCCAGATCGGGCTGTTGTCGAGATAGTTCTTGGGCATCTCCCAGAACGGCTTGGCGAATCGGCCCTGGCTCGTTTCGAAGATGATCTGGTTCGCAATCCCGGCGTTCCCGTAGTTCATGTTGTACATGCTCGTCAATTCGGTGAGCGGTGCACCCGCAACCCCGACCTTAAAGAGCTTGCTTACCGTCGTGACGAACGCGGTCTGGTAGCCACCCCAGGAGTGGCCCATCAGTCCGAGTCGATCCGGATCTACCCCAGCCCGCAGCTTGAGAACCGCTTGCACGGCCGGCTCCAGACAGTCGACCGCGTCCTGTCCCGGGCTGGATTCTCGGTAGGCAATGTCTGGTTTGAAGACGAAGTAGCCGTTCTGGGCGAAGATCTGCTCGTTGTAGGACGAGAACTCGATCGGCCGCACGAAGCGGTGAAGGTCGTCGCTAAGCCGCTCGTAGATATAGGTCACCATCGGGTAGCGGCGGTCTGGCGAGTAATCGGCCGGATACATCAGGATGCCCTGCAGCTCGACTCCCCATCGGCTCTTGTAGTTGACGAGGACCGATTTGCCCCAAAGCGCGTCCTTCAACTGCGGGTTCGTCTTCGTGATCGGCTTGATCGCGGAGAAAGCGGTGTTCGTCACGTAAACGTTCGGGGACTCGGCGAACGAGCCCATGATGAACAGGACCCGGTCGGTCTCAGTGGCCTGCCTCAGACTCGTGAGTAGCTTCTCATCCATCGCGAGGGTCTTGAACTGACCGCTGGTCGATCGAACCGCGAATCCGCTCGCCTTCGTTTTCCGATTGAATTGCGAAAAGAAGATGGGATCCGTGATCTTCATCCCGTCTGGATCGCGCCGAATGTCGAGAACGTCGGAAGAAATGGAATCTCCGCGACCGTTCGTGATCTTCTCAAATGCCTTGGTAGCCGGGCGATAGAGATACACATCGAACTCGTCACGAACAACGACCGCTTCGTCATTCGCAAACCACGTTGGGGTATCTACCGGCGGCTTTTCCGGAACGATGTAGTCGACGAGGGTGTCCTCAAAATTCGCCTTGCTCGTCGCGGCAAAGTCGATGTGCTGAGCTTTCGCAATGTCGTAGAGCTTCCATCGCTTGTCCTGGAAGTAGGCCAAGAACTTCCCTTCCCGGCTCGGGACGATGCCGAAATGCACCTTCTTTAGGACCGAAGTGACCGCGCCGGTTTCACTGTCGACAAGATTCACATCTTGGTAAGTCCAGCCGCTGGTGACGGCAGATTCGTACGGGCGCTCGGTGCTAACGATGACCTTCGAGAAGTCGCCAATCGGACTCACGCCGTCGCGCAGGTCGTCCTGCACGATGCGAGCCTTTTCGGCGCCGACCGTCCAGATCACCAATTTGGTTTGAGCCTTGATTGCGTTGGCTTGGACCTTCTGCTGCGAGACAAGATCTACGTCTTTCGCATTCCAAACTTCAACATCTGGGAATTCGGTCGGCTTCTTCGGCGTCGGTTTGTCTTTCCAAGCCTGCACGCCAAAAGCGATGCGGGTACCGGCATCGTTCAATGAGAGGCCACGGAACTCGGCAATTCGATGGTCTTTGGGGATCCCGGCATCCTTCTCGGTGCTGTACGTCACCACCGTCGGGGCAAGGTCGCGAGGATTCTTGCTGACCAGAACCCGGTACGGCACGCCAACCTTACTGTCTTTTGCCGTGCCCGCCATGAAGGCGAGGGTGTCGACATCCTTCGCCCAGGTTAGGCCAGCGATGTCGTCCTTGCTCCAATAAACCGTGCGCATGGCCCCGGTCGAAATCTCGTAAGTCTGGACGCCACGCTCTCCGTTGCCGCCGATGACCTCTAGGGCGAGGGCATCTTCCTTCTCATTCGCCGCATAGTCGGAAACGTTGGTGATCGCGGTTCGACGCAGGGTGGCGAGGTCGACAATCGTCAGGTCGGCGCGGCTTTCTGGATCGCCCTCGGTCGGGGTTCGGCGTGCGATCAGTGTCTTGCCGCCCTTCAAAATCTGGAAGCTGGCGACGGCCTCGATCTGAACTTCGGTGCCGGATGCGAGTTCGCGGATCCCGAGCTTCGAGATCACCGGTTTGCGTTCGGCGCGCAAGCGCTCAGCGACTTCTCGCGGCGGCACGATCATGTAGGCCGCGTAACGACTATCGTCGGAAAACCGCGCGGCTGCTCCGTTGGGAATGGTGTACGTGGTGGCCTCGTCGTTCTTGCGGATTTCCAGCCGCGTGATGCCATCGACGGGAACCAGCATGTATCGCGACCAGCGGCCATCTTTGGAGATGTCAGCGTCAACGATCGAGTCGAGGTTCTTGTACTCGGAAGGCTTAAGGAGCGTCTTCTTTGCGGGAGCCGGCACCTGAGCCGCCGGCGGCGTTGGATTGGCCAGCTGTGCGGCGGCAAACGACCCATAGCTGAGAGCCGCTAGGCAAAGCGAAAATCGCCCGATCATTACGAACATGCCCGTACCCTACCCAAAACTGCCATTAGGAGCGCAACGTTTGGTTTGCTCAGCCGGCCGGCGGCTTCTTGCGCCTTTGTCGCCGGGCATTCGGCGATACCTTGGGTTGGGCGACCCCTCGCTGGTACTTCAACTCAGCCGTGACCGGGTTCCCGTTCACGCTGAACGCAAACTGTCCGTAGCTAACGACGAAACAAACACTAAAGAGCGCGGCAACCGGGCCGCAAATATACGGGGACATTGTAGAGCTTTTTCAGGAGGCGAACTTACCCATTCGCGTCGTCGTCGGCCGACACTGGGAAGTGGGCCTACAAAATATGCTCTCCGTCCTAAAATCCAAAGTAGATGCCAACAGAATTGGCAACTTAACTTTACGACGAACTAAGTTATCTGACAGGAAATTCTTCAAAATTTTCCAGAATTGGTTAAGGGAACGAAAAACGGCAGTTACAGCTGTGGCATCGTGCAGATGGAAGGCAGGATGCACGAACTGGTGAACGGGAAAACAGTTACCGAAGGATAAATTTTTGCCGCTCGTCGCGCGTGATCCCCGCTGAAGATAGACTGAAGAGAAGTCGCGATAGGAACCGGAACGTCCTAGAGGGCCGTAGGTTACGGCATGGTTGGGGGCAAGATGAGGGAGAGGCGGAGAACTTTTCGTTCTTCGGCACGTCACCATATTTGCGGTCGAACCCTCGCTGGGTTCCGCGAACCGTCCTTCACTCGATAAAGCGAATCAATCTATGAGCCTGAACCTTTCCCTACGTCCTTCCGACGATAACCTTCCGGATCCGATGTCCGGCCCGGATGCGGACGGCATGGAAACGGTTGACCTATCGCTCGTTAAGCCCGAGGTTGCGGCCCTTGAGCTTGCGCCGGGTGAATACGCCCTCAAGCACCAGGTTCTGCCCCTTGCGATAGAAGGTGAGACGCTTGTTGTCGCCGTAGGTTCCCTCCTCGGGCTGCGCGCGGTAGACGATTTGGGAATTTTGGTCCGGCGGCCAACCTACGCGGTGCTCGCCGACCCGGCCCTGATCAAAGAGAAGATCGAAGAGTTTTTCCTTGAGCGGATTCTTTCTCAGCTGCCGGGGGATGATTCGGCGATCGCCGAGGTAGATGATTCGACCGACCTCGCCGACCTCACGAAGATGGCGGGCGAAACCGCCGTCGTACAGATGGCGAACCTGATTTTTGCTCAGGCCGTTCGCGACGGGGCCAGCGACATCCATATCGAGCCATACGAGCGGGACGTGAAGGTTCGATACCGAATCGACGGCATGCTGCAAGACATGATGCGCCCGCCGAAGCGGATGCATGCGGCCCTGATTTCCCGCCTCAAGATTCTTGGCGAGCTCAACATCGCCGAGCGCCGCCTTCCGCAAGACGGAAGAATCAAGATCACGATCGCCGGCCGCTCGGTCGATATCCGACTTTCGATTGTTCCGACGGTTTACGGCGAACGCGCGGTCATGCGAATTCTCGATAAGGGCACGGCGATGCTGGGCCTGGAAGAGTTGGGCATGCAGCCGGACGTCCTGGAGCGATACCGCAAGCTCATCTCGATTCCGTACGGCATTATCCTCGCCACCGGTCCAACCGGTTCTGGCAAGTCCACGTCGCTCTACGCGTCGCTGCAGGAGATCTGGTCGCCGACGACGAATATTCTCACCATCGAAGACCCGGTTGAGTATCAGGTCGCGGGAATTAGCCAGATTCAAGTTCGGGCAAACATCGGCCTGACGTTTGCGAACGGGCTTCGATCCATCGTTCGGCAGGACCCCGACGTCATCATGGTTGGCGAAATCCGCGACCAGGAAACGGCCGACATCGCGATCAATGCCGCTCTCACCGGTCACCTTGTTTTCTCGACCCTGCACACAAACGACTCGGCGGGCGCGACGACGCGACTTCTCGACATGGGCGTTGAGCCTTACCTCGTGGCCTCGTCGCTGATGGGCGTCATTGCCCAGCGACTCGTGCGAAAGATTTGCTCCAATTGCGCGGAGGAGATCACTCCGACTTCGGAATCGCTCCAGGCGATTGGAATCAACCCCGATGCCGTGCCAGAGGGCAGCTTGTTCCGGCGCGGACGTGGTTGCGATAAGTGCAATAAATCGGGATATCGGGGCCGGGTCGGCCTTTACGAGCTGCTGACAATCGACGAAACGCTTCGACGCATGACCGTGGAGCAAAGCTCCAGCAATGCGATGCGCGACTATGCGATCGCCAGCCAAGGAATGCGCACGCTCCTCGGCGAGGGCCGAATCGCCGTTCTTGCTGGCCGAACGACCCCCGAAGAAATTTTGCGGGTTTGCCAGAGGGACGAATTCTAAGGATGGGAACCTTCGCCTACACCGCGCTCGAACCTTCGGGCAAGCGCAAAACCGGATTCCTCGACGCGGCAAACGTCGAGGTTGCCAAGGCGCAGATTCTCGCCGAGGGCCGATTTGTCCTCGAAATCAAAGAGCACCGGGTTGCCGTCAAGCGGGCGAACTCGAAGGGCGGAAAGCCGAACCGGGCCGAGCTCGCCCTCTTCACCCGGCGAATGGCCGACCTCGCCGACGCTGGCCTCCCGCTCGACCGTGTGCTGCAAGTCGTCTCGGAGCAGTCGGAAAGTGCCGTGCTCACGGACATCGCCGAGCAGGCGCTCGACGACGTTCGGTCCGGGTTACCGGTCTCCGAGGCCCTCGGAAAGCATCCCAAGTACTTCCCAACGGTCTTTATTCAGACACTGAGGGCGGGTGAGGCCAGCGGCCAGTTCCCGCAGGTTGCCAGCCGACTTGCCGATTTCCAAGAGAAGGAAGTCGCGCGCCGGAGCCTGGTCGTCTCGGCGATGGTCTATCCCATCATCCTGGCAACGGTCGCGGTCGGCGTGGTCATCTTCCTGCTGACCTTCGTCGTCCCGCGTCTTTCGGGAATCTTCGCCGACCTTGGCAGCGACCTCCCGGTAACGACCCAGATCTTGCTGGCTACCACCGGCTTCCTCACGAACAACTGGGCGCTCGTGATCGGCGGAATCGTAGCCTTCGTCGTCGCCTTCCGGGCCTGGGTGATGACTGACGCTGGAGCCAGAACAAAGGACCAGTTCCTGCTGAAGGCACCGATCATCGGTCCCGTCATCCAAAAGGCGACCGTTTCGCGATTTGCGCGCGTTCTTGGCACGCTCGTCTACGGCGGCGTTCCCATTTTGGAGGCGCTTAGCCTGGCCGGTCAGGCCGCCGGTAATCGAGTTTTTCTCGAAAAGTCACGAATGGTGGAAGAGGAAGTTAAGGAAGGTCGCTCAATCGCGGATTCCATGCGCGATGCAGGCGCGTTCCCACCGGTTCTCACCCACATGGTCGCGATCGGCGAAGAAACTGGCGACCTACCGAAAATGCTGGGACGTGTGAGCGACAGCCTCGACTTTGAAGTTGATAATGGAACAAAGCGGCTCACGGCCTTGGTCGAGCCTCTCATCGTCCTGTTCATGGGAGCGTTCGTAGGGTTCGTTGTTCTCAGCGTCGCCCTCCCGATTTTCGCCGCCCAGGACCTCGCGAAATAGCCTTTCTTCAGAAGTTTAGTCACCCATGAATTGCAGAATGAATCAAGCTGGAAATATGAAACCCAACCTCCTAACGCAGTGCTTCCCAACGGCTTCGGGAACTAACCGGGCCGCCGGCTCCGCAAGGCGGAAGCGGGGCTTTACCCTCATCGAATTGATGGTCGTTATCCTGATCATCGCGATTCTTGCTGCGCTTGTCGTTCCGAAAGTAATCGGTCGAACGAGCGATGCAAAGATCGCCAAGGCAAAGTCGGATATCAGCACCCTCGCGGGTTCGATCAACGCTTTTCGCCTCGACACCGGCCGCTATCCAAGCACGGAGGAAGGCTTGCAAGCGCTCCGACTCCAACCGGCCGATGTGAGCAACTGGAAGGGACCCTACATCACGAAGGATGTTCCCGCCGACCCCTGGGGAAACCCGTATGAATACGAGTATCCCGGCCAGAGCGGCGCCGAATCCTTTGGCCTTCGCAGCTACGGAAGCGACGGCCAACAGGGCGGCGAAGGCGAGGCTGCCGACGTGAGCGAGGAGGAATAAATTAGACGCGGCTTCACCTTGATTGAGCTCAGCACGGTGATTGCCCTGTTGCTGATCTTGGTCGGCGTGGTGGTGCCGCGTGTGGTCACCTGGGAGCAGTCAAACCGGGAACGAGAGTTCTGGGGCAGCCTCAACCGGTTGCCCTCCATCGCCCGCGAAACCGCAATTCGAACCGGGGAGACCGTCCGTCTTCGCCTCAGCGACGATCAATCTCAGCTTGTCATCCAACAAGACAGCGCCAATCCTAACGAACCCGACGCGACCCCCACCACCGTGAAATCTCTCTCCCTCGTATCTGGTGCAACCGCGAACGTGTTCCGTAAAGGAACGCAGGACTCGCAGTCCAATGATTGGGAAGTTACGTTCTATTCGGATGGTACGAGCAACGGTGGTGGCGTGACGTTGGTGCTCAACGAACAGACTCGGTCGCTCAACGTTGACCGGCGTGGATTTGGCGAAGCGATTCGCGGGCCCTTGCCAGAGGCCCAGGAAGAGAATTGGCCCGCGGGAGAGTACGAGAAACGTGCATAGGCGACGCCAACGGGGGGGCTTCACATTGGTGGAGGCTCTGGTCTCCATCGTCCTGCTCGGGGTCGGTATCACCTCGGTGATGGGCGGACTGAGCGCGATCGCGAAGAACCAAACGCGAACCCGGCAGGTCGAGCTACTTAACCAGTTGCTCGTTCAGAAGTTTGACGAGATCACCGCGACCGAGGACGTGTTTAACGGAACGACCGGCGGCGATTTTGCGGCCGAAGGCCACCCTGAGATTCAATGGAATGCCGAAGTTAGCACCACCGGGACGACGGACCTGGAGGCGGTAACCCTGACGGCGGAGATTGGCGATAGCATCAGCTCGCGCTACACCGGGTTGATCTACCGGCAACCGGCCGAGACGACGACCGCCGGGGGCACGAATTGAGACGCAGGCAAGCGGGCCTTACTTTGGTGGAAGTCTTAGCCGTCGTCGTGCTGATGACCATCCTGTATGCCGCCGCCGCCCAAGCGTTAAGCGCCGGAATCCGCTACGACGAGCGCCTTTCTGACAGCGACGCGCGCGACCGCACTTCCGAGACATTCGAGTCCACCGTCCGGTCGTTGCTCCTGAGGGCATACCTCACTCCGAACGCAACCACGGAGACGACCTACTTTGTGGCGAGCGCCGGGCTGATCAACCAAGGCGATGGCACCGGCGACGCCGATACCCTTACTTTCTCCGTTACCGGGAGCCGCCTCCCGGCGAGCGTTCTCGACCGCAACCTGACCTTTGAAACCGCCAACGAAACGATTGGGCCGCGCGGAGGCGTTGCGGAAGTCGGAATCTCCCCTTCTGCGACGGGGCAGCCTTCGGGGGCGGCAACTGGAGCGGTCTATCTGCGAACCCAACGCCCCGGTGACGGCGACCCGACCCAGGGCGGAACGGAAACGACCCTTGCCAGCAACATCAGCGGGCTAAGTTTTGAGTTCTATGACGGTACGTCTTGGATTGCGGCCTGGGACACTCGAACCCAGCCAACCAAACGCTTACCTGCCGCAGTTCGAGTGAGCTACACCACCGACGGGGAGGCCGAGCGCACCTTCACGGTGAAGATGGCGGCCAGCGACGTCACCCGGGACAACCCGATCACGGAGGGTGGCTAGTGAACCGTCGGCACCAATCTGGCTCGGTTTTCATTTTCACCCTGGCGGTACTGGCCGCTTTGGTGAGCGTCCTCGTCGTCGTTGCGGGGAACCAGCGGACCATCGTGCGAGATGTCATCCAGCGAAACGAGTTGGAACGGGCGAAGCGAGCGGCCGAGACCGGGTTGCAGCGTGCCCTTGCCGAGATCGTCGCCAGCCGAGAATCGACCACCGGCACCTCCTCGACCGTGACCAAAAAGCCGACGCTGAGCACCGATAGCTGGGCAACCCTCGGCAATCGGGGCGATGAAGAGTTCGAAGTCGACGACTTGACCTTCCGCATGCAGATTGTCGATACGGCCGGTTTGCTAAACCTGAACTCGGCCACCGAGGCGCAGCTTCAGAAGCTCCCGCTGACAACCGAGCAGATCGAGTCTCTCCTAGACTTCCGCGAAGGCTCGCGAGATGCCCGTCCGGAAGGCGCCAAGGACGAGTACTACAACAACCTGACGAACGGTTACAACGCCAAGCTCGCAAACTTTGAAACGGTGGATGAGCTTCTTCTGGTCAAGGGCTTCACCGCCGACGTGCTTTACAACACGGTCGAGAGCATCACCTCGAGCGGACTCGTTCCAGGGCGAAACGGCGAAACTCCGATTCTCTACGATTTACTCACCGCGTACAGCTTCAGCCCCGAAGTGACCCCGACCGGCACGGCAAAAATCAATGTCAACGCGCAGGGCACAAACGCCCAGCGACTTCGCCAACCGCCGCTGAACTTCAACTTTCAGCTATCGAACCAAATTGCTGCCCGCAAGAACTGGACGCTCGCCGAGCTTCTGGCCCTCCCGGGTCTGGCCGGAGCCAACCAACAGCGCACGGTGCTCGACAACCTCACCACGAGCGGCGCACCCCGTATCCAAGGAAAAATCAACCTAAACACTGCCGACGAGAGTGTTCTGTCCTCGGTGCCGGAGTTGACGCCGGACATCGTCCAGGCGATCTTGCAGCGCCAAAGCCAGGGATTCGAGAGCCTCGGTGACGTTACGTCGATCCCGGGAATGACCGGAACCGTCTTGCAGCAAACCGCCGCTCGCTTTACCGTGTATAGCGACACGTTCCTCGTCCGCGTCGTCGGCAAAGCTGGTTCCGCTTCGGTTCCGCTCGAGGCCATCGTCGACGTCCAAAACGACCGAATTAAAGTGATCTCCATTTCAACCCCGCCCTATAACGATATGAGAACCCGCTGGTACTGGCAAACCGACCCAACCGCAACCGTCACGATTGTGGAGAAACGCTCATGACCCCAGACCTTGTGATTGAATGGTCGTCGCGTGGCTACACGGCCTACGACGGACGAACGGGAACCACCCGGAACTCGCTGGACGGCCTTTCTGGACGAGAGGCGGTTCTCGCCCTTGGCCGGCGAAGCGTCTTTGTCCGTACAACCCGCTTGCCTAACGTCTCGTACGCCGAGAATCGACAGATCCTACTCATTCGGGCCGAGGAGCTATTCCCGCTGAGCTTGAAGGAGTTGGCCTTCGACTTCACGCTGACGGAAGACACCGCAGACGGGGGCCATCTGGCACTTGTCGTAGCGGCTTCGGCAACCGATATCCGATCTGCCCAAGCCCAACTCGCCACCGCCGGAATCAAGGTCCGGCGGGTCGTGCCTGCTTCGCTCGGTTCGGCGCTGCTGGCGGCAAAAGCTGGTATGCGCGAGGCCGCAGTGGTTCAGCCGGCGGATGACGGCATCGCGATTGACATCGTTTCCTCCGGAGTCGCCTGCTACAGCCGGATCGTCCCGGTGGGGCCAAACCTGGAAGCCGACGTCTGCCGAACGTTCACGATCGCCGGTATTCCCTGCGCACCGACGATTGCGGCGGGACCAAACGCTTGGGTCGGCGCCGACCGTCAAGTGAGCAGTTCCTCGCTGGCCGCGATTGCGGAGCATCCTGGCGGTACGTTGAACCTGCGGTTGCCCGAAACCGTCGCGGCTGAAGAATCGCGTCAAAGATCGCAGAAGATGCGGACCTCGCTGCTGATGGCGGCGGCGGCTGGCGCGCTTGCCCTTTACGTGTATTCAGATTACGACGATGCGGCGGCGAAGGTGCGGGCCGAAGACGCGAAGTTTGGTCGACAGCTTCGTAAGCTCCAAAGCATCCAAAAAGTTGCCGAGGCCGACGCCGTGAAGCTTACGGACTTTGAGAACGAGCTTCGGCGAGGATATGCGCCGGCGCAGGCAATGGGCGATATCTTTACCACCGCTTCCGACAAGCTGCCCGAGGGCGTGTGGCTTACGGGAATCTCGCTTGAGCGCGGCAAAGAGCTTCAGCTTCGCGGAATCGCAAAAACAAGCGGAGCCGTTGCGAACTACGTCCGCTTGTTGGCCGCTCAGCCCCGGCTCCGAAACGTTCGGTTGGTGTTCGCCAATAATTCGAACATTGACAAGATTCCGGTCACTCAGTTCAGCGTTTCGGCCTTCCCGGTCGGCAACCTACCCATTCTCATGCAATCTAAAAGGAGCCGCTCTTGAACTTTCGAGACCGGGAGCAAGCCGTTCCCAACGCCATCTCGCTCGCCTCGATTCTGATCTTGGTCGTTCTTTTGCTGTGGATGCTTTTGGGTCAAAAGCCGACGGTTAAGGGCTTGGCAACGAGCCAGCGCAAAAACGAGATGAAGGCAAAGATTGCCACCCGGAACGCTGAGGAGCGGGCCGAATCCGCGAACAGGTGGCTTACCGACTATGCCTGGAAAGGAACGGAGCAAAACGTTACTCCGGTCGCTCTGGCCAGCGTCAACGGTTTGCTCGAATCGACAAAGGTCAAAATGATTTCTTTCCGGCCCCAGCGGATGGCGGTGGCGGGAAAACTTTCGCAGGTTCCGTACGTTCTAACCCTGGAGGGTTCCTTCGCCGAAGTGAAGGCACTCATTCCTCGCCTGGAGCGTAAGGAAAACAAGCTTGCCGTGAACTTAGTACAAATTGCCTCGGCGGATTCGGCTTCGGACAAGGTGACGGCCACGATCGGCTTGATCGCCTATCTTGCGCCGGAACCGCCGAAACTCACGGAGCCGACAACGGCACCTTCCGGAACGACTAAGGCATCCAGCACGACCGAACCCAAGGAGCAAACGAAAGGTGGCTAAACCAGAAGGCAAGAACAACCGAATGTTTTGGGTGATCTTCATCTCCGTTTCAGTTGCGGCGGCTATATATGTGTACTTTGACGATTCTGCGCCAAAAACCGGCGTGGCAAAGAAGAAGACAGTACGGACGACCACGGCAAAGAAGGATGAATATCTGCCCGAAGACTACACCGCCAAGTTCACGCCGATTCAGCGTGCGACGGCGGCCGAGCCGCGAAACGCTTTCAAGCCACTCGTCTTCCGGAAGAAGGATGGACTTTCGACCATGCCAACCGTCTCGAATATCATTCCCACTGCTTTCGCAGGTGGACAGAGTGGGTGGACATTTACCGGCATTGCCGAAGTGGACGGTGCGATGAACGCGCTCGTCGAGAACAGCGCTACCGGCGAAGGCGAGTACTTGAGACCAGGCCAAACCTGGAAGGCATGCAAAGTGCTCACCGTCACCCAAGAATCCATCGTCTTGCTGGGCGATGAAGGCGTGGCGAGAACCGTTTCTCTCATCAATCCGGACGGCAGCTACGAGGGCGGACCGGTTGGTCCGATGACCGTGCCCGTGACCGGCAACATCGGCATCCAGCCCCTACCTGGCACCGCGAATCCTGCGGCCGGCCGCGGTGGCGGCTTCCCCGGCGGAGGCTTTCAAGGCGGCGGATTTCCCGGTGGTGGGTTTCCGGGCGGCGGAGGCAACATTGCCCCGGGAGCACCCCCCGCACAAATCGTCATCGGTGGACAATGATCACCAACTTTTCGAATGGAGACAATGCACTTGCGAAATAAATTCTTAATCCTATGCCTTGCCACCATCGTTCCGATGTCGGCCATGGCTCAGTTCGACTTTGGCGGTGGAGCCGCGTCGTCGGCGTCCGCGAAGAAGCCGTGGGAGGGCCTCAAGCTCAACCCCAAGACTCGGATCAAGCTCGACTTTCGCAACGCGAACGTCGATATGATTCTTGCCCTGTTCCAAAAGACGTCGGGCGTTTCCATCGTCAAGGATCCGGCATTGGTGGATCGGCTCTCGATCACAAGTGCAAAGCCGATTCCCCTAAAGGACGCCTTCCAAATCCTGAGCACCACTTTGAGCCTGAAGGGCTTCGACTTGGTGAAAGAAGACAGCCTGCTCGTCATCAAGAAGCGAATGGAGCGACCGCAAGCCGCACCTTCCTTCGACCCATCGATGTTTGCGAGCATGATGGGCGGAAACACCAAGAACGACCTGAAGGTGTATCCGGTTAAGTTCGCCAGCGCCTCAGCTCTGGCGCGAGTCCTTAACGAGGTCTTTGCCTCGCAAGATCAGGGCGGCGGATTTCCGTTCAACTTGTTCGGAGGCGGCGGTGGCGGTGGTGGCCGACGCGGTGGTGGCGGCGGCAATCCATTTGCTCAGTTTGGAAGAGGGCAATCTGCTCCAACCGTAAAGGCGAGCTCGGACGACTTTAGCAATTCCGTCATCGTGAATGCGCCGAACGAGCAGCAACGCGACGTCGCCGACCTGATCAAGCAGCTCGACAAGGAAACGGATGCTCCACAAAAGCCGATCGTCTACAAGCTCGACTATGCAGTCGCATCCGAGGTCCAGCCGACGATCCAGAACGTGCTGACGGCGAATGCACCGAAAGGTCGCGGCCAAACCACGAACCAGAACCAAGGTGGCGGCGGATTCGGCGGCTTCTTCGGCGCATTCCGGCAGAACCAAAATACCGGTCAGGGGTCGGTCACTTCCGACACGAGGAGCAACAGCCTCATCGTTACGGCGACCGCCGAGAACCAGGAACTGGTGTCGCAGATCGTGAAAGAGCTCGACAAGGATGTGCCCATCCAGTCGTCGACGTTCGTTATTCCTCTGGATAATGCTCGGGCCGATAGCGTCGCGAACCTGCTGAACCAAGCGTTTGGGCAGCGAACCGGCACCGGCACCAACCGAGGCGGCACAAACAACATGGGCCGAACCGGGACCAACAACCAGAACCGCAACAACCAAAACCGAAATAACGGTGGCGGCGGACTCGGCGGAAATAACAACCTGTCGCCGAATGATCTGGCGGTTGAGCTGGCCAACCCGAACGCGGATGAGGGTGAGCTTCTCACGCGCGTCGGCGTCGCCCAGGGCTTTGGCTTCTTCGGTGGCCAGGGATTTGGCGGCGGACAGAACAACCAGAATCGCAACCAAAATCCACCGGCCCGCGATGCCAGCGGACGAATCGTCAACATTCGCGATCTCGCGGGTCAGGTGACTACCATTGCCGACCCGAACACCAACTCGATCATTGTGGTCGGAACGCCCGAATCCGCCGAACTCGTGAAGTCGATCATCGGCCAGTTGGACAAGATTCCGGAGCAGGTCATGATCGAGACCCTGATCGTGGAAGCGACCCTCGACGAGACGAACAAGTTCGGCTTTGAGTGGAAGTACGCGCAGGACAAGGCGTTCAACCAAACGGGAGTGACCGGCAATGCGGCAACCACTTTCCCGGGTACCCAGGACACAACGAACGGCGGCTTCAAGTACACCATCACTGGCGGCAACCTCGATGTCATCGTTAACGCCCTGAAGAGCGACGATCGGTTCCAGGTGCTCTCAACGCCTAAGATCTTCACGTCGAACAACGTGCAGGCCGAGATCAATATCTCGCAAAGCGTGCCATACGTTCTCAGTTCACGGGAGGACGCCAACGGCAACCTCACCTACAACTATGCGTTCCAGGATGTTGGCATCGTGCTCAACGTAACGCCTCGGATTACGGCGAACGGCTTTGTGACGATGGACGTGACGCAGACGGCAAACGACCTGCAGGGCTACACCAGCTTCAATGCTCCCATCGTGAACCAGCGGCAAGCCGACACCACGGTTTCGGTTCGAGACGGAGAGACGATCGTTCTCGGCGGAATCATCCGCAGCACCGTGACTTCGAAGGTTCGCAAGGTGCCGTTGCTCGGCGACATCCCGATTTTGGGTGAGCTGTTCAAGTCGAGCAGCAAGACCAAGCAAAAGACCGAGCTCCTGGTGTTTCTCACCCCGCGCGTCGTGCGCGACGACATGGACGCCAAGAACCTGCGGGAGCGAACGGTAAAGGGCCTCAGCCCGGCGCAACAGATCGAAGTCAACAAGGCAATTCCGCCGAAGACCGGCATCCCGCCAAAAACCCCCGTTAAGAAGACCGAAGAAAAGAAGACTGAAGAGAAGAAGACCGGAGGAAACTCATGAAAACAATCACCAAACTCGTGGCCGTAGTGGCCGTTTCGATTCTCGCCGTTAGCGCGTTCGCGCAGGGATTCCCTCGTGGAGGCGGCCAAGGCGGCGGCATGATGCGAATGGGCCGTGGAATGGGCGGCGCCCAGCCCGCCGCAATGATTCTGGCTCGAAAGGACGTTAAGGCAGACCTCGCCCTAACCGACGACCAGACCCGCCAGCTCGAAGACGCCCAGAAGGCATCACAAGACAAGATGATGAGCGTATTCCAAGAGCTGCGTGCCGCCGGCGGCCCACCGGATCGAGAAGCCATGCAAGCTGCTTTCCAGAAGCTCCAGAAGGAAAGCGACGCCGAGATCGCCAAGATCCTGAAGCCGGAACAGCAGACCCGCTTGAAAGAGATCACGATCCAGCTCGCTGGTAACCAGGCCATTACGCGCGAGGACGTGCAAAAGGCACTCGAAATGACGGCTGACCAGAAGACAAAAATGAAGGCGCTTCAGGACAAGTCGCGAGAAGCCAACCAGTCTGTCATGGAGAAGATGCGCAACGGTGAAATCCAGCGCGACGAGATCCAGGCGATCATGGCTAAGAACGGTAAGGTCATGAATGACGAACTAGGCAAGCTCCTCACCGAAGCTCAGAAGAAGAAGCTGGCCGAAATGGGCGGCAAGAAGTTCGAGCAGAAGGACGAAGAAGGAAACTGAAACTCCAACCGGACGAACGTCGCAAAATAGAGAACATGTCTCAGATTGCGGATCGTCCGGGTGGATTAACCCTCGATGAGGCGATGTTGGGAGGCTTTGGTGGCTTCCCAGATCGCCTTTTTCTTATTTCGGTGGGGGAAAACCGATACGCGGCGAACAACGTGACGCTGCCGGACCAGCAAAACGTGAACGGCCTCGCCTGCTTTCCTTCGGCCGACGACGCGACCACCTACATGGGTCTGCTCGCCGGGTTGTCCGGCGACATCGTCGCGAAGACGTTTGAGGAAGCCCGCGAGATCACGATTTCGAAGCCCGTCCTTTCTTGCATGCTGCTATTCGACGGCGGCCGCATCGTCGATGTGCACTGGGTCAAATAGGTGCGGTAACGTTCCATCGATGTACAGTGCCCTTAGTGCCGGAGCCATTGGGGTCTCCGTTTCTGATCTTGCCTCGCACCTCGCCGCCGCAAAGGTTGGCGGCTTCGCCGGAATAGAACTCGGCGGCGGCGCCCTGCTGGAAGCGGCGCAAACTCCTTCCCTGCTCACGGACGCCGGTATCAAGGCCGCCGGATTTGGCCTACCGGTGGATTTCCGGCAAGATACTCCGCCGAGCGAGGAAAGCCTGGAGAACCTACGCAAGTCGGCGGCAGCCGCCGCCAGCATTGGCCTCGACCGATGCGCGACCTGGATTCTGCCCATGTCGGACACGCGCACGTTCGATGAGAACTTCGAGTTTCACGTGTCGCGCTTGGCTCCGCTCGCCGCGATCCTTGCCGAAGAAGGCGTTCGGTTCGGACTCGAATTCGTCGGTACGCCGTCGTTGCGCGCCGCCGGAAAGTACGAGTTCGTCTATGACCTTGCGGGCATGCTTGAGCTCGCCGCTGCCGTCGGCCCGAACGCCGGACTGCTGCTCGACTGCTGGCACTGGCACACGTCCGAGGGCACGGTCGAGGAGATCGAAGCCGTTCCGGAATCCAAGATCGTCTACGTCCACGTGAACGATGCCCCCGAAGGCGTCGGCCTTGCCGACCTTCAGGACAACGACCGACGGCTACCGCTTGAGACGGGCGTCATCGACCTCGCCGGCTTCATTGGCGCGCTTCGGAACATCGGCTATGAAGGGCCGGTGGTTGCCGAGCCGTTCAGCAAGCGACTGAAGGGCCTCGAAAGCGACGAAGCTCGGCTGCAAGAAACCGGCGAATCGCTACGAAAGCTCCTCGCCTAAAACCTCTTCGTAAAGTGCCAGCATTTCGTCGAGCATTCGCTCAAAGGTGAATCGCTCGACGAATAGTTCGCGGCCCCGCTGGCCCATCTCTACGCGCAGATCGGGGCGTTGGATGAGGATGCTGAGTCGTTCGGCAAGTCCTTCGACGTCGCGCGGCGGCACGCTGAATCCGGTTTTCCCTTCCACCAGGGCTTCTTTGCACCCGTTGACGTCGGTCACGACGACCGGCAATCCCGTCCGCATCGCCTCCAGCGTGGAGCGTGGAAACCCTTCATAGTTCGAGCTGAGGCAGAAAATCTGCGAGGCGCCAAGTTCCTCGCCAACGGTCTTCGAGACGCCCCGGAAGGTGACGCGATCCGCGAGCCCAAGCGAAACCACAAGTTCCTCCAGCTCGGCTCGTCGCGGACCGTCGCCCACCAGCACGAGGCTCCATTCCAGTCGTGTTAGCCCGGCTAAAGCGCGAAGCAGTGTGGGGTGATCCTTTTGTGAGTCGAGGCGGGCAACCGAGATGATGCGCGGCGGTTGCTTCGCGGGCTCGGCGCGAAAGGTGGCCTCCGGCATTCCGTTGTAAATGGTCACCAGCTGTTCGGGCCGCGCGATCCGGCGGCGGATCGCATCCCGCCGATCGGCGTCACAAACCGTGATGATCCTCTTAGCGTAGGGTGCCACGAAGCGCTCTAGCTTTTCGTAGAGCCGAGCCTTGCGCCCGACTCCATCGGCAAACGCCCATCCGTGGGCGGTGAACAGCTTTGGAACGCCGCCCGCAGTAGCAAGCCGGCCGATGATTCCGGCCTTGCTGCTGTGGCAAGAAATGAGACTGGGGTTGAACTCCCGGAAGTGTAAGTTCAGCTCCAAAATGGCGGCGATGTCCTTGATGGGTGAGATCGGCCGGGCAAGATTTTGCAGCGATTGGTACGGAACTCCGCGCTCCTGCAGCTGTTCGGTGACAATGCCGGTTCCGCCAATGAAAACCTTAACGACGTAACCCCGCGCCATCAGCGCGCTACTCACGTCCCGAACGTGCACGTAGGAACCGCCCAGCGACTCAGCGTGGGTGCACACGAAGGCGATTCTCATCCGGATGAGTATGAATCCTTCCCGCCCCTTGTCTAGCCAGAAAACCTGCTAGGTAACATGCCCTTAAGATGCTTCGCTACGGACTCATTTTTGGTGGAACGGTGCTCGCGGTGGCGTGCATGTCGCCTAAGCCAGCGGCCGAAACCGCCTCGCCTCGCTCGACCGCCGTTGGCCAAGCTTCGAATATGTCGAAGCTTTACAACGAAACGTGCGCCAAGTGCCACGGCGCAAACGGCCAGGGCGGCGGTGCCGGAACAAAAACCCTCCTCACCCGAGCAGGTTTCGACCAAAAGAACGACCGGCCCTACTTCGACGCCATTAAGAACGGCGTCAAGGACATGGGGATGGAGGCGTACGGCGAAACTTTGACCGAGGCGGAAATGTGGGGACTGGTGGTCCACATCCGCGAAATGCAGGCGGGCTTCCTCCGTGCCGAGAGCGGCGGACCGAAAGAGACCAACGGCGTGTACGCCTCCCAACGGGCTAGCTACCGAATCGAGACGGTGGTCGATACAGACCAGGGTTTGCGAACGCCGTGGGCGATCGACTGGCTCCCGAATGGCCTGATGTTGGTTACCAACCGGTCGGGCAAGCTCAGCACGGTTCGGAACGGAAAAGCGGTTGGCGATGTCACTGGCATCCCCGAGTCGCGGGAAATCGGCCAGGGTGGCCTGATGGAAGTTGCCGTTCATCCGGACTACCGCAAGAATGGCTGGGTGTATCTTGGCTTTACCGAGCCGTCGAAGACGAACCCGCGCTCCGGAATGACGAAGATCGTTCGCGGCAAACTGAAGTTTAGCGGCGACAACGCCGTTTGGACCGACGAGCAGACGATTTTCGAATGCGCCCCCAACACTTTTACTGGCTCCGGCGTCCACTTTGGCACACGCATCGTCTTCGACCAGAAGGGACACATCTTCTTTGGCATCGGCGATCGGGGCGACCAGGCGAAGGCACCTGACCTCACCCGACCGAACGGCAAGATATATCGCGTGAATGAGGATGGATCGATCCCGAAGGACAACCCGTTCGTTTCAGACGCCGACAAGGCGAAGGGCGTGATCCCGCAGATTTGGTCCTATGGCCACCGAAACCCGCAAGGTCTCACGTTCGATCTGCAGGGCGGCCTGTGGGACACCGAGCATGCTCCGCGCGGCGGCGATGAGCTGAATCTCGTGGTGAAGGGCGCCAACTACGGCTGGCCAAACGTTGGCCACGGCATCAACTATAACGATTCCCCGATTGCGACGCCGTTCCCCAAGCCCGACCAAAACATCAATGTGCCGACGTTCCGCTGGTTGCCTTCGATCGGAGCTTGCGGACTCGACACGGTTAAGGGTCCCGCCTTCCCCGGTTGGAAGGGCGACTTGGTTGCTGGCGGCCTAAGCGGCCAGAACGTTGATCGCATCCGCGTGAAGGGTGGTCAGCTCGTCGAGCGCGAGGAGATTGTCTACGGCATGGGACGCGTTCGCGAGGTCACGGTCGGCCCGGACGGCTTCGTCTATGTCGCGCTGAACCAGCCGGACAAGATCATTCGCCTCGTCCCGGCTAAGTAACCTACCGTTGCCGGGAAGGGACCCACGCGGTCGTCCGGCCACCCACGGTTTCCCGCAGGATCTCATCGCCCTCGATGAGATCCTTCCCTTTCCCGCCGCCCCAGCGGAAGTGGAACAGCCAGTTGTCGGGAAACTTTTGGTAGTTGGCGTCTACGGAAACCGCCAACCCCAGAACCATTTGGATGGAATCGTGAAGCCGTCCGGCTTCGTCGTTGGACAGTTCGCTGGCGAGCCTTGACGGCCGAATCCCGGCGAGAAACAAAGTCTCGTCGGCGATCCAATTCCCGATTCCGGCTAGGAAAGTCTGGTTAAGCAAAAGGGCCTTGATCGGTGTCTTGCGCTTTCGGACCAGGTCGGAAAAATCGGCAACGGAAGGGAGATCGGTGAACGCATCCGGCCCGAGCCGCAGTACATGCTTGTCCGTTTCCGGTGAATCACCCAGCCAAACCCGGGCAAAGCGTCGGCTATCCGTCATCACCACCGCGCCGACTTCGGTTTCCAATCGCCACTTCAGAAACCGGGGGCGGCCGGCTTCGTCATCGAGCGGAGCTTCGCCGTGCGAGTGAAGTCGCATGGAGTCTTTGCCAAGCTCGCGGATCCAGCCGTTCATGCCGAGGTGGCCAAATACCATCGGCTTGCGGTCCAGCTCCAGCCACCAGAATTTGCCCCTCCGACCGACGGCTTGCACCGTCGCCCCATCGAGTGACGCGACGAACGCTTCGCGAGGAGCCCCCGCAAAGACGATGTTGTCCTCGACGATCTCCACCGCGCGAATCCGCTGACCAACCAAGACCCGCCGCATGAGGCGGCAGACCGATTCGACCTCCGGGAGTTCCGGCATTACTTAAAGAAGTCGAAGTTCTGCAGTCGATCGCGCACCGCGGCAAGGAACTTGCCGGCCAGCATGCCGTCGATGAGGCGGTGGTCGTAGGTGAGCACCAGGTGCATGATGGAACGGATCGCGATCATGTCGTCCACGATCACCGGCTGCTTCTGGATCGCGTAAGCGCCCAGAATTGCCGACTGCGGCGCGTTGATCATCGGTGTACCAAAGAGCGCGCCATAGGTGCCTGGGTTCGTCAGGGTGAAAGTTCCGCCCTGCACGTCTGCGACGCCAAGCTTGTTCGCGCGGGCCTTCTTTGCGATGGCGTCGAGGTCCTTCGCGACCTGAATCAGCGTCTTCGTGTGGCAGTCTCGGATGACCGGAACGATCAGCCCCTCGTCGCCCTTTGCGCCCAGCGCGACAGCAACGCCAATGTGGATTCCCTTCGTTTTCAGAATCTGGTTGTCCGGCGTCAGCTGCGCGTTCACCAGCGGGAAGTCGACGAGCGTTTCGGCGAGGGCCTTAATGAAGAACGGCGTGTAGGTGAGCTTGACGCCGTGGGTCTCAAGGAACGACTCTTTGTTGATCTCGCGGAACTTCACCATGTGGGTGACGTCGACGGCGGTCACGGTCGAAACGGTTGGAATCTGCGACGCGCGAATCATGGCGTCGGCGATCATCTTTCGCATGCCGACCAGCGGGGTGAGTTCCTGGTCTGGTCCGGCAACCGATGCAACCACCGGCTTTGCGGCGACCGGTGCGGGGGCGGGAACCGCGACCGTTGCCCCGACCGTTCGTGCGGCGATGAATGCCTGAACGTCTTTCTTCGTGACGCGGCCACCTTCGCCGGTTCCGGCGATGGCGTTCAGGTCGGCTTCGGAGACGTTGTTCTCCTTTGCCATGGCCCGAACGACCGGGGTGTAAAACTTGTGCTCACCGGTGTGAAGCGTTAGATCACCGACGGGCGCGGGCGCTTCCGTGGCGACCGGCTCTGAAGCTGGCGCGACTGGTTCAGGGGCCTTTGCCGTGGCGGCTCCCTCGGCGTCAATCACGCCCATCGCCTTAAAGACTTGAACGAGGCCGCCTTCGGGGATCAAAATCTTCGTGAGAATTCCAGAAGCCGGGGACGGAAGCTCCGTATTCACCTTGTCGGTCGTAATCTCAACTACGGGCTCGTCCTCTTTGACGAAATCACCTTCTTTCTTCAGCCAGCGGCTCACGGTTCCTTCATGAACAGATTCGCCGAGCTCCGGCATCAGGATCTCTACGGGCATCCTCTCAGTTTACCGGAGGCAAGAATTCTATAGGTCCCATTCCCGGAAACAGTGCAACACTCTTTGAACGAATCGGGTACGACCGCACACCTAACTGTAATGCCAAACGCACCCCGCCTCGAGTCTTCGCTTGCCACCGTTCTCGCCGCGCTGGTTGTCGCCGCGTGCACGCCGAGCTCCTCGAACCAAGCGCGCAGCTCGGTGCCGATGCCAACCCCCGGTGAGAAGCTCGAAGCCGCCAAGTTTTCCGATTCCGCCCTCGCCTTCACCCGACGATACTGTGCCGAAGTCCTTCCCGAAACCGACGCGAACTCGCTGGTTTCTCCGCTGAGTGCGCAGTTGGCGTTTGGCATGCTCGCCGAGGGCACGGCGGGCACGACCCAAAAGGAGCTTTTGGGCGCACTTTCGAGCACATCGTCCGCGACACTGACGAAAGAAGCCTCCGCCGCAACCCGAGTCCTCCAGGAGGACGGCTCTCTGAGCATCGCCAACGGACTGTTTTGGCGGACGCCGCCGGAGATCTCGACCAAGTACATCGGCCGTCTCAAGTCGGGCTATCTCGCTGAAACCGCCGCGCTTCCGGAAGACAACGCGGCAGCCGTCGCTTTGGTCAACGGCTGGGTGAAGCAAAAGACGCGGAACATGATTCCGATTCTCTTCGAGTCCTTTAAGCCGGACGACCGACTGGTCTTGGTGAACGCCATCGCCTTCGAAGGAAAATGGCAAAAGGAGTTCGAAGCGAGCCAGACCCGACCGACTCCGTTCACCAATCAAAAGGGGGAGAAAGACGTCCCGATGATGTTTGCGGAGATGGAACTCGCCTACAAATCAACCCCGAAGTTTGACGTCGTGAATCTCGGCTACGTTGGCCAGGTCTACGCGATGGCGCTCCTACGGTTTCCGAAGGAAGCTTCGCCCACCGCGGAGATTCGGAAGTTTGAGCCGAAAGACTGGGAAGCGGCGATGTTGACGGGCGAACTAGTTGACGTAAACCTCGGCCTGCCCAAATTCAAGTTCTCGAATACTTTCGACCTACAGCCACCGATCCAGCGACTGGGCGCGAAGAAAATCTTCACCCGCGGGGACTTCACCCCGATGGACCCGACCGATAGCCTTACCAACGTGAGCCAGGCAATCCAGAAGACGTTCATCGAAGTCGACGAATCGGGCACGAAGGCGGCCGCCGCAACTGGAATTTCGGTGGAGTCGAAGTCGGCGGCGCCGGAACCGCGACAACGGATCGACTTTGTTCTCGACCGGCCGTTTGGCTTTATCATCTTCCACCGGGAGTCGGGACTCCCGGTTTTCATCGGAACGGTCGACGACCCGACGGCGGGTTAGCGCTTGAGGAAGCCCGCGAACGCCTCCGGATAGCGGCTGCCAACCGGGGGCTCGATCGCGGTCAGCGTTTCGATCTCGGCCTGCGTAAGTTCGAGATCGGCGGCCGCCGCATTCTCCTCCAGATACTTCACGCGCTTGGTGCCGGGAATCGGCGCGAAGCTCGGCGAAAGCGCCAGCACCCAAGCCAGGGCGACCTGCGCCGGAGTAGCATCGTGCGCGGCCGCGATGAGCTTCACCTGCTCCACGATTTCGAAGTTCTTCGCAAACGCATCGCCCTGGAAGCGGGGATTTGACCGTCGCCAGTCGTCTTCCGGAAGGTCGTCGATGCTCTTGATCTGGCCGGTTAGGAAGCCACGGCCGAGCGGCGAGTACGGCACGAACGTGATTCCCAATTCTTCGCAAACGGGCACGACATCTTCGACAAAGTCGCGCGTCCAGAGCGAAAGTTCGCACTGCACGGCCGCAATCGGATGGACGGCATGAGCGCGACGAATCGATTCCGCCGAGACTTCGCTCAGGCCAAGGTGTCGAACCTTTCCGGCCGCAACCAGTTCGGCCATCGCGCCGACGGTTTCCTCGATGGCAACCCGGTCATCGACGCGGTGCTGGTAGTACAGGTCCACGTGGTCCACGCCCAGCCGCTGGGCCGACACTTCGAACGCGCGGTGCACGTACTCGGGGGTTCCGTCAACGATCCAACCGGCGTTGGCGGCGACCAAATCTTGGTGGCTGGTCAGCGTTCGGTCGTAGACGTTGGCAAACTTGGTTGCCAAGAACACCTCTTCGCGGTGGTCCTTCAAGACCTTTGCGAGCAAGATCTCGTTCGCCCCGGCGCCATACATATCGGCCGTATCCCAGTGGTTCACGCCGATTTCCAGCGCGCGCCGAAGAACCGAGATGGATTCCGCTTCGTCGGCGGGGCCATAGGCATAGGACATTCCCATGCAACCAAGCCCGATGGCGCCTACTTCGTCATTTCCGATCTTTCGTTTTGTCATGATGTTTCTCCGTTCCCTTCTTGCAAGTCGATTTCCGTACAAAGTCGTTTCAGTTCGGTCAGCTGCGGGTCGTCGCTACCGATGGGTGCCCAACCGCTGGCGTAGAGGCCGATCTTGAAGTCCAGCACGGCCAAGTTCCGCTCCAGCTCGCCGATCCGGCGGCAGACGTTTTCTCGATGCCGTTCGAGAAGTGCTTTTCGCTCCAAAGTCGTTTCCTCGCCCGCGCGGGCTAGCGTTGCATACTCCCGAACCTGATGAATCGGCATTCCGGTCATGCGAAGCCGGGTCAGGAAGATCAGCAAATTGAGGTCTTGCGCCAGGTATCGCCGGTGCCCGCCCTGGTTTCGCGAGATCGAAGGCAACAGCCCGGCCCGCTCGTAGTACCGCAGCGTGTGGGCCGTTAACCCCGTGGCCGACGCGGCCTCCGCGATTGACAAGCCCGCTTCCTCCTGAACGTTCATTACGACTAATCTACTTACTTAGAGCGCGCTCTAAGTCAAGCCAGGCGGAAAAAATGCGGTTACAATCTCGCCCATGACGAAAGGGCGAATCGAGGCTTTTAGCGACGGCGTGCTGGCCATCATCATCACGATCATGGTGCTGGAGATTAAGATTCCCCACGGGGCCACGCTGGAAACGCTCCGCCCCTTGATCCCGATCTTCGTCAGCTACGTTCTCAGCTTCATCTATGTGGGCATTTACTGGAACAACCACCACCACATGTTTCAAGCCGTTCGAAATATACGTGGCGGGACGCTTTGGGCTAACTTGCACCTTCTCTTCTGGCTTTCCATCGTTCCGACCGTCACGGCCTGGATGGGCGAGAACAACTTCGCACCGGTTCCCGTCGCGTGCTACGGAGCGGTTCTGCTGATGGCGGGCGTCGCCTACGCGATACTCACCCAGGTCCTGATCCGCAACCACGGCAAAGACTCCGCGCTGGCAAAGGCCATCGGCAAAGATTCCAAGGGAAATCTCTCCCTTGGAATCTATCTGGTCGCGATCCCGACCGCTCTGGCATTCCCGGCCGTCAGTTGCGTGCTGTACTTTGTCGTCGCTTTGATTTGGCTCTATCCGGATAAGCGGATAGAGCGCGTTTTGGTCGATTAGTTCAGCGCTTGGCTTTCTTTTTCTTCAGCTGCTCGCCGATAAAGTCTGTGATGCCGGGGCCGCGAAGCTTCTCCGCGTCGGCGAGAATCTCACCCGTGTCGCCGTCCACCAAGAGCACGAACGGAATGCCGCTCACGTCGTACATCTCGCCAAGGGTCGTGTTCCAGAACTTCCCTTCGTAGATGTGTCGCCAAGGCATGCCTTCCTTCGTCGTGAAATCCTTCAGCTTCGCGGTCATGTCTTTCTGGTCGAAGCTGATGCCGAGAATGTCGAAGCCTTCCTTGTGCCACTTCGCGTAGGCGGCCTTGACGTTCGGGAGCTCGGCGATGCAGGGTCCGCACCAGGTCGCCCAGAAGTCGAGCATTACGAGTTTGCCCTTGTAGTCGCGCGGGAAGGAGACCTTTCCGCCTTCGAGAGTCGGGGAGTCGAACTTGAGCGCCTTTTTGCCGATGGCTAGGTCCGGCGGAAGCGGTGCCTTGGGCAGCTTCTTGTCGGACTTGCCTAGGGCCAGCGTTCCGTTGGCGACCACGAGTTCGTAGGTCGTTCCCGTGAAGTTAAACGGCTTGCCGACGGCGACCGTCTCCTTGCTGTAGCTGATCTTGCCGTTTCCGTCTCGGTCGATCGTCAGCGACGTGTCCGCGCTCGGCTCTCCGGCGATGAACGTCGTGAACGGCTTCTTGTCGAGCACGAGCGTCAGCTCATAGCCGTAGTCGAAGTAGTAAAGCAGGGTGTTTTTGAGGGCGGCGCGCTGGGCGTCTTTAGGATCGAAGCGGTAGAACTTCACCTCGACCGGCTCGCCCTTGCCGATGTCGATCTTCGCGTTGCCAAAGTACATCGTGGAGTTGCCGTTAACGCGCGGCTTCCATTCGGCGGCCGGGTCGTTGGTCAGGTCGCCGTCGGCGTTCGCATCGACGTAGAGCGTCGCTGGCTTACCTTCTGGCTCGTCCACGATGAACGCGAACGACTTTTCGCCGGCTTTGATCGCACCGAACTGCGGGTTTCCGAGGTTTGCCGGCTTGGCGGTAATTCCGGCCTCGGCCGCGAATTCGGCCCGAGTCGGGCGGTAGCCACCGGCCTTCTGGGTGGCACCGGACGAGACCAGTTTCATAGCGACGGGTACGGACTCGGCGGCATACATGGGCACAACCGAGAAAAGGGCGGGAATTAGGGCAATCGGCATGATGTCTTGTCCGCCATTATAACGCGGGTTTAGCCAAATCTCCCGGTGGACTAAACTAGCCACCGTGCAGCGCGCGGACCGAAACTGGAAAGACGTCCTTCGGCCCGGGCGAGATGCGGTGCTCCACCACTGGCCGCCCATCCTCGCGATTCAGATCGGCGCGGTCATCTTGGCCGTCGTGTACGCGCAGAGCAAAGATTTTCAGCTTGCCATGGCCACAGTTGGGGAATGGAAAGTACGCGGTGGATTATTGTTTGCCGCCCTGACCGGAGCCGCCGCGGGAGGCATCATTCCCGAGATCGCCAAACTCCTGACCGGCCAGCTGAAGCGGCCAAACGTCGATTGGGCGAAAAAGTGCCTTTTCAACGCCTTCGTCTATTCCATCATCGGCATCCAGGTGGACCTGCTGTACCAGGGCCAGAGCATGTGGTTTGGCGACGGCAACGACTTCCGAACCCTCTTCATCAAGACGCTGGTCGATATGTCCCTCTTCTCGCCTTTCATCTCCATTCCAACCGCGACGTTGCTGTTCGACCTGCGGGACCGAGGCTGGAAGCAAGTTCGATCGCAATTTGGCCACGGTTACATTCGCGAGAAGATCATGCCTGGGCTCGTTCTCTGCTGGATCTTTTGGATTCCGATTCTGTTCTGCATCTATTCCGTCGCGCGCGATTTGCAGTATTGCTTCGCCGTTCTGGGCGAGGCGGCCTGGAGCATCCTGTTCGTTTTCATGGTTGGCCAGAAGGCTCCGGCGGCCCCGCTTCCGCGTGACACCTGAAACAAGGTCCCAGCTTGCCACAGGCGTCAGCAATAATATTCGTCGTAGGTAGATGAACATGAAAAACGCTCTTTTGATTCTTGCTCTCAGCGCCGTTGCCGCAACTTCGAACGCCGCTGGCTTTTCTCTCACTTGGGACGGCAGCGACGGCCACGTCATGGATTCTTTCTACAACGATGGAAAATCGGTCCAGTTTCTTGGTCGATCTGAGGGCGATGCTGCTTCCTTGGTGACGGCGAAGCTGCTTCGCGGACTGAATTACAATAGCGACGAAGACGTTAGCCCAAATGAGACGAGCGGACTCGTTGTGGGCCCCTGGGGCAACGGTCAGAACTCGGAAGGCGAGACGGTCCTTGGCCAGCACGGATCAACCGCGGCCGGCGTAGGCAGCTACGAGTCGGATCCGAACTATCAGTTTGCTGGTGCAGGTAATAAGGCCAGCGTCCTCGATGCCGCCTTCTCCGTCGCCGACGGCTATGAGATTACGGACCTTCAGGTTGTGGTCGACTTCTGGACTGGAACCCAGTACGTCACGAACGATTGGGTAAGCCCGGATACGACGTGGGCTGGTCTTTCGACCGATGGCTTCACCGCTTCGGCGCAGCGACTGGACAGCAACGACGGCAGCTCTTGGAACGGCCTCAGCGCAACCGGCGAGCTGAACCTGAATATGGTCGGCGGCATCATGGACACCGACAACGAGCCTTACCGAATCCGAATCTTTGGCAACGTCGAAAAGACGGCCGAGCCGGTTCCAGAACCGGCGAGCATGGCGGTTCTTGGTCTTGGCGCGGCGGCGCTTTTGCGACGACGAAAGAAGGCCTGAGGAAGCGACGCAGCCCCCGGCTTTGTTACTGAATCCCGTTCGGGATTCTCAGCGGCGTGCGAGACCATATGCGACCCTTCCCGGGTCGTTCAGACGGTGGCCTCACGTCCCCGGGTCGCTTCGCGACCCGGGGCTAATTTCTGGAATCCCGCTGGGATTCGGGACGGAGATGCCAGTCATCTGCCGATTTTGAGTCTACATTGCCTTTTCCATTATTTTACAGCGAAAACCGACGGCTCTTCTGACCCGGAACGGGTCACGGACCATAGCCCGGGGTCGCAGAGCGACCCCGGGCTATGAGCCGTCAATAAAACCCGACCCTGGAGCGCGTCGCGTAAATCCAATCCGCAGGCGTGGCCCCCGTCAGGTTTGCGACTTCGCGCCTAATCTACAACCGGGCTTCCCCACCCATCGTAGACCCCACCCAACGACACCGCGAGCGTCCCCAACTCGCGGCTGATTCTCTGAATGTCCGCCAAGTTCGGGATCATCGTCTTTGTCGCGACGCAAACCCAGTCGGTGCCTTCGGCAGCCGGGGCGATCTCGACATCGAATCCGTCGACCGTGAGTTTCTCTGCCGCCTGTCTCGCGGCGTCCTCGGAGGGAAGATAGAGGAAGAACTCGATACCGTGAGTTTTGGACAGGTCTGAGCCGACCTTCTTAAGCTCCGCGAGCACCGACTCATCCCGGTCGAGCTTCTTCCCGAAACCAAACAGTGACTTAAAGATCCCCATTGTTGCGCCATTATAAGCCAATTCGTAGGCGAATGAAGCTCTAAACAGTGTCGTATTCAAGCGTTACCCGCTTCGGCTTCGCCGTGAAAACCGAATGGAGCGCGCCGAATCCGGAGATAAACGCCTCCTGTTCGCGGAGTTCGGCCGGGGATTCGCACCAGCGGTCGCCGTCCTCGATCTTCGCCAATTCCTCGGTTGGGTCGAAATAGAACGTGAATGAGAGTTGCGACATATCTTCGTCACCGCCCGCATCCTCCAGCGTGAATTGGCGCGTGATGTCGATCTGGAAGAACTCGCCGTCACCAAAATCAAAGACGCCCCATTGGAACAACAACATGTCTCCGCCCTCCGGGTCGCAGCCCTCGACGGGTACGTCTCGGTAGAAGTCGAGCATCAGGCGAACGCCCTGCGCGGGGGTCAGGTTCCCCATCGGGACGCCAGATTGTTTGATGAGGTTGCCGAATTCCTTCTTGGCATTCTTTGGCTTCATGAATATTGATTATAAGCGATGTGCTGTTCTGGTGAACCAGAGTACGAAATTTTTGGCCCGGTGATCACGGAATGGGTTTGGCCCGGGTGACGCGACCCCGGCTTTGTGACGGAATCCCATTCGCGTCTGCGACCCTTCCCGGGTCGTTCGGACGGCGGACTCATGTCCCCGGGTCGCTTCGCGACCCGGGGCTAATTTCTGGAATCCTGCTGGGATTCGGGAAGCGGATTCCGCTCCCGACCTACCCCGAATGCGTCTTTTTCAGCCCGGCGTATTGATCGGCTCGCGCCTCGTCCCCTTTACTGCGATACAACAACTCCAACTCCTCGTAAACGTACGGGTCGGGGGCGTTGGCCGCGTCGCATTCCTGTTCGAGGCGCAGCTGAATCTCGATGGCTTCATCGGTCCGGCCCAGAGAGCGCAACGTCCAGGCCACCATCCAATGCGCGACGCGGATCGACTCGGCGTTCGCTCCGCGCTCGCGCATCGCAAGCGCCTGTTGGAACTGATCCAACGCCTCTTCAAGCCGGCCGAGACCGTGCAGCGCCATGCCGAGGTTGTTTCGGATGGACGCCTCCCACGCCTTCGCGTCCGGTTGGGCGGACGCCTCGACGATCGCCAGGGCCTCCTGCCCCCACTTCAATTGGTCTTCCGGAGTCGTATCGACAAAGGCGAGCATGTGGATGGCGTCGATCGCCAGGCCGTCTAGCTGGGCGGATTTGGCGATCGCCAGCGAGCTTTCGTAGGCGGCGCGGGCGCGCTCCGTGTTCTCGTCGGTCACCGATTGGGGTGCATGCGCCGCCGAGGCGTAGGTTCGGCCAAGCTCGAGCATGTACCGGGCGCGAACTTCCGGGCCGGCGGACGTCGTCACCGCAAAGATCGAGATTAGGTGCTCTCGGGCACGGTCGAAGTCCTTCCGAAGGCCGTAGGTGCGGGCGATTTGCGTTTGCAGAATCAGCGCGTCTTCTTCGCTGGCCGTCTCCAGTGCGGCGCGGAACCGCGATTCGCTGAGTTCAGGGTTGCCGAAGTCCCAAAGTGACTTTACATCGATTGCCATGCCTGAGAAGGCTATCACATCACGAACGATTTACTTCAGCTCGGAAACGGGAGCGCGCAGCAAAAGTCGAAGCTAATGCTAATCGTTGGCCGAGGCCGGATTCACGCCCTGCCAAGCAAAAAACTCGACCGCTAACGGGGCCGACTCGGGATAGCGCTCCCGCACTCGTGTTTGGAACAACATGTACGCCGAGTAGTCGTTAAGACGACTCCATGGCTCCCTGAAACTCGCCAGCCCTTTGAACGCCGGCGCATCGAAAACAATATTGTCAATCGGCACATGGCAAAGCGAATAATAGGCGGCGAAGCCAGGCAACCTAGATTCACCAAAGACATAAACATATTTCAGCGCCATATTCACCCATTTTTGAGCCTGGCCAATGTAAAACGTCTGGTAGCCGTGGCTAGAGTAGGTGTCGCACAGAGACCGGCAGAGTGTCTGATGCCAATCATCAAATTGCTTTGCTGTCGGGTTCACGCTGCCGCTCCTCAAGAATTCGAGTTCCCGCCGAATAACTGCGGTGGCGTTTTGGAAAGCATCTGGATAGCCGCCAACACCGTGCACGGTGCGGTTGAGGTCTCGATATGCCCTTCGAATGATTAGATCGAGGTAGTCGTCGCCCGGACCAAAGTACAGGCGAAAGGCGAAGCTGTCCTGCTCGGACTGGGTTGGGTCAGGGTAGCGATTCTCCATGGCTGGTACGTAAGGTTCACAAGGAAATTTAGCTCCATTACAGGAGTCAGGCTCTAATTTTGCGGAGCGTACGCGTCCCTTTCACTCTCGCTTAACGCGCGAGGAATCCGTTCCGCCAGAGTGCAAGAACCACGTCCATCTGACCATTAGGGACCTTGGGCACGCCCTGCATCACTTGGTCCCAAAGCGCCTTCGGGCCGGATTTCGCCAAGCTTGGATCGGAAGCCAGAAGTTCGACGGCGCGGATCGCATAACCTTTGTTATCTACGGAACGGGTGTACGTTCCGGATCGGATACCGGCGACTATCCCCGCCTCGCACAGCCCGAGGAACGCGCCTCTTGGGCACCCTTTGTCCCGCTGCGACTGGCTATGCGGGAAGATCGCGAGGGCTGCCTGCGCCCATGCAGAGGCAGGGGCGAGGCCGCCGTGGATCAGTTCGACGGCTGCAACTGCAACCGCCCCGTATCCACTTACCAATGGTTTCTCGCCGCTCGAACTTCGAATCTCTGGCATCCCGTAGCAATCCTACAGTAAAGTCGGGCAAAACAAAAATCCCCCGGCCCAATGACTTGGGACGGGGGCAATGCGATCAGCTTTCAGGGCTAGATCAATAGTCCATGTCGCCCATTCCGCCGCCCGGCATTTGCGGGGCAGACTTCTTGGACTCTGGCTTATCAACCACGAGGGTCTCGGTCGTGAGAACCAGACCGGCGATGGAAGCCGCGTTCTGGATCGTGGATCGCGTGACCTTTGCGGGGTCAACGATTCCGGCGGCAACCATGTCGACGATCTCACCCGTCAACGCGTTCAGGCCGAAGCCGTCGGCGGCGTTGCGCACGTGCTCAACGACAACCGAACCTTCCATGCCCGCGTTCTTCGCGATCTGTCGCAGCGGCTCTTCGAGCGCGCGCTTTACGATGGCGATTCCGGTGGCTTCGTCGGCGCTCAGGCCTTCCGTCGAAAGAGCGCCCGCCGCTCGGAGAAGCGTCGAACCGCCTCCAGCAACGATGCCTTCCTCAACCGCCGCACGGGTAGCCGAAAGGGCGTCCTCGTATCGGTGCTTCTTTTCCTTGAGCTCGGTCTCGGTGGATGCGCCGACCTTGATGACGGCGACGCCGCCGCTAAGCTTGGCAAGTCGCTCTTGCAGCTTCTCGCGGTCGTAGTTGCTGTCGGTGTTCTCGATCTGTCGCTTGATCTGCTCGATTCGGCCGAGAACGGCTTCCTTCGAACCTGCGCCCTCGATGATCGTGGTCTCTTCCTTGCTGATGACAACCTTCTTGGCGGTGCCAAGCTGGTCGATCGTCACGTTCTCGAGCTTGATGCCGAGGTCCTCGCTGAGGAAGTGGCCGTTCGTGAGAACCGCGATATCTTCCAGCATGGCCTTGCGTCGGTCGCCGAAGCCCGGAGCCTTTACGGCCGCGATCTGCAGCACGCCGCGAATCTTGTTGAGAACGAGCGTGGCGAGTGCCTCGCCTTCCACGTCCTCGGCCACGATGATGATCGGGCGTCGGGCGGCGGCAGCTTTCTCAAGGAACGGCAGGAAGTCCTGCGCGCTGCTGATCTTCTTCTCGTGGATGAGGATCAGCGGGTTCTCGAGAACGGCTTCCATGCGCTCTGGGTCGGTGACGAAGTAGGGCGAGAGGTAGCCGCGGTCGAACTGCATGCCTTCGACGACTTCGAGGGCGGTCTCGCGACCCTTGCTCTCTTCAACCGTGATGACGCCGTCCTTTCCGACCTTGTCCATGGCCTCGGCCACGTGCTTACCAACTTCGATGTCGTTACCCGCGATGGTGGCAACGAACTCGACCTGGTCCTTATCCTTGATCGGCTGGCTTGCGTTCTTGATGTAGGCGATGACCTGGGTCACGGCCTTGTCGATTCCGCGCTTAACAGCGATCGGGTTTCCGCCGGCCGCCACGTAGCGAAGGCCCTCGTTGACGATGGCCTGGGCAAGCACGGTTGCGGTCGTGGTGCCGTCTCCGGCAACGTCGTTGGTCTTGGAGGCAACTTCTTTGCAGAGCTGCGCGCCCATGTTCTCGTATGGGTCCTCAAGCTCGATCTCCTTGGCGACGGTGACGCCGTCCTTGGTGATCGTTGGGCTTCCCCATTTCTTGTCGAGGACGACGTTGCGTCCCTTGGGGCCAAGGGTGACCTTGACGGCATCGGCGACTTTGTTTACGCCGCGCTCAAGGGCGCGACGAGCGTTTTCATCGTAGAGTAGGTTTTTTGCAGGCATTTTGTTTTTCTCGTTGTTTGGTACGTTGGGTTTCGGGAGCTAACGATTGCGGACGATGGCTGACGATTGCGGACAATTGCTCAGGCGGAACCTTCATGCTGCCGGGAACAGCTTCTCGGCAAAGTTTCGGAGTCGAACGGACAAGTCCCGGATTCCAAGCGCTAGTTCCGCGTCGACTTCGGTTTGGTTCAGATCGATTGCGATCAGCATGAGAGTGTCGAGTTCGTTCAGCGATCCGATTGATATCCGAATGAACCTCGCAAACTCCTTGTCCGACCCTCGGCCTGCACCTTCCGCAATGTTCGCGACTACAGAAACTGCTGCTCGCTGAATTTGGCTTTTCAGGCCAAACTTCTCGGCTGAAGGCAGTTTCTCCGAGAACTGGTATGCCTTCACGGCGAGCTTTCTTGCCGCCATCCAGACTTCCAACTTCCGATAATCAGCCATTGTTAGCTATTGTCAGCAATCGTTTGCGATTGTCGGCTAGTTTCCACAGGCCGCTAACCGCAGCCGCTTCTCAGCCCAGAATCGCGTAGATCTGGTCTTCGTCGAGGATCGTGTACTCCTCGCCGTCGAGGGTGACCTCGTTTCCGCCGTACTTGCTGAACAGCACGCGGTCGCCAACCTTAACGGTAAGCGTGTTCTTCTCGCCGCTGTCCAGGGTTCGACCTTCGCCGATGGCGATGACCTTTCCTTCTTGCGGTTTCTTCTTGGCACTGTCGGGCAAAAAGATGCCGCTAGCCGTCTTGTCTTCCAGTTCCACAACCTGGACGACGACCTTATCTCCGAGTGGTTTTAGGGTTGCCATAAATTCTCCTTCGGCGGGACCGCGTTGGCAGTCTCCGCGTTTGACTGCTAATTTTAGCCGAACCAACCGGCCCGGAGTCAACCTACCGGGACCTATCCGCACAGATCCGGGTAAACCGCCCGCGTGGAAAACGAGCGCATGCTCTGGGGGATTGACGTCGGTGGAACGAAGGTCGAGGCCGTGATTTTGGACCCGGCCAACAACCAGGTCCTGCATCGGCGGCGCGTCCCTACGGAGGCCGACGGAGGTTACGAGCACATTCTCGGGCAAATCGGCAAGCTCGTCCAGGAAATGGAAGCGGCGGCTGGCACGCCCCGACCCGAGCGGATCGGCATCGGAACCCCCGGCACGTTCGATCCGTCAACCGGCCTGCATAAGAACTCGAACACGACATGCCTCAATGGCCGCCCATTTGTGGCCGACCTGAGTGCGGCTCTGGAATCCCAGCTGGTGGCGGCGAACGACGCGAATTGCTTCGCCCTTGCCGAGGCAACCCTCGGCGCGGCGCGTGGCTTCCCCACCGTTTTCGGCGTCATCATGGGCACGGGCGTCGGCGGCGGGCTGGTGGTGAACGGGCAGGTGCTAAACGGCGGGCAGGGCATCGCCGGTGAGTGGGGCCATAACGTCATCGACCCCTCCGGAGAGCTGACCTATTCCGGGCGGCGCGGGGTGGTCGAAAGTGTGCTGTCGGGTCCGGCCCTGGAGCGCTTCTACCATGCTTGTACTGGGCGGGAACGTAACCTTCCCGAGATTATCGCGCTTGCCGACGAGGGCGACCTCGCCGCGATTCAAACCCGTTACCGGCTGCTAGAGTTCTTCGGCCGCGCCATCGCGGTCGTAGTGAATATCTTCGACCCGCACGCGATTGTGCTGGGCGGCGGCGTCAGCAACCTCGACTGCCTCTATTCAGACGGACCGAAGGAAGTTGCCAAACACGTCTTCAACCCGACGTTCTCGACCCCGATTCTGCGCGCCGAGCACGGCGACAGCGCGGGTGTGCTCGGGGCGGCGATGCTCACTGCTTAGGCAAACTTGACGACGCGCTTCTCTTCGGCGGAGCGCAGGACGGCTTCGATGATCTTGATATCGCGTAGGCCCATCTCGCCCGGAGCAATGAGCGTCTTTTGCGGATCGCGGACGCACTCCGAGAGGTGATCCATCTGGTCGGCCCACATGTTATTGGGCTCAACTTCGATGGCCTTGCCGTTCAGCCGGAACTGATGTCCGCCGTAGCCGGTAGCCGGTTCGGCATTTAGGCTTCCGCGGTTACCCATAACGCGGTAGTTGTTTGCATTCCAGGTGTAAGCAGTTGCGCCGATGCCCTGGATTCCGGTCGGGAAAAGCAGGTTGAAGTGGTTGACGTCCTCAACTTCCTTGAAGAGCGGGCTGTCGGTTTTCTCCCGCGAGCCCCAGACCTCGAGCGGGTCCGCGCCGGCAAGGTAGCACAGCGCTTGGATCGCGTAAACGCCGATCTCGGAGATCGCGCCAAATCCACCCAGCTTCCGGCTCGTGTGCCAGTTGGGTCCGCCAAGGGTGAAGCCGTGGTCGCTTCGGATGGTGCGAATGCGGCCCAGCGCACCGGTTGCGCAGAGGCGCATGGCTTCCCTGTTATAGTTTTCAAAGTGGCAGCGATAGCCGATCTGAAGTCGCTTTCCGGCCTTCTTCGCCTCGGCGACCATTTCCTCGCACTCCTTGGAGTTGCTAGCCATCGGCTTTTCGCAGCAAACGTGCTTACCGGCTTTGAGGGCCCGGATCGTGAACTCATGGTGCGTACCGGGAGGGGTGATCACGTAAACAACCTCGATCTCCGGGTTGCTTTTGATCGAATCCATGTTGTCGTAGGAGTAGATCGCCTTCTCGCTGATTCCGTACTCGCCCGCAATCCTCTTCGCCTTATCCGGCGAGCCACTGATGACCGCGACCGGCTTCGACTTTTTGCAGTACTTCATGTTCGGCAAAATTTGGTTGTTGGCGTAGCCACCTAGGCCAAGGATCGCCCAACCTACCGGCTTCTCCGCCTGGGCAAAAGCCTCCAGGGACGTCACGCCGGTCAGGGCGACGGTTCCCGCAACGGCGCCAGCTCCGGCAATCAGGTCGCGACGAGTGAGTTCTGCCATGCCCTGATTATCGCCGACCAAGCGGCGCTCGCCAACGGTTTTTGAGAAATCCAAATCGTCATTTTTTGGTCGGAACCAGGGTTAAGAACGACGGCCTAAAAAACTTGGACCCGACCAAGTAGAATCACTGGCAGATGTTTGGCCAGAGTTGGGAGGAAGCGGTGTCCTCGGAGTCAAATCCTCGAATCGCCAAATCGCTCCAGGAACTTTGGCTTGGACACAAACGATTCCGTGCCCAGCGACCTCAGGCTCAGTCCTATTCCGAGTCCGAGCTACAGCATATTGCTGAGAACCAGCAACCGTTGGCCGCGATCGTCGCCTGCTCCGACAGTCGGGTTGCGCCCGAAATCCTTTTCGACCAGCCGCTAGGCGGTATTTTCGCTAGCCGCGTTCCGGGCAACGTGGCCAGCGATAGCGCCAAGTGGATGCTGGATATCGCCGTAACGGAGCTTAAGGTCCCGCTCGTTTTGGTCCTGGGGCATACCGGCTGCCTCGCGATTGGGCAATTACTAGCGGGTCGAGTGAGCAGTGCGGGCGGCACCCTACGGTTCGACGTCCAGAAGGCGGTGCACCGAGCTCGCCTTGGCGGAGCAGAGGGTCTTTTCGACCGCGCGGTCGTCGAGAACGTTCGGCTCACGATGGAAAACCTGCGCCGCGATTCGTTTGCCGTGCAACGGGCTATCGAACGCGGCGATCTAGGCTTGTACGGTGGCTACTACCAGATGGATCTCGGCGAGGTCCGCTTACTTGGCAATGGCGGCTAAGATCGTTTCGGCCGTCGGTCGTACCTGGTAGTTCTTGTTTGCGTCGCCGTAGGTAACGAATCCTTTGCGGTTGACTACAACCGTCGCCGAATCAAGATATCCGGCCGGATTTTTTCCGCCGTAGAACTTGGCCAGCTTCGCTTCCGGATCGCTGAGGAACGTGAAGAACGAACTGATGTTCTGTCGCTTTCGCATATCGTTCAAGGTCGCGGCCGGCTCCGACGAAATAAAGAAGACGGCTGCGCCAGCCTTCTTGAACTCTGCCTCTGCGGCAGCTACCGTCCCGAGGTGCTGGCTGCAATACGGGCACCAAATGCCCCGGTAAAAAACCAAAACGACCGGCTGCTTGCCGTACACCTTGCCAAGGTTCACGGACTTCCCGTCCGAACTTTGTAAAATCGCCGGTTTGGCGCGCTGGGCAACCCAATCGGGTCCGGCGTTCTTGGTGGCTTGGACGCGAAAGATGGCGGCGCCTCCAATGGCGGCAAGTCCGGCGATGGCGATAACGGCAATTCTCATGGTTTTCCTCAGTGACATGCTAGTAAGCCTAGGTGGGCCAGTCGAGTTCCCATACTTTGCATCGAGGATTCCGGATCGTCTCAGCAAGGCACTTGCGGGTAAATTCATCCTATGCGTTCGCAGATTCGCTTCGCCTTGGGTCTCGCCTTCGTTGCCATCATGGCGGGCGGATGCCGGTTTGTCTCGCTGGAGAGCTTTGACAGCGCGACAACTCCGAATCCCCCCGGCGAGTGGAAGGGCGACAAGTACGCAAGTGCGGGCAACGCCGAGCAAACCGGTGGCACAAAGACGGAGTCGCACTACAACGAAGGGGCTTCGGTTCAGTCTGAGAAATTAGACAACACCCTTGATAAGCCCGGGAAAGGTTCGGGGCTCCAACCAGGCGAGCCCGGAATGGCAGCAAAGCCAGGTTATGGGAACAGCAGCGGGCCGGCCCTTCAACCAGAACCGGGTTCCATTGGAGCACCCGGTGCCAATGTAAATCCGTAAGGACTATTTCCGGTGAGAGGTTCGAAGCGCCCGTTCCAGATTCGCTGGCGAGAGGGCTACTCGGTGCCGTCTGCGCTCACCCGACCAACCGACATTGCCCATATGGGCACGTTTTCGACCCGATTTTCGGAAGTGTTGAAAAGCGTATCCGCCGCACAAGAGGCGGAATTGCTGCAAGCCATTCGATCGGAGTACGGACTTGGCGCGGCCGCTTACTCCGAGCGCCTGATGAGATCCTGGCGAGGCGGTATGCCAGTGCGAATCGGCCCTTCTACTGCCCGCATTTTGCAGCGATTGCCGGCGTATCTACCGCATGACCAGAAGTTTGAGCTTGTACGCATCCTGCGGGAAGTCACGCTTAGCCGGCTGCGAACGAGCAACGTGGCTCTCACTCTGACGGCGGATGAGTCCTTGGCGCGGGTTTCGCTGCTCATTCGGGAGCTGATCGTCGCCCAGTCGAAAATCATTCTTCCGCCCGACTTGCTGGCGAGCCAAGCCTGGATTAGCACCGGCGACGCCGCCGTGTTCGAGGAGATGATTCGGGCAGCCGAGAAGCAGGTCTTGGTCGGCAAAGCGGCCGACTTTTTGTTAAGGCTTCGGCAGCTGCAGGGGCTCCGCAAGGCAGTTTCCTCTCCCGCAAAAATCATCGCCACGTTTCAGCTACCAACTGCCAGTATTATGGTTACGGTCCTTCCGCCTTCCGCAAGGCACAGATTTCACGAAGCCAGTTCCGATCCGATGAATCCTAAAAACCCGCCCGATCCAGACGAGAACCTCCTAGCCCAGTGGTCGAACATCGAACTGGAGCAGCGGTTTAAGTCAGGCGAGATCAGCTATCCGGAGTACGTGCTTCGAAACATGGATCAGTTCTTTACTCCGGAGGAACAGTCGGAACTCCACAAGATTGCCGCAATGCACGGCCTTGAGCTGGAAAGAACGCTCATGGAGATCCAAATCAAGAGCCGAACCAGCGAGGCTGACTTGGCCAAGCTGGTCGAGACGCTGAAGACGCTTCAAGAAAAAGGCGTCGCCGCAAACATTGTTTCCCGGCACGAGACGCCCAGCGGCCACATCGAGATCAGCGCGAACAGCCGGAGGAAGCTTGGCTGCCTTCCGTGGATGTCGGGGGCACTGGTTGTTTTCTCCCTCATTGGCACCGTGTGGGCGTTCGCCTAGTGCGCATCGGCTTAATGGGAGCCGGCTCGGTGGCCGATTTTGGGCACGCGCCGGCCATTCGCGCCGTCGACGGCTTGGAGCTCGCCGCCGTTTATGACCCCACGCCAGGCAAAGCGGCGACTTTTGCCAAAAACCACAGTTCGCCGCTCGGAACGGACGACCTTGCCGCCTTTTTTGCTGCGGGTTTTGATGCCGTGACGATCGCCTCCCCAGCCGGGGCGCATCTGCAAAACGTCGTGGATTGCGCCAAGCACCGCCTCCCCGTTCTCTGCGAAAAACCCATCGCGATGGACGACGCCGAAGCGGTCAAGCTCGTGACCCACATGGCTTCGGCGGACTTGCCGCTGATGATCGGATTCGTCTACCGCTTCAGTCCGGTGGCATCGCAGATTCGCGACTGGATAATGGAAGGCAAGATCGGCGAAGTCCGTAGTCTTCGGCTCATTTACGACTGGGGGCTGCACGGAAGGTACGCGCCGAATGCCGCCGGAGTTTGGGGTGAGAACCCGGTCTGGCAAGGTCGCATGCAGGAAGGCGGACCGATGGTGGATTGCGGCGTGCACTTCATCGACCTTGCCCGCTGGTGGCTGGATTCCGAAGTCGTGCGGCAGTCGGTGGCGGCGGCGTGGGTCGCCGATTACGAGGCACCCGATCACGTTTACGCCCATCTGGATCACGCGAACGGCGTTCACACGATGGTTGAGATGAGTTTTTCTTACGGGCACACCGTTCGCGAGCCCGCCCCGCAGTTCAGCTATGACATTATTGGCACCGGCGGCACCATTCGCTACGACCGCAGCACCTGGCGCCTTGAACTACGAGATGGCGACGGCGTCGTTGTTGGCCCTAGCGCCAGCGAAAAGGGCTTTCACGAGATGTACCGGGCCTGGGGCAACGCTCTTCGCACCGGCGACTTCTCCGAGATTCCGACCGGAGAAGATGGCCTTCGCGCCACCCACATCGCCCGCTCGCTTACGAACGAAGCTATCGCCCGCCGTTAACGACCCGATTGGTTTTGCGAGTAGAAGTAAAGGAACCCACCGACAAGCGCAATCGCCAAAAGCGTGAGCAACAGGATCTTCCAGAACGACAGCGGTGCGTCGCCCCGAACTTCGCCGGTTCGCGCGTTCACCAAAAAGTTGTAAACCTTGTCTCGGTAGCGGTAGGCACCAAGCCAAACCGGCAGCAGGATGTGCTTGAACGTAATGTTGTCGTATTGCGTTCGCGCTGTATGCACCTGTTGCTCGTCGCCGCCGATGTCGTACCGAATCGTAGAGTCGATGACCGGCGCCATCTGACCCTTTGCGTCTTCGAACCCAACGTCCAGCGGCTTCTTGTATCGAACCGCGCGGAATCCGCTAAGGAACTCGTCTTGGTATGCGACGAGGCTTGGCAGATCCCAGCTCTTCAGTCCCTCCGCATGCTTTTGGGGCACCACGTCGGTTGCGACCACAAGAACGTCATCGAACTGGTTAAAGACGACGCCGGAGGCCGGAAACCAAAGCGTGTAGCGCTCCTGCCGAGACTGCTGGTTTCCCTCGTCATCCGTGTAATAGACGGTTCGGTAATGGTGCTCGCCGCGCATTCCCGAGTACGCCGTCGTCGTGTTCGTGTCGTACGTCCAGTACGGCACGTAGATTCCCTGCAGTCCACCGGTCTCCCGGGCGTGACGCTTGAGGTCGTTGGGTGAGAGCCACTGCGAGGCCAGCCACTTTTCCAGGGCGGTCATCGCAAGCAGCTTGTTGAGGTGGAACGGCAGCAGACTTCGCGGGCGAATGCGAACTTCTGCCGGAACCGAGATGATCGCCGTTGAGCCGCAAAACGGACAGACGTCGGCCGTGACATCGCCACTTGCCGTGAACTCCGCCGCGCACGCGTTGCACTTTACGGTTTGCGTGTGCTCGGCCGTAGCGTCGTCACGCGCGATCTCCAAATACTTATGGAAATCGAGCTCCTCGATCTCCTCCGCCGAAACGGGAATAGGGTTCTCAAACCCGCAATAGGTGCAGGTGAGAACCGCCGTTCCCGGCACATAAATGAGCAGGGCACCGCACTGTGCGCAAGGAAATCGCTTCGCCCCTTCGGCGGCCGCTACACTCATGTTTGAAGCTTACTGCGGAGGCAGCGGCGGCGGCACCGACCCAAACACGTTGGCAAGATCGGCAACTTCTCCGGCCTTGGTCCATTGCGCCATTCCGGCTCGCCAGACCAGCGAATCTGCACCGAACGTTCCAGCGGCAAGCTTCTGCTGAAGCACTCCGGTCCCAAAAGGCCCCGTCTGCTGTCCGTTCTCCGCGACGAAGAACGTCACTTCTGCCGGAACCGGCGGCGGAGTTGCGGCGGTTGGCGTTCCGCCTCCACCAAGTCCATTTGCCATCTGGTTCGCCATGGCGAAGCCGAGGCCCGCGCCCAGCGCGTCGCCCATCGTGCTGCTTCCGCCGCCCTTGCCCATCGTGTCGGCCGCTTGGAACTTCAGATAGTTATCGAGGTTGCCCACTGCGCCCATGCTGGAGCGCTTATCGATGGCCTGCTCGACTTCCGGCGGAAGCGAGATGTTCTCGATGAGCATCTGGTGCAATTCCAGCCCGTAAATGTCCAGCGAAGGCTGCACGTTTTGGACGAGGAACTCGCTCATCTCGCCGTAGCGACCCGCGAGGTCGAGCACCGGAATCTTGGCTTGGCCGATGACGTCGCTGAACTTGGCGACGATCACGTTTCGGATCTGGCTGACGACCGAGTCGGTCGTGAACTCGCCGTTGGTTCCGACAACGTTCTTCAGGAACGCGCTCGGGTCTTTCACCGAGATCGTGTAGCTACCGAAAGCCCGCACGCGCACGATGCCGAAGTCCGGATCGCGCATCATGATCGGGTTCATCGTGCCCCACTTGAGGTCAGTAAACCGCTTCGTGTTGACGAAGTAGACCTCGGCGAGGAACGGCGAGTTGAAGCCGTATTGCCAGCCCTTGAGCGTGCTAAGCAGCGGCAAGTTCTGCGTCGTGAGCGTGTACATGCCGGGGTCGAACACGTCTGCGATCTCGCCTTCGTTTACGAAGACCGCAACCTGCGACTCGCGAACGGTTAGCTTGGCCTCGTTCTTGATCTGGTTGCCATATCGCTCGAAGCGATACACCATCGTGTTTTGCGTGTCATCCGTCCACTGGATGATATCGACGAACTCGCCCTTAATCTTTTGCCACAAACTCATCTTTCGTTTCCTGGAATCCGTTACCGCAAGTATAGCGGGCCCGCGATCCCACGACTTCCATACGTGGCCGGTTTCTGCGGGTTGCACCTCGATGGGACTGCTGAAAAAATTGGGTCCCAGGGTTCCGCGGTTCGCGTGTGTCACACTTGACACATGGCGTCGAACTTAAAGCTGGATGATGCGCTCGTGGCGCAGGTGCTTTCCATCTCGGGCCTCGGCACAAAGCGAGAGGCGGTGAACCTTGCGCTGTCGGAGTACGTTCGACGGCATCAGCAACTCGAAATTTTGGGCCTCGCGGGCACGATTGATTACGATCCGGCCTACGACTACAAGGCGGCGCGCCAAACGAGGTGACCGTCCTCGTCGACACTTCGGCCTGGTCGGCACTTCTGCGACGCCGATCTCCGGACAGCCGTACGTCGGCGGCGGTTTCGGAGCTCGTTTCGGCCGGTTCAGCGGCGATCATCGGACCCATCCGGCAGGAGATCCTAACGGGCATTCGTTCTCGTGAGCAGTTCGACACTCTAGTTCGGATTCTGCGCGCCTTCCCTGACCTGGGGCTTGCGCCAGAAGACTTTGAGTGCGGCGCCGAATTTTCGAACCTGTGCCGAGCATCCGGAATCCAAGGTAGCCCGACGGATTTCCTGATTTGTGCGGTCGCCAGCCGGCACGACATCCCGATCTTGACGACGGACGAGGACTTCCCTCGGTACGCAAAGCTTCTTCCGGTCCGTCTCTGGCCGGTTGCATGAGTGCCGGTTATGAAAACCGGGCGGCTACCGCCCCGAGACCCAACGCGAAGCGTGTAGCCCCAGCCACCGTGGCTGGGCTGGTTTTAGCTCGATGCCAGAGGGATCGCAGATGGTAGCCCCGGGTCGAAGACCCGGGGATCGGTCCCGCAGTGTCAGCCGACGCTGGAGGCGTCGCAGAAAATCCTGCACCCGGCCAGTTGCCGGGAGCGACGGCACGGAGCCGTCGGCTACAGCCCTTCGGGCCAACGGCAGTTTGGATGAACGGAGCAACGCCACGGAGGCGCCGACTACAGCCCTTCGTGCTAAAGCTTTCTGCCCGACGGGAAAAAGCCAATTGTCCAGCTACTTGGGAGCGGGCGGGTTAAGGCGGATCTTCTGCATTGGCCTTGTTCGGGCGGCTTCGACGTCGAGCTTTTCGTTTGCGGAGTAAACTTGGCCTTCGAGATACCAACGGCGCTCGTGGAAGACCGGGAAGATCCACTCCTTCAGTCCGGCGCGAAGTGCCAGCGTTTTGCCCTCGGCAGGAGGCGTTGCTTCACCGACCGGCGTTAGCAAGCCACTGGCGCGGCCTAACGTCCAGGTTTTGCCCTCTGGCCGCACCGGGAGGCTCACGCCGCCGGACGCGCCCTGCATGAGATACACCGGGATCAACGCCAACGGCTTCGCCGTTTGCGCATCCAGGATGACCTGCACGAACCGCCGGTAGCGATTCTCCTTGGCGTCGTAGGAGCTTGCGTCGTTCACCGAATACTCTTGGATAAGCTTTGCCTTTCCGGCGGAGGCGAGCTTTCGGTCGGCGGTCGTCAGGCCATTGCTTACCCAAAGATAGTTCGGAACTTCGTACCGCGGGCCGGTGGAACCCAAGCGAACGCTCGCCCAGCCGGTGGCGTCTTTGCCTACCCGGGCGGCAACGGCGTCCAGTTCAAGCGGGGAGGCAATTCGCCCGGCCGGTTCGTACTCCGGCGGATACGACATTTCGACGAATTGTGGCAGTCCTGTCGCCATGCTCATCGCAATCTGAATGCGCCCTCCAATGGGAAATCGGCTCGAAGGAATGATCTGATCAAACATGAAGTCGACAACCGGAGAATCCCACTTTCCGCCGGATCCGTACGTCTTCACGAAAGGCTCCGCTAGCCGGTACTTGCCGCCGGCCACCCGATAGAATGTCTTTGCAAACTCTTGGCATTCCGCGACGGTGTACTTCACATTGCCGTTGGTCTGTCCGAAACCAAATCGGATGACTTCACCGGTCCGCACCGAGAATACAGCGCTAAGTGTGGAATCGGGGCGCCGAATGCTGAGAGTTTCTGGATTGTCGTGGGGAAAGATCCTGAGCCGGTACACACGCGTTCGCAGCCCAGCAGCGGCCCTCCTTCTGTCTAGCTCTGCCATGTCCTGACCGACCTTCCCAGATGTGATTCGGTCACCCAGCAGTGTGAGTGCTTCAAGAAACTTTCCGGCCCTTATTGTGTCGATTTTACCAATTTTTTGAAAAGTTGCAGACGAAAATTCAACATCAAGAGCAGTTTGCTGCTCCGATACGGCTTGAATGGCCACAAGGCCTGCAGTTGCTATTACTATATTCATGATGCTCACTTGAAAACAATTAGGTAGCTTCCGTACCCAACATACGTTGATACCGGCTCAGGCTTGTAGACTCCCTTCGCTGGGGCAGCACTATCCCCCTTGATAGTGATGTCAAGTCGCCCCATTAAGTTGATGGCCGGATTAGATGGCATCCTTCGTGAATATGTCCTCGGTGGGTAATCCTCATTCGCTTTTGCGGCCGCGAATGCCGCTGTGGTTCCCGCCATCAATTCCCCCGTCAAGGCAGTCACGTGGCTTGTGAGTTTTCCAGTCAACAGAAGCTGCCCATTGGCATCGGTAAGAGGTATTTCAGGGGTCGTATCCCCTGGCTTGAGCATCGTGTAGACTACTTCAGAAAAAGCGAACGCTACCTGATTAATCGGTGGACCAAAAAGAGTATTTGCAAGTCCATTATATAGGCTGCACTCACAACTGTAAAGCAACACAGTGTTCAACTGCAGGCTTCGACTCGCCGAAGCGTTTGATTGCCCAATTCGGTTGGCAACTTCGTTCCAGGAGATGTTGTCAAATGTCGCCGATGGATCTGCCCGATCTGCGGAAACACCATTAATGTTGCCATGATAACTGTTCATCCATGCAGTTGCGAGCGGAAACTTATCGATGGCGAGAATTGCTGCTCGAGTATGCCGGTCGCCCGGGAGCGCCGCATGGTTTGACATCCCCGCCTTGCCGGCCGCTGCCATCTGCGGCGAAACGGTCCCCCAGGAGTACTCAGGAGGTATCGTCGGCACATCCATTGCTGGAGGGCCGCTGACGATGCGACTCGTGGAATTCACCAGCAGGGAGTTAACGGCCTTTACCGTAACGGTGACTTCCACGCTTTGCGTTAAGGGAGGGCGGAGGTCGATGATCTGCGGCGGGCCTTCTTGGGGAATCGGGAGCGGAAGAATGTTCACCTTTCGCAGCACAAACTGAGCCCGCACCGTGATTGCCATCGGGGCACCACTTACCGAACCCCCGGCGACCGTTGAGTCGAAACGGGCGCGCCGACTGAGTGAAGCGGGGCCAGGAGCTCCACCCTTGCCCGCAACGATGGGTGGAGTAACCCCGGGAAGTGGATAAAGGTTGCCGGATCCTGCGGCTCCGGCTTCCAGTTTTAGCTCATGGATCTCGATTCGATTCCAGGTTGTATCTGGATTGTTCTGCTCGATCGTTGCACTGACACCTCCGATCAGGTTTACTCCGGTTCCAGTAACGAAATAGTTGTCTTCAAGATCGGTAATGCTTACGGACAAGTTCGCATTGTTGATAATCTGATTTTTCGTCTTGCACCATGCCGTTGGCCCAACTAAGCCAAGCGAGAGACAAAAGAGGAATTTAGCGGCGGCGTTTCTCATCACCGATAGTACTATACAGCCTTTTTCCCCGTCGTCTAGAGTTTTCTTACTTTTTTCTGGATCCCAATGCGCCGGTCACAAGACGCTTTCATCTTTAATCCTGATTACCGTCCCGCGGGGGAATGCCAACCAGTCGCGTACGGTTCCGTTTTTGGAGTGCGTGCGGCTCTGCCGCCGCTTTTCACCAGGCAAGCTCTGCTTGCCCAGCGCCGGTCAAAACCAATCGGGCGGCTACAGCGGCCGGAGAGCCAACGCTAATCGTGTAGCCCCAGCCGCCGTGGCTGGGCTGGTTTGCGATGAGAGCGACGGCACGGAGCCGTCGGCTACGGACCTTCGGTCTAACGGCAGCCCCGCGCCGGTAAAAGCCAGCCGGCGGCTACGGTGGAAATTGAGACACAGAAAAGCCGACCGGGAAAATCCCGGTCGGCTTTGAATCCGCAACGAATCAGAAGCGGTAGTGGGCGAAGGCCTTGTTGGCTTCGGCCATCTTGTGAGTGTCTTCGCGCTTCTTGTAGGTGCTTCCGGTGCCGTTGAAAGCATCCATGAATTCCGACGTCAGCTTGTCGACCATCGTGTGGCCGTTGCGCTTTCGGGCGGCGGCAACCATCCAACGCAGAGCTAGGGTTCGGCGTCGCTCCGGTCGGACTTCCATCGGAACCTGGTAGGTCTGTCCGCCCACACGTCGCGGTCGGACTTCGACCGTCGGCATAACGTTCTGAATTGCCTTCTCGAAGACTTCGAGGGCGGGCACGCCTGCCTTCTCTTCGATGTTCTTCATGGCGCCGTAGAATATCTGCTCAGAGATCGTCTTCTTGCCGTCGAGCATCAGTCGGTTGATGAATCGGGTTACGAGTTCCGATCCGTAAACGGGATCGGGGATCGGGAGTCGCTTCTGGACGGGTCCTTTTCTTGGCATTACTTCTTACCTCCCTTCACCGGCGCCGCTGGCTGTCCTGGCTTGGGTCGCTTGGTGCCGTACTTGCTTCGGCCTTGCTTTCGCTTGGCAGTACCGGCGGTTTGTTGGGTTCCGCGAACGATGTGGTATCGCACACCCGGAAGGTCCTTAACTCGGCCGCCTCGAACGAGCACGACGGAGTGCTCTTGCAGGTTGTGGCCTTCGCCCGGGATGTAGGCGCTAACTTCGATGCCGTTAGTGAGTCGCACACGGGCCGTCTTCCGAAGTGCCGAGTTCGGCTTCTTCGGCGTCATCGTTCGAACGACGGTGCAAACGCCGCGCTTGAACGGATTACTTTTGAGAGCCGGTGACTTCGACTTCGTTTTCGGGGCCGAGCGGCCCTTACGCACTAACTGATTAACGGTTGGCATCGATGCTTATATTCCTTAGTTCATTTTCCCGGACCACATAAAAAGGCCCCTCCACATTCACGCAGAGGGGCCCTGGAGCTTGGTGATCGCTTGTTTTGCTCTCTAATCCGAAGCCGGCGCCTCTCGCGTCAATGGTCCACAAACCCGCAGGGCGTAGACAACAAGAAATTATGCCCAATTTCGGGCCGGGGTGTCAAGGGGAGCGGAAAAGCGAGGGGATTCGAGAATCGTGGAGGCTAGGTTGAGGATTATTGCGGGAGACCGTCCGACCGGTCGACGCCTCTTCCAGAGCCTCAGTCGCCTCTGCTCTCCACAACCTGTCTTCAATCAGCCTCAACGATCCTCGCTTCCCAACCCTCTCCGCAGCCCGGTCCAGAAAAAGTCATCATCTTATGATGAATCGGGAGCGTTTTCCATCAGCATTGCGTAGTTCTTCGTGAAAGGCGGATTAACCGCCATTGAGAAAACCATGAAGAAATTTGCGATCCTTAGCGTTGCCACCCTGGCACTTTCCGTCTCCGCGTTTGCGAAGGCACCTCAAGAGAAGGACATCGTCGACACCGCCGTAGGAAACGGTAAGTTCACCACGCTGGTCAAACTCGTCCAGGCTGCTGGCCTCGTCGACACCCTTAAGAGCGCTGGTCCGTTCACCGTTTTGGCCCCGACCGACGCCGCTTTCGCCAAGCTGCCGAAGGCACTCGTCGACAAGATCGTCGGCGACAAGAAGCTTCTGACTTCGATCCTCACTTATCACGTAATCTCGGGCAAGGTCCTCTCGACCGACCTCAAGGGCGGCATGAGCGCCAAGACCGTTCAGGGCGAATCCGTAAAGGTTAACCTCAAGAAGGGCGTGAAGTTCAACAAGTCCACCGTCGTGATCGCCGACGTCATGACGACCAACGGCGTCATCCACGCCATCGACACCGTTCTTCTCCCGCCGAGCATCGCCAAGGCGATGGCGATGAAGAAGAAGCATTGATCTAAAGAAACCCACTCTCCAGGTGCCTGCCGCCGATTCGCTCGGCGGCGGGCATTTTTGTGCCTGGATTCTATGCCGCTGGTGGCGGGCCGGTCGAGTTTCGGATCACCAACGTGCCGGGAACCTTCAAATGGAGCGGCTCAACCGGCTGATCGTTGATGAGCGACACGAGACGACGCAAGCTCAGGCGTCCCATCTCGTTCAGGGGCTGACCGAGGCTCGTGAGCGGCGGATTCGTCAAGCTCGCCCCGGGGTGGTCGTCGAAGCCTACGACCGACATTTCGGCAGGAACTTGAACGCCAAGATGGATGGCTAGCTTCAGCAGCTCGCCGGCGATGTGGTCGTTCGCACACAGCACGGCGGTAGGTCGCCCGGGCATCGTGAGCAGGTCCCGAGCCGATTCAAGCAGCGTTTGGTGCCCGGCTGTTGCACTTGAGAACGAACCCTCGCGAACAAAATTCGGCGGGACCTCAAGGCCGAACTCCTCCACGGCGGCAAGAAATGCGGCCCGGCGATCAATACTTGCCTGCTGGCTAGCCTCACCGGTGATATGCGCGATCCGGCGGTGGCCAAGCTCCACGAGATGCTGAACTCCGACCCGAATCGTGCCCGCATTGTCCACGTCGATCGTCGGGCATTGAAGATCCCGGCCATCGAGGAACGGCGCGATCTCAACGTAGCGCTCGCCCGGAAGCTGCTCAAAAAGGGCTGACGTTGGGTCGTTCGCCAGCGGCGCGATCAGAATCGTTCCGTCGGTCCGGCCATTGCCAACAAAAGGGGTGAGGTCTCGCTCCCAGTCACCAAAGCCGCGGATGATCAGGATTCCAAGCCCAAGATCGTAACCTGCGTCGAGAATCCCGTCTAGCAATCCGCCGGCGTATGGGTTTGCCACAAGGCGGTGACCGAAGTTGGAAAAGACAACGCCAATCTGGTTCGCCTGCCGGGAGGCAAGGTTTCGGGCCATCGCGTTCGGTCGAAAGCCAAGCTCTCGAATCGCCGCGAGGATCTTTTCTCGCGCAGTGACGCTCACGGGTCTGGGTCCGCCGCTGAGCACAAAACTCACGGTGGTCACCGAAACCCCGGCAACGCGGGCTACGTCTCGAATCGTCGGCGGCTTATTGGCTCGCATCGCTCCATCCAGAACCCACCGAACTTTTCGCAGATTCGGACATCATAAAAACAGACGTGTTAACTTTCATTGTTGGAGCACTTGCCCTCTACGCGCCGAAATCATATACGGATATCGACGGTGGGAAGCACCGTTTCGCGGGCGACCCCACCGTAAAGGCGACGGTTCTCTTCTTGGTGTTGGCCGAATGTCCCATCGCGCGGAAGTACGCCCCGGAAGTGAATCGCTTGACCAAGGATTATCTTTCGAAAGGCGTCCGGTTTTTTCTTGTCCACGTCGACCCCACGACCACGGTCGCCCAGGCAAAGACGAATCGTAACGAGTTCAGCTACCGAATGCCCGTCTTGCTGGACCGCGACAAGAGCCTCGTCAAGCTTACTAAGACCGTCGCGGCTCCCACGGCAGCGGTGTTGTCGGCCTCCGGCGGCTTGCTCTACTCCGGTCGAATCGACGACCGCTATCCGGCCCTGGGGATTCAACGCGCCAAGCCAACCCGGAACGATCTCCGCATCGCCATCGACCAAGTGCTAGCCGGGGAGAAAGTCGAGCCCGCGTCGACCAAGGTCGTCGGTTGCCTTCTCCCCAAGTAACGCTTACAGTTCCTCGATGTCCGGGCTCTTCTTCTCGCCCGCCGAGTTTGCGCGCCGTCGGACCTGACCGTAGCTGCGGGTCGGGGCAGCCTTGCCATCAACCGGAGTCCCCGTGCCCACGACGGTTGCCCGAGTGGTGATGACGTCGTTTCGGCTTGCCGCGGCCCGGGCCAACCCGATGAGGGTGGCGCCTTCGCCCTTCTTCTTCCCGACGGCTTTGTCCCAAAGCCACAGAATCGGCGACGCGTTGTAGATCGAGGAGTAGGTTCCGGAGATGATGCCGGCGAGCATCGTCGCGCAGAACAGTTTGAGGTCTGGCGTGGTGGTGCCAAACGCCAGCATGATGATCAGCGTGACGATGACCGTCATAGACGTGTTGATCGACCGCGCAAACGACTGCGAAATCGACCGGTTGACCAAGTGGCCAAAGTCTTCGCCCGCTTGCGGCCGGTGCAGGTTCTCGCGGATTCGGTCGAAGATAACGATCGTATCGTGGACCGAGAAGCCAATGACGGTGAGCATCGAGGTGATGAACAGCGTGCTGATTTCCCAGCCGGCATAGGAGCCGACGATGGCCGTGACACCAAGCACGAACAGGACGTCGTGGAGCAGAGCGCCAATCGCTGAGAAACCGAATCGAAGGCCGGCCGCGAACCCTCCAAGACCGAAACCGAATCGGAAGGCGAGGTACAGGATGATCAGACCCGACGAAAGGATGACGCCAAGGACAGCGTTTCGAATCGTTTCAGCCTGAATTGCCGGCCCGACAGAATTGATTCCGCGTGAGTCAGCCGCCTTAAATCCCGACGCTTCCGTGATCTTCGCAACCGCGTCAGCCTCGGTAAGTCCCTTCAGCGGACCTTCCTTCGGTACGGTGAGGATGGCGACTCGGGTCGGGCCCTCGCCACCAAACTTGACGTTCGTGCCCTTGATGCCCGCCTGCTCCAGCTTTCGGGTGATTTCCCCGCTGGTCACGTTGTTCGAGCTGATGCTGTACTCGGCTTGGTATCCACCGCGGAACTCGACGTTCCCCTTGAGGCCGCCGCCGATGACAAAGGGGAGTCCAATGACGATGCTGACGGCCGAAATCCAGAACCACTTCGCGGTCTTTTGAACCACCGGTAGCGGATTCGTCTCGGCGGTCGCCTCAAACTTTTCGCCGAACCAGTTTCGGCCCAGCGCGTACAGGTTCGGGTTCGACCCGATTCCGGTGCCCACAAGGAATGTGAGCAGCGAGCGGGTTACGAAGACAGCGGTGAAGAGCGAGATAAGAACGCCGATGATCAACGTCGTGGCAAATCCCTTGACCGCTCCAGTTCCGAGCGAAGCCAGAACAAGCGACGTAAGGATCGTACAGGCGTTGGAGTCGATGATTGCCGGCAAGGCGCGCCCGAATCCTAACTGGATGGCGCTAGACAGCGTCCGGCCAGACTTCATTTCTTCTTTGAATCGCTCAAAGACGAGGATGTTGGCGTCTACTGCCATGCCGACGGACAAGATGAGACCCGCAATCGCCGCCAACGAGAATGTGGCACCAATCACCTTCAGCACGGCCAGCGTGAAGAGGATGTAGAGGAGAAGCGCGATGAGCGCGACGAACCCCGGGAAGGCATAGTAGACGATCAGGAAGAGCGCGATGAGGCCGAAAGCAACCGCACCGGCAAGGATGATCTTGTCGAGGGCTTGCTGACCGATACTCGGGTCGACTTTCTCGCTGCTCTGTTCTTTCAGGTCAACCGGCAACGAGCCGGCGTTCAGCAGGTCAACGAGGCTACGGACGTATTCGTTCGTAAACGTTCCGGTGATAACTGCGTTGTCGCGGAGGATCGTGTCCTGATTGACCGCCGCGACGCTCAGCACTTTGCCGTCTAGGACGCAAGCGATGTATTCCCGCTTGTTGTAAAACTTCCGGGTCCAGGCTTCCATTTTCTCGGCGCCTTTGGCGGAGAAAACCATCAAGGGCTCGTAGCTCGAACCTCTTGGCTGGGCGACGGCACGGGCCAGTTCGTCGCCGGCCAGAATCAGCGTCCAGCCCTTGATCACATCGGCGTATTCGGTCGTGCCCGGCTTGATATCGCGGCCGCCATCTTTGGTGCGGAACGAGACGCTCGGGTTGCCAGAGTCGGTTTCTTCTCGCGCCGCGACAAACTTACGGCTGAAGCCGTTGTCTTGCTCGGTCACGAGGGTCGTGGCGTGATAGAACTCAATCCGGGCACTGGTACCGATGACTTCGCGGGCAAGGTTTTTATTGGTGTAACCCGGCAGCTCGATGATGAAGCCGGTTTCGCCCTTCGGCGTGATCACCGGCTCCGAAACGCCGCCCAAGCCGGACGCACGATTTACAAGAATCGTTTGCAGTCGCTCTCGAATCTCGGCGACGTTTGCCTTCTCCTCCGGAGGGAGCTTGCTCAGATCCATCTCGTAGATGAATTGAACGCCGCCCTTAACGTCTAGACCGTACTTCGGTTGGATTTTAGCGTTAATGAACCCGGCAAGTATGCCGAGAACAAGAACCATGGCAAGAAATAGATAGCCTTTTGACCGCAATGTTCTCTTCGCGCCTCCTGAGGCGGTCATCGCCTTTCGGGACGATAACCGGAAGAGTATACCGGCCCCAGGCTAAGCGAACCTACGCGACGTTAGCGTCATCGTAGACCTCGAACGGATCGGATAGGTCGACGTGACGGTGGCGGTCCACGCTGACGCCATTCCAATCGATCAGATAAAAGCGTGACTTCTTCTTCACGAGTTGCTCCACGATGCGGGCTCGGGCTTTTGCGCGGGTGTTTTGGGGCGGGTCCGTCATAGCGGTCACGACGTCGAGGTTTGAAACCATCCGCCGCGTGAGGCCCATTTCCTGAAATCCGTGGAAAAGAGAAACCGCCGGATCGATGTTGTGATATTCCAGGTCGACCGAATGCAGCGCCGGATCATCCCATTCGAGTCCCTCTTCGGCACGATACTGCTCGACGATTTGTCGCTTGGCGACCCAGTCAATGCGGTCGCCCATCGCCAGCGGGTCTTTCTCGAGGTCGTCCAGGGTTTGTTCCCACTCGCGAAGCACCCAATCGGTCTGTTCTGAGCTTCCCCGGTAATGAGACGCCAACTCGATGTACTCGCGCTGGAGATCGATTGCGCTCAGCTCGGTGCCGTCTTCGAGCGTCACCGGCCACTTGTACGACGGATCGCGCGAAACTTCCCGGAGCAGAGCCAAAGGTCGCACGACGTTCAGCCGCTCGGGAATCAGATCGTCTTCGAGCAATCGGAGCACCAAGGCCGTCGTGCCGACCTTCAGGGCGTAGGCGTACTCGTTCTGGTTGCTCTCGCCGAACAGCAGGTGGAGCCGCGTCATTCCGTTGTGCGAGTAGTAATTCTCCCACTTGGGGTTGATAAGAGCACGGTTGAATCGCACCCGCGAGGCGATCGTCTTGATGATGTGGTCGGCGCGCTGACTGAGCTGGAACTGCACCGAGTCGTCCGGAATCGCGTCGTACATCTGCGAAACCCAAATGTAGTCCACCGGGTGCTGCATCACGTCTTCGTAGCTGGGTTGCTTGGCCGAAACCAACCGGTGGCCGCCCACCCGCCCGACTCCGGCGAAAATCTGCCGCGTCACGAGGAAGGGATAGAACAGGTTGATCGAGTTGTTGAGTACCTCGTCATCGGCCCGGATGAGATAGTTCTCGTGGCAACCGAAGGTGTGCCCGCCGAAGTGATCGACGCTGTTGTTGTAGATGGAAATGGCGTCGTCGAGGCCAAGCTCTCGCAAGGCGCGGACGATTTGCCGCTGCCCCGCGCGGTCGTTCGCCACAAGGTCCGTTAGGTTCATGCATTCGGCGGTGGCGTACTCCAGGTGAGAGCCAACGGCGTCGATGTAGAGGCGCGCGCCGTTCATGAGGAACCCGCCGGAGCCTGCCGGTTCGAACACGTCATCGCGAGAGTGCAGGTCGATGGCGCCGAGCTTTAGCTCCGCAAACAGATAGTCCTTAATTGTCTCGACCGCCGTTTCGGCATCCCCTAGGTTGTCATCGGCCACCAGACACCCAAATTCCGTTTCGACGCCGAAAATGCGCTCCGGTAAACCACCCGTCATGTCCATACTCTACGTCGTAACTCGCCCCGTCGTTGAGATGGATTCAACGGCCTATGCGTCGTTGCGGCCGTGGCTCGCTGGGTATCATTTGAGGTCTTGAGTAAGGTTGACGCCTCCGCAAAAGGGGATTTCCTGCAGTGCCAGAATTGCAAGAAAATTATCTTCTCGGCCGATTTTGAACTTGGACAGAGGGTCTGCCCCTACTGCAATCATCATCACCGGATCTCCGCCCGAACCCGCATCGAATGGACGTTCGACCCGGGCTCGTTCCTTGAAGCCGATCTTGAGCTTTCGAGCGTCGACACGCTCGGATTTCCCGGCTACCAGGCAAAGCTGGATCAACTGCGCGAAAAAGGCGAACTCGCTGACTCAGTGGTAACCGGCACCGCGCGGCTAGAAGGGCGACCTGTCAGCGTTGGCGCTGCCGACTTTTCCTTTATCGGCGGTTCGATGGGCTCGGTCAACGGCGAAAAGATCACCCGCGCGCTGGAGCGAGCGGTGGATTCGCGCATGCCGGCCATCCTCTTTTGCACCTCCGGCGGAGCCCGAATGCAGGAAGGCATCCTGTCCTTAATGCAAATGGCAAAGACGACCGCGGCCGTGGAGCGCTGCCGCGCGAACGGTGTGCCGTACATCGCCGTTTTCACCGACCCGACGATGGCCGGCGTGCTTGCCAGCTACGCCAGCGTGGCCGACGTCATTCTTGCTGAGCCCAAGGCACTCGTCGGTTTTGCCGGTCTGCGGGTGAGCAAGCAAGCGGGAGTCGGCAAGGTTCCCGATGATTTCCAAACCGCCGAGTTCGTGCATGCGCACGGGATGGTCGACAAGATCGTTGCCCGCAAGGACCTTCGCCGAACATTGTCTGGTCTGGTTGCGACCCTCGGAGGCCACCTTGCTTCAACCGATTCCGCTGAGCCGATTGGAGGAGAAGCGTAGCCATGGCACGAGAATATGCAAAAACCCACAAAGAGTGGGAAAAACCTCTCACCGAGCTTGAGGACAACATCGCGAAGCTTCGCGAGCTTGCCCGGCGAGAGAACGACCCCATCAAGCGAAACGACTTGAATGAAAAGGCGGCGCGATACCAGGAGCAGTGCGATCGGTTCTTGAACCTGATGTACCGAAACCTGGGCGACTGGGAAAAGGTGCTCATCGCCCGGGCCGAGCGACGCCCCTATTCGTTGGATTACATCCAGGCGATATCTAGCGGATTCATCGAGCTGGACGGCGACCGACTTGGGTTCTCGGACCATGCGATCATCGGCGGTCCTGCGTTGCTGGAAGGTCGCCCGGTCATGATTGTGGGCCACCAAAAGGGCCGAAACATTCAGGAGCGGCAGTTCCGAAACTTCGGCATGGCCAAGCCCGAGGGCTACCGAAAGGCGATTCGTCTTTTCGAGATGGCGGAGCGGTTTTCGATGCCCGTGATCTGTTTGGTTGACACGCCGGCGGCTGACCCGGGTGTCGAGAGCGAGTCGCGCGGCATCAGCGAAGCCATCGCGGCCGCGATGCTAAAGATGTTTGAACTCACCGTTCCCAGCGTCGCTGTCGTCATCGGCGAAGGCGGCAGCGGCGGAGCGATCGGAATTGCCGTCGCCGACCGGGTTTTGATGCAGGAATACGCCGTGTATTCGGTCATCCCGCCGGAAGGCTGCGCGGCGATTCTTTGGCGCGCGCCTGAGCGTGCCCCGGAAGCCGCCGAGGCCCTGCGGGTAACCGCGCAGTCGGCCCTGGAGTACGGCGTGATCGACGGAATCATCGAAGAGCCGCCGGGAGCCGCCCACCGGGACCCGATTAGCGCGGCAGCCAACCTGAAGGAAGCCATCCTGAATGCGCTGACCGAACTTGACGGCATCGGACCGGAAACGCGAAAAGCGGCCCGGTACGAAAAGTTTCGCCAGATGGGCCGCTTCGCGACGCTTCGCTAGTTCAGCTTCACCGTCAACACGGTCGTCTTCCCTTTTTGGTGCGAGCCAACGACCGTGGCCTTGCGGCTGCCCTTTGTGGCTTGAACCGTGTACCCGCCGTAGAACGCCGAAACTCCCAACGAGCCGGCTTTGCCGGTCTTCAACGTCGTGTTCGTTCGCCAGGTTCGGTTCACAAGCCGGTCAAACGCCTCGGCGGCGGGACGTGGGCTCCAGTCGCGCCGGATGATCGCGCCGCCTTCGTTGGCGCGCCAGTGCGCGCCTTCCCAGAATCCCCAGATGATGAAGGCATCTACGGACGGATGGCTAAAGGAGACCGTCATGAAGTCGTTCAAGTGCTTTCCGTTCACCCGGTCGTCCTGAACGCCGAGGTCGTATTCGGTGATCTCAAGCCGCTTCTTGTAGGCGGCCATCTCGTCCAGGATGCGATAAACCGTCGGCATCGGCGTGATCGGGACCCCGACGTGAGCCTGAATTCCGATGATGTCAAACGGAGCTTTTCCGTCGATGAGCTTTTGGATCCTGTCTTTCACCAAGGTTCGGTAGCCGGTGCCGACTTGGGCTTCCTCGGTGATGTCGTAGTCGTTGTAGGCAAGGAGCGCTCCGGGGTTTGCCTTGCGCGCGGTCTCGTAGACTTTCGGGAACTGGTCCCAGCCGATCTTGTCCCACAGGGCCGTGTTCGATCCGGCCTCGTTCACGACATCCCAAAGCTTGATCTGATTCTTGTATCGTGAGACGACTTCGGTCGCACGCGAGGTGAGCGTTGCTCGAAGCTGATCCGCGGGCAGGTCGAAGATTCCGTCCGGCAGATACTGCCGACCGCCCCAAACCACGTTGTGCCCGCGCACGCTGAACTTGTTTTTCACCAGCCAGTCGATGGCCGCATCCGGCGGTCCGTAGCCGGCCCGCGATGTATCCGTCCACTTGAGGTCGTTCTCCAGCGTGACCGTATTGAAGAACCGCTTGAGAGTTGCTCGGAACTTATCGCCGGTCGGCGTCTGGTCAAGGATGAGTGCGGCCGGGGCGGCGCTTCCGAACCGAAACGCATGGGAATCCTGCCGGATCGTGACGCTTGCTCCGCTGACCGGACGTCCGCGACGATCGACGACGCGGACGGTGAGGTTCCCTTTCCGAATCTTCTCAATTCGGGCCAAGGCGTCTTTCCGCCAACCGTCGGAGGGCGTCTCACCACCGTAAAGGTCAACCGTCGTGGGAAGTTTTGCGGGATCAGTCGAGCCGTAGTTAAGCAAGGCGACATCCTTGATCTCAACTTCCCCTTTTCCGTAGCCCAGGAACATCGTGAATTGCCCGCCACCCGCCGCAAGCGATTGACCGACTCTTCCGGCAAATCGTTGCTCCTTCCATTCGGGGGTTAGGCGCACCGCCCCGGTGACGAACTTGGTGTGTGGCGGCGTGCTGAGCTCGAAGAACAGCGTCGTGCGGGAGCGCGTTTTGGATCGAACCTTTGCCTTCACCATTACGGTATCGCCAACCGTGATTTCGCCGGTCAGCGGCAGCCCAACAAGGTGGTCCCACGGATTTGCGCCTTCTTTTGCTGCGAAAGTCGCCCGGAGGCCGCCCGGAATTTCGGTCGTCTCCACCCCGGCTTTCCGCCAGGATTCCAACGTATAGCTGCCGAGAATATCGACCGGCTCGAACCGGCCATCCGGGTCCGGTATGACGACCGCAGTTGGCCCCAGCTCAACCTGCCCGGCCCCGTAGTTCATCTGGAGGGCGATGTTCGCGGCCCCGGGCGCTAGGTCCTCACCGATGACTCCCGAAGCCCGGTACTCCTTCCACTCCGGCGTCAGCACTTCCTCGCGTCGAACGAACTCTGGGTAGGGAGCAGATCCACGCTGAAGCAGGGCGTTCAGCTTGTTGCCGGTTGGACTTTTCGCCCAGAACCGAAGTTCCACCGCTTGCCCGTTTTTAAGCGCTTTCGGAATCGGTCGGTAGAGTCCGATCGCCCAGTTCGGCTGACCGCCCGGGTCAGGCAACGTCACCCTCGCGGCTCTTCCAACCTGTGCATTGCCGGAATCGAACGTCTCGAAGCGGGTTCCGGCGATTTCGCCCTTGTTCCAGTCCGCGAAGTCGGCCTTGAAATCCGCCCGGAAAAGCTCCAGCGGGGGAAGAAGCAACGCTGCTACCAGGATAACCATTGCTTCAGTTTAAGCCGTCGGAGCATGATCGCGCCATGTCGCCGACGGCCCGGGCCGGTATCCTCAAGTGGCTCCATGTCATTCCAAAAGCGATCGCACGTCTGCGGAGAACTCCGCCCCCACCACGCCGAGTCAACGGTACATCTCACCGGCTGGGCCCACAAGGTGCGCGACCTTGGTGGCGTGCTGTTTGTGGATATCCGGGACCGAAGCGGGCTGGTGCAGATGGTGATCGACCCGGCGGTGATTCCGGCCGGCCTGGACCTTCGAACCGAGGCGTGCATCGCCGCGACCGGGAAGGTCGTTCTGCGAAGCGACAGCCTGAAAAATCCGAAGCTACCGACCGGTGAAGTTGAAGTCATCGTCTCGGAAATCCAGGTTCTGAGCCCCAGCAAAACGCTGCCGTTCGCGCTGAGCGATGAAGAGCACATGGGCAACGTCAACGAAGAGCTTCGCGTTAAGTACCGCTACCTGGACCTGCGGCGGCCGACAATGTACCGAAACCTCGCGGTTCGCGCTTCGACGGTTCGCCGGTTCCGCGAGTATTTGAATCATCAAGGCTTTTTGGAGGTCGAGACGCCGATCATCACGAAGTCAACGCCAGAAGGCGCGCGTGACTACCTGGTTCCCTACCGCGAGGAGACCGGCCTCTGGTACGCGTTGCCGCAGAGCCCGCAGCAGTACAAGCAGTTGCTCATGGTCGCCGGTGTCGAGCGGTATTACCAAGTTGCCCGCTGCTTCCGCGACGAAAGCAGCCGCGCCGATCGGCAGCCGGAGTTCACCCAGCTCGACATGGAAATGTCGTTCGTGGATCAGGAAGAGATCCTGACGCTCGTCGAGGACATGACGCGTACGGTTGTGAACGGGGTTATCGAGGAGTTTGGTCTGGCAAAAGAGCCGGTCGCCGACTTCCCGCGCATGACCTACGACGAGGCGATGCGTGACTACGGCTGCGACAAGCCGGACATCCGGTTTGGTTTGCCGCTTTTTGAGATCACCGACCTGGTGGCCGACACCGAGTTTGCGGTTTTTAAGAACGCCGTCGAAACCGGCGGCGTGGTTCGTGCCGTGCGGTATCCGTCGGGCTCGAAGCTCAGCCGAAAGGAAGTCGGCGCGCTGGAAGAATTCACCAAGGGATTCGGTGCCAAAGGAATGGCGTCGATCGCCCTCGGGAGTCCCGAAGACTTTCCGGAAGGCGTCGCGCTGCCGGGTGGCCTGGTGGCGAAGACTTCCCTGGCCCGATTCTTCTCGGCCGAGCAGCTGCAAGCCATCGCCGACCGAGCGGCGGCAGAGTCTGGCGATCTGCTCTGCATCATCGCCGACCAACTGTCTACCACCAACGATGTGCTCTACCGGCTGCGACTTGAAATCGGAGATCGCCTGGCCCTTCGCGACCCGAAAAAGCTTGCGTACCTTTGGGTGGTGGACTTTCCGCTCGTGGAGTGGAGCGATGCCGACGGCCGCTGGTCTTCGATGCACCATCCGTTCACGAAGCCGAAGGATTCGGACTTAGACTTTCTGGAGTCTGACCCGGCCCGCGTGCGGGCCGATGCGTACGACCTTGTTTGCAACGGCAGCGAGGTCGCGGGCGGTTCGATTCGAATCCATCGGCCGGACGCTCAGCAGCGAATCTTCAACCTGCTCGGCATCGACGAAGCCACGCAGAAGGATCGGTTTGGACACCTGCTGGAGGCGTTCAGCTTCGGGGCACCACCGCACGGTGGCATCGCGCCGGGAATCGACCGGTTGATCATGATCCTCACGGATACCGACAACATTCGCGAGGTCATCGCCTTCCCCAAGACTGGCGGCGGTGCCGACCCGATGATGGGCGCGCCAAGCACGATCGACCCGCAGCAGTGGGCCGAGCTTGGCTTGCGCAAGGCGTAGTCGCTCTGCTCGGCTTTGGTGATTGCCATACAAAACTTAGTTAAGGAATACTGAGCGATATGAAGTCGACGGAACTATCGGATCCAGAAGCTTGGAAAGCCGTCGTTCACCCGCTGCGACTTGGCATTCTCCGGGTTCTCGGCAAAAACGAGTTGACGAACGAGGAGCTTGCCACTGAACTCGGCGTCGCCTCCGGGAAGCTGCACTTCCACACCATGAAGTTGCTGAAGGCCGGCCTAATTGAGCCCGCAGGAACCCGCAAGAAGGGGCCGATTACGGAGAAGATGTACCGACGGACGGCGCACCAATTCACCGTACCGATGTTCACCGACGGCGAGCGTTCTCCGCTGGGCCACTTTGTTTCGAACGCGCTGGCTCTCTACGAAAAGTCTTGGGAGGGCGATAATCTCACCCTTGCCCAACAGTTCGGCTTTCACCAGATGTTCTACGTGACCGAAGAAACCCGACAGCGCGTTTTCCAGCAATTTCGTGAGATCATGGCGGACTTAGAAGCGAGCTCCGTGGACTCGGAGACGCCAACCGCCGTCTTGTTCTCTGTAGCCGGCCTCGCTCACGAGGTCCCTGGCGAGCAAGCTTAGACGGCGAAATACTCTTCGAGCCGCAGGCAACTGGCTAATTGTGGATTCTCGAAGACCGCCAACGCGCGAACCAAAGCCTCTGCGGTGTCGATGGTGGTTACGCACGGCACTCCAGTTTCAATGCAGGCCCGCCGGATGCGCGCGGCTTCCGACTCGGCCGTCTCGTTGAGCGATGGCGTGTTGATCATCAGGCTGATCTCCCCGGACATCAGCGCGTCCAGAATGTTCGGCGAGCCGGTCTGGATTTTCTGCAAGACCTGGCAGTAGATTCCGCTTTTGTGCAGGAAATCGGCCGTGCCCGGCGTAGCGGCGACTCGCTTCCCGCTGGCGACCAACCGCTCGGCGATTTTCCGAGCCGTCTCCTTATCCTCATCTCGCACCGTGATGCAAACCAGCCCATCACCCTTGAACTGGATCGAACTGCCGACCATCGCCTTGTACAGCGCGCCTTCAAACGTAGGATCGATGCCAAGGATTTCGCCGGTCGATTTCATCTCCGGGCCGAGCGATGGCTCGACTCGGCCAAGCTTTTGGAAGCTGAACACCGGTGCCTTGATGGCGTAAAACCTCGGCTTGGGCAGCTCGAAATTGCCTTCCTCGAACGTGGATTCGTCGATGATGCCGCCGCCCAAGCTCCAAAGGCCGCTCCGGTAACCCATGTCCGCCAGCTTTTCGCCCATCATGCACCGGGTGGCAAGGTCCACCATCGGCACGCCGGTGACTTTGCTGAGGTAGGGCACGGTTCGGCTCGCACGCGGATTCACTTCGAGCACATAGGCGAGTCCGTCGCGAATGACGAACTGAATGTTCATGAGGCCGTGTACGCCAAGGGCACGCGCAATCTTACATGCCGAAAGGACCATCTGCGATTGGACTTCGGCCGACAGACTTACTGGCGGATAGACCGCCATCGAGTCGCCGCTGTGGATTCCGGCCCGTTCGATGTGCTCCATGATTCCGGGCACCAGCGTTGCTTCGCCGTCGCTGATCACGTCGACTTCGGCCTCCTGCCCCAGCAAATACTTGTCCACGAGGACGGGCTGTTCCGGGTTCGCGGCGGCGGCTTCGGCGTAGAAATGCCGCATCTGCGAAGGGCTGAAAACGATCTCCATCGCCCGTCCACCGAGTACAAAGCTGGGTCGAACCAAAACCGGATAGCCGACTTCTTCCGCCGCCGACAGCGCGGCTTCCACCGATCGGACGGCGCGTCCGCGCGGCCGCGGGATGTTTAGCTCTTCCAGCAGAGCTTCGAACTGGGCACGATCCTCGGCCATGGCAATCGCTTTCGGGGAGGTTCCAAGAACCGGCACGCCGTTGGCTTCCAGGCCCTCGGCCAAGTTGATCGCGGTCTGCCCGCCAAACTGACACACGACGCCGATGGGGTTTTCATGCCGCACGATGTCCAGCACATCCTCCAGGGTCACCGGCTCGAAGTACAGGCCGTCGCCGGTGTCGAAGTCGGTGCTCACCGTCTCCGGGTTGTTGTTCACCAGGATCGCGCGGTAGCCGTGGCGCCGGAGGGACCACACGCAATGCACGCAGGAGTAATCGAACTCAATTCCTTGGCCGATGCGGATGGGGCCAGAGCCAAGGACGAGGACCGTTCGATTCATTAAAAAGAGAGATTACCTTCGGCGAGCCGTCCAGCTTCTAAAATAGATCGCAGTGGAACCGCCCGAGAATTCCGTTCAGTGCGAAAGCCAGGCCGCCTGGCGCAATTGGTTGGCCGAGAATCATCAACGGCCAAACGGGATTTGGCTCGTCACGTTTAAGAAGGCGTTTCTCGACCGATACTTGTCGTACGACGCCGCCGTGGAAGAAGCTCTTTGCTTCGGCTGGGTGGACAGCAAGCCGGGAAAGGTAGATGAAGCGCGCACGATGCTGTGGTTCGCGCCGCGAAAGCCAGGTTCGCTGTGGAGTCGGCCAAACAAAATTCGCGTGGAACGATGCATAGCCGACGGCCGGATGACCGAAGCTGGCCTGCGAAAGATCGAAGCCTCGCAGGCAGACGGTACGTGGACGAAACTGGACGATGTCGAAAACTTGGTGATTCCGGATGACCTTGCCGCCGCGCTCGATTCGCTACCTGACGCCGCGGCAAACTTTGAGGCTTTCCCACGTTCGGCAAAACGCGGAATCCTAGAGTGGATCCTTCAGGCCAAGCGGCCCGAGAGTCGCGCAACAAGAATCTCCGAGACGGCCCGCCTAGCGGCCGAAAACCGCCGGGCGAACCAATGGTCGCGGCCGAAGCCTAACCCTTAACCCGGTTTTCCGGCTTGAGATCCAACGGAGACTTCGACTTGATGAATTCGATCATGGCTTCGATGTCGACGATCCCGGTGTCCGTTCGCTTGGCGACGCCCTTCAACACTTCGTGGCCGTCACCGCCGCCGGCGGTAAAGCTGTTGAAGCAGATCTTGTAGGTTGCTTTGGGGTCGATTGGTTTGCCCGTGATCACGACCTCGGACACGCCCCCGCTTCCGCGCCGATAGCTTGTTCCCACTGATGGCAACAACGTTCCGCCTTCCGTCACGCCGTGCTTGAGTGCCGCAAGAAGCTGCTCACCCGTGATGTCGAGGATGACCAGGGTGTTACTAAACGGCGTCACGGAGATGACTTCGCCGTAGGTAATCACGCCGGCATCAATGCCGGACCGCACGCCGCCGCCGTTCGTGAAGGCGGCGACCACGCCTTGCTTCTCGGTTGCAAGGAGCATCGCGTCGGCAATGAGTTGGGCGGCCGTGCTGTCTTTACCGGACCGTAGAATTTCCGACTTTGTCTCGCCAACTGCCTTGTCCTGAAGCTCGGCGATTGGGCGGCGAAGGGCTTCTACCATCGACCGGACGGTTGGATCTTCGGCGATCGACTCGTCCACCACGATCGGCGCGTTGTCGTAGAGACGGACGATTTGACCTTTCTCATCGAAATCGACCTTGAAGCGCCCCAGAACCTTGCCCCACTCCCAAGTTTGGAAGACTGGCACGTCGCGGCCGGTGGCGTCCTTTGCAATTGTGGGGAACGGGCCCCGCGCCTTTGGCCAACCCGGCAGGTCCGGCGTTCCGAGCGGCGTGTGGCTATGCCCACCAATGATGAGATCGACATTGCGCAGCTGCTTCGCGAGTGCCAGATCTTCCTCCATGCCACAATGGCTAAGGAGGACGATTTTGTTGATTCCTTTGCTTGTCAGGGCGTCGACTTCCTTCTGAATGCTGTTGAGCAAAGGGTTCATGGTTACGGTCGGGCCGGTGACGGCAATCGTAAGAAGCGAGTCCGTTGTTGCCCCAACGATGCCAAGCTTTTCGCCAGCGACATCAATCACGGTCGACTTCTTCACGAGATCCTTCAGCGAAGGCTCGGCGTCGAGATTGATGTTCGAGGAGATGAGCGGGAAGGTGGCGTTCTTACCGAATGTGGCCAGCGGAAGCGGTCCTCGGTCGAACTCGTGGTTCCCCACTGCCATCGCCTGCACACCCATATAGTTCAAGATCGAGAGATCGGCAAGACCCTCATAAACATTGAAATAGAGGGTTCCTTGGAACACGTCGCCGGCGTTCAGGAATACCGGATTCGGGTCGCTGGTCCGGTATTGCTTGATCAAAGTCGCGATTCGGGCGTAGCCGCCGTACTTCTTGCGCGCAATCGTCACCGGCTCGATGTGGGCGTGAAGATCGTTGTTGTGCAGGAACGTAATCGTTACCGGACGGTCGGCGAGCACGAGGCTCGGAACCGACGCCAGCAGGAGCAACGAACCGAAAAATAGCTTGCCGCGCATTGCGGTTAGTTTACACGCGGTCGTTTTCCGATTCGAAGGTTCCGTAGTAATACGGGGTTCGAGACTCAAATTCTCCGGCGCAAGTGTCGACCATCTTGAAGACCGGATTCACCTTTTGCCGTTCAATTTCCTCGATTGCGTGCTGCCGATAGGTTTCATCGGTCGCCCCGTCCAACAGCAACGAGCGGATTGCCGGTGACGGAAACCCGATAAGGAACGCTTCTTCGACGAGTCCGGCGATGTCCACCGTCGTCTCGGCCTTTGCCGCAAGCAACCGAGTTTCGACGGCAAGTAGACGCTCAATCTTGCGCAGGAACCAACGGTCAACGCGAGACAGCCGCGCGACTTCGTCGACGCCCCAGCCGCGACGAAGTCCTTCGGCGATGGCCCAAAGACGCTCATCCGTCGGTTTGCGGATCGATTCCTTGAGGGAAGCATCCTCAGCAGCGGCAAAACCAGCGTGCCGCAGGTCCTTCTGCCGAACTTCTAACCCACGAATTGCCTTCATTAGGGCCGCTTCGAAAGAGCGGTCGATGGCCATCACTTCGCCAGTCGCCTTCATCTGCGTGAACAGCGACCGATCGCCGCCCGCAAACTTGTCGAACGGCCAGCGCGGGATCTTCACGACGCAATAGTCAAGCGCGGGTTCGAAGCAGGCTTTCGTGCTTCCGGTGACCTGGTTGTCGATCTCATCCAACCGCAAGCCGACCGCTATTTTGGCCGCGACGCGCGCGATTGGATAGCCGGTTGCCTTGCTAGCCAGTGCGCTCGATCGCGAAACACGGGGATTCACTTCGATGATGTAGTAGTCGAAGCTGTCCGGATTCATCGCCATCTGGACGTTGCAGCCGCCTTCGATGCCGAGCGCCGAAATGATCTTCAGCGACGCGGTGCGTAGCATGTGGTACTCAAGGTCGCTAAGCGTCTGCGACGGCGCAACCACGATAGAGTCACCCGTGTGCACACCCATCGGGTCGAAGTTCTCCATGTTGCAGACCGTGATGACCGTGCCGTTGGCGTCGCGCATCACTTCGTATTCGATTTCCTTCCAGCCTAGCAGCGACCGCTCCACCATCAGCTGAGATCGCAAAGACAGCTTGAGGCCCTTTCGCCCGGTTTCCCAAAGTTCCTCGCGGGTATTCGCGATTCCGCCGCCCGTGCCGCCGAGAGTGTAGGCCGGGCGGATGATGCAAGGGTACGGCACGACATCCAAGAGGTCCTTCAATTCCTGCTCGTTGGTAATGATCCAGCTTTCCGGAACAGGCTCCTTGATCTCGCGCATGAGATTTCTGAAGCTCTCGCGGTCTTCGGCTTGTTTGATCGCGCGAAGGGGCGTACCGAGAACCCGGACGTTGTACTTCTCAAGAATGCCGGCGTCTTCGAGCTGCGTGGCCAAATTGAGGCCGGTTTGCCCGCCGAGAGTCGGAAGTAGGGCATCCGGTCGTTCCCGCGCGATCACGCGTTCGCAGAAATCAACGTTTAGCGGTTCGATGTAGAGCGCATCCGAGACGCCCGGGTCGGTCATGATCGTCGCCGGATTGCTGTTGATCAGCACCACCTCGTGGCCTTCCTCTTTCAAACTTTTGCAGGCTTGGGTTCCGGCGTAGTCGAACTCTGCCGCCTGGCCAATGACGATTGGCCCGGAACCGATCACGAGGACTTTCATTAAAAATCCATTGTGACAGAGTTGAGCCCCGGATTCTGCCCCGCCGCGAAGCGCGACATAATCTCCCCATGGAACCCACCTCGCAACCAAATCACGTGAAGCTTGGCGACGAGCTGGTAGGGACCATCATTAAGCCGATTGGCGGCCGCCGATTCGCATTGAAATGCAGCGGAGCGCCGAAAGATTGGACGGTGGAGTTGCAGTCGCGGCGCCCCGAAATGGTGGAGCCCGGCAGCCAGGGCATGTTCTGGGTTACCAAGATAACGCCGCTTCACATGAAGCTTTTGGTGAGTGATGACGACTTTGGTCGGCTGCCGATCAGCGACTCGATGGCCCCCCGCTATCTGGCCGCCCTGAAAGCTCTGTTGGGTACGGGCGCACTCGACGGCGACCGGTTGGCAGATGCCCGCAGCATGATTTCTCGCGTCGAGAAGCGCGACCAAGCCGACTGGCTGAGCGTTTGGAAGCTGTTTAGCGAGCCCACCGCCGGCGATACGCAGGAATTCTCGCAGGCGCTGAACGCCATTCGCAACGCCCGCAAGGAACGCCCGACCGAGTTTGACGGCATGTTGGTCGAGTTCCGAGAGCGGTATGGCGAGGTGATCGACCTTGCGATCGTCCGCCTGAGCCGAAAGTCCAGCGCTGGCTAAGCCGGTATTGTGTAGTGATGCCGGTCCGCGCCTACCGATTCGCCGCCGAAGCCGCCCGGGCCCCGGGTTGGCGGCTGTTTGCAAACGAGACATCCATCGATGTGCTGCTTTCGGACAGCCATCCGTTCGCGACTTTTGAGTCTGAAGGTGCGATAGATATCTCGGTTACGACCGGTGAGGCGATTCCGAGTGGTTGCGAGGTTGAACCCAGGCGGCACGGAATTGCTCCTTCGGTGGACGGCGAAACGATCGCTTTTCAAGTTCCGGGACCCGGCCACTACGTTCTGAACGTGCCCGGCAGGCTGAGCTTGTACATTTGGGTGAATCCAGTTGAGGTCGTCCCTGATCAGCCGAATACACGGCGCTTTGCCGAGGGGACGATTACCGACGTAGGCCAGCTTCGACTGTCGCCGGGAGAGAGCTTGTATCTGGAGGGCGGCGCCATCCTGCGCGGAGCCATCCGCGCGACTTCGACCGATGGGCTTCGGATCGGCGGTTACGGCATTCTCGATGGCGCGGGACCTTCTCTTGCCGATATCTGGCGTCGGTTGATGGTGATTGAAGGCAGCCACGACGTCGTGGTCGAGAACATCATCATGATTCGACCACGCGGCTGGATGCTGACGCTGGGCGACTGCGAGAACGTCGTCGTCCGCAACATCAAGCAGATTGGTAGCGTGCTTTCTAGCGATGGTATCGATATTGTGGGTTCGCGCCACGTCCACGTTCACGATTGCTTCTTGCGAAACGGGGACGACTGCGTCGTGATCAAGTCGCTGGATCTCCGACGCGAAGACGACATCTTGCTGGACCACACCCGGCCGGTGCACGACGTGCTGGTTGAGCGCTGCGAATTGTTGAGCTACTTGGGCGGCAACGGCATCGAGATCGGATTCGAACTTTGTTGTGACTCCGTGCGAGACGTCACATTCTCCGATTGCGATATCTTGGCGGTGAACCAGTATGGGGCCGCGATCAGCATCCACAACTCGGACCATGCTACGGTCGAGAACATCACCTATCGGAACATTCGCGTGGAACACTGCTATGACAAGTTGTTTGACCTTCGGGTCGTTCGCAGCCGTTGGTCGCATGACTCCGAGCGCGGGCACATCCGCAACATTCGGTTCGAGAACATCGACGTTCGCGTTTCTGTATTCAACGAGGGATACACCTCTTCACTAATTGGCGGATTCGATGAGGAGCACCGCGTTAGCGATGTCACCTTTGCCAACGTCCGGATGAACGGCGAGCTGGCCACAAACGGTGACGACATCTGGCTGTTCACCAAACATGCCGACGGGATCCATTTTCAGTAACTTAGCCCATGCCAAAAACCCCTGACACCATAACCCCTCCCCAGCGCGTTGATCGCTGGAAAAAGCTGTGGGGTTCTCTGCGCGTTCTGTCTACCGAAGAAACCGAACTCGCCTTCGAGGAGTTCTGCGAAGCGCTCGTTCCGCGGCACATGCACAAGAAGTTTTTGCAACTTTTTGGAGTGCCGAAAGCTCCGTTTGGCAACCGTTTTTTTGCGGAAGAGTCGTCTTACCGCGACTGGGATACCAGGCTATCAACCTTTTTCACCTCCGGCACGGACCACGCGGAGGCAATCGTCATCTACGGCTCGCCGGATGCCCTCGAGGCGCACTACCTGCGCGGCCAGGTTCGTCGAACCCTTCGCGATATCATCATCGACGACTGGTTTGCCGCCTGCGCGATTGTGCGAGCGGCCGGAACCGTGCTTTATGTGTTCGTCGAGCCGAAAATGCGCGGGGTCATCGTCCTCTCCCAGAAGGATCCCAACTGGGAAGGCGACGAGCCGGAGGCATTGGAACCGGCTCCGGATGAAAACCCAGACTAACGAGCTTCCGCCGCCAGAAGCACCTCATCGAATACGACGCCGGTTAGTTCGGTGATTCGCGGCAAAGGAGTTCGGAACTTGAGGAACTTTGGATCCTCGAAGAGCTCCTTCACCAAGCCGAAGCGGGCAATCACGTCCTCTTGGCTAAACACGAACCCATAGGCTCGGAGCGCCCCTTGCTGAACAACAAGCACTACTTTCCAGAATGAGTTCGGATATTGGATTCGCCCTCGGCTGAAGACCGTATAGGGATCGCTGGCGGCAAGAACTGGCCCAGAAAGAATGCTCGCGCGGTTGTTGGCTTTGGCGAGCTCCTTCTTAACGTAGTCCTCGAAGTCGCCCCACACGCCGCGGACGCCAGCCGGTCCGCCGGAGTCACCGCCGGAGGCTTTATTGAAGGCTTCATGCTGCGGCGTGCAATTGGTCCAGTGGTACGAGTCACCGATCGCAAACTCAATCTCAAGATCGGTACGGCCCCAGCTATTGTCCTCCCGCTTGACAATGTGGCCTCGATCTACGCGGGTGGCCGGGCGATAGAAGTCGGCATCGGCAATCTCAAGACCGGCCGGGAGCCGAGGATCTCCCCTCCAGTTCCCGTCGCCAAACGAGCCGCTGCTTCGGCCGCCACGCATTGCCGGTGAGTAGTCCACGTTACTAGCTGCCCAATGCATCAACCGGCGCATCTTGTTAAACACCAGCGAAAAGTGATGATACTTGAGAATTACTGGGGTGCCATTCTCAGAATACAATTCTTGAACGCGATCCGCCGAGACGGTTGGCAGTGGAACGCGAAACGCCTCTCCTAGGAAGTTCTCGTCGAAGCCCGGACGGTTTGCGTACTCGGGGTCGAATCGGACCGACTTCTCCGCCGCCGTAACCGGTGCCTCCTCAACCGGGGCCGACGCGGACACAACCGAACCGGCGTAGAAGTTGAACGTTGCCGGACCGTTCACCACGATCTGCTGCACCACGGTTCCGCCGGTTGCTAACGCGGCGGGCGGCGCTATCGATCGAGCGGACTCGGCCGGGCGCAAAGTCGGCTGGGCGGCGGTAAACAGGTCAAGTGGGTCGGACGTCGTTTCCATAAATTCTTCTAGTCTTCGCTGGTGGTCTGGGTTGTCTAGCTTCTGCTTTGAAACAAAATTGATGATCGCGCTGATTCGGACGCCCTCGTTTCCGAGCCACTTCACGTCCTCGTCGGACTCCTCGTTCGGGTCCCAAACGTTTTCGTCGACGTTGAGGATTCGGCCCTCCGAGTCTCGAGCGGGCACGGCTGAGCGATGTAGCCCGACGAGCTCCCAGTTTTTACTGAGCAGAGGCGACCCGGAGGATCCAGGCTGGGTGTCGGTCTGATAGGTCATCGCGCCGGCATCCGCAAGCCCGGTGAGGTGATTGTTGGTAAACGCGTAGTGTTTCGGCTCACCCTTCGGGTGCTGGATGATGTTGATCGGGTCACCGACTAAAATCTTGCCGACAGCAGAGCTCGGTTGGAGCACTCCGAGAGTTGGCAAAGCCCCGGTCTTATCCGTGCTCGCATCCAGCGCAACCAGCGCGAAGTCGAGATCTTTATCGGCCAAGAAGAAGACGTCGGGCGCAAAGTCGATGAAGATTCCGGTAGCAATTCCTTGATCCAATCGCTCGTACAAGAAGTTTGCCTGGGCATACCGCGGCTCGTCGCGCTCGCCAAAGACATGATAGTTAGTGAGGAGCAAGCCCGGATACACGATAAAGCCGGTTGCAACGCCTATCGGCACCATGCCCGCATCCGCCCTCTGGACGATCCGTGCGACGGCGCGGCCGGCAAGGTGTGCCGCCTGGTCCGGCGGTCGCATCGACCAATCGAGGGAGGGTCCGATCTGCCGCTCCAAGAGCGCGGGCATAGAACCTGTCGCCAAAGCCGTCTTCGCTGCCGCCAAAGTTGCTTCGCGCGAGTCGAAGCGCCTTCGCCGAAACGCCGATTCTACATTTGCCCCGGTCGGCTTCGAATCGGTCCCGCCCGGCACACCAAGCGTGGTCCAAGTTTGCTCGGCTGCGTTGAGCCTTTCGAGGCTTTGCTGGGCAATTTTCTCGGCAAGGGTAGGCATGATCAAAACCCTACTCCGGTGAGAAACTTTCGTCAAGAGACTTTTTGTTAAGGTTTCTTCATATTTTGCCGGGCAAACCATAAACGCGTTAACGTCAATCGAACCGAGGACCGGATAGACTCGTCTGACGACGATGACGTTTTTGCGCGGTCCCCTAATTTGCCTTGCGACTTTTCTGTGCAGCACAATGGGACCAGTGGCAGAAGCGAGGCAGCCGGCAATGAACAACGAACCGGGCAAAGGCATCCAGCGCACCATGCGCCTGCTGGCGACCAGCACGCCGGCTAAGCGCAACCACGTTCGAATCCTCTTCTACGGCCAGAGCATTACGGAGCAAAGTTGGTCGAAACAGGTTGCCGACAACATCCGAAAGCGTTTTCCCAATGCTGATCTTGAGATCGAGAATCGCGCCATCGGTGGGTTTGCCTCGCAATTGCTTCGGCGGACGGCGGAGTATGACCTCTACCCGTTCAATCCCGACCTGATGATCTTTCACGTCTACGGCAGTCACATCGACTACGAGACCATCATCCGAAACACCCGAGAACGCACTACCGCCGAAATCCTGATGCAGACCGACCACGTGACGGCGTGGCCACCGGCGAACCCAAGCGAGAAGGACGACGAGGGCCTTTGGTGGACCGAGCTGATGAACAACACTTACTTGCCAGACATCGCCAAGAGGTACGGTTGCGCGCTGGTCGACGTGCGAACCGGCTGGCTGCGGCACCTTCGGGAGAACAAGCTGGAGCCGAAGGCACTGCTTAAGGATGGCGTCCACCTGAACGACGCCGGGTGCGATGTGATGGCCAAGCTGGTGTCGGACTATCTGATTTACCGGCCCGACCTAAATGAACAAAACAAGCGGGTTTTCGACGTCAGCCTTAAGAACTTGAAGTGGGTGAAAAACGAAGCCAAGGTCGCCTTCACCGGTACCGGCGTTGACTTACTGCCGGATGCTAAAGGATTTAGCGGCTCACTTAATTTTTTGATTGACGGGAAACCGGTGAGCGCCTTTCCCGAAGCTTATGCGTTCACTCGCCCAGACCCGGCACCTTGGTCGCCGCTTTTCATCCGCAGAATCGACCATGCTTCCCCGCTACTAGCCGAAGATTGGACGCTTACGGTAAACGAAGTTTCGAACGAAGGCAAATCTTTCCGATACGCGGTGAAGGGTTCCGTCACCGGTCCCGACGGTGAGGGCAGCAGCGAAGAACCGTTCCGTTCTACCTCCGGACGGCTGGTCATCGACCCCGCCGACTTCTTCCGAAATGGCGAGCTGAAGGCGGGTTACACCGTCCGATGGCGGGCCTACATGATGGGAACCGATCGGCTGAACTCGATCGCCCCGTTCGATCCGTCTCTCGAAAACCCCATCCGAATCGTTCACGGCCTGAAAGCGGGACCGCACACGCTGACCATCCACCGTTTCGGACCGATTTCTCTCAGCCGACTGAGAATATTTAGCCCACAAAATTAAGGGTCGATTAAGGCTTTGTGCTCCCTAACCTGTCCATAACAATCCGCAGGGAGGCTAACTCCGGCGACGGCTCCATGTCGCCCGGAAACCCTATGAAACGCGCCTTCACTCTCATCGAGCTGCTCGTCGTCATCGCGATCATTGCGATTCTCGCCGCCATCCTATTCCCGGTTTTCGCCCAGGCAAAAACCGCCGCGAAGAAGTCCGCGTCCCTTTCGAATGCCAAGCAACAGGGTTTGGCTCAATTCATGTACATGGGCGACTATGACGATGCCTTCATCTCGTCGTGGGCTCGAGGCTTTCCCGGAGACGCAAACTTCTGGGTTCAGCCGTATATGAAGAACCTTCAGATCATTTTCGAACCGAACAAGACGGTGAGCACCGCTTCGTTGGCCGAACTCTGCCGCGACGACGCCTACGGTAGCTATGAAATGTGGGCCGGCGGCCGAGACAACCCAACCGGCGAAACGTACGTCTGGGGCTTTGGAATCAATAAAGGAACCGCTTGGATGGACGGTACCGGTATTCAAAACGAGAGCTTTAGTCCGCCGAACCGCGGCGAGCAGATTCAAACGACGATCGGCGGCAAGCCCGTGACGGTCACCGTTTGGAGCGGCCACAAGGGTCGCGGCGGAAGCAGCGTCGTTAACCCGGCTGAGACGTTCTTCATGGCGAACTCGGGCGAACTTCCCCGCATGAGCATGCAGCTCGAAGCGATGGTTCCGCCGAACACCCCCGGCGCAACGAACTCGCCGTGTTTCAACGCTTCACACGCCGGCATTCCGTACGCTGGCGGCAACACGTACCTGTTTGCCGACGGCCACGTGAAGTGGGAGCAGTATATCAAGACCCCAACCCGAGCCGGTAGCCCGGGCGGCGGACTTCCGCAGGTTTCCACGAACCCTTGCCGATACAACGCCGACCGCGACCCGAGCGAGAACTTCGAGAACTGCAAGAACGGCTGGAACTAAACTTCCACTAATCAGGGGCGGCCGAAACCCACAAAAATGGGTAGTCATCGGCCGCCTCCACCAGTTCGGCGGTTACCGGCGAATCCAGAATCGCCAGGAACCGCTCTTCTAGCTCCGTTTCGTCCCGAACGATGCGGTCGTAGCTCTCGGCGTAAAACGCCGGAGATTCAAATTTCTTTTCAGCCTTGCGCTTGGCCGCTTCCAGCGGTTTTGCAAACTCCACGGGCCGCCCTTCACGGTCGAGTCCAACCGTAAACATCATTTCGGTTTGCTCGGGCAAAACGCAGACGATGAGCACGTTCCACTGCTTCCCTTCCGGGCGCATCAATTGCCCAAGCAGGCCACCGGATTCCACATCGCTAAGCGGCCGCCGGTGACGAAAAGTGATGTAGTAGGCCACATCGTCGGCGCGCCAATGCGGAAGTCTTCCGTGCCAGATGGCGAAGTTTTGCCAGCGACTCAAGACGCCCTAACGCAGGGCCGAGTCGCCGCGCTCTCCGGTCCGAATCCGAACCGCTTCCAACACTTCGCTGATGAAAATCTTGCCGTCGCCAATCTCTCCGGTCTGGCTCGCTTCGACGATGGCCTCCACGGCTTCTTCCAGCTGATCATCGGTTACGACGACATCCACTTTCAGTTTTGGCAACAGGTTTACGGCGTAGGTACTGCCCCGATATTTATCCGTCCGGCCGAGCTGTCGGCCGTAGCCCCGAACCTGCTCGCAACTCATGCCACGAACGCCGACTTCCTCAAGCGCCAGCTTCACTTCTTCTAACTTGTTGACGCGAATGTACGCCTCGATGCGTTTCATGTCTTTGTTCCGTAACTTTACCAGTCCGGGGAAAGTTCCGCACGTTCCGTGCGTCTTATCAGGGATGCCGTCCTTCGATAGCAAAACGCTCACCGTGATTACGATCGGTGCCGGAGGCCTATTTCTTTCTTTAGGGCTTCTGGAAGCGTTTCGCGTCGTTCAAATTGGTACGGCGGCGGCCCTTATCGCGGCCTCGGCCGTCATCGGGATCTTCGCGATCAAGTTAGCCGAAATTCGCCGCGAAGCGGAGCACAGCCTTGCGCGGCGGGAGAGTGAGCTGCGCTCGATTCGGGACCAAGCCCAGCGGCAGCAAACCAATATCGACGCACTGTCGGACGGTTTGACCTCGGGCCTTTTTGTTTGCGATAGTAAAGGACGTATCGAGTATGCAAATAAGACCGCAAGGGAAATGTTTCGCATCGACAATATTTCTTCGAAGTCGATCGTCGCCCTGACGTTGTCACATGAACTGGAAAAGCTAGTCATCGAGGCCAGCGCGAGCAATGAACCCAAAACGGTGGAACTTACCTTTAGCTACCCGTCGGATAAAGTTGGTCTCGCCAAAGCCTGGATCTCACCGGACGGCCGGGTGTTTCTATCGCTGTATGAAATCACCGAGCTACGCCGGCTAGAGCGGGTTCGGCAGGATTTTGTCGCGAACGTTTCGCACGAAATGCGAACTCCGATGACCATCATTCGGAACTTCGCCGAGACTTTGCTGGACGATGACGATCGTGCGCTGAAGGATCGTTATCTCAACAAGATCATCGCCGAGGTGGACCGCCTCAGCGTGATTTCCCAAGACCTTTTGATTCTGAGTGCGGCAGAATCGGGGCCGGTTCGAAAGCAGTCCTGCGATATCGCCGACGTGTTTCGTAGCGCCGTGCACCAACTCGAAGACAAAGCTCGCGATAAGGGCTTGCTCATGGCATACCGCGGCCTGGAAGCGTTCCTGATTGAGGCGAACCTGATCCAAATGACCCAGGTCGCACTCAACCTAGTGGAGAACGCCATCAACTACACGTCACAAGGCGGCGTTACGGTGAGCCTTGCGGCGACGGAAACGGAGGTGACCGCCACGATTGAGGACACTGGCATCGGCATCGCGAGCGAACACCTTCCGCGCATTTTTGAACGGTTCTACCGCGTGGACAAGGCGCGCAGCCGGGGAAGCGGTGGCACGGGCCTGGGCCTCAGCATCGTGAAGCACATCGTCGAGGCTCACGGCGGGCGTGTTGAGGTGAACAGCTCCCTGCACCGGGGCAGCACCTTCACGGTCATTCTGCCCATCGGCGACGTTCCGCCCACCGAGCCGCGCGGCTGATCAGCGCGACCAGGACGCGACCGACGATTGGTTTCCGTTGCGATCGACCGCCGCCACGCCGACATAGTTCAGCGGTTCACCCGGCTGGGCCTTACTGACGATGGTTTCGGAGAGTTGATTCGAAGGCAGAACCTGAGTCAGCCATCGAGTTCCGTAGCGACGCCAGACAACCCACCACATCGGTGCATCACCGCCTCCCGGCGACCAGCGAAACTCGGATCCCGTCTTCTCAAGCCGCGGCATCCTTGGGGCAGTCTCATCTAGCCAGGGGCTGGCGGGAAGAAGGACGGGCTCTGAGTAGACGCCGCCTCGGAGCGCGTCTGTAATCCCGTTATAGTTCCGCATCAGGCTCTTCATGCTGAAGTGAATGTTGCCTTCCGCACCGGCTTGCCGCGTCAGCTTGATCTGGTTGACGACTTCGCTGGCGCGCCAGTTCCCGTCAGCCGGGTTCGTTCGGCTGGTGAAGTTCCCGGGGATAAGATGCCGGTTGCGACGATTTTCGTCCAGCCAGTATTTCAGGAGCACCGGATAGCTTTGGGGCTTCTGGGCGATTGGCCAGTAGAGTTGGGGCGCAAAATAGTCGCACCAGCCTTCGTTCAGCCATTTCTTTGCGTCGGCGTACAGGTCGGCATATTGGTCCACCCCCGCCCGAATGCCGGCCGGAATCCCCGGTCGGTAGACGCCAAACGGGCTGATTCCGAATTGCACGGACTTGCGCTCGGCCTTGATCAAGCGATATAGCCGCTGGACAAAGTCATCCACGTTCTTCCGCCGCCAGTCGTCTCGCACCAAGGTGCCGCCTTGGTTTTGATATTTGGCAAAACTTGGGCCATCCGGAAAATCGAGGTTCGCCTCTTTATAGGGATAGAAGTAGTCGTCGATGTGGATGCCGTCAATGTCGTACCGCCGAATGATGTCGCGCGTAACGGCAAGGGTGCGCGCCTGCACGTCGGGTTCGCCCGGATCCATCCATAGGAACCTGCCGTACTTTTTCACGAGCTCGGGGCGCGTAACTCCCAGGTGGTTTGCCGCCAGCGGCCCCTTCTGCGATGGATGGTTTGCCCGGTACGGGTTCAACCAGCAGTGCAACAGCAGTCCGCGCTTGTGCGCCTCTTCCACGGCAAACGCCAGCGGGTCGTAGGCAGGCGACGGCGGAGTTCCCTGCCGACCGGTGAGATATTCAGACCACGGCTCGATAGATGAAGGATAGAGAGCGTCCGCGCTCGGCCGAACCTGCAAAATCACCACGTTGAACTTGAGCTCACGGGCACGCTCGAAGATGCCGATGAGCTCGGCCCGCTGTTGCGCCGGGCTTACGCCGCGCGCCGAAGGCCAGTCGATGTTATCCACCGTGGCCACCCAAGCTGCCCGGAACTCGCGGCGAACCGGCGGCGGAACCACCGCTGGCGGAAGCATTGTGGCAAGAAGGGCGGTAAGCACTAGGCCATTTTACGCAAACCGGGCCTCGATAACGCGGTACAACTTGGGCGGATGGCAGAACCAGGACCGGTAAGCATCGGCGAGATTTCCGTGACGCTTCGGCGAGTGATGACGCCAATTGGCCTGGAAGTCGACACGGTCGTTCTCGGGGGCTCGGACGTCACGATCCAGCCGTCGCCATTTGCCATTTCTGGCCCCACGCCCATCTCGGCCGAAGTCACGATTACCGCCGCCGCGATCCAAGCACTGCTCGCCGAGAAAGCCCCCGGCGGCCTGTCGGGCATCCAGGTCGTGATCGAAGACGGCCAGATCATCGTCACCGGAACAAAACGAATTCTGGTGGATATTCCGGCGACCGCGAAATGCCGGCTGCGCATCTTTGAAGGCAGTCAGATCTTCGTCGATTTGGTTTCGGTAGAGGTACTGCGCGGGGCGTCGCTGACGAATGTGATTCGCAGCCAGATCGATGCGCTGAATCCCTTGATCGATGCCGCTGACTTGCCGATCGCCCTTACATTCTCGGAGATCGTTTTGGAGGATGGGACGGTTCGCGTGCGCGGCAGTGTTTCGCCAGACTGGCAGAAGCCGCTGGTATCCTAATGGATCTAAGGGCGAGTGGCGGAATTGGTAGACGCACTGGATTTAGGTTCCAGCGGTTAATAGCTGTGAGAGTTCGAGTCTCTCCTCGCCCACCACGAATTATTCCGGCCCCAGGATGTCGTTGTAACGCCGCCGATTGCGGAGGAAGTCCAGCGTCAGCTGGTAAGGCGCCGTCTCCTCATACTCGCGACGATGGATGCCTTCGGGACAGAACTCGTAGATCCAGCCGGCACCAAAGCCGAGGAGCACCGGCGAGTGGGTCGCAATCACCAGCTGAGAGCCCTCGGCAATCAGCCATTTCATCCGCGCCAGGAGCTTGAGTTGGCCCTGAACCGACAGCGCTGACTCCGGCTCGTCCATGAAATAGACCCCGGGTGGCTTCAAACTTGCTAGAGCATCGTGGAAACCCTCCCCGTGCGACCGCTTGTGGATCCAACCCATGCGAGGTGCGCCCCCAGCTCCGCGAGCTTGTCGATCGACGTAGCTGGCGACGTTGTAAAACGTCTCTGCCCGGAGAAACATCGCTTCGGCGGGATACCCAGCCTTCGCGACGATAATCTTGTCGTGAAGGTCCGAGTGCGAGTCGTAAGTCGAAAACCGGTGGTCCTTCGTGCCGCCCTCGGCGGGAAGGCCGTAGTTCACGGCGATCGCCTCTAGCATGGTCGACTTGCCGCTGCCGTTCTCGCCGACAAAGAATGTAAGGTCGGGATGGAGCGGTAGCCGGTCAAAAGCGCGAAAGGCCGGCAAGTTGAACGGAAACTTCGACCGATTCACTTCGATGCGAGGATGCACGATGACTTCCGACAGAAATCCGCCCATTCGAAGTGTGCAACCGCTAAGAGTATTGCAGGTCGGAGAATCGGCTCCAAGTTCGAGAAAGTTAACTTGGAGCGGGCAACCAGATTCGAACTGGCGACCTATTCCTTGGCAAGGAATCGCTCTACCACTGAGCTATGCCCGCGACCGTCCAACAATGATACCCAACGCAGATTCTCGCTGCAAGGGCACTACGACGGGAAACCGGATCGGCATAATCTTAGGCATGACCACGGAGCCCGAACAATGACCCGCGAACTGGAGCACCTCGCCGAAATCGCCCGGGCGGCCGGGAAGATCGCCCAGGGCGCCCGAAAAACGCTCAGCGTCGAGAAGAAGCCGGACGGCTCGCTGGTTACCAACGGTGACCGCGACGCCGAGCTGTTCCTCCGGCGTGAGCTCATTCAACTGGTTCCAGACTCGAATGTCTCCGGCGAGGAGTTTGGTTTTGAAAACGAGGGCGAAAACGGCGTCTGGCTGGTTGACCCGATCGATGGCACCAGCAACTTCTCGTTTGGCAGCCCTCTCTGGGGCAACAGCATTGCGCTTTACGTTGGTGGTGAGTTTCGGCTGGCCGCCATCGACCTGCCTGACCTGGGCGAAACCTACGTTGCCCAGCTTGGCCACGGGTCTTTCGTGAATGAAAAGCCGCTACCACCGATCATTGAAGGGCCCATTCTCTCTCACGAACTGGTGAGCATTGGCGAGCGGGCACTGGGCTATCTGGGTCGGGCGGCCGTCCCCGGGAACCTCCGATACTCTGGCGCGTTCGTGATCGATGGCGCATGGGTGGCCAGCCAGCGATACCGAGGGCTCGTCGGCGGGGGCGAGCATCTGTACGACGCCGCCGCAAGCCTGCTGATTTGCCAGGAGCTCGGGGCGGTGGCGTCCCTCACCGACTTGCCCAAGTACCTTACAACCGAGCCGTTGCCGACGTGGACGCTGTTCCCGCGTGGGGCGCAGTTGAATCCTGCGCCGCACTGAGCGCGGCCAAAATCTCGGCGGCGGTGGCGTTGTCGGCGGCGTTCAACGATGGACGGCTCCAAACGACGTCGCCCTCGGCGTTCACCACGAACGAGCCGCCGAGCACGCGCGGGTCGGCATTTGGACGGCCCGAACGGTAACCCGCCATCGACGCCCGGATGCCCCGGCGGAACGTTTCGAAGCTGAAGAGTTGCCCAAGCGTGCCTTCACCGAGGCCGAATTCTGCATAGAGGGTCTTGCCCGGGTCACAAATAATGGCTTGCGGAACCTTGAGTTCCGCGCGAAATCGCTCGGCCTCGGCCGGGGTTGCCATCGCGACGAAGGTCAACTGAGATGCGGGAACGTCGCGAAGCATCCCGACGTGCTCGCGGCAAAAGATGCATCCCAGGTGCCGCAGAAAGACGATGGCGTGCGGCTGCCCATTCGCAAGGGTGGCTAGCGTTACGGCTTCGCCGGTATGAAGCTGGACAATCGGATTTGGCACACCCTTACTACGTCGCCAAGCCGACGCCGAGAAGCTCTTGGAGCGGCTTTATCCGACTCGGATGCTTCAGTTTCTTCAGGGACTTTTGCTCGATCTGGCGAATCCGCTCGCGCGTAACCTGGAAGCACCGTGCCACTTCTTCAAGCGTGTGTGGCTGGCCGTCCGTGAGGCCGTATCGCATCATGATCACGTCCCGCTCGCGGTCCCCCAGCGTGGAGAGCAACTCTTCCAGTTGGTGGCGAATAATGGCCCGGGAGGCTGCTTCGGCCGGGTTCTCACCCACCCGGTCGATGAGGAACTCGCCGAGTGATGTGTCGTCGCTGTCACCCACCGGAGAGTCCAGCGAAAGCGGCTCGACGATCGCGCGCTGAAACTCTTCGATTCTCTCCACCGGCAGGTTGAGTCCGTCCGAAATCTCCTTGGTAGTGGCTTCTCGGCCCAGCGTTTGCTGGAGTTGACCGCTCAGCTTCATCATTCGGTTCACGGCTTCCAGCGTGTGGACCGGAATGCGAATCGTGCGACCGTGGTCGCTGAGGGCGCGCGAGATTGCCTGCCGAACCCACCACGTGGCGTAGGTGCTGAAGCGGAAACCACGCTCGGGGTCAAACTTCTCCACCGCGCGGATCAGGCCCATGTTCCCTTCCTGGATGAGGTCTTGCATCGAGAGGCCGCGGTTGACGAACTTCTTCGCGATGCTCACCACCAGCCGAAGGTTCGCCTCGATGAGAATCTGTTTACAGCGGCAGCAGGACGTGCGCGAGCAGCGGGCCAGCCGAATCTCCTCGTCGGCCGTCAGCAGGGCGATTCGCCCGATCTTCTGAAGCCACATGCGAACCGAGTCGTCCAGGAAGTGGGTTTCTCCATCCGGTAGTTCTACGTCGGTGAAACCTAGCTCACGGGGAGGGGCTTTGGAACGCTGGTGAAGGGTCGTTGCGAGCGAATCTGCCGGACAGCCGTCCATGAGAGACCTCACAAAACCGACGGTTTCACCTACCTCGGCTTCGAGGTCACACGCCGGAGTGAAGTTTCCTTTCTCTGCAAGCATCGTTAAATCACGTCTTCTACTCTGAAGCTCTGAACCGCTTTACTATATCAAAGGAACGTATCAACCGCCCGTTAATTTTCGATTCTTTTGGCAATTAGTCAAACCGGTCTTCCACATCTTTCGCTTTCTCCCGTAAGTCGGGGTTTTGACGTCGCAATGCTAGCAAAATTGCTTGCTTCTCGTCTTCGGTCTTCGCAACTTCCTGCTTGCGGGTGCGTTGCCGCGTCGCGGCAAGGTTGCGAAGTTTCGCTACGGAATCGGTCAAAACCTCGACGGTGACTTCCCCTCCGCGCAGGTCGAGGGTGAGGCTGGCAAGCAGATCCTGGTCCTCAGCGGTGCCGACGCGGGAGAGCCATAGCGTGGGTTCACCGATCGGCTCACCGACCGGGAAGCTTGCCCCAACGGCCCGGGCCAGCCGCTCGCCAGCGGGGGTGGACATCAGGTCCGGATTCCGCGCAAAAACCCACGCCTGCCGTCGGAACTCCTTCTCTAGGAGGGCCCGGAAAAGGACGACTTCAGCGGCATGCAAAGAGGTGGAGTGGGTTTTGGTCTCGGTACGACCACCAAATCGCGGCGGCATTACGTTTCCACCGGCCGGCACCCTCCCGCTTGGCCGCGCACGCTCAACCATTCGGCGAAGGGCCTTCTGAGCGGCGGCGGGGTCTTTCAGGTCGGGATACTGCGGAGCCAATCGAATGAGGTGACGCTCAAGTTCTAGGTCGTCGGAAGTTGCGGATAGTAGCGTCACGGCTTCCGCCCAGAACTCGGGCTCGGCTGGCTTGAGTCGTTTCTCCATCGAGAGTAATCGGAATTCAAGCGGAGAAACATTCCGGGCCACGGCTTCTTGCACCGCCGCCGGTCCACGTTTGCCCAGCAAGGAGTCCGGGTCCTCGCCTTCGGCAAGCACGGCAACCCTGGCCCGCAGAGACTGCGCCTCAAAGATCTCGAGCGCGCGCAGGGCCGCCTTTTGCCCAGCGGCGTCCGAGTCATAAAGAATGATCGCCTGCGTGCTCCACTTTTTCAGCATTTGGGCGTGGTCTTCGGTGAGTGACGTTCCCAAGGAGGCAACTGCGTTGGTAACTCCGGCACGGAAGCAGGCAATCACGTCCAGATAGCCCTCCACGAGAACGGACACGCCCAATTCGGCGATCTTTGCCCGCGCTCTGTTGAAGCCGTAGAGGACCTTGCTTTTTCGAAACAGCGGCGTGTCTCCGCTGTTGATGTACTTTGCGTTTCCCTGACCCAGTAGCCGCCCACCAAAGGCTACTAGGGTTCCCCGCTCGTCCCGAATGGGGAACATGAGCCGTCCCCGAAACTTGTCGTAATAGCCGCCGGAAGAGTCGGCTTCGACCAAAAAGAGATCCCGGCACTCCGCCAAGTTAAATCCAGCTTTTTTCAGATGGGTCGCCAGCGCCTCCGAGACGTCGGGCGCGTAGCCAAGCTCCCACATCTCCCGGGTTTCGTGGTCGAGGCCACGGCGTTCGCAGTAGTCGCGGGCGGCGGTAGATCGGGTTAGCTGCTCGCGAAAGAACTTGAGCGCCTCTTCCATCGCATCCGCGTTCGATTTTCGCCGGGCGGCCTCCTCGGGATTGCGCTTTGTGAGGGTGATTCCGGCTTCGCGAGCCAGAATCTCCAGGGCTTCGGGAAAGTCGACGTGCCGACGTTCCATCACCCAAGTGAAAACGTCTCCGCCCGCGCCGCAACTCCAGCACTTATATCGGCCGGTTTCGGAGTTCACCGTCATCGACGGGTTTTTGTCCGCATGAAAGGGGCAAAGCCCCATGAAGTTTTTGCCCCGCTTTTTTAGGGGGACTTCACGTGAAACGAGCGAAACGATATCGACTCTTTGTCGAATTTCGTCTCGCTCGTCAGACACGTATCAAACGATACCGCTTAGGACTTACCGGCGGCGACCACGATACCGGTCACGACCTGAGGCTTCTTGGCGCCGAGTCGCGACAGTTTGAAGCCGACCTTATTTCGCACCAAATACTTGATGAAAATGTTGTCGCCGGAGATCTCGTAGCCGTCTGGGCTGTCGTACTTCAGCAAGATCGTCTTGAAATCGGCTCCAAAGGAAACTCCCTTAGCCGTCTTGACGGCGGGGTCCTGGAGGCCGATGGCTTCGATCTGAACAACTCGACCCATTCGGTCGATAATGAAGGCGTACTTGGAAGCCTTTCGGTTGTAAACCCATCGCGTGAGGGTTACGCGCGTTCCGGAACCTGCGTTGGCAGGAGCACCTGCTCCGCCGCCCGCTCCGCGACCCGCACCTGGGAATCCACCTGCGCCCGGATTGAACTGGCCACCAGCACCTCCAGGACCCGATCCCGGAGGAGCGAGAGCAGGAGCCGCCGACTGTCGGAACTGCTCATCGGTGAACGAAAAGTCTCCGAACGAGAAGTCTGCGTCGCCACTATTCGCCCCGCCACCTCGGCCTGGGCCGCCAAAGCCACCCGGAGGGCCACCGAAGCCACCCGGTCCGGGTGCTCCGCCGCCGAAGCCAGGGTTGCCTCGGCCGCCTACAGGAGCACCACCACCTGCGCCGCCGCCAAACGCGGCGTTCCCGCCGAGATTGATCGGCTGAACTTCGTCAGGCGTGCCGTACTTCCGTAGAACTACCTTGCTGCTATCAAAAATCTTGATGCCGATAAGGCCTCGCTCCGCGCTGACTTTCTGTGCGTCTGCAAGCGACACCAGCGAAAGTGCGCTCAGCAACGTGAATGCCTGACCAATTAACCTCGTATTCAACGGTTTTCCTTCCTTATCTGAAAAGGGCGAAATTATCCACCCTGGTTCCTCTACATAAGACGTAGGCCCTTCGTTGAATCGTCACAGTTACCCACGAGCTTGTCGGGTATGTTCACACCAAACACCCGTGGTTTCACAACCTAACGGATGGAGGAAAAACAATGGCAGCAAACCTAGCAATCAACAGCGCCGACTTTCAAGAGAAAGTCTTGAACTCCGACGTTCCCGTTCTCGTCGACTTTTGGGCCCCTTGGTGCGGCCCCTGCCGCGCAATCGGCCCGATCATCGAAGAGCTCTCGGCCGACTACGCCGACCGCGCCAAGGTCTTCAAGCTTGACGTTGACGTCGACGGCGACATCGCCGCTCAGTTCAACGTCACCAGCATCCCGGCCGTCAAGGTATTTAAGGGCGGCAAGGTTGTCGCCGAGCGCGTCGGCGTCGCATCGAAGAAAGACTTCGCCGCGATGATCGACTCGGCTATCTAAACCCCGGTGCCCGGCGCTACTTCTTCGGAAGTTTCGCCGGGCTTTTTTGTGTCTTAATTGATCTGGAAATGGACAGCCCTACTGAGTCCGGCGTTAAGTCTTCGGACGTCGCAAAAGGCAGTGTCATTCTCCTTGTTTGCCTTTTCCTCAGCCGGGTTTTAGGTCTCGTTCGCGATACGGTTCTCGCCGCGCAATACGGCATCTCGGACCAAAACGACGCCTACCGCATTGCGTTTGCGGTTCCCGACCTGATCTTCATGCTTCTGGCCGGCGGCGGTCTGAGTTCGGCCTTCATCCCGGTTTTTGCCGACTACCTTCACACGGACCGCGAGGAAGAGGCCTGGCAAGTGTTTTCCGACGTCATCTTGGCGGTCCTCGTTGTCGTCTCGCTCCTGGTGATCGTCCTGGAGTTCCTGGTGCCAACGATCCTCACAGGCTACACGGCCGGAAGGCCCGAAATCCGCGCTGATGCAATCCTCATGAGCCGGATCTTGCTGCCGGCTCAGATTGCCTTCATGGTCGGCTCGGTCTTTTTTGGCGCACTCTACGCGCAGAAGAAGTTCCTGATTCCGGCTATCGTGCCGAATGTTTATAATGTCAGCATCATCACGGGCGCGCTCATTGGCCCGCATGTATATGGTGGTGGCATCAAAGCGGCGGCAATCGGCGCGCTGGTGGGCGCCGTCATCGGGAATATCATCCTTCCGCTCTTGGTGTTTCGGAAAATCGGTGGCCGCTTTCGACCTAGTTTCACGTTCAAGCACCCTGGCGTAAAACGCTTTTTCATCCTGTTGCTTCCGATCATCCTCGGGTTCTCGCTGAGCGCAGTTCTCGGGCTGGTATCGCAGTACTTTGCAACACCGTACGGTGAAGGGGCCAACACGTCGGTTTCGGCTGCGAGCAACATCATGCAGGCTCCGGTCGGAATCTTCGGTCAGTCACTTGCCCTCGCAATTTTTCCCGTGCTGGCCCAGTTCGTTGCCCAGAAGAGGATGGATCTCTACCGAGATCAAATCAGCAAGACGCTCCGCACGGCGATGTTCATTGCCATCCCGTCGGCAATCTTCATGGCGGCGATGGCCGAATTTCTTGCCCACGCGCTCTACGGCTACGGGCAAGCCTCTGGAGAGGTTGAAAAGCTGGCGCTGATCGCGAACCTCGTCCGGGTGTATGCCGTTGGTGTGCCGTTCTGGATCGCACAATCCATTCTCATCCGGGGCTTCTTTAGTCTGCACCAGACCCTCAAGCCGGTTGTAATGGGAACGATCGCAACGGTTGTCTTCATCGGTCTGTGCCTTGGAGTGAAATTTGCGCCGGTTGGCACGACCGCCGAGCGACTGCTCTCACTAGCTTGGGCGGCAAATATCTCTGTCGCCGTGCTGACCGCCGCCCTCTACCTTTCTCTTGAGAAGCTGGTCGGCAAACTGGACTTCAAGGGGATCGCCATCACCACCGGAAAGTCGATGATCGCGGCCGGAGTTGCCGGCGCCCTGATATTCGGCGGGACCTACCTGTTCAACATTAATAGCAAGACGATGGTGTTCACGTTCGTCTTGCTCGCCGTGGCCATCGGCGGTGGCATTTTCGCCGGAATCTGCAAATCCCTCAAGATGCCCGAGACCGAGTACCTGGATCGCATGTTCGCCAAAATGGACAAAATGGCGGCCCGCTTCAAGAAGAAGCCAACGGCCTAGACCCGCGCGGTACCCTAGCCAAATGGAACAAGCCGTCATCGTGGCCGGTTGCCGAACCCCCATTGGGGCATTCGGCGGAGCCCTTTCTTCCCTTTCCGCTCCGCAACTTGGCTCGATCGCCGTTCGAGAAGCCCTGCTTCGGGCCGGAGTTGCCGCGGAAGACGTCGAAGAGGTGATTCTTGGCTGCGTCCTCACCGGAGGAATGGGCCAGGCTCCCGCCCGACAAGCCGCACTTGGCGGCGGCGTTCCGAACTCGGTTCCGTGCCTCACCATTAACAAGGTCTGCGGCTCCGGCATGAAAGCCGTGATGCTCGCCGACCGTGCCATCCGTGCCGGAGATCTTAAGATCGCCGTCGCCGGCGGAATGGAGTCGATGTCGAACGCGATGTATGCCCTGGAAAAAGCCCGCACCGGCTACCGAATGGGTAACGGCACGCTCCTCGACCTCATGATCCACGACGGCCTATGGGACCCCTACAATAACTGCCACATGGGGAACTGCGGGGATGCTACTGCCGCCGCCGAGGAATTCGAGCGCGAGGCTCTTGATGCGTTTTCGGCGGAAAGCTTGCGCCGCGCCCTTGCCGCCCAGGCGAACGGCTTCTTTGCCGAGGAGATCGTACCGGTCACGATTCCTGCCAAGAAGGGTGAGCCAGTCGTGGTGGACACGGACGAACAGCCTTCCAAGGGCAATCCGTCTAAACTTCCCACGCTTCGACCTGCGTTTTCGAAAGACGGCGTGACAACCGCCGGCAACGCGAGTTCAATCAACGACGGCGCGGCCGCGCTCGTCGTAATGGCGGAGTCGGAGGCAAACCGACGCGGGCTGACGATTCTAGCGAAGATTGCGGGCGCAGCCGAAGTTGCCCAGGCTCCGGAGTGGTTCACGACCGCCCCGAGCAAAGCGATCGAGAAGCTTCTCTCCCAGAAGAACCTGACCGTCGCCGACATTGATCTTTTCGAGGTCAACGAAGCGTTCGCGGTCGTAGCGATGTCCGCCGCGCAACATCTCGCGATCCCAAGCGAGAAGCTCAACGTGAACGGTGGCGCCGTGGCCATCGGCCATCCGATCGGAATGACCGGTGCCCGCTTGATCCTCACCGCGATCCACGAACTTCGCCGACGCGGGGGACGATACGCAATCGCCACGCCGTGCATCGGCGGTGGTGAGGCGACCGCGATCCTCTTGGAAGCCGCCTGAACCCGGCCCGCCAACCGGCGGGCATGTCACAATTTTCATTCGCCCGAATCATGAAGATCCTCTTTGCCTCCGCCGAAGTTGCCCCGTTTGCCAAGGTAGGCGGGCTTGCCGACGTGGCCGGGTCGCTGCCAAAGGCACTCGCCGCGCGCGGCCACGAGGTGAAAGTGTTGCTTCCCCGGTACGGCATGATCGATGCCGACCCGCGCTGGCGACTGACTGAGCTTGTTTCGAATTTACGGGTTCGGATGAACCCGCTTTGGGAGGAAACGGCGTCGTATGCCGAGATGACGCTCGGCGGCGTTACGTTTGGATTTATCGGTACCGACCGCTGGTATCCGCCCGCCGTCGATAGCGCATCGCTCTATCAGCCTGGCGGCGACCAACATCTTTTCTTCAGTGAAGCTGTTCTCGCCGTCTCCCGGCAAACTGGCTGGATACCGGACGTGATCCACTCGAACGACTGGCACACCGGCTTTATCCCTGTGCTGATGCGGGAGAAGTACCCGGCCAACTGGTCCCGCACGGCAGCCATCTTCACCATTCACAACCTTGCCTACCAGGGCGAATTCGGCCCCGAAGTCTTGGATCACCTTGCCTTGCCGGGCTCGCTGTTCACGCCGGACCGGTGCGAGGCCTGGGGCCGAGTCAACTTTATCAAGTCCGGTGCGGTGTACGCGGACATCACCAGCACCGTAAGCCCGACCTACGCGCGCGAGATCCAAACCCCGGCTTACGGCTGCGCGCTCGATGGGCTGATGCGGCATCTCGCGGACCATCGCCGTCTGGAGGGCATCCTGAACGGCATCGACCTCGCGACGTTCAATCCGGCCGAAGACCCGGCTATTCCGGCGGCGTTTTCGCGCGACGACCTGAACGGAAAGGCGACTTGCCGAGCGGAGCTTTTGAAGGAGCTCGGGCTTCCACTCATCGAAGGCGCGCCTCTCATGGGGGTCGTCAGCCGGGTCAGCAGCCAAAAGGGCATGGATTTGATGCTGGCCGCCATCGATGCCTTCCCGGATGTTCCCGTGCAGTTTGTCGTTCAAGGCCTGGGCGAGCCGGACCTCGCCGCCGGATTCCGTGCCGCCGCCCACCGGCACCCGAACCACATCGCCTTCGTCGAGCGCTTCGATGCGGACCTTGCCCAGCGAATCTATGCCGGGTGTGATCTGTTCCTGATGCCGAGCTCTTTCGAGCCGTGTGGCCTCGGGCAGATGATCGCGATGCGATACGGAACGCTGCCGATCGTTCGCGCCACCGGTGGACTTGCAGACACGGTCACCGAAGGACAAGACGGCTTTGTGTTTTCCGACCGAAATCCCGGTGCGATGCTGGGCGCGATTCTTCGCGCGGTTCACCTGTACCGACGACCGGCAGAGTTTGCGCGTATTCGCGCCAACGCCATGGCCCGCGACTTCGGCTGGAAGCAAAGCGCAGCGGAGTATGAACTGATGTACACCGACGCCGTTGCGCGCCGAACACGCTTCAACCCTCCGGTTCCGGTCGGTGCGTTCGCCGGTTCTGCAACGTAATCTTCGCGTTCCGGCGAATGCCTTCGAGGCCGGCCCGCCGCAACGGTGACCCGGGCGACACACGGTCCCAGTCGTCTTGGCCGATCACCGTGAGTTCGACCAGGCTCGGCCAAGCTCGTTTTTTTAGGAAATCAGGTTCGGTGGTCTGGGCAGCGCGCAACGGCTGCGATTCGCGCGCGGCATTGAACGGGCACACGTCTTGGCAGACGTCGCAACCGAAGGTCCAATCTTCCATTTTTGCTGCCAGAGTTGGATCAATCGGGCCTTCGTGCTCAATGGTGAGGTAGCTGATGCAATGCCGCGCATCGATCTGCCAGCGGTCGTCATCGAACACAATCGCCCCGGTTGGACAAGCTTCGATACAAGCACGGCAGTTGCCGCAACCTCCATGAACGGGGGCATCGGATTCGAAAGCCACGCTCGTCAGCACCAATCCAATGAAGAAGTAGCTTCCCCGGCGGGAATCGATGAGCATGGTGTTCTTGCCAAACCAGCCCAAGCCCGCCAGCCAGGCAAAATCTCGCTCTAGAATCGGCGCCGAATCGACGCAAGACCGGCACTCGGCCTCGGGAAACTCGATCCGAATCCAGTCGGCAAGCCGGTCGAGCTTTGCCCGCATCACGCGGTGGTAATCCCGTCCAAGTGCATATGTGGCGATTCTCGGATCGCCTTCAATCGGCTCGTTCGCCTGGGCGTAGTTCAGCGTTACGGCGACGACCGACTCCACCGTGGGCAAGAGCTGTTTTGGATCGGAACGCAACTGAGAATGCCGCGACAAGTAGTCCATTGAGGCATGCCTGTCTGCGGCAATCCAGTCTTTGTACGCGGCAAAGTGGGGCGGCGGAATTGCCGGCGCGACGCCGACCGTCGCGAACCCGAGGGACCGGGCAAAAGCCTTTAGCGCGGCGGAATCAACCGGGCCAGAGTCACCCACTGTTCCTCCGTTAGCTCCTGCGCACGCGCCATCTCGGTTAGCCCGGCCGATTCGATCCAACCTTCCGCGGTGAGTCGATCCACGCGGAGGCCGCCGGTAAAGTTGTTCACAAGGGTTTTTCGCCGCTGGGCGAATCCAAAATGCACCAGTCGGTCGAGCCACCGCTCAAACTCGGGCGACTCGTCGGAAATCCGGGGGGTGAGAACCAGCACCACCGAATCCACCTTTGGCGGCGGATAGAACGCCTTCGCGGGAACGTCGATGAGGCGCTCAATGCTGAACTGCCGTTGCAGGACGACCGACAATGCTCCGCGCGCCGAGCCTCCCGGGCGGCTGAGAATTCGGGTCCCAACTTCGCGCTGCATCATCAAAACGGCCCGGGAGATCTCGGCGCGGGCGTCGGCGATTTTCGCCAGCAACGGACCGGTGATGTAGTACGGCAGGTTGGAAACGATGGCCCGTGGCTGCGGAAGCGGACGCAGGATCGCGGCTAGGTCCGCCTGAAGGGCATCTTCAAAACGCACTTCTGCCGACGGCGCAGATTCCTTTAGGGCCGAGGCGACGCTTGTGTCTACTTCCAGCGCCACGTAGTGCTCGACGCGCTGCGACAGCGGGGACGTGAGAACGCCCGGCCCTGGGCCAATTTCCAGGACAGTCGCGAACGAAGCGGCGGCATCCACGATGGATTCCACCGCGGATTCCGAAATGAGGAAGTGTTGGCCGAGAGACTTGTCGGCTTCCAAACCATGCCGGGCCAGAAACTTTTTCAGCTGGCCCAGATCGGTGAGGTTAATTTGCTTTCCGAAGGACGTGAACAACCACTTTTCGGCGACCAAACTGTCGGGCCTGGCTCTTTGTCGGATAGCAGAGGTCGATGCGGTTGCCTTTGATCGCACCGCCGGTGTCGGAGGCAATGGCGAACCCGTATTTCTCCACGTAGAGCAAGGTTCCCAGCGGAATCACTCGTCGGTCCACCGCGACGTGGCCGAAGCCAGCGCGCATGCCGTTGGCCGTGCGACCGGTGCCGCGCGACCCTCGGGGGTACGGGTCATAGGCGCTTGCCTTCATTGTGAGCACTCTGCCACGCGTGAACGCACCACGGCTTGTCTGGAAGCCAGAACGGCTTACGTAGAAGGTTGTTGGCTTGGGGGCGATTTTTTCAACCTCCACAAGCTCAGACGACGTAATTTTGCCGTCTACGATGGTGAGGTTGAACGTCGATTTTTCGACGCCATCCTTCCCGTCAGACACTTTTTTAATGCCTCCGGGACGCACGGAACGATCAAACTCGTACCGCACCGACTTTGGAATGGACTTCGTCCGCACCTCTGTTCGGTATTCAATTTTGCTTTCTTGACCCGGTGCACCGAATGCGGTGCCGGAACAAAAAAGGAACGTACCCACAAGTAGTGAGCAGTTGCGCATTTGGAACCTCCTCTTGCCTAGCTGCTTGCTGACTCGTCTATTATAGCGCGTCTTTTCCTAAGATTGCAATGCGACTAACCTGGCACGGGGAAAACTCCGACGTTGTGTACAGCTCTGAGCAGCTCAAGCTATACGTTATTGCCTCTCCTTGATTGTCAAAATTTGTTCGAATCTTCCGGGGTTCCTCTTTCCACCACTCGGCACCGGCGCTTTTCACCGGAAATTCGTAGGCCCCCATGTAGGTTCGGACAACGACATGTCGGCCATCCGGCGAGAATGCGCCTCCTGTTACCCTTCGCGATTCCTTGATGAAACCGCCTACCCGAAATTTTCCTAACTGCTTCAGCGTGTACTTTCCGCCGGCTTTTGGCGAGGAGAGAACATAAACCTGCGAGTCACCGGTTGACTTCGAAATGACGTAAATGTCACCCGTTTTCGGGTGCACGATGAGGGTTTCGGCGTTTTGCGGCCCGTTCGGGTACGTCAGCTCGTAAGTGGCGTCGGCCGAAACGTCGCGCGCGGTGCCGTCTGGCTCCGGAACCCGATAAACGAAAATCGACTTTCGGCGCTTTGAGTTGTCGCCGATGTCGCCCACGAAGACGTACGGCACGCCATTCAGCTTTGCCGTGGCCATGTCCTCCCAGTCGACGTTTTTCGCGTTCGTCACCCGATATTCGTTTTTCACCGCTCCCTTCAGGTCGAACCGGAAGAAGCGGGCCGAATCGCCGCTGTCGTTGTGCGTGAAGTAGGTCTCGGAAACGCGGTAGCTGGGGGCCAATCCAGAAGATTCGGCCACCCGGTTGTCTCCAATGTTGAAGGCCGTCTCAGCCCGGCCAAACTCTCGCGGCCCGGAACCACCGGCAAACGCCGCGACTTCCCCACATCCGGCGACCACGAACCCAGCCGCCACCACCAGCAAGAAGACCTTCATTACGTAGAGTCTACTTTCCGTCGGTTTGCCGTCAGGCTTTCCAGGAAGAGAAACTGCTGGACCCAGCCAGCCACTGGGCCGAAGCGGTCGCGGAGAAATGCGTTGGCCAGCTTGTAGGTTCGCGGGTCGAGCTTGGGTGCCGCCGAAAACGCCTCATACCGCCAGGTCATCGCCCGCCAAACGTGAGTATCAATGGGTGCCGCCTCCAGAAAGTCAAGCGCGAAAAGGAGGATGCAGTCGGCGACTTTGGCACCGACGCCCGGCAGTTGCATCAACTCTTGCCGGGCCTCGTCGCATCGGCCTACTTTCAGGTGTTCAAGATACGCCTCTCCCCCGCAGGCAACCAGTTGGCGGATCGCCGCCGGAATGGTTGCCCCGCGGTACCCGAACCCGGCGGCGCGAAGCTGCGACTCTTCGACACCAGCAAGCTCCGCGAGCGTGGGAAATCCGGTGCTGCCCTGCGCCGCGAGGAATTCGACCATCGGTACGATGCGCGCGAGGTGATTGTTCGGTGTGCACAGGAAGCTGACCAGGAGTTCCGTTGCGGATGAGGTCCGCAGCACGCGTAGCCCGGCGAATCGATCAAGCAACTGCTCCATCTCCGGCTCGATTCGCAAGACCTCCGCGCGGAACGCCGCCGTATCTTGATCTAGTCGAAAGAAGCTCCGAAACCCCGCCTCGTCGGCGGTGGACATGACATCTGCCCCACCGTCGCGAGGCCGGATTTCGTATCGATACGCGCCGTCGAAGCCGTTCCAGACGCCGTCCAGGTAGTTCCAACGAAAAATCTGACCGCTCGTCAGGCAAAGCCCAATGTCGAGGTCTTCGGGCGAGAACTCAACCCGGTATGCGTTCAAAGCGTGCCTTCGGGAAGGCGCGCCAAGAACTCATCTTCAGTCAGCACCGGAACGCCGAGCGACTCGGCGGTCGCCAGTTTGCTCCCGGCACCCGGCCCGGCCACGACGAAGCTCGTCTTCTTGCTGACGCTCGAAGACAGCTTCCCGCCCCAGCGCCGCACGACCTCCTCCGCCATTTCCCGCGTGAATTTTTCTAGCTTGCCGGTGAACACCCACGTCTGACCAGCGAAAAGGTCTCCCGTGGGGGCTTCTGCTTCGGTTGGACGAACGCCCAAGTCCCAGAAAGCATCCAGCATCGCCTGGTTCTCGGGCGACCCGAACCACGCCGTGATCTCGGCGGCGGTTCGCGGCCCAACGTTCTCGATCGCGACCAGCGTGGGTTCATCGGCCTGGCGAATCGCCTCCAAGCTGCCCAGCGCGCGAGCAAGGTCCTGCGCGCCGCGCTCACCGACTTCCGGAATTCCGAGGGCAAAGAGAAAGCGCGGAAGCGGGCGGGTCTTGCTGGCTTCCAGCTCTTCCAATAGATTGTTGATCGACCGCTCCCCAAGCCCTTCGGCGACAACGAGCTTGTCGCGGTGCTCGTGAAGGCGATAGAGGCTGGGAAGATCGGAGACAAACCCTTCATCCAAGAAGCGCGCGATCAGCTTGCCGCCGAGGCCGTCGATGTCCATCATCCGGCGGCCCACAAAGTGTTCTAGCTGCGACTGAATCTGCGCCGGGCAGCTTCGGTTCGGGCACTTCAGGGCGACCTGGCCCTCTCGCCGAACCAAGGCTGTTTGGCAGGCCGGGCATTCGGTCGGGGCCGTAGGCACCTCGGCATCCGCCGGACGTTGGTCCAGCACCGGGCCGACAACTTCGGGAATCACGTCCCCCGCCCGTTGAACGATGACCGTGTCGCCGGGCCGGACGTCTTTGCGAATCAGCTCGTCGTAGTTGTGCAGCGTCGCCCGGCTGACCGTAACCCCGCCGACCACTACCGGGACGAGCTCCGCCACTGGCGTGACATTGCCGGTGCGGCCAACCTGCCAGGCGATCGCTTCAAGCTTAGTAAACGCCTGCTCGGCCGGAAACTTGTAGGCAATCGCCCAGCGCGGCCCGCGGGATGTGAAGCCAAGCTCGCCCTGAAGATCGACTTGGTTCACCTTGATGACGCAGCCATCGATTCCGAACGGGAGTCCGGCGCGCATCGCCTGGACCTCGTTCACAAAGGAGATCACCGCCTCGATTCCGAGAAGCGGCTTCCCTTCCGACCGGACCACGAAGCCAAGATCCCGCAGCCGGTCCAGCGCTCCGGCCTGGCTCGGTGCGAAAACGTCTTGCGAAAAACCGACGCCGTAGGGCAGAAACGACAGCCGCCGCTGGGCGGTAAGTCGGCTATCCAGTTGCCGCAAACCGCCGGCGGCGGCATTGCGTGGGTTGGCAAAGACCTGTTCGCCACGCTCCAACCTTGCTGCATTCAGCTCCTCGAAGACCGACTTCAGCATCACGACTTCGCCGCGGACTTCTAGCGTGCCCGGAACCGGTTTAGTCAGTCGGAGCGGAACCCCGGCAAGCGTACGGGCGTTCGGCGTCACCGCCTCGCCGGTGGTTCCGTCGCCCCGCGTTGTGGCAATCGTCAGTTCCCCGTCCAGGTAAGTCAGCGAGATCGACGCGCCGTCGTACTTGAGCTCGGCAAAATACTGCACGGCATCGTCGGTGCCGATGGCCTTTCGCACCCGCTCGTCGAACGACCGCAGTTCGGTCTCGCCGAAGGCGTTGTCCAGAGACAGCATCGGGATCTGATGGCGATGCGGCTCGAATCCGGCGACCGGCGCCGAGCCGATGCGCGCCGTCGGGCTGTTGGGGTCGTGAAGCTCGGGATGGGCGGCCTCTAGCTCTTGCAAACGACGAAATAGCGTGTCGTACTCCGAGTCGCTGATCTCCGGCGCGTCGTCCCGGTAGTAGCGGTCGGCGTGATGCGCGACCTTTGCCCGAAGCTCCAGAAGTTCTTCCGCAACCATGACTACGCCGCGAGATCAAGGTCGAGCAGAGCGTCTGCAACGAAGATCGGCGCTTCAAAGCGAACCGCAAGCGCGATCGCATCCGACGGCCGCGAGTCGATTTCGAGTTCCTGGCCCTCGACGCTGAGATAGAGCTTCGCGTAAAAGACCGAATTCCAGAAGTCGTCGATGACGACGCGATCGACCTCGCCGCCTAGCCGTTCAAGAACATTTTTGAGCAAGTCGTGCGTTAGCGGGCGGTCGGGCCGGGTGCCTTCGAGCACCAACTGAATGGCCTGAGACTCAAATCCGCCGATTTCGATGCGCAGTTTGCGGCGGTAGTCCGCCAGAAGCACAAACCGGGAAACCCGCCCGCCTTCTTCTTGGGCGTAGATCCCGTCCACACGAACTTCAATGAGCTCGCCAAATTCGCCGGCTTCCCGCTCCGGGTCTTCCCGGTTATACGGAAAGAAAGCCGGCGGCCGGTCCAGATTCTCGAAACCTTCCCCTTCCGAAAATTCCTCGGGCATGCCCAATTTTAGCACTGGGTTTGGCCCGCGGCGAGGACCGTTTTGGGGCAGGCAAATCTGTTGCCCGCCCCGGATGGCAACGTTAGAACGTAACGTCGACTTTCTCTTCGTTGCCCGTCACGCTGGACTTGTAGATGGCATCGAAGATTGCGTTGAGGATGAGGCCGTTCTCGCCCGGAACCGGGGTCGGCTCGCCGTTGATGATCGCGTTCACGAACGCTTTCACTTCTTCGACGTGGGCCGACTCGACGTGCGGAATGTTTGCCGGCGAGATGTCCATTAGCTGGCGATTCGTCTCGGTGAAGATGGTGATGGCGTCCTTGCCCTCGTCGCCCGGTCGAATTTTCGCGCCGGCCTTGGTTCCGTAAAGCTGGGTTTCCCAGACGTCCGGTCCGTTAGCCATGAACGTGCTTTCCAGTGAGATGACCGCGCCGTTGTCGAACTTGATGAGCGCAACGGCGAAGTCTTCGACGGTGAACTTCGTTCGGTCGTAGTCGCCCCACGAGTTCCAGAGGTCGGGGTTCTTACCGAGGTCGTCCCAGGTCTTTCCGAACGCCGAAACCGGCTTCGGGTAGCCCATCATGGCCAGCGTAAGGTCGAGAATGTGAACGCCGATGTCGATGAGCGGTCCGCCGCCCTGGAGTTCCTTGTTGATGAACACGCCCCAGCCCGGAACGCCGCGTCGGCGAATGGCCTGCGCACGTGCATAGTAAATGTCGCCCATGCTGCCGGCGTCGATGTACTGCTTCAGCCAAACCGGCGCACCGGCGAAGCGGCTCTGCAGGCCAACCTGGAGAATCTTGCCTGCGTCGCGCGCGGCGGCGCACATCTCGCGGCACTCGTCGGCATTCATGCCGAGCGGCTTCTCGCACAAGACGTTTACGCCGGCCTTGAGAGCGGCAATCGTCGGGTCTTTGTGAAATTTGTTGGGGGTGGCAACGGATACGCCGTCCAGCTCTTCTTTGGCGAGCATCTCGTTGTAGTCCGTGTAGACCGTCGGGACGTCGAACTTGTCGGCGGCAGCCTGGGCCGTCTTCTCGTTCACGTCGCAAACGGCAACGATCTCTGCCAGTTCCGGCACGGCGGCATAGCCACGCATGTGGCAACCCTGGGCAATTCCGCCGCTACCGATGATTCCAATTCTCAGTTTTTTAGACATGGTTGAGCCAAAGCCGATTACGTCGGCGTTCCGAATATGTTACTCGCGAAGGCGTCGGGTCGTTGGGGTTCCGGTAGGGTGACCAAGTTGCGGCTCACCTCGGCAGCGGGGACAGCCTGAGAGCGCGTGGGCGAAGGCTTTCAGCCTTTCTTCTGGCATCCCTCCAGGATGCGAAAAATTCTTGCTCGCTCTGTCCTGGGGTCTTCGACCTCCTAACACTCCGCTGGCTACGAGGCGACGACCCTTTCAGGGTCGAATCTGTTTGATCTCGATTTCGCCGCGCGAATGTTTGACGTGGTCTAGGGACGGGTTCGCGGGTAACCACGTCACGATCACGTGAACCTCACCCCGGCAGGGGTGGCAGCCCGATAGCCCGGGGTCGAAGACCCCGGGGAACGTTACGCACCGATGTCACGACCCTGGCAAGGGTCGCAGCTTCTCCGCGGGGATCACGACGGGATGCGAGAATTTCTTGGACGCCTTGTCCCCTCTCCCTCTCCAACCTCTCCCTCTCGCGGAGCGAAAGGGAGAGGCTTTCGGAGTCAATTGATGTTGAACGTTGCCGTGTGGGCGGCGTTGACGTCGTGCGTCGCGTTGGTTCGGGCGGTAACCGTCGCCGAGCCAGCCGTTGCCGTGCTCTTCACCTTGACCGTGAACGTCGCCGACGAATCACCCGCCGGAACGGTAACCGTGCGCGGTGCGTCCTGCAGGTTCGAACTCACTGAGATGGCAAACGTGTAGCCGCCGGTCGGGGCCGGAGTGTTGAGATGAGCTTTCACCGTAACCGTGTCCCCGGCAGCGGCCGATGACGGTGTAGAAATGCCAACGAAGTACTGGGGCTCATTCCACAGGACCACGGCTTGCAGCCCAGTCGAGGTCTTACCAACCGTCCAGAACCGGTTATTGGCCGCAGGGACCACCAAAGAAGTGGACAAGGTGAACGGCTGGGTTTGCCCCGCCGAATAGACCAACTCGCCGGTCGCGTTGAGCGAACTGTACATTCTTTGAACGCCGCTTACCGTCGGACCACCGGCCAGGTAAGCCCTTCCGTTCGCGGTAAGAATGCTGGCACCGGCATAAAGCGGCGTGCCAGTCGAAGTAATGGGCATGGGCGTGCCCGTTAGCGCACCGCTGGTCGGAAGCGTAAACAGGCTCTCCCGGTTATCGTACAAGCTCCAGTGATAAACAAGCCACTCGTCCCCCACCCGGGTTGCCGTAAGGGGAGCATCGGACCATGTAGGCGAGGATCTTAGCGTAGAACTCAGGAGCCGACTAGCGCTGAGGCTCCCGCTGTAATGGCGGTCGAAGACCATCACCTGGTCGGGGGAAGAGCTCAAGCCTTCGGCCTCAAAACCGAGTCTGTTTTCGCCAATGCCGGGCTCAAATTCGTGGGCGCTTGGGTCGAACCACACCGAGACGGGAAAGTAGCTCGTCCCCTGAGTGATCTCTCCAAAGAAATTTCGGTCCGTTTCCGCTTTAGTGATCAGGCGGTATTTTGGCTTTCCTGCCGGACTCGAGCTCAGGTTCCCTTCCTTTAGTCCGACGACACTGTAGTTCATCTCAGAGTAGCCTATGCCCGGGAAAACGTTGCTGTTGCCACGGAAGCGGACGTCGCCGTTAACCGAAATTGCTCCGGCGGAGACTCCACCCGAGAACCGCATTACGATTGCACTTTTTGCAGAGTCGCCCCCTTTGATTGCCGTAAAGGCGATCCCAACCTCTTCAGAAGACCACGATCCTGTTTGCATTTCGGCGTTCGTGACGTTGAACCCCACCCCGTCGGTCTCGTAGAGGTAACCAACGAGCGATAGATAGCCGAGCGTCGCACCAGTGTCACTAATCTTGCGCACGATGAGATCCTCGGTCGTACCGCCAATGACCGGATTACCGGCGCGGGGCGACAAGACATAGGTGTTCCCGACGCCGTCGAGCAGGATTTGGAATTTGCCGGCGGCTTGGCCGGCGGGGGCCACCGAAACCGGCGTGGTGATGGTGCTCGACCATCTGCGCACTCCGGCGGCGGTGAACTTCGTGATGATGATCTGCTGGCCGCCACCGGTAACGTCCGCAAGTGCGGCGGTGACGAGATTGCCGTTTGTGTCGGCTTTAGCGTCGAGAACGACCGGGTTCGTTCGTCCGGCGGGAATGAAGAAGCTGGTGGCCAGTCGTGCCGGCCCAGCAAAAGAAACAGAGGTAGCGAGCATTGCCATCGCGGTCGTTACTGCGATGGAAAGTCTTTTTGGAAAAAACACATGAAAAGTAGCAGAAATGGAATCCAGGAAAAATCCAGGTCCGTTCCAGAAACATATCACATAACCATCGCCCTGTCACGTACTACAGCCGGCGAACCCGCTCAACTCTTTCCTCGAACACCTATGTTGGCGCGAATCCCTACGATTCGGCCGGAGCCGTCGGCTTCCGCTTGATATAAGCGATCGTCGTCCCAACGACCACGATCGACAACAAACCGCCCCAGAAAATCGGCTCCGTCAAGTGCGGAACCGGGAACGGAAGGTGCGTGCCGGAAGCCTTCTCATAACGCTCGGCGGAGTGTAGCGCGAGCTTGATGCCGACCCATCCCACAAGGACGTACGCCATGTGGTCCAGGGCGGGAAACCTATCGAGCAGCTTCACGAAGACGCCCGCCGCAAAGCGAAGCAAGATAATGCCGAGGATGGCGCCCGTGTAGACGACCCAAAGCTTGTCCATCATCATGCCCGCGCCGGGCCGAGTAATGAAACCGATTCCCGCCAACACGGAGTCCAGCGCGAAGGCGATATCGGTCAGCTCGACCGCAATCACCGTCTGCCAGAAGCCGCCCCCGGTCTTCACGTCTTTCTCTGCGCTCAGGCCCATCGACTTGAAGTGCTTCAGCGGAAGATAGATGAGGTAGGCCGCGCCGATTGCCTGAAGCCACCACTGCTGCAGCACGACGCTGGCAAACATGATCGCGATGAATCGGAAGACGAACGCGCCGCCCAAGCCATAGAGGAGGGCGCGCTTTTGCTCGTCCTCCTTGAGGTGACGCACCATCAAAGCGAGAACGAGCGCGTTATCGGCCGAAAGCAAACCTTCGAGCAGAATGAGCGAACCCACACTTCCCAGGTCCGGAAGATCAAAAGTCTGCCCAAACATGTCTTGGCCTTCATTCTGTCACACTGAGTCGCTGTGCCGACCTACGTTTATGAGTGCCAGACCTGCGAAAAGACCTTCGAAGTTGAGCAACGCATCACCGAAGAGCGACTGACCACCTGCCAATGTGGCAAGGCGCAACCGGTCAAACGGCTGATCCAGCCGACGGCGATTATGTTTAAGGGGTCGGGGTTCTATGTGAACGATTCCGTCGCGAAGCCAGCTCCGGCGGCCGAGGCAGCGCTGGCTGAAACCGCGGCTCCGACCGTTCCGGAGGCCCCGGCGGCGGCGGAAGCGCCGGTCAGCAAGCCCGACTAAACTTGCGTCTGAATCTACCGATACTCGACAGAGTCGCACCTTTCTACTATCACAATCAAGTAGTACAACCTCCCCCACGGTTCCCCCTTCCGCGCTTCGCGCTTCTAGGGGAACCATCTCCGGAACGGTTTCCTTATTTTGTCTTCGCGAGGAAGGCGGCGATGTCGGCCAGTTTCTCCGGTACCACGATCTCGCCGGCTTTGATTCGGGCCGAAACGGCTTCGATTTTCGCCATATTGTCTGCGCCGATCACGTCCTTCGTGTTGGCGAAGTCGGTAAGCCCAACGCCGTTGGCCTTAAGGTCGTACCGCTTCGTTCCGCCGGAAAACTTGTCGCCCACCGTGTCTTCGATGGTCGAAAACACGGCCTCGTCCACGCGTTTCAGCATGCTCGTGAGGACCATCCCTTTCTCGATGTCGTCCTGATTGCTATCCACGCCGATCGCGTACTTGGTGATCGGGCCGCTTCCGTTGGCTTCCTTCACTGCCGCAAAGACGCCCAGCCCGGCGCGGCCTGCCGCGTGATAGACCACGTCTGCGCCGTCGCCGTAGAGCACTGCCGCGAGCGCCTTGCCCTTGCTGGTGTCGTCCCAGCTATCGGTGTACTTTGCCGGCAAAACCGTGATGCCGGGTTTTGCCAGCTTCGCTCCGGCGGTGAACCCGGCCTCAAACTTCTCGATGAGGTCGATCTTCTTTCCGCCGACGAAGCCGACCTTGCCGGACTTGCTGACCAGCGCCGCCGCGTAGCCGGCAAGGAACGAACCCTGCTCTTCCGAAAACAGGAGCGACCGAACGTTCGGCGCGTCGACCACGGCATCGACGATGGCGAACTTCACATCCGGAAACTTCTTCGCTGCGGCTTCGAGGGCGAGGCCCTGACCCATGCCCACGGCAAACACGAGCTTCGCGCCTTGCTCGGCCAGGCCGGTGATATTTCCCTCGTAGTCGCTGTCCTTCTTAGAGTCAATCGTGCGGACGTCGAGGCTGAACTTCTCGCTGGCGCGCTGCACGCCAGCATAGGCGCTGTCGTTAAAAGACTTGTCCCCACGTCCGCCGCTATCGAAAACCACGCCGACGATCGTCTTTTCGGTCGCCTTCGGCGCGCCTTCGGCGGCAGGTTTCGTTGCGGTATCACCGCAACCCACAAGCGCGATCGCCAGCGCAGCCGCAAGCCCAAACGGACGGAAAGAGAATCTAGAAGTGTCAAGCATGGTGGTCTCGTTTTGCCGCGCCCACGCCCGGCAGGTACAATGTTAGATTATGACGCAGGCTTGCCCGCGTCACTCCCGGAGATTCTCTGCTTGATCACCTGCCAACTTACTAAGCTCGAAACTGCCCTGGACCAGATTAAGAAGTCCTACCCAAAGCTGGTTCCTTCGGACGCCGCCCTTTTAGCCACCGCCCTCAGCCTGACCGGTCGTCACGCCCTGGCAAATTACGAAGGCGGGCAATACGTTTGGCCCGAGGATGACGAGAAGCTTGCCGCCGCGATGGTCCCCCAGCTTCGCCTCATCCAGGAAGCGATCGAGAATGCGGCTCCCAAGCGAGTGCTCAAGTCGGCTCCGGAAGAGGAACCGATCATAGTCACCGTTGGCCTGTCGCCCAACTTTAGCGCCGGCGAGAAGTTGCTGGCCGACCGCGACGACCTAAAGACGTTGCTCAGCGACGTTCTGCAGGAAGGCGTTGAGTTCTCCTACCAGGCCAGCGACATTGGCTGGCAGTGGGCGCTCGAGCGCGTGAACTGGAACACCGTCAACGGAGGCGACGTCAGCCGCCGAATCAAGGTGCGCGTTCAGTTCACCGAAGGCGCCGTTGGCGTTGAAGTCGGCACCGCACCTAAGAAGCGAAGCCCGAAGAAAGCCGTCGAACCGGAGCCGGAACCGGTCGCCGAAGCCATCGTCGCCTGATCCGTGTCCCGGTTTGCCGAATGGCTTTCCGGAAGAAACCCCCGTCGGCGGGTGCTGTTTTCCAGTGCCCGCCGTCGCCTCACCAGTGTCACGGTTCGCGGCGACCAAATTGCCGATCAACTTGGCGGGTCTTGCCTGCGGTCCCGCTACCTCGCACCGCCTTGCCTCGAAAACGCCGAGGCGCTGATCTGGATTGTCCAGCCGGAGCTCAGTATTTTCCGGCGTTACCTGGGACGGATTCGGCAGATTTTGGACGTGGTGAACCCAGGAGACTGGCGCACCGAAGGCGCTGAAAAGGGATTCTCCGACTTCTCTCACCTCATTCTTAATACCGTCGCGACGGAACGCTACCTTGGCCCGGGGCCGGAGTCGGGCCGCACGTGCTGGGTTATCCCACACCATCACTGCAACTTTCGCGGATATCGCCTTCCGGAAGAACGCCTCGCGCGCCCGAAAGTCGTCGGCTATCTAGGTCAGTCTGCGCACCTTCACGACTCAGAAATCATCGAATCGGCGGTGAGAAAGCTAGGTCTCGAGTTCCGAACCTTTCGAGACACGGAACTTGAGCGGTATGCGGAGATCGACATCGGCGTCGCGTGGACGCAGCGCGACACGCAGCGCGATGAAACGCGAAGCAATATCAAGCTTTCGAACTTTGCCGCCCACGGCATTCCGTCGGTCGTCTGCGACTACGTGAGTTACCGCGACGTCGGGCTCCGTCTTCGGCAGCCGGTCGCCCAGTTTGCCTCGACGATCGAAGAGTTCGTGGAAGGGCTTGCGGAGTTAGTGGAAAACGAAGACCTCCGCCGCCGGCTCCATTCATCGGCGGATGCCGCGCTTCATGCCTATTCTGCGAGCACGATCGCCCAGGAATACCGGGGCATGCTGGACTGCTTCCCCGCCCAAAGATAGTTCTTCTGGGGAGTTCACGCGGATTTCAGAAAAAATCTCCCTTGCAAATTTTCGGGCCACGTCGTAGAATCAGCGGTAATTCAAATTTGAATTACCGCTGATTCAATGGACCAGAACTCATTTACCGCCCCGGTTACGCTACGTGAAGTCGCGGAGCGGGTTGGCGTCACCCAATCCACCGCCAGCGCAGTGCTGAACGGGACGCGTTCCGGCACGCGAGTTTCGGAAAAAACTCGGATTGCGCTCACCGAGGCAGCCGCCGCGATGGGCTACCGGCCGAACGAATTGGCGCGGTCGCTGACGAGCCGAAGAACCCGCCTCGTCGGTTTTTTCGCTCACTTCCAATATCTATCCGCCGAGAACGGATTCCTGAGCGAACTTGTCGGTGGAATTCAAGAGGCAACTTCCGCTTCGCAAAACGATCTCGTACTTCGGTCCGTACCGGACGAAAGCTCGTCGCAGCGAATTGTGGACTCCTTGGCCGACCGTCGGGTTGACGGCATCGTCTGCCTTGCCCCGCAGGATCCCACGTTGGTCCAACAGCTCGGCCAGGCCGGCGTTCCCGTCGTCGCGGTCGTCGATCAGTCGCCGTTTGTGCCCAGCATCATCGTCGACGACAAGGAAGGGGGCCGCCTCTTGGCCCGTCATCTGGCTGAGCGCGGCGTTCAAACCGTGATCTATCGTGACTGGTTTGCCCCTCCCATCTCGGGTCAGAACCGCCGTTTTGGGTTTGAGTCGGCGGCGAGGGACCTGGGAATCCGGGTCTTCGAAGGCAGGCGCCTGCGCGAGCATGACTTGGCGGAGCCTCTGCCGGAAGAGATTGACATCATCAACCGCCACGGCCGGGTCGCCATCGCCTGCTGGAGCGACGACGGCGCCTACGCAACTTGCAACGCATTGGCCGCCTTGGGATACCAAATCCCCGATCAGGTTTTAGTCACCGGCTATAACGGCGTCCCGGTGCATTTCACTCCCCGCTGGGACCTCACCACCGTAACCGCACCTTGGCGGCGGGTCGGGGAGGTTGCGGTGGAGGCCCTGCTCGCGAGAATCGCCGGAAACACGACGCTTCCCCACCTGACGCTTCCGGTCGCCCTTCGGGTCGGAGGCACCACCTAACGCTTTGCACCTTCATCCCTTGCTCCCGATGTCGGGGGCACGTTCCAGAGTCGGAATCCGCATCATGTCATTCAAAAAAGCCTTCACCCTCATCGAACTCCTCGTAGTTATCGCGATCATTGCGATCCTTGCCGCCATCCTCTTCCCCGTTTTTGCCCAGGCGAAAGCCGCCGCTAAGAAAACAGGCAGCCTCAGCAGCACCAAGCAGCTCACCCTCGGCGTGATCCTCTATTCGGGCGATGCGGACGACGTTTTCCCCTACGCAAACCCGATTCGGGATGACAACACAAATACGTGGGAGTCGGAAATCGGCTGGTGGGGGCCGGGTTGGGCGTTCAAGGTTCAGCCCTACGTCAAGAACTACGGCATCTTCGTCTCCCCCGGCGATACATCGATGACGGGCGGTGCCTGGGTCCGTCCGGCGATGTCGTACGCGATCAACGCTTATATCGATCGATTCTGGGACGGCAAGTTTGGCGCAGTACAGATTGGCGGAGACTGGACCTCCTGGACACCGAAGCCGACCCCGAGTGCCATCGGCCGACCGAGCGAGACGATTCTCTTGGGCGATCGACACAACTCGGATTACGGTGCTAAGTGGACGAAGTGGAGCGGAAGCGCCAAAGAAGGCCACGGCATGCAGGGCAACGCGCCGTTCAGCGGCGTGAACTGGATGGACTACTGGCTCGGACCCAGTGAGATTCCGAACGGCCGATCCACGTCCAACTGGCCGGAAGGCAAAGAAGGCACGGTAAGCGCGGTCTGGTCTGGCAAGGCGAACTTCTCGTTCGTGGACGGACACGCGAAGTCGATGGATCCGGCCGCCACGAACCCGGACCTCGATAACCTTCCCGATAAGAACCTGTGGGACGGCTCCCGCAAGTGAAACTCGCCGTTCTCGCCCTGGCCACCCTTGCGGTGGCCGGGTGCTCCGGCGACGCAGTTTCTGAGCGGAGGGAACCTTTTGCCCCCTCAACCCCTCCTCCGGGCTACATCGAGCAAAAGATGAAAGACCGCGAGAACGCACCAAAGACCGGCCAACCGACCGTCGACTCGAAAAAGTAACTCATGATCACCGCCGCCCTCCTTCTGCTGAGCGCTCCCTCAATGACCTGGACTCCCCTCGGAGAGCCGGGAGTCGGCGGCGCAATGACCGATATCGCCGTTTCGCCACACGATCCCAAACGGGTGCTGGTGTGCGGGGACATGCTCGGCATTGGGCTAAGCACCGACGGGGGAGATTCATACGGTCCGACATTCGGCCTTCGCTCCTACGAAATCGGGAGTGTGAGCTTCCACCCGAAGAACCCTAAAATCGTTTGGGCCGGGACCATGGGTGGCCCGCACCTGAGCGTTGATGGTGGCAAAACATGGCAGCTTCGCCGCAACGGCTTGCCCGAGGTAAGCGAATACAGCTTCACCGCTCCCATTGAAAAGGTCCTGTTTGACCCGACGGACTCTTCGCGGATCCTAGCAATCGGTGGAAGCAGCCGCCGCTGGGACGCGTGGAACGATAATCCGGCGTGGGGAGCCGTTTGGCAAAGCCGAGATTCCGGGAAGAACTGGACCAAAATCGGCCAGATCGGCAATTCGGCCGTCGTGGCTAACCCTCATGGTGCCGGGCGCAACCTGATCGACGCCGCTTTTGCCGCGAAAAGCGGAAAGCGAATCTACGGCCTCGTCCACGAAGGCGGTTTGTACCGAAGCGACGACGGAGGCCAAACCTGGACGCCCCGTGGTAAGGGCATCGCTGGCAAAAATGTGAGGCGGCTTGTTGCCGACGCTACTCGGCCAAACGTGCTCTGGGTTTCCACCGGTCCTTCGGCGGCGCCGACCGGCGACACGATGCTGCCGGGCGGCGTTTTTGCCAGCACCGACGGCGGAGAAACGTTTAACGCGATCGTCAACGGCTTGGGCCAAAACCGTGAAAAGGAGTACGTATTCACGTCCGGCTACGCCGCGTTGTCCGTTTCGCCGACGAACCCGAACGTCATGCTGACGAGCGACAACGCATGGAACACGGGCGTGTTCTACGTTTCGAACAACGGCGGCAAAAACTGGAAGCCGGTGGCAACAAAGGGAAGTATAGGCCATGGATCCGGCAAAACCGCCGTTCCGGTGGTCAATACGGCGATGTTTGCGGGTCTGGGTGCCGGTGTCGTTCGGATTTCGCCCTCAAATCCGAAACTGATGTTCGGCATCAATACCGAGTGGATCATCCGCAGCGTGGATGGCGGAAAGACCTGGATCGACGCTTCCAGCAAGCCGAAAGGCGACGGTTGGGTCGGCCGAGGCTACACCGGCTGGTGCTCCCGGCAGATCAGATTCGACCCGTACCGGAAGGGCCGCAGCATTTTGCAGGCGATGGACGCCGGGCGAGCCTGGGTGAGCCACAACGGTATGGCTTCCTGGCGCTACGGCAAAGGATTTGACAGCCCATGGAACTCTGGCAACGATGCGGCATGGACCCGCTCGGGTCGGGTTTATGCCGGATTCGGGCAGTTCAGCAACTTTGGTGGGTTGGGACGGTCGGACGATGGCGGACTTACCTGGAAGTTGATGGCCGGAGCCGCCGCTGGCCTGCCGGAGATGGGAGCGAAGATGGACCCATCCGGTATCAACGCCGATCCCGATCAGCCCGACTGCGCCTGGGCTTCTGTTGGGGGAGCGCTCTATGCGACCAAGAACGGCGGAAAGAACTGGTCACGCGTTCCGATGTCCGGTTACGTGAACTTCTTCGCGCGTGGCGGAAAGACGCTCTACGCCGCGACTCACCTCGGGGTGATGGCAACAACGGACGGCGACAAGTGGAAGGCGATCGGCGGCCCGAAAGGCTCCGACCGAGCCGAAGCCGCCCCGGATGGCACACTTTACATCGCGGCTCGGGGAGACCGGCCGGGCGTCTGGAGGTACCGAAAGGGCACTTGGGCGCGGCTGCTCGACGAGCCGCTGATCCGCGGCATCGCGGTGGACCCGAAGAATCCGCGCCGATTAGTGGCAACTACGTCCAAAGACGTGTACATGGATTTGTCCCCGTCGCCCGGGGTCTACCTCTCGGACGATGGCGGTGCCTCATGGAAACTTCACAACGATGGGCTCGCGATGGTTCGGGCCGACTCCGCGGCATTTGATCCGTTCGGGCCGGGAGTCGTGGTGGGCACCGGCGGGCGTGGTTTCTGGAAGATGAATTGGCCGGTTGGCACCATGCTGGCGGGGGCGCAACGTCGGACGTACGAGAGTTCCGTGGAGGATGCGAAGTTCGCCGAGGTTAGCCCCTGGGGGCTCGCGACTCCGGTCGTCGTTCAGAACGGCGACATGAGTTCCGGGTCTATCGCGGCCGATAACTGGGGCAACACTTGGGTTGGCCGGGGCCAGGTGACGGCCGCGCGGGACACGAGTGAGTTCAAGTCGGGCCCGGCCAGCCTCCGGGTCGATGCGAAATCGAATGCGCAGGGACAGTTTTCGCAGATCGTGGAATCCGGTGGTGGTTCGCGCTTCCGGCTCCGGGCCCAGCTGAAGTCAAAAGGCAACATGACGGTGTTGGTGGCCCTGCAGCCGTTCACCGCCGACTGGAAGCCAATGCCGTTTGTGAACGCCGGGTTTGCGCGGGGCGATTCTGGTTGGTCGCCGATTGAGGCGGACCTGACCGTTCCCGACGGGGCGGCGCGGTTTGGTCTGGTTTTGTACATCGAGGGCGAGGGCTCGGCGTGGCTCGACGATGTGGAAACGCTACCGGTTTCGGAGTAGTCGTCCTAGGAAATTTGACCTAGCGAGCACGTACCCCTTTGGCGTAAATTAAAGATGTCGAGGTGAAAAAAGGTGTCTCCTAAGGATCGAAATTGGTTTCTCTCTTCTCTGGTCATCGGCCTAGCACTTTGCGTCGCAATCGCTTTGCCAACGCAAGCCAGCCTCGGCGAAGACAACTACGTTTGGTTTGGTTGGCTCTTGCTCATGTTCGCCGTCAGCGTCGCTGCAAACCGCCTACAAATGTGGATATTGCAGCCGCAAGTTCCGGCTTGGTGCAAGCCTTTCATCGGTGTCTGCGCGTTCATTCCGTTCTTCATCGTGTTCTTCCCCGTATCGCAGTGGGCCCAGTTGATCGGCCCGAAGTTCGAGTACAAAAACCTGCCGAACTTGAACTGGCTCACCCTTCTGATGCTCTACGGGTTGTTTGCGCCCGGTGGCCGACTTTTCGATCTCCTCCGAGCGAAGCTCCAGCCGCGCTAACCGCGCCGGAACTTAACTAACCGCCGCTGGACGGATCGCTCCAGCTTCTGCCAAGGGCTCATATAGCCGTACGGACGCTTGAGTTCGTACTGCTCCAGCTTCTCCAGGGCACGTAGTTGCCGCCAATAGATGAGGAACTTGGAGTAAAAGTGCGCGTGAAAAATGTACGGCTGGACGAACTGAACGTCGTATCGCCGGCAAAGATATTGGCAACGGTTCTTCATCACATCGAGATCGAGCCGACCGATGAGCCCGACGCCCGAGTTCTGAAAATTCGTTGATTCTGTAAAAACACGGCCAATCCCAGTTCGAGCCATCGCAAGCGAAAGGCAAACTTCGTCCGCCGGGACGCCGCGCGAGAGGGTCCACCCGTACTTGGCCGCATTCGCCGAAACGTCCTTCGCTTCGGCGATCAACTCTTCTAGCTGTGCGCCCGGTTCGTAATACATCAGGCCGCCGTTGAATTGGGGCATCGCAGTTACTCCCTCCTTCGCGCAGACCTCGCTGATGTCGGGTCCGTACCACTCTCCTTCCGACCGCCAGGGACCCTGAACGCCAAAAACACCGCCCTCTCCGGCCCGAAAAATGGGGTCGAGCCGCTTAAACGCCAGCGCGTCTCCATCCAAAAACAAGATCGACTTTGCGTCGATTCGCTCTCGGGCATACAGCTTGGCCCACCAGATGTCCTCCTTCGGCACGGACTCGCGGATCACGAGATCGAAGGCGTTTTCCCACGGAAAGTCGTCGATGTCCGTAAGAACCACGCGCGGCGTCGGGTCGCCGATCAGCTTTAGCGAGCGGCCCAGACCCATCGCCATGTGGCCAAACTTTTGCGCGCCGAAAGCCAAGGTAAAGACGGCGCGGTCCATCATCGCGTTTTCCAGCGGATGATGCGCTTGTGAAGCGACCGCGTGAGCTTGTGCCACGGCGTCATGTAGCCGTAACCGTGCCGCGATTCGTAGGCCTCAAGTTCACGGAGGCGGTCAAGCTGTCGCCAATAAATCAGATAGTTGATGTACCGCGATGCGTGGAAAATGTACGGTCGAACGTGTCGGACGGTGTAGCGACGGCAGAGAAACTCGCACCGATTGCGCAATACGTCGAGTTCCAGCTTGCCGATGAGCCCCACCGCGCTGTTCTGAAAGTCAACATGGTCGGGCAGTAAGGTTCCCTGCCCGGTTTGCGCCATCGCGAGCCCGATGCACGGCTCGTCCGGAATCAGCGGGTCATCGCGCTTGAAACCAAGCTCTTCGGAGCGGCAGCCATAGTCGAAGATGGTCTGGATGAACGCCTCGCATTCCGGCGTGCGTTCGTAATAAATCATCCCGCCGTTGAACTGCGCGATGCGCGGAACGCCATGCCGTCGGCACGTCTCGGCAACGTTTCCGTACCAGTCGCCCTCCGAGATCCACTCGCCCTGCACGCAAAGCCCTTTCCCCGCGCAAGTGTCAAAGATGTCATCCAACCGGCGGAAAGCCAGCGAATCGCCGTCGATGAACAAAACCTGGTCGGCGTCGGTTCGCTTCAGTGCGGTCAGCTTGGAGAAGAAGATCCAGTCGAGCGAGTCTTCGACCGGTAGAACTTCATCAAAAGCCGGACGCCACGGTTGGTCGGGCATGTCGGTCACCACCACCCGGTGCGTGGTGTCGCCCAGAAGCCGAAGCGACCGTCCTAACCCCAGAGCACACTCGGCAAACTTTGGTTTGCCGACGGCCAGGGTGTAAACAATCCGCTTCATAACCAGCGAGAGAATACCAAGCGGTATCGTAAGTCGTTATGCCAAAGATCGCGGTTGCCGGCCTCACCCACGGACACGTTAACGGGCTCATCGGTTCATTTGAAAAGTTTGCGGGCGTCGAATTGACGGCGGTTGCCGACGCAACGCCCCTGCTGGAAGGCGTGAAGGATCGCTTCAAGACTTCTTACACCGACTGGCGCGAGATGCTCGCGACCGAGGAAATCGACGGCCTGATCGTCACCAGCGACAGCCTGGAATCGGCCGAGATCGCCGTCGCCGCGCTGGAGAAAGGCATTCCGGTTCTCGTGGAAAAGCCGATGGCCGCGAACGTCGCCGACGCCGACCGCATGTTGGCCGCTGCCAAAGCCAGCGGAAAGACGCTGCTGATCAACTGGCCGTTTATGTATAACGACTGGGTTTGGGATCTTAAGCACCGCATCGATGCCGGCGAGATCGGCCACGTTTTCCACCTTCGCTACCGAAACGGCCACCACGGACCGAAGGAAATCGGCTGCGACGAGTACTTCGTCGGCTGGCTCTACGACGAGCAGAAGAACGGCGGCGGCGCGATTGCCGACTTCGGCTCGTACGGCGCGGCTCTCGCTCGCTACTACTTCGGAATGCCCGAGACGGTTTTCTGCATTCGGCACAACGCAACGAAGGATTACGACGTCTCCGACGACCACGCGATTCTGCTTCTGAAGTATCCGAAGCTCACCGTCTCCCTGGAAGGCACCTGGGCAACGAACGGATTCGACACCAGCGCGAACCCGGTCGTCCATGGTTCGGCCGGAACCTTTGGCGTGCAGGGCAACGGCCTGGAGCACGTTGTTGGTTGGGGCACGCGCGAGACGCTTGAGTTTGCTCCGCGCAAGTTCGCCGATGCCGCCGCCTACTTCTTCCACTTGGTGGAGACCGGCGAGACGGCGGAAGGCCCGGGAGATCCGACCATCGCCGCCGACGCGGTTCGGATTCTGGCCGCTGCCATCGAGTCGAACCGAACCGGCTGCGCCGTCGCGCCGTAGTTAGTCGCTGTTCGCGGGAGACCGAAACACCGCAAGGGTTTCGATCTCCCCAACGATGGCCGCGTTGAATTCTTCCAGCCGCTCGGCCGGAATCCAGAGCTCCTTGTGGCCGGCATTCCCCACCGTTTGTACGGGGAACTCCTTCAGGAATTCCGACCGCACCGCGAAGCGCAGGACGTAACCGGTGTAGCCCGAGGCGCGATCTTTGGTGTTCCAATCTCGGGCGATCTGCGTTGCGTACGCCTCGTTCAGCACCGGATAGAAGATCGGCTGTATCGGGAGCCGGGGCGGAAATCGCCCGCTGTCCTGGATCAATTCATATTCTTTCTGGCCGACCGGCCGGTAGAGGGTGGTGAGTTCGTCCACGGCCAAGTTAACCCTTCGCCCGCCACGTGCGGAGGTCGCGGTCGATGCGGAAGTCGCCGAGGTGCAACTCGAAGTAGTCGTTCACCGTGAATCGCCGCACGCCCGGCGGCAGGGCTTCCGGCGTTTCCCAAGCTTTGGCCAAGACTTGATACTCCTCAGCTCCCGGATACGGCCGCAGTTCCCCGCCGAACTGCACCACGCCCCAGCGCTCGGGCCGATGCATGTCGATCACCCCTTGCGGCGACCAGACCCAGTTATCTTCCGGCACATTTGGCCGCTTCTTCCCTGCCTCATCGACCTGCCACTGCACTCGTGAAAAATTGATGCGCCACTGGTCGCCTTCCTTTGGCGGGCACGCCACTCCCGCGACTTGCTGCAACGCCGCCCACGGAATCATGATCTCGGCGGTCCAGCCTTGGTCTTTGTCCTTAAAATCGTTTAATGTTCCGCGAACCGTGACGTGGGATCGGAGGCCCTTGAGGTCGAAACCGTCCACCGGCGGACCGCCGGCGCGGTACGGGCGAACCAGCAAGAGGTCCCAGACCGTGTTCAAGGCGTTCATTTCGAGCTCGACGTAACGGTGGCCGTCTCCATCCGGATCGAGAAAGACCTCGAAGTCGTTATCGTGGAAGATCACAGAATCGCGCTCCGTTAACGTCGCCCAGACGTGCGGCTCTTCCATCTCGGCGGCGATGTAGAAGCCGGTGTCGTCCCACAGCATCTTTGCCCGGGTGCGAAACCGCGGCGTTACCGTGGCGGAGATATCCACGAAGTCGCTCGTCCAAGGGGCCTTCGCCCACGCACCCGATTCCAAGTTTCCGTCAAGCGGTGGCGGCGTATCGGCTCGCGGGCAAAGGTAGGAGCGCGGGGTGAGGGCGCTCACCAGGTCTCCGTCCGCCACAGTCCCCAAACATTCGGCTCTTCCCATTCTTCCGGCGGCTCTTGGCCGTTCTTGCGCAGCGCCAAAAAGATGAGGCCGATGTGCCAGCCGTCGTGCCAGACCATGTGCTGCAAAAACAGGACCGGATTGTCGTAGGTCACGTTCTCGCTCTTCATCGGGCCGCCGGTTTGCAGGCCTTCTTCAACCGCCGCGCGCACCGCCGCGCCGCTCGCTTCCAGAGCCGCTTTGATGGCATTAAGGTCTTCCAGCGGAGTTTCGCGGTCCTCTTGAAATACTCCCGCCAGGTTTCCAGCATGCCCCGGCGCGACCTGAGACAGGAAAAACCTTCGCACCTGATGCATGTGGGCGAGATGGGCATCAAGGGAAAAACCGTCCTCCGAGGACTTTGCCTTCCGGTTCGCATCATCAATAAGCGAGGCAACCGAAGTGACGATTCGGCATTGACGATCCCAAGAGTCGAGCAAGGCGGCCGTGATATCCACGATGCATTTTAGTCAGATTCGAAGCGAAGCGCGGAAGCCCCGCGACGCATAATACGATTCGGCTCCATTATGGAAAATGAAAGCGCGACCATACCGCCGGTCGCCGAAGATCGCTCCGCCCTGGGCCCGGATTTCGGAGGGTGTTTCAAGCCAACTGGATGTCTTCAGGTCGAACTCGCCAAGGGTTTGGAGCTGCATGTACTCTGCCTCCGTAAGAAGCCCGGCGCCCATCTCGGCGGCGACGTCAACGGCACTGGACGCTGGCTTCGCCTCCTTCCTTGCGTCCAGCGCGGCTCGGTCGTAGCAAAGGCTTCGACGTCCCTTCGGGCTCTCCGCTGAACAATCGACAAACATCTGCACGCCGCTGAGGACCACCAAGTCTGGCTCGCCGCCGGTCCGCTCCATTTCGCCGAGCGACCAGATTTTGTCGGGATGTGCTTCCAGCCGCGCGAGGACATCTGCCCACGCCACGCCTGGGTGCCGGTGCATATTGCGTTCAAACCGAACTTTCAACACCTGGATTACGCCCACCGCTTCGCTCGAAACGCTCATGAATCCGTTTTACCGTCTGAACCTTTTCCTTTCGTTTTTTGAGAGGATCGGGCGCGGATGCATAGATTCGCTTCCTTCAATTTTCGGAAGGTTAAGGTTCGGTGAGACGCGAAAATTGGCTTGCATCCGTGCCCTTTGACGGTTCACCATATTATTCTATGGCAACGATTCTTCCCTTCCTCGTCGTCCTGCTCTCCTACATCGTCAGCGTCGGTTGCGGCTCGTCGGCCCTCGCCGGTAACTACAGCGCCTCGCTTGAACTCCTGGCCGCGGAGCCAACGGCGGCCTACAACATCATGGTCCCCAAGATCGCCGCCGAGCCAGAAACCCTGGAACTGAAAGGCGACGGCACGTTCATCACGAAGCGCGGCGCCTAGACGATCTGGGAGGGCAAATGGCGCCCCGACGGCGAAAAGCTCGTCCTCCGTGCAACCAGGACGATGGGAAATGCGGTTCAGGCTTCCCTGCAAAGCGACGTCAACTTCATTCTGAATAAGGACGGCACCATCGTCGACGACCGGACCAAGAGGGACGGCTATCAACGGGTCTTCAAACGGGGCTAATCCCGCGTCACGACGGCGAAATCCAACTAATTTGATTAAGGTGGAACAAAATCGTTTCGTCGTGCCAAAACGCGGCTTTCCGAAAGAAACCTCGCTTCGTGCCCGTGCGTTTTGTTACATGTGAAAACAAAGTTCTTCCAATCACTCGCCATCTCTGCGCTTGCGGCCCTCGTCCTCGCAGGCTGCGGCGGCTCCAGCAGCTCGGCGACAGCAAATGTCGGCGCCCTGCGGCAGCAGGTCCTTGCCGCCGTTGAAGGCGGTTTCGCCACCCAGACCACCGGCGCATCGCAGAACTCTAGCCCGCGCTCCGTTTCGTCAAGCCTTCAGCCGAGTAAAAGGAACACCCAGGAGCCTGTCTTCGATCAGGAGTACGAACTCTGGTCGGTCTACACTTTCGACGGCACCCTTTCTCGCATCAACTACTTCGTCGACCAGGCAGTCACTCAGCCGGCTGGCTTCCAGGAAAAGAGTGCAACGGTTGAGAGCGACGGGACGGTACGAACGAACGCGTCCCTCGAGATCACCTCGGGCAAATATGCCGGACTGACGCACACCATCACAGCAACCTTTTTGGCGCAGGTCTTTACGTTCACCTTCGACGGCAAGCAGCCAGACGGCAGCCGCCAAGTCGGCACGGGAACGTTTACGGATGGAGTTGGTGAGTACAACACGGTTGAAACAGAAGCGAATGGAGTGCAGCGGAGCTATCGCGCCACGTTCGCGGCCGATGGTTCCTCGCGCGTGACCTACGATTCGCCGTCCTTGTTCCAATACACGTTGGAGTTTAAGGCCGACCGATCTGGCAGCGGCACGGTGACGGGCAACAACATCCTACTGCCGGCGACCATCACGTGGGATACCGAAGGGAACGGAAGCATCACCTTCGCCGACCTGGCCAAGGTGGACTTCACGGGCTTCGACTTCAACCAGATCTGATTTCGGTTGTATCGTTTGGCCGCCGGTTCAATCGAACCGGGCGGCCAAGTCTTTGTTTTGGAGTGCGGGAGCTCTGCTCCCGCTTTTCTCCCGGCAAGCTCTGCTTGCCATCCACCGCCAAAACCAACCGGTGCCTACAAAATTAGCCTAGTCCGAAGCGACGCCACAGAGGCGCCGGCTACAGCCCTTCGGGCTTACCGGAACTGAACGCGAAACTTTGGAGCAAAAACCAACCGGCGCCTACAAAATTAGCCTAGTCCGAAGCGACGCCACAGAGGCGCCGGCTACAGCCCTTCGGGCTTACCGGAACTGAACGCGAAACTTTGGAGTGCGAGAGCTCTGCTCCCGCTTTTCTCCCGGCAAGCTCTGCTTGCCGACCGCCGGCAAAACCAACCGGTGCCTACCGAATTCGCGTTCTAATCAGAAGCTCCAGCCAGCCGTGAGGGTGAGGGTGCGGGCGGAAACGTACAGCAGCCCGAGGGAGTAATCCCCGAATGCTCGCTGCACAAAAGGGTTGTGGGCGCGACCGTCGTACTGATTCCCAACAAACCATTTGCCGTCCGGGCTCCATTTGAATCCGCCAACGAATCGACCTCGGCGATCGCTCTCCTGAACCGAAATGCCGCCAAACAGGTTCAACACGCGAGTGCCCCGAACCACGTTATGTTCCAGCGTCGCAGAAGCGCCCGTCGCCCCAGATTCCTGACTTTGGAAACCGTAGCCCAGGTTAAGCCCGACCCCGGGGACGACTTGTTCGATCGCCCGGTACGAAACCAAACCCCGAACGGCTCGGCTGGAGCCGTGGTAGCCCAGCCCAAGCTGAAGCCGGGGAATAGCCGAGTTCCAGATGGCTCCGCCAACCGAATTGCCGGTGAGGAACCACTGCTTGCCGGTTGCCTGCGTGGAGGCAGAGTAGCCATTTGCCACGCAGATGGGGCAAAAAACCTTGGAGCCGTCGGCGTACGGAATCTCAATCGGCGTCACGGGAGGCAACTTTGGCAAGTCTTGCGGAATCATCTCTTCCGAAAGGCAGTTCGCACGAGAATCGTTCCACGAATTATTGGCCGGAAACAGCCGCTATCGGGTCAACCCACGAGGTTCTTCGCCCGGCGATCTTCCGGAAGCTCGAGGTCTCGGTTCTGATCGATCAGCCCGCCGCCGATACCGTCACCGTAAACCGCGCTCAGCGGCATGCCTTCCGCAAACTTCTTCGGCTTCACCCAGCCGTCGCGGGCCATTGCTTCCAGCGTTTGCACGAGCCGCGAGTGGGTGTAGCCGTCGTAAGGCTCGCCCATTTCGCGGAACTTCGAGTGGATGTACCGGAAGGCCATTTCGACGCCCGGCGCATGCCGAAGGCCGGCAACGATCCAACCAAACATCCCGATTAGCGGCAAGATCTTCCCATCCCGGCGGTAGGCCGGAACGTTGATCACGCGGCCGTTGTCGTACACCGCAAACTCCACCTGCTCGGCATCCTTGAGGCGAAGCATGAACCCGTTATAGCCGTCGATCGGGCTGACCGGGGCCTCCTCAGACAGCCGGTTCGAGATGAAATGGACGCAGTCCAAGCTGAAACCGGCGATGCCACCCAGGCCCAGATCTTCCTCGACGAATCCGCCGGTGCCCAACCAGCGGAAGGCCGCGTTCGCATCTAGCTCGAGGCCGGCATCCTTCGCGATCTCCCGCGTGAATTCTTTCAGGTCGCCAAAGTGGCCGTTCGCCGTGTACCAGTAGTCGGCGAAGCGAATGTGCTGCAAGATTCGACGCCGGTTTCTTTCGTCGTACTGAGTCTTTAGCCAAGCATCGCGGCCCTTTCCATATTCGAGAATGGTGTAGGCGGCCTCCTGCGCCGAAACGTGCGAGAGCGTCATTCCGGCCGCCAAGATGGGGTCAGCAAAGCCGGCCGACTCACCGGCCAAAAGCCAGTTCTCTCCGGCGAGACGATTCGCCAAGAACGACCAGTCCTTCGTCGTGGCCAGCTTCTCTTCGGCGGTTGCATTCGCCAATAGCCCGGCGATTCGCGGCTCTTCGGCAAGCGCCTTTTGGTACAGCTCTTTCGGCTTCAGGCCAGATTTCTTGTAGTATTCGGCCGGGCAAATGAAGCCGACCGAAGTTCGGGATTCGCTGATGGGGATGAACCAGATCCAGCCGTAACCCAATGACATCACCTGCACGCGCGTTCCGCCAACGCCGAGGCTGACCGCCCATTCGGCACTCTGCCAGTAATCCCAAATCGCGATATTCTTTAGCGTGCTTGGCTCTTCGACTTCGACGCCCATAGCGCGTCGAATGAGGCCCGCATGGCCGCTGGCATCCACGTAGGTATCGGCGGTGACCTCAGTTCCGTCGGCGAGAATCAGCCGGTCGATTCGGTCTTCGGTGCGCTCGACCTTGCGAACGCCGGTGCCCTGAAAAACTTGGCAGCCGAGCTCTTCGGCATGGTCCAGAAGAATCTTGTCGTAGACTGCGCGGTCCACTTGGAAGGCGGTTTGGCGTCGCTGGCCTTCGAACTTTGCCGGCCGGGGTTCGTCCTCGAACTTTCCGTGGGCAACGAAGTTAAAGTCCCAAAGATCGTCGCTTTTGCCCCAGCGGTAAGTAGCCCCGATCTTAACCGGGAAGCCGGCGGCCTCAACCTTCTCCCAGACGCCGAGTGCGTCGAGCACGCGGCTGATGAGAGGCAATTGGCTCTCGCCAACGTGGTCGCGCGGGAAGACTTCCCGCTCGAATATCCCTACTTTAAGGCCGGGCCGATGCTTGGCGAGGAAGCCGCCGCACGTAGATCCGGCCGGCCCCCCACCGATAATCGCGACGTCAAAATGCTGCGTTGCCATGACGTGTCTGTTTTACTTGCCGGCGGCGCCAGGCGCAACCGAGCCGATCATTTTCTTCGCTTCTTCCGGCATGTTCTGGCCGTTCGGGGCACCTGGAGGAGCCGTCATCGACTTCACCGGCGGATTTGGCGTGGAAACTTGGCGGATTTCCGAGGACTTATCTTGGACGCAACCGGCGGCGAGGACGGTTAAGCCGACCAACGTAATAAGAAGGTTCTTTTTCATAATTCTGTGCTGCTACGGCCCCTTGCGGGGCCGTAGCGTTGGGTCAGGCCGAGTTAGCGGTACTCGGGGAACAGGTTCTGGATGGCGCGCTGGCGGTCTGCCTGCGTCCATGCAGCTCCGGTCTCAGGGTTGTTCGACAGATTGGAGGCCCAATCGTCGTTGGTCGCGTCGTTAGCGCGAAGCGTCTGCGAGTACGGTCGCGCCTTAGCGTGGCCGTCTGCCCAGACGAAGCTCACCTGCTTACCAACCGCGTGAATCGGTCCGTTTCCAAGGGCCGGGCAGGTCGGGGTGGATGCGCCGCGAGCGGTGATGCACCAGCCGGTGTCGTTGGCGTCTGCAACGCCACCCGGGAAGCCGTAAGCGCCAAAGTGCCACTTAAGGTCGTTCCACTGGGCTCGGCTCGGGAGCATGAGAATGGTCGAAGCCGGGTCGCTGAGGGCGTCGAGGCTGTCGAGACCAGACGGGGTGTACGGGCCGCCGCAAGCGCCGTTAGCAAATCCAACGACCGAGTTGTTTACGGCGAAGTTGGAAGGCAGGTAGCGGTTTGCGTTCGGAACGCCCTGGCCGTCGTAGGAGAGGGTCCAGTAGTTCTCAGCCTGGAACGGATTGGTCGGGTCTTGGAGAAGACCTTTGCTCTTCGTGTACGGCTCCATTGCGTGGCGCCAGCTGTAGAATGCACCGGGCGTTCCCCAGGCAACTGCACCCCAGTCGCAACCGGTTGGGAAGCCAAACCACTCTTTGACGACTGCGTCATCGTAGTCGCCCTGGTAGAGCATATTGGCGGTTGCAAGCTGCTTGGCATTGCTGAGAGCGACGGTTTTCTTTGCGGCAAGCTTAGCTTGGGCGAAGACCGGGAACAGGATCGCGGCCAGAATCGCGATGATGGCGATTACGACCAGAAGTTCGATGAGGGTGAATGCTTTTTGCTTTTTCATTTCGATTCCTTCTTTGGAATACAGGTTGATGAACGAGTGACGAGAGTGGGTTGAAAAACGGTGTGCACGGGGACCTCTTTGTCCTCCAGAAGTGCGAGCACGGCGGCGACAGCTGCCGAGCCCATTTCGGCAATCGGCTGTCGAACCGTGGTGAGGGCCGGCGTGGCCAGGTCGCTGGTCGTGGTCATGTCGAAGCCGGTAATGCTGATGTCCTCTGGAACGCGGAAGCCAAGCTCGCGGCAGGCGCGGATTGCCCCAATTGCCATGTCATCGTTCGCGCAGGTCACGGCGGTCGGTAACGAGGGATGCGACAGCAGCTCCTTCATGGCGCGGTATCCGCCGTCGGGATGGAACTGGCCCTTAACTACCCAACCATCATCCGAAGGCAGACGATTGTCGCCAACGAAGTCGCTATATGCCTTCAGTCGCTCGATGGCGTCCTGCATATCCAGCCGCCCGGCGATGTGGGCAATTCGCCGGTGCCCTAGCTTCACGAGGTAGTTCAAGACGAGATTCATGCCGGTGCGGTTTGCAACCGACATTGTAATGACACCTTCAATCTGGGAGTTTGAGATCGTGACGCAAGGAATATGCATCTCTTTCGCCACCAGCACGCCATGATTTGTCCTGCTGGGAGCGATGAAGATGGCTCCGTCGATCCGACCGTCGAGGATCGTCGTTACAATTTCGTCGTGGTGGGATTCCGCCAGACGCGTGAAGAGCATTAAGTCTTGGTTTGCTTTGCCGGCCGCGTTAAAAACACCATTGAGTGCGAGTTGAAGGTACGGGCTGAGCAAGACGTCTTCGCCGATCTCCGGAGGAACGACGCCGATCGTTCGACTCTTCCCGGTTACCATCGACTTCGCCACCCTATTTGGCCGATAGCCTAGGTCTTTTGCGGCTTCGATGACGCGATCCCGGACTTCCGTGCTGACACGCCTCGGGCCGCCGTTGAGAGCGTAGCTCACCGTGCTCACTGAGACGTTCAGTTTTTTTGCAATGTCTTTAATCGAAGTCGCCATTGACCGTTTATCTTCGTCGAAACGTTTCGACGCTCTTGTGCTCCTATTATACAGAATTCCTGCCATTCTGCCAAGCATTTTTTGAGGTTCTGCCTCTTTGTCCCTGCTAAGGGCGGCGAAACGTTTCGACTGTGCCTCGATGCCGCCGGAGCGGCACGGGCCGCATGCGACTCTCTTTCGCTGCCCTCCTCGATGCAACCAAAAAAACCACTCAGTTTTTGTTGCGTGTGGCGCAGAGTTTTGTTAAGATGACGACATGGTTCCTTTTGGTCCTCTCTGGTAGACCAAAAAAACCAATTTGGTCCATGACTCAATCATCGCCGATTGTTCAGTCGATTGCCTCTCGTCTACGGGAGGCCATCAACACGGGTCGTTTTCCGGTTGGCACTGCCGTGCCCGCGGAACGCGACCTTGCGGCGGAGTTTCGCGTCAGCCGAACGGCGGTTCGTCAGGCTCTGGAGCAGCTCGCGTCCGAGCGGGTTCTGGAAGTATAGCCCCGTTGCCGACCGGTGGTCTCTAGCTTTTCCGAGCTGATCCGCAGTCAAGATCGCACGGATGTTGCCGTCTGGCTTTGGCCCAACACGACCGCGTACGCCTCGTCCCAACTGCTGGCGGGGATTCAGAGCGTCTTCACGCATGAGAACGACCATCGACTCGTGATTGGGAGTGCCAACGGCGACGGGTGGGAGGCCATGTGGGAGTCCGAAGAGCGTTTCCTTCGATCCATCGCCGCCGACCCGAAAATCGCCGGAGCAATTCTTTGGTATCTCGGGGGCTCGCATCATCGTCGCGAACTGGATCGGGCTCGCGACGCAGGTATCCATCTCGTTTTTGTGGACCGATACCCCGACCCCAATTACTCTGCGGACTACGTTGGAACCGATAACGTGGGTTCGGCGGAGTTGGTCGTGCGTCATCTCATTGAGGCCGGGCACCGAAAGATCGCATGCATCAGCAATCTCGACGGCGCAAGCAGCGTTTTGGAGCGCATCGAAGGGTGGCGCGTTGCGCTAGCCCGCGAAGGAATCGTTCCGGAGCCAGGATGGCTCGAAAAGCTTGACGAAGGAGGCACGGAGCGAGAGCAGATCAGCGGGCCGCTGCGCCGGTTGCTCGAAGATCCGAATCCGCCGACCGCGATTTTCTGCATCAATGATCTCGTTGCCTTGACCGCGTACGACATTTTGGAGTCCTGGGGAATCGATATTCCAGGCGACCTTTCGCTCGCCGGGTTCGACGGAGTAATGGCATGGCTCCCGAACCGAGGCAACCTCACGACGGCGGTCCAAGACTTCCGTCGCATGGGAGAAGTTTCTGCCCGACTCGTCCTTGATCGCATCTCCGGAAAGGCTCACCGCCCGCACCGTCATACGATGCTTTCCGCCCCTCTCCTTGTGTCTGAGTCCTCTGGACCAGCACCCCGACTGAACCACCCGTTACCATCACCTCACTCTGAGGCTATAACGTCATGATTCGAAATATCAAACGAGGGTTCACCCTCATCGAACTCCTGGTCGTCATCGCGATCATCGCAATCCTTGCGGCGATCCTTTTCCCTGTATTTGCCCAGGCCAAGGCAGCTGCCAAAGCAACCCAGGCTCTTAGCAACACCAAGCAGATCGGTCTCGCGCAGCTTATGTACGCAACCGACAACGACGATATGTTCTCGCCGGTTTTCGGCTTCCAGCCGGGCTGGATCATCCCGTCGTTCATCGTCCTCCAGCAGCCGTACATGAAGTCGCTTGACCTCATCATCGACCCGCTCGGACCGGCGAAGGTCACCGACAACAACTTCATCCTTACCAGCACCTGGGGAATGCCCCCGCGACGTTCGGCCAGCAATGGCTATTCGTCGAACGGCTGGCGCATGGGTGCCCGATGGCCGCTCTCGGCTACCTTCACCGGTAACCAGATGTGGGATGTCGACGGTATCGGCGGCGTTTACAAAGAGTCCGGCACCTGGATCTGGGCTGCATTCGGCTATAAGGATGCAGAACCGTCGCTCACCACGACGGCCGTTGCTCGACCAGCCGACCAGGTTATGGTCGCCCAGGCAAACCACCCGGACTTCAACTGGGCACTCGGTTGCGAGCCGCTCAACTGGTTCCGATACTGGGGTGACCCACCATTCAACCTCTACGGCGACAGCAACATGATTTGCGCTCCCGCAAGCCGTGTTCAGGCGCAGGGCATCCAAGCCGGCATCATCCCGGTTTCCACTAACCGAGCGACGATCACGACGTTCCCCACGGGTCGAAACACCTACGTGGCGACCGACGGTCACGCCGTTTCGACCCCTTGGAAGCAGCTGATGAGCAAGCGAGCCGTTCGCGGTGGCTTGACGACTCTCGATGCTTTCTGGCCGAGCGAGTAGGATGCGCGCTCGACTATTCGTCATTCTCTTGGCGGCCGTAATGGTCGCCACGGGTTGTTCCCAAGAAGAAGCGATGAAGCCGAAAGATGCCGATACGCTGAAGAACAACCTGAACTCGCCGGTCGACGTGGAGAAAGTCCGCGCCGAATACGCTAAGGAAAAGGGTGCCACGACCGGCGCCCCAACCGATAAGATGTAATGGCTTTCCCGGGTCCCGCCTAGCGCGACCCGGGATTTTTTGTGTCTTTTTGGAGTGCGTGCGGCTCTGTGTGCGTGGCGCTCCGGAATTTTGGAGTGCGTGCGGCTTGCCGCCGCTTTTCCGCAGGCAAGCTCGGCTTGCCTAGCGACGGGACAATCGCCAGGTTGCTAATCCGTGCACTTGCAATATTTATAGCCCACTCCCCCACGGTTCCCCCTTTCGCGGCAAGCCGCTTCAAGGGGAACCATCTCGGAAACGTGCATCATGCGTTTGGAGTGCGTGCGGCTCTGCCGCCGATTTTCTCCGGCAAGCTCTGCTTACCGCGCCGGTAAAAACCAACGGGCGGCTACGGAATCTGGTTTTGCGCCGCCGCTTTTGCCATTAACTTCGCCTCGATGCGGTGGATCAGCTCGCCCACGGTCCCATTCATTGCATCATCGATCTCTTCGTCGGGGAAAGAGATCCCGTATTCGTCCTCAAGCTCGATGAATGCACACTTCGTGTCGAGTCCGTCATAGTAGGACCAAAATGCGATTCGCAGGTCGTCATCGAGCTCGAAATGTGGCTGCTCCCAGTCACACTCTTTGCATGCCAATAGGCAGATAATCGTGTGGATGTCGTTAGCGGGTTTCCAGGTCCGAGCTCTGGCCCAGAGCACCTGCATTACGTGCTCTCTTACGGGACCATATTGCCACCAAAACTTGTCGTTTAGGATTCGCCACCAGGGCCGGGCTCCCCTCGCAAGGGTGACTACCTCATCCCATTTGAGCTTCGAGCTGCTCACTTGTGTGTTTAACCCGATTTGGAGTGCGTGCGGCTCTGCCGCCGCTTTTCCGCAGGCAAGCCCTGCTTGCATTGCGCCGGTAAATGCCAACCGTCGGCTGCGGACCGACACAAAATCTGGAGCCGATGGCCGGATTCGAACCGGCGACCTGCTGTTTACGAAACAGCTGCTCTACCCCTGAGCTACATCGGCGACCGAAACATTATGACCCAATTGCCGATGCGTTTCCACCAGCGCTCTACGGGCGGCACTTCTGCGATCCATACCGGTTCTCGTAAATCGCCGCCGCCACCGGACCCAACTCCTTGCTTAGGCTGGCTCGGCCAATCATTCGTGGAACCCAGACCACACTTCGGCCATTATAAATCGGTATGAACCTACGTGCGGGCATTGTGCTCCTCCTCGGCATTTTGCTCACCGCAATGGGCTTCGCCCAGCCGGCGACACCCGATCCGGTGAAGTGGACGGCCGAGATTGCAGGGGGCAAAGTCGCGCCTTCCGGAAGCGGCACTCTGAAGGTTATCGGAACCCTCGAACCCGGTTGGCACCTATATGCGACCGAGAAAGTGCCCGATGGCCCATTCCCAACGCAATTCAAAGTCTCCGGGAAAGAGCTGACGCTTGGCGGCCCCATCGAAGAGCCTCGCGTCAAAGAAAAGCTCGACAAAGGCTTCGGCGTCAACGTGAAGTATTTCGAGGAGAAGGCGGAGTTTGGCATTCCGGTCGAAGCGGCCGCGGCGGCGGTTGGCCAGAAAACCTCCGAAGTTAGCGTGACGTACCAGGTCTGCAACGACCAAGGCTGCCTCAGGCCGACCACGGTCGCCGTGCCGCTGAAGTACGAAGTCAGCGACTCCGCGGTCGCCCCGGTAACTACTGCCCCGAAAGCAACGCCGAAGCCGACCGATCAGAAGAACCTGCTCACCTTTCTCCTCATCGCGATCGGCGCCGGTTTTGGGGCGCTGGTAACGCCGTGCGTCTTTCCGATGATTCCGATCACGGTCAGCGTGTTCAGCAAGGAAGGCAAAGGCGAGGGCATCAAAAAGGCGGTGGCCTTCTGTATCGGCATCATCTCTACCTTTACACTACTCGGCATCGGCTTCAGCGTTCTGTTTGGCGCTTCAGGGTTGCAGAACTTTGCGAACAACCCGTGGCTCAACCTCAGCCTCGCGATCTTGTTCATCGTCCTTTCGCTCTCTCTGTTCGGCGTGTTCGAGATTGGCTTACCGCCCAGTCTGGCAAACAAGCTGAACCCGAACAACAAGGGCGGCCTCATCGGCCCGATCCTCATGGGCTTAGTTTTCTCGCTAACGTCGTTCACGTGCACGCTGCCGTTCGTCGGCACGCTGTTGGTTTCCGCGACCCAGGGCGACTTGCTCTACCCTCTCGTTGGAATGCTCGGGTTTAGCACGGCGTTCTCGATTCCCTTCTTCTTGCTGGCGCTCTTTCCGCAATACCTATCGAAGCTGCCAAAAAGCGGTGGCTGGCTGGCCGTCGTGAAGGCATTCATGGGCTTCTTGGAACTTGCGGCGGCGATGAAGTTCCTCAGCACGTTCGACCTCACGTTCACCCTCGGCTGGCTCACGCGGCCCGTCTTCCTAGCAAGCTGGGCAATCCTCATGTCGATGGCGGCGGCGTTCTTGCTGGGCTGGTTCAACATCCCGACGGTTCACGAAAACAAAAAGCCAGGCTGGTTCCGACGCGGATTCGGCGTGGCGACGTTCGGACTCGTCATCTGGATTCTATCGTCGATCAATGGCACCTCACTGGGCAAGCTGGAGTCTTTCCTGCCGCCCGAGCCCTACCCGGTGAAGCCGGGAACGAAGGCCGCCGCGATCAAGGACGACAAGTATCTATATGACCTTCCCGCAGCCAAGGCCAAGGCGGTCGCCGAGAAAAAGCCGATCCTAATCGACTTCACCGGAATCTACTGCTCGAACTGCCGAGATATGGAGAAGAACGTCATTCCCGCCGCCGAGGTGCAGGAATCGTTGAAGGGCTTCGTTCTTGCCAAGCTCTACACCGATCGGTTGGATAGCCCGTCGGACACCGAGTACCAGAACCTGAAGGTGAAGCTCACCGGGACGGTGGCGAACCCGGTGTATGCGATCGTCACGCCGGCGGGGGACCTCATCAGCTTCACCGAATACGAGCCGAACCCAGGCAAATTCAACGAATTTCTGAGGGCCGGCCTCGCCAAGTTCAAAGGCTGAGCAATCGGAGCGCCGCGGCGGCCGGAGCAGCATGGTCAACCCGCAACACTCGCGGGCCGAGCGTAATTCCCCGGTCGCCAATGAGCTCAAGCTCACGGGGCGACCAGCCGCCCTCCGGGCCGACGGCGAGGGTTTCTCGATCCCGCTTTGCGCCTAAGGTGGCCGCTTCGGACTCGACCTCAGAGAGTGCTCTAAGGTCAGGTTCCGCTCGGATAACGGCTTCGAAGGATGGCAAGAACTGCATCTCCGGCAGGCGGGTGCGAAAGCTGACCTCGCACGCCTCACGCGCGATAGTCTCCAGCCGACGGATCCGGTCGGCCCGCTTCTCGGGTGACCACTGAACCACGCTGCGGTCCGAGACAAAAAAGATAAACGCTGACACGCCGAGTTCAGTGCATGCCCGGACGATCTCTTCCAGCTTGTCGCCTTTAGGCAGCGACTGGGCGATTGTGAGGTGGATCGGTGATTCTGTGTTCGGAGTCTCCACCGAAACCGGAACCGCATGGTCGCCGTGAAACTCGGCGCAAATCACCGTCCCGTCGTTCGGCAAGACGGCGATGAGGTCACCGTTCGAAAGCCGCAGGACTTTCTCAAACTTCCGGGATTCTTCTTTCGGCAGCTCGATTCGGGCGTCGGGCTTGGCTCCGGGAATGAAAACACGCGGCAAACCCCGCAGCGCGTTCATTTTTGGAACCGCGCGCCAACCCAGCCGTCTTCCCGTTTCTCTTGGATGAGCCGGAAGCCAACCTCTTCGGCACGGCGCAAAACGTCCGGCCAATTGTCGGGGATGACGCCGCTGACGATCCACGCCCCGCCGGGCAACAGCGCCGAGTAGGCGTCGGCCGCAATCCGAATCAGCACCAGCGAGATGATGTTAGAGACGACCACGTCGTACCGGGGCGAAATCTCGGGCTCAATCGGGGTTTCAATCGAGCGGTCGGCCAGCGGGGTTTCGTCTTGCTCCCAGGTTTCTGTTGCCCGTGCAAGCGTTTCGGCCTCTGTGGAAACGTAGAGCGAGCGCACACCCTCGCCGACAAATGCTGGAAACTCAACGCCGTTCAACTTGGCGTTGATCTCGGCGACTTCGACCGCAATCGGGTCGATATCCAGAGCCTCGACCCTGGCGGCACCGAGCTTAACCGCGCCGACGGCGAGAATGCCCGATCCGCAGCCAACGTCGGCAACCAGCTTGCCGGCGAGGTCGATCTCCTCCATCAGCTCTAGGCAAAGCCGGGTCGTGGGGTGGTCGCCGGTTCCGAAGGCCTGGCCGGGATCGAGGACAATCACGATTCGACCGTCGGTCGGCTCCTCAAGCTCCCAGGTCGGACAGACAAGGAACCGGTTACCTACTGCACGCGGCTTGAAATGGATCCGCCAGAGCGCTTCCCAATTCTCTTCTTCGAATTCCCGCTGAACGACGTTTTGCAGGCCCATTCCCTCTAGCCGGGCCACCAATTGGCCGACGATCTGGAGCGCACTCGGCACGTTCGGCAGGCAGCCATAGATGGTTTCGCCGTCCTCGGCGGTGTTCTCGATTCCGAAATCAAGGAAAGCATCGACGATCGGACCGGTGTCTTGGGTTCCTTCCGGAATCGATGCCCTGACTTCGATCCAGCTCATTTAAACTTCCCGAAGAATCCGCCCAAAATGCCGCCGCCACGTTCTTCGCCGCGGGGGGCCTTTTCACCGCGAAGCTCGGCCAGCTCTCGAATCAACTTTGCTTCGGCCTCCGTGAGTTTGGTCGGAATCTCGACGTCGATTTGAACGTGGAGATCGCCGCGTCGGCCACCGTGCAGCGGCGGCAGGCCGGCGTTCTTGACTTTCATCGGCGTGCCGGGCTGAGTACCCGCCGGAATTTCCAGCGGGTATTCGTCGTCGATGCCTTCGATCTTGATGTGGTCGCCCAATGCCGCCTGGGCGAACGTGATTTCGGCGATCGTAAATAGCTCTTGTCCGCGACGCTCGAACCGCTCATCGGACTCGACGCTGATAACAACGTAAAGGTCGCCGGCCCGGCCCGCACCGATTCCGTCTGATCCGCGCCCAGGCATGTGCATCATCTGGCCGTCTTCAACGCCGGCGGGGATATCAACTTTCACCTCGCTGGAGTCCTTTACGACGCGTTTGCCCCGGCAGACCTTGCATGCGTCGGAGATAACAACGCCTTCGCCGCTACATGTCGGGCAGACGGTTTGGGTTCGCACTTGGCCGATAAACGTGTTCTGAACTCTGGAAACCGCGCCCGAACCCTTACATGTAGCGCAGGTTTGGGGTGGCTTTCCGCCTTCGCCGCCCGAACCCTTGCAGCCGGAACACGTCGCCATTCGGTCTACACGGACGGTCTTGCTGGTTCCCGAAAGCACTTCGGTGTAGTTGATCTCGACGTCCGCGCGGACGTCTTCGCCGTCTCGGCCGGATCGCCGTCGTCCACCGCCGCCTTGGGTTTGGTTCCCAAAGAACATGTCGAAGAGGTCGCCAAAACCCGCCCCGCCGGCCTGGCCGCCACCAAAAAAGTCTCCTGCGCCACCACCACCGGCTTGGTCATCGGTCGTTCCGAACCGATCGAACCTTTCTCTGCGCTCGGGATCCGACAAAACGGCATAAGCCGCGCCGATTTCCTTAAACTTTTCTTCGGCGGTGGCGTCGTTCGGGTTAACGTCGGGGTGATATTTGCGCGCCAGCTTGCGGTAGGCCGACTTCAGTTCGTCGGCCGATGCGTCGCGCGCGACACCGAGAACCTGATACGGATCTCGTGCTGCCATTGGCTTAGACCTCTTCTTCGCCTTCCTCGGTGCCGCCGGTTTCTTGCTCTGCAAGATCGTCCAGCGAGAGGGTGTCGTCGTCCGACGCGGCGCCGACTTCGGCTTCTTCATCTTCGCCGACGAGGTCCGAAAGGCTTCGGAGATCATCCGATTCGAGGATCTCTTCGACTTCGTCCTCAGCAAGAATTTCGTCACCGGTTACGAGCGCGACTTCAACTTCGTCGAGCGCGGGCAGCAGCATGCCAAGTTCCGGCGACTCGCTGATGAGGGCCGCGACTTCGGAGCCATCTTCGATGATGGGCGCGCCATCGGGCAAAATCGCTTTGATCTTTCCGGCGGCGATCTCAGCCAAGGCAATGGTCAACGGATGACGTGAGTCAACATGAACCAGGGGAATCGCGCCTTCTCCGAGTTGCTTCGCACGCTTTGCGGCAAGGTTCGAAAGGACAAATCGGCCGAGCGGAAAATTGTTTAGGATGTCGGGACTTGGAAGCATATTTGGAACCGGCGGAACCTCGCAGTATACCGCTCTTTCTGCTCAGCCGCCAACATTGGTACGCTTGACCCATGAAGTTGTTGCGTTTTGAGCTGAGGTCGGAACCGGGGCGTGCCCGCTCTGGCATCGTCCAGGGCGGAAGAATCTATGAAACCGAAAATGGCGAAGGCGTGGCGATTCACGAAGCCATCGACGTGAAGCCACTAATCCCTTTGGCCCACGTTCCCAGCGTCCGGTTCTTCCACCGGGATTATCAGCCGGAGAACCTCTCTGCCTTCGAAGCAGAGGACCCGGTTTTCTTCTACGGCAATCCAAATGCTCTCATCGGGCCGAGCCAAATGGTGTTCTTGCCGCCGTTTGCCGCCCACCTCACGGTCCGCGGGTTCGTTGCGGCCATCACCGTTTCGGACGGCCACGCGCTGACCGTGCCTCTCGCCGAGGAGACGATTCTTGGCTTTACGCTGATGCTTGCCTTAGTTGGGCCGTCCGAAGAGGCGCAAGACCGCCAGACCGGTCGCGGTTTCGGCCGATCCTATGACATCGCGACGGCGCTTGGTCCGGTGCTGACCACCCCAGAAGAGCTCGAAGACTTCACTCTCACCGAAGAATTTGGCCGCCACTTCGGCCTCGAAGCGGTCCTTCGTGTGAACGGCGTCGAGCGTGGGCGCGGAAACACCGGAGACATCCCCCTGACCTTCGCCCAGGCGGTTTCCTCGGCCAGCCAGAGCTGCCCGATTCGCGAAACTGATCTCTTTGCGATTGGCCCCGTCACTCAATCTACCGACCCCATCTTTGTTGCCGAAGGCGACGAAATCCAGCTCAGCGTCGAAGCCCTCGGCACCCTGTCCATCAAAATCTCCCATTAGTTATGTCGATTCATCGTGTCACCCTCTCTAACGGCGTTCGCATCGTCGTTGAACCCATTCCCTACGTCCGATCCGCCGCCATTGGCCTGTGGTGCAAAACCGGCAGCCGCCACGAGCATGAAAACGAGGGCGGCATTACCCACCTCATCGAGCACATGCTCTTTAAGGGCACGCCCACCCGAACCGCAAAACAGATTGCCGAGGAAGTCGAGGGCCGCGGCGGCTCGCTGAACGCCTTCACGGACAAGGAAGTCACCTGCTATTACTGCCGCGCGCTAAGTGATCACGTGGACAATGGCATCGAAGTGCTTTCGGACATGATGCGCAACAGCCAAATCGAGCCTGACGAACTGAAGCGTGAAGCCCAGGTTGTCATCGAGGAGATCAAGCGCGGCGAGGATGAGCCGGGCGACCACGTGCATGAGCTTCACCTTGAGCACCGCTGGGGCAAGCACCCACTCGGCAAGCCGATCATCGGCACCCGAGAGTCGGTGGCTTCCTTCACCCAGAGCGACATTCGAGCCTACATGGATCGCCAATACACCGGCGGAAACGTGTTGCTCTCGGTGGCCGGAAACGTGGACGTCGAGCAGATCGTGATTCAAGCCGAGAAGTGGCTGTCCGACATCGCGCCGGGCGCGGAAAACCCCAGCGTGGATCGCCCGCACGGTGCGCAGGCGAAGAACGAAATCGCGAAGGACGTCGAGCAGGTGCATTTCTGCATCGGCACCGACGGCGTTTCGATCTACGACCAGGACCTATACCCGATGGCGGTTCTTGATGCCTCGCTGGGTGGAAGCATGTCCAGCCGACTCTTCCAAGAAATTCGAGAGAAGCGCGGCTTGGCCTATTCGGTGGGCAGCTACTCCCTGAACTATGCCGCTGGGGGAGCATTTACCGTCTATGGCGGTACGAGCCCGACGAATTGGGAAGAAGTCCAGCAACTTGTTCGCGCAGAATTTGATAAGATGATGGCTAGCGGCTTGGGCGAGGAAGAACTCGCCAAGACAAAGCGACAGATTGCCGGCCATTTTGTGCTGTCTCTCGAGAGCATGAGCTCTCGGATGACTCGAAATGGACGAAATGAGTTGAATCACCAGCGGGAGATCCCGCTTGAAGAGTCACTTGCGAAAATCGAAGCCGTGACGAACGAGGACGTTCGCAACCTTGCCAATCGCATCCTGGATGAGCGATTGATAAGTACCACTGCGATCGGACCTTTTTAGTCACGCCACATGCCAACCAGCTTCCCCTCTTCGCCCTACGAAGCCGTTCTGCGGCTCGTAGAATGCCAAAAGGAGGCCGTCTCACAAGATAGCCTTCTTCACGACCTCGTACTCCGCTGGACCGAAATCACCGAAGCCGACTCATGCGACATCTTGTTGCGTGAGAATGGCGAGGGTTTGGTGCTCCGTGCGAGTACGTCGTTCCCAGAGATGGTGTACCGGGTGAAGCTTGGGAAGTGCGTTGGGCTCAGCGGCGAGGCCTACACGACCGGTGAGGCCATTTTCCTCGGGGAAAACGCGCAAGAGGATCCGCGCTACGCGCGCTATCCCAACACGAACGGGCACCAGTTCGAAGCCCTTGCCGTGTTGCCGTTGATCAACGGGCCGAGCGGTCCCCTGGGCGTCCTTTTGGTTCGACGGAACTCGCCCTGGCAGTTCGACGAGGCGACGCGTGAGCAGCTTATTGGTTTGGCTGCCATCACAGCGCGTGTATTTCAAGGTTTTACGAATGCGCACCAGGCCGGCACCCGACTGAACCGGTTGGGCGCCCTGAGCGAGGTCTCTAAGACGATCGCGAAGAGCCCGTACCTGGAGGAGATTCTCCAGCTCTTGGTCAACCTGACCGCGCAGCAGTTCAACTACCGAGTCTGCACGGTCCGATTGCTCGACGAAAGTCGTAGCGAGCTCGTCTTGCGGGCAACCCAGGCCGAGGCCAAGGCCTACCAAAAGAAGCGAGCGATCAAGCTGGGCGAGTCCATCGCCGGCCGCGCTATTGCCGAAAACCGACCCGTGTTCGTGCGCGACGTACAGTTCGACGACGAATACATCGGTCATGACTTAGCCGTCGAGCAGGGTCTGCGGTCGATGATCTGCATTCCCCTTACTTTGCAGGACCGTCCGGTCGGGGTACTAAGCTGCTATACGACCGAGGTCCGGGAGTTTCCTGCCGACGAGATCAAGGCGCTGGAAACGTTGGCCAAGCAGGCGGCGGTCAGCATCGAGCATGCGAAGCTTCAGGTTCGGAACACGCTCATGCAGGAAATGCATCACCGCGTGAAGAACAACCTGCAGCAGGTGGCGTCACTCCTTCGGTTGCAGCTTCGGCATAGCCAGTTTAAGACGTTGGAAGAGGCCCTGAACGACTGCCTCAACCGAATCTTAGCCATCTCCACGGTGCACGATTTGCTTTCTCGGGAGGATCTCGACCACGTCGGGATTCGGAGCATCGCCGAGAACCTTGTCCATCACCAGCAGACGTCGTTCGTGATGCCGGACCGGAAGATCAAGTTTGAGGTTCGGGGTTCGGATGTCCGTCTAAACATGACGCAGGCGACGCAGGTGGCATTGCTTCTTAATGAACTTGTGGCGAACGCCATCGAGCACGGTTTTGCCAAGACACCTTCGGGAGAAATCCATGTCAACGTCGAAGACACTGACGGGGAGATCTCGATTTGGGTGTCCAACAACGGCGACTCGCTTCCGGAAGGCTTTGACCCGACGCGCGCAAGTCACCTCGGACTGAAGATCGTCGAGAACCTCGCCCGCGGCCTCGGCGGCAAGTTCAAGATGAGCGAAGTCCTCGCGTGGACCGTCACCGAAGTCAAATTCCCCCGCGCCACCGGGGAGTAACGGCCTATCGAACGTTGACGAAGCCCTTCTGCTCGTACTTCCACGCGTTTGCGCTGATCGCGAACGTCACCGGATATGGACCCACGGTATTCGCTGGAACGTAAAGTTCCAGCGTCTGCCGCGAGCGGCCCCTCGGCCCGAACCGAAACGTCCGAACGTTGCCGTTCAGGATTCGGATCGGGTCGGGGATGGACAGCGTCACCGTGCCGTCGACGCCCTTCGACGAGTTCGACCGGATGTAGAACGTCAGCTTCTGGCTTCGGTCGGTTTGGCTCACGACCACCTTCGAGCGCACAAGTTCGACATCGATCGGCGGGGCAATCCGGTAGCTGATCTGCGTGAGGCCCGGAAGCCCGTCCGCCGTCGTAAGAGTCCCGCGCGCCACGCGGTAGCCCAGCGAGGCTCCGGCGGCCACTAGCGAATCGTAGTCGATGAACGCCCGCTTCTTATTGTCGAAGATGGGGAATGGCGACTCCAGCAGATTTGAGGCAAGCTTCGCCGGGCCTTCTGATCGCAGGGCAATGCGCTGCAAACCTAGCTTGTTCTCGCCTTCGAACGTGTAGCGAAGCCGAAAGCTCTGTCCCGGAACGACGCCCTTCCCTTCGCCCTCGGGCTTGAACCGCAAGCCTTCGGGCAGGCCCGCCGACCGCGAAAGCACGAACGTCACCGGTGCAAGCACGCGCGGCACAAATGCGCCGACTTCGCCGGAATTCGCATCCAACGCATCCATCCGAACCGAGACTCGCTTGGCCTCTTCCTCGGGCAAGAGGCCAAGGCCCGGATCGACGAAGGTGGCTTCAATGGTCGTGCCGTCTCCGTCGGACGAAACCGCCGCCATCGACGAAAGCGCAAAGCCCGGTAGCGGAATCCAAACCGGGCCGTTGACATTCGTCGCGTCAACCAGGCGACCCGAGAGCACCGGCTTTCCGCCGACGATTTGCACCCGAAGCTCGAGGTTGTCTGCACCGATCAGCCAACCGTTCCCGGAGAGGTCGAGAGAAACGACAAGGTCTTTACCAGCGGGAATCTTCGCCGCAACGTTCAGCGCGCCCGGCTGCCACTGCAAAAATGTCGAACCGGTAGCTTCGCTTGCGAACGGGTCCCACTCTTCCTCTTCCAGCTTCCCGTCGAGTACGGGCGTCGTCGCGATGCGGGCAGATTCCACGATGACCGGGGGCACGCGAAACGCCGCCGCGTAGTCAATCGGGGTGGAATCTTGAAGGGTGGTGACCAGAAAAAGGAACGAGACCATACGCCTAACTTGTAGACGGATGGCCTCGGTACTTTGCACTCCGAATCTGCGGAGCCGTCACTGGTTCTGGCCGTTTCGGCGGCGTGCCTCGCGCAGGAACGCCGGGATGTCGAGGTCGGATTCGTCGACGACCTGCTCGGGCTCCACGGGAGCGTTTCGCGGGGCTCCACCGGTCATGGTTTGCCGAACCTGGTCAATGAAGTCTGCGCTGCTGGCTCCGGTTCGCGGTTGAGGAGCCGGAACCACCGGCTGCACCGGCGTTTCCGCCGGTTTGGGGGCGGCCGCAACGGCCACCGACTGCGCGGAGGGCGCCGAAACGAACCCGGTCGCCAGGACGGAGATTCGAATCTCGTTCTCAAGCGACGGGTCAACCACCGTTCCGAAGTAGATGTTAACGTCCTCTTCGTCGCAGAGATTGCGAATGTAAGTCATGGCCTCGTTCGTTTCGGCCAGCGTGAGGTCGGCGTTGCTGGTGATGTTGACCAGGAGCCCGGTTGCCCCGTGAATCGTTCGCTCAAGCAGCGGCGAGTTCGTTGCCTGCTGAGCGGCCTGCACCGCACGGTGCTCGCCGACGCCGTAGCCGATTCCCATGAGGGCCGGTCCCGCGTTCTCCATCACGGCGCGGACGTCGGCAAAGTCGACGTTAATCTGGCCCGCGATCGTGATGATGTCCGAAATGCCCTGAACGCCCTGGCGGAGGACGTCATCGGCAACCTTAAAAGACTCCTGAAGAGTGGTCTTCTTCTCGACCACGCTCATCAACTTCTCGTTCGGAATCGTGATGATGGTGTCAACGCGGCCCATCAGCGCGGTTACGCCGGCCTCGGCCAGCTTCTTTCGGCGCGCGCCTTCAAAAAGGAACGGCTTGGTCACGACGGCAACCGTTAGTGCGTTCATTTCCTTGGCGAGGTCTGCCACAACCGGTGCGGCACCGGTTCCGGTTCCGCCGCCCATACCGGCGGTGATGAAGACCATGTCGGCGCCCTCGAGTGCCTTGCGAATCTCGGCTCGCGATTCCTCCGCAGCTGCCTTACCGACTTCCGGGTTGCCACCTGCACCAAGGCCGCGAGAAGTGTTCTGACCCAACTGGATCTTCTTGGTGGCCGAGCTGAGGTCGAGGACCTGGACGTCGGTATTCATCGCGATGAACTCGACACCTTTGATGCCGAATTCAATCATGCGCTGGACAGCGTTCGAACCGCCTCCACCGACGCCAACCACCTTAATCACCGCGTTCTGAGTTGTCAATGCCATGGATTCCTAAGCCGCGAGCCCACGGCAGAATTTTGTGGGCAACGCATTTTTCTTAATACTCTAGTGTGCCGGATTTCCACCCCGACTGGGGCACTAATTTTTTCCTAAACCGGAGAATAAAGATCGCACACGACCCACCAGAGTCTCCGCCGACGGAGCGGCGGGTGCCATCTCTTCTTGGCTCTGCAAGGCATATCGAGCCAAGCCCAGCGCAACCGCGGTTCCCTTCGCCGGAAACTCGACGCGAATGCGGTGATCTGGCCAGACTTCCGCCGCTAGGCGATCCGTGTTCGGAATCTTCCCGCCGTTTCCGGTGAGCACCACAAGCGTGACGCGCGTATTCAGACCCGTTTTATCGATTGCCGCTTTGGCAAGTAGAAGAATCTCGCGCAATCGGCTTTCGATGATTTCGGCGAGGACTCGTCGGTGCATCGGCCGGGTGAGCGGCTGGCCAAGTTGGCAGACCTGCACCGAGTCTGACTCGGGAACCGCCCGTGGCGACGCCGACCCAGAATCGATCTTCAGCTGTTCGGCATCCTCGACCGACGTCTTCAGAAGCTCCGCAATGTCGCTGGTGACGTGCCCGCCACCGACTGGAATGGACGCCGCAAACGCAATTGAGCCCGCAAAGAAGAGGCCGACGTCGGTCGTGCCGTAGCCGATGTCCACCACCAACGCGCCCTGATCGATTTCTTGCGACTTCAGGACTCCCAAGCCGGCGGCAAGTCCGGCGTGAATGATCTGGTCTACCGTCCCTCCCGAGGAGACAACGACCCGCTGCAAGGTTTCAACGGCGTCTTTCTTCCCGGTCACGATGAACGTTTCGGCCTCGATTTTCGAGCCGGGGTGGCCAGTGGGGCGCATGAAACCAGGCTCGCCATCAATGCGGAATGCACGTGGCACCACGTGGATTTGTTCGCGATCTGGCGGCAGGAGGATCGCGCGGCTGTGGTTCACGACCTCCATCACGTCCTGGTTCGTGATATGCCGTGCTCGCGGAACGATGAGCTTCATGCCCTGGCCATTCAGAACTTCCAGGTGCGCCCCGGAAATCGAAACGACCGCGGGTCCCAGCGTGCCACTTCCTTTTGCCTGCAGGTCTGCCATCACGCGGCGCAGGACCGCCGACGCGGCATCGGGACTCGTAATATTCCCTCGCCAAACGCCCTCGCTGGGAAGGCTTGCGAGCGCCTCAACGCGCAACCGGTCCTCAGACGTGGCCACGAGGCCGGTTACCTGGGAACCTCCCAGGTCGATCACAAAAGCACGGTTCATCGATTTATTGCTCCATCATTGCGGGCCGCTCGTCATTAGGGGTTCTCAAGCGGTCCGGAAGGCTTTTTCTTTTGACGTTGCCGCCAATCTAGCACGGCTGTGAGCCCAAAGCGACGGATGACGCTGAGATTATTGAAAATTCGCGTAGCGAACACCAGCGCGACCGCCAGAAACAGGTTGATATAGATTTTATCGCCGAGCCAGGCCAAGCCGGAGGCGATGAGGATGTTCGACACAAAACCCGTCAGAAACACGTCGTTCCGGAACTTCCCTTCCAAGCCACTTCGAATGCCGCCGCAGACCGTATCGATGCCGGCAAGGCATGCAACGGCAAGATACTGCGCGTTCGCACCCGTGATCGGATCGATCTTCACCAGTAGGGTGATCGCCGCGCCGATCAGCAAGGCCAGGATGGGAATGAGAATCACTTCTTCGGTACCGGAACCTTGCTAAATCGGACCTCGGTGGGTCCAGCGTAAGCCTTGACGGTCATTCGTGCCGCTTTCTCGATGGAAACCATCGCCGGGTCCGAGGTGCGAATCTCGTGAAGCACGCCCCCAGGCATATTCATTGCGCCCATGATCGTGGCTGGATCGCCGATGGCGCGAATCTCGATCGGCGACGAAATTTTCACATCATTGATGAGCACGGTGGAACCCACGCAGCGGATGCTCGATCGCGGCGAGATTCGGTGCTCATTCACCGCGACCGCCTCTGCCGAGGCGTTGAACAACTCGTTCACCACGCGGAGAACATCGGTGTCATGGATCACGGCGTCTGGGCTCACGGAGACGTCGCCCGCCATTCCGGTGCCTGCGCGGGGGCTATCGCGAAGGGATACCACCACGCCGGGACCCTCAAGGTCGGTCAAGCACGCGAAGATCTTCGCGTCTTGTAGACCGTCGTTTAGCGCCTTTGTCTGACTGTTCGTTCCGGCAAGAGCGTTTTCAAGTTTGGTCTTTTCGTCGCGAAGCTTAGAAACTTCCGTGGTGAGTTCTTGGTACGAATCGATATCAATGGCACCTTCCGTGAGTCGCCTAGACTGGTCCGCTGGCAGAAGACGAATGCGTGATTGCCGGTTATCTTCGGTAACCCATGCCAATGAACACATGAAGCCGAGAACAAGGCACATGGCGCTTACCGGCCAAATCCATTGATTAGCCGTATTCTGGCGGTTAGTAAAGATGCTGCTCATTGAATTCTTATTGTTGGCCGGTAGGAGACGTCGCTGCGGAAGGAACTGCCGCGATTGTGTTTCGGCGGACCGCAAACGGTCTGGTTGGCACCGTTAGCGTCAATCTCTCGTACTCTTGGAGAAGTTCTCGGTTCCGTGCAAGCAAAATCTGCAGGGCCTCAAGTTTGGTATCCAAGTTTTCCGTCGATCCGAGTTCAATTCGGCAGTCCTGTATATTTAAGCATAGGAGTCCAGTTTTCTCGAGGGTAATTGTGAGCGGAGCCGTCGGTAGGGTAGCCGGTGCCTTCACCGCGAGGTAGGCCAGCGAGCGCAGCGGAACGGCAGCCATCAATCCGAGTCCAAATGTCCTCGCTTCCGGGTCGATTTCCAGCTTGGGGAGGTTCGTCAAAGACTGCGGCTCGCGATACAAGACGCCCGTGTCCGAGAGTGCGAGATCTTCGGCGTCGGCAAGTTTCGCGACCGGCTTGCGATAGCTCACCGTCAGGACGCCTCGGCCGAGGAAGTTGCGCTCCAAATGTGCCGCGGCAATGTTCGAGCGGTTGAGAACCAACGCCTCAATGTTTCGGTCGTTCACCCGTGAGTACGGAACGTTCTTGGCGGTGGAGAAGATCTCCGCCATAGCGGCTTTGTCGGCCACGCGCACGCCGACGAGCCGTACCGACCGAAGTTCCGTGAGCCGACTGTTCTGCCAAGCGACGATTCCGTTGACGAAGATCGCGAGGATCAGAGCGAGACGAGTGCCATTTTTAGCCACCCATGCGCCTCCGTTTGGCGTTCGCGAGGGCGTCGTCGACGATGGCTTGGCAGAGCATCGGGAATGAAATTCCAACCGCCGCCGCGCTGTTGGGAAGCAATGACGTGCCGGTCAATCCCGGAAGCGTGTTGACCTCCAGCACGAAAATCTCCGCCTTTCCTTCCGGGTCGCGGACCATCGCGTCGGTTCGGGTTGCGCCCGTACAGCCAAGCATCCGGTGCGCATCGAGGGCGATCTTCTGTGCTTCGGCGAGCACTTCGGGCCGCAGCCGTGCCGGAACAATCTCCTCCGTCGCGCCGGGGGTGTACTTGCTCGCAAAGTCGTAGCGGCCCGAGATAGGGGCGATCTCGACCGGCGGTAAGGCGCGATCCACGAGCACTGGCGTGCTGATCTCCATTCCGCGAATCCACTCTTCCACCAACACTCCGCCTGGGAACGCAAATGCGCGATCGAGGGCGATTTCCAGTTCTTCTGCCGTTTCGACGAACGAAAGCCCAACTGTGCTTCCCTGGGCGTTCGGCTTCACAACAACCGGCGGTTGCAAACTCAGTTCGTCGGAGCGGGCGCGAAGGAACTGGCCCCGTGGCACGCGGATCCCGGCGCGCTCCAGGGCGACCTTGGTCGCCTGCTTGTCCATCGCAACCGCCGACGCCTGGATTCCGCTGCCGGTGTACGGGATGTGGAGGAGTTCGAGCAGCCCCTGGACGGCACCGTCTTCCTGATTGGTGCCGTGCACGGCGAGAAACACCAGGTCTGGCCGGTCTGGCCCACTAAGTGACTTCAGGTCGCCTCGACCAAAGAGCCGCTCCGTTAGGTCCGCCAGCTCCACCTGATAGCCCAGCGAGAGCAGTGCGCTATAGACCGCATGACCCGAAAGGAGGCTAACTTCTCGCTCGGCACTGTCGCCGCCGTAGGCCACGAGAATCTTCGGAGCGCGTTGTTTTCGGTCGAGTTCCTGCAAAAACGCCGAGGCAAACTCCGAAATAGTGCCGGCTCCCATTCCGACGACCACATCCCGCGGTTGGACGTCCGCCGCGACCATGCGCGGCAGAAGGTAGCGGCTTGGCACGTACTTCACCGGTTTTCGAATCTGCTCGCCGATTCGGGCCGAGCTGATTCCCGGGATGGGCGCCTCGCGGGCCGGATAGATATCGGTCAGGAAGACGATATCTGCCGCGTTCAGCGCGTTAGAGAATCCGACCAAGTTGTCCGCCGTGCGGCTATACAGATGCGGCTGGAAGGCAACCACTAGGCGGCGCCCCGGAAAGCGCTCCCGCAGCGCGCCGAGGCTCGCGGTGATTTCCGTGGGGTGGTGGGCATAGTCATCCACGACCGTGATCTCACCGTCAAGCAACACCTGCAGCCGCCGCTGCGCTCCGCGAAACGCGGCCACCCCGGCGTGGAATTCCGCTGCGGCGGCTCCAACTGCCTCACCGACCGCGAGGGCAAGGGCGGCATTTTGACGGTTGTGCTCTCCCGGAGCGGCCAGTCGGAGGTCGGAAGCCGGCGTCGTGCTTTGAATCTGGCCGGCAAACGTCTTGGCGACGAGCTCGGAGCCCGGGTCGCCCGTCGGGAGGACCAGTTGGCCAGTTTCGGGAACGCGTGCCACAAACCGTCGAACGCTGCCAAGCAGATTTTCCCAGGTGCCGTGAAAATCCAAGTGGTCCGGCTCCAAGTTCGTGAGCACCACGATCTCCGGCTGAAGGTCATGAAAGGCATCGTAAGCTTCGCAGGCCTCCACCACCGCCCATGCGCCGTTTCCTTCCACAACCGAACCGCCGAACTCCGGCACATTCGCGCCCACGATGATCAATGGGTCCATCCCGGCCGCAAGTAGTCCGGCCGCGATCATGCCGGTCGTAGTGGTTTTTCCGTGGGTTCCCGTAACCGCGATCACCTTTCGATTGGACGTTAGGTAGCCCAAGAGCTGGCTACGCCGAAACAACGGGAGGCTCAACGTGCGGGCGGCGGCGACTTCCGGGCTTGAATCCAGATCAATCGCGTCCGAGAGGACGACCGCCATCGTTGAATTGGCGAGGCGCTGAATGAGGTCGCCCGAATGCCCAATTTGAACGTCGATGCCGAGGCTTTGCAGCCGTTCGGTTTCCTCGCTTGCCGTTGAATCGGACCCGGCGACGGCAAGTCCGCGACGCCGGAGCATCTGGGCGAGCGGGCTCATGCCGGCCCCACCGATGCCAACCAAGAAGAACGATGTCGCGGAGCGCAATCCCTCAAGGTCGGCAAAGGCGGTGGCAATCTCGGCAGGTTTTCGCATCGAACTTCTTAAGCTCCCCAGATTCCCGCGACGATATCACGCGTTGCATCCGGTCGGTCCCAATCTTCTAAATTGTGACGCGCTTTCTCGACCCGTGATGGATTTTCGACCCAGGCATCGATGGCCTCCGCCACGGCCGTTGCGGTCGCAGTCGGCACGCCTGAAACGGGGGCGGCCGCCGAGTCAGGCTGCCAGAAGATGTCGGCCGTGCCCATCTCGGCAAACTCTCGCGCATTGTAGTACTGGTGATGGTCGGCGGAGGTTGGCAGCGGCACCAGAATCGAGGGCGCGCGGGTGGCGGCGAACTCGGCAAGGCTGCTGCCACTCCGGCCAATGACTAGCTCGGCCTCGCTGTATGCGTGTGAGATTTCGTCCGCGTTCAGGTAAGCGTGAATTTCGTGCCCTTGGGAAAGCGATCGGCTTCGCATTCTCTCGAAATCACCTTTTCCGACCGAGTGGACGATCCTGAGATTCGGCCGCGCTCGGGCGACTTCGTAGACCAAGTCGTTGAGGAACCGGGAGCCCTGTGAACCGCCCATCACCAGCACTGTTTGATGCGACGGATTCGGCGGACGCCGCAACCCCTCACGGATGGGATGGCCCGTCCGGCGAACCTTGACCTCCGGCAGAAATGACGGGGTGGAGCGAAACGTGCACGTGAACGCTCGCGCCGACCGGGCAAACGCGCGATTCGACCGCCCGGGAAGGCTATTCGCCTCGTGAATGCCAAACGGAACCTTGAGCAATCGCGCCGCAAAGACGACCGGAACGGCGCCGTACCCTCCGGTTGAAAACACGTAGTCCGGCCGATGCTTCCGCACCGCCAGAACCGCCATGCCGATGGCGCGAAGCATCTGCACTCGCGAGCGAAGCCCGGCAAGAGACTTGATCCCGAGAAGCGGCTCGCTCGGAAATCCGCGAAACGCGACTCCGGCCCGCGCCGCCGCTTCTCGCTCCATTCCGCGCAGAGAACCAAAGTAGGCGACGTCGGCCCCTTTCTCGCGGGCGGCGAGTCCTACTTCAAGGGCGGGATAGACGTGCCCACCCGTTCCACCGCCGGTGATGATTAGTCGCAACTTGTCCCTCCCTATGAGTCTGGTTCTGTGGTCCTTTTCCCGAACTGTTTCTTGCGCCAGAACCCTTCTGCTTTCCGGAATTTCCGTTCTCTGCCGCCACCTCATCGTTCCGCTTGGCTTCGGCCGCAACACAGGCCTGGCACGCCCCCAACATCATCCACAAGGCCAATAGGCTCGACCCGCCGCTGCTGAGGAACGGCCACGGAATGCCGATGGTTGGGATCGCGGCGTTCGCCATCATGATGTTTGTGCCCGCTTGAACGCCAATCCATGTCGCCGAGCCCATGAGAACCAAAGACGCGAAGGGGCCTTTCATTCGTCCCGCATGCCAAAGCATGCGGAATACCAGCGCGAAAGTGAGCAGAATGCAAAGCGCGGCTCCGACGAAGCCAGACTCTTCTCCGATTGTCGCAAGAATGAAGTCGTTCGTCGTTGCCGGCATCCACAGTCGGACCGTTCCCGTGTAGGGGCCAGTTCCCAACAGCCCTCCCCGGGCCTGAGCGCTTTCCGAAAGCGTGGTCTGGAATCCCTTGTCGACGAGGTTTTTCGCGTCCCACCGGGTGAGGTGAGAGTTAATCCGTCCCGATCGGTAGCCCTCTTTGGTGAGGTAGTAGCCCGTGCAAAGCACCAGCACAAGCGCGAGTGCGCCGAGCGACTTCCACGAGACCCGGCCCCACACGCTCATGAAGAGCAGGATCGCGATGAGGACCCCGGCGGTGCCAAGGTCTTGCCCGAGCTCGATCAGCACGATCACGAACAGAGCCGTAATCCCGGGCCAGGCCCGCTTGAGCTTCAACGGGAAGACCTTCCGAAGCTTCTCTTCGAAGCCCATTGTGCGCGGCACTTTCGGCCACAGTTTTCGTCCGGCGAACGCGGCCGCCAGCATGATGACCAGGCCGTACTTGCAGAATTCCGACGGCTGAAATCGAACGCCGGCGACCCCGAGCCACCTTTGGCTGCTGTTCTGAGAATCTCCTGCAAACACGACCAGCAGCATGAGGACGATGCAAACGATCCAAACCGGGAAGGCGGACTTCTGGAGCCAGGATTCTCGGGCAAGACGGAGCATGGAGAAGGCACCCAGCCCCGCGATGAGGAGGATGACCTGCTGCTTAAACTCTGCCGAGAGAGCGCTGCCGTTTATCACCTCGCTTCGTGCGCCACCGGCACCAAAGATGTACCAGATGCCCACAACCGAGAGGACGAGGCCGAGCAGTAGGATCACCGGATCCGTCTTTCGACGCTCACGCAGAAAATCGACAAACCTCGTAAGCGAGGTGGCTGCTTTGGCTTCTACCGACACGTTCATCCTTTTAGCCACTCCTCCGCTAACGCGGTGAAGACGTTGCCGCGGTCGCGAAAGTCTCTGAATTGGTCCGTACTGGCGCACCCAGGCGCCAACATGATGACCTCACCCGAAACGGCGGATTGCGTGGCCGCGATAAAGGCCTCCGCCATGGTGTTAAAAACAGGCAGGTCGGCTCCAAGCGTCTCCCGGATGGAGCCTGCATCGGTGCCAAACAGGTAAACGCGGTGGGGCGAGGTCGCCAAGAACTCCGCCAGCGGCGCGAAGTCGAGCTGCTTGTTGACCCCGCCGACGAGCAGGTGGGCCGTCTTCCCGACCGATTCGGCCGAACGGAGGACAGCAGCCGGGTTCGTGCACATGGAGTTGTTGATCACTTCGACCGCGTGTCGCTCGCCCAGCCACTGCATTCGGTGCTGGAGGCCACGGAAGTTTGCGAGCGCCTCGATCGCCGCCGGCGGCACTTCGCCTTGCGACCTGCCGACCTTCTCCAAGATCGAAACGGCGAGAAGGAAAGCCATCGCGGCATTTCGATAGTTGTGCCCGCCGTAGACCTTCCACTCCTTGGTTGAGATCTCTTGGCCCAGCACGACGATGCTATCCGGCCCAGTCACAGCGTCCGCGGGTGCCTCGCCAAAGATGTACGATTTTGGATGGCTTGGGATTGCGATGACCGGATCGCCTGCCGGAAGCACGGCAAAGTCCTGGTCGCTCAGGTTCATAAAGATGCCGAGCTTTGTTGCGGCGTACTCCTCGAAGCTGTCGTATCGGTCGAGATGATCCGGCGAGATGTTCGTGATGCCGGCAACCGCCGGATGGAAGTCGCGAATCCACTCCAGCTGAAAACTGCTGACTTCGGCGACGAGAATGTTCGCGCTCTCCGCCTGATCCGCGGCCTCGGTGAGGGTCATCTCGGGATAGCCGGAGCCAAAGATGTTGCCGCAGAGGATCGGTGATTCGCCAATCGCCTTTAGCGCCAGATAGGTCATCACCGTCGTCGTGCTCTTGCCGTTCGTGCCGGTAATCGCAACGATGGGTGCCTGCGCGATGTTGTAGGCGAATTCGATCTCCCCAATGACCTCGATACCGGCGGCCACGGCGCGGAGGAGAAACGGGTGCGTTCTTGGAATCGCGGGGTTCACGACGAGGACGTCGCAGTCCAAATTGTCGGTTGCCGGATCGAATGCGAGCTGGACCGTAGCGCCCATCGCGCGGGCTTCTTCCAGCAATTCCGGCTTGCTAAGCCGAGATTCCAGGGCTTCGTCAACGATCCGCACGGGCCAGCCGCGCTTCACGCACGCCTTAGCAACGGCGAGGCCACTGCGTCCGAGACCGTGGACGAGATAGCGCCTCACGGGACGACCGACCCATAGGCAACCGTAATGGCGGCGACGGTCGCTAGAACCTGGACCAAGACAAAGCTCCAAACCACCCGCGTTTCTTTCCAGCCTGCGCGCTCAAAAGCGTGGTGAATCGGCGTGAATGGGAAGACTTTGCGTTTGAACAGCTTCACGCTGGCAATTTGGATGGGCACCGGGATGAGTTCCGCCGCCATCATGAAGCCAAGGAGGCCGAGCGAAAGGTAAGTCGTCGTGGCATCTGGCAGGGCCAAGCCAGCGAAGACAGATCCCGCTGAGAACTGCCCCGCGAGGTAAGCCGTGAGATAGCCCAGAAGTGCTCCGATCGGCAACGAGCCGAAGTCGCCCATGAATACCCGCGCGGGCGGCGCGTTGAGAAAGAGGAACGGGATGATTCCTCCCGCCAGCGCCATCGCCGGAACGGCGACCTCTGGGCTGCCTCCGACGGATGCCAACACGACGAACCCCGGAACCATCGCAAGCAGGAGACCGCCCGCGAGTGCATCAAGGCCATCGGAAAAGTTATAGGCGTTAGAAAAAAAGAGAATGAGAACCGTGGCGGTAACGATCTGGAAGTCCTTCGTCGCCCAAATGCAAACCCCGCCGGCGACGACAAATTGCATGATCAGCTTAGGAATCCAGCTGAGGCCGCGCGTGCCCGGCATCATCCGTGGAACCACGTAGTCGTCTAGAAATCCGATGATCGCGAATCCAAAAAGCAGGATAATGCCACCGATATAGAAACGCGCGTGCTCTCCTGAAGCTGTCTGGCTGGCGGAGAACACGAGTGCGGCCATCGCCGCGACGACTGGGATCACGCCGCCCATCGTCGGGGTGCCCTGTTTCACCTGGTGTCCGTCTGGCACGTGCTGGCTGATCGTCTGACGCGACTTGGCGGCCTTCAGCAACATGAGCGTCGGCTTGCTGATAATCGCCGCCACGATCAGGGAAATCCAAAAAGCAAGGATCACGGTTGGTCCTCCGCCGGAATCCCTTTCTCAAGTTCCAACGCTCGACTTCCTTTCACCAAAACGCTATCTCCTGGCCGAACCCGCTGCAAAAACTCGCCGATCGCCGAGGCGTCTTCGCCAACTTCTGGACGATGGCGACCAAACTCGGGGACGGCAAACTCCGTGAGCAGCGGCCCGATGAGCAAGACGCCGTCGAACTTTAGGTTCGCCACGCGTTTTCCAAGGTCGCGATGCGCCTCGGCGGCGTAATCACCCAGCTCCCTCATATCGCCCAAGATGACGAACTTTCGGCCGGGCTCGCGAGCCTCGCGGAGCGTCTCCAGGGCCGCCAGCATGCTTCCCGGCGCGGCGTTGTAGTTGTCCATCAGCAAGGTTGCGCCACGCCAAGATCGAATTTCCATCCGCATTGGGGGGAGCTCGGCGTCGATCAGGTTTGCCGCCGCTTCCTGCGGGGCGACGCCAACCACCGCCGCCACTGCGACCGCCGCCGTCGCGTTCATCGCGAGGTGCCGTCCGATAAACGGCAGCTCCGCTTCCCACGGCAGATCGAAATAGAAGCCTTTGATGCGGGAGGTTTCCCAACCCGTCGCTTCGTAAGAAATCATCCGGCAATCAGCTTGCGGGCTTGCGCCAAACGTGACCACCCGTCGCGGCCGGGCGATGGACTGCAGCGCGGCAAAGTAGTCGTCTTCACGCCACAAAATCGCGGTTCCGTCGCTCGGAAGGGCTTCCAGCAGCTCCCCTTTCGCCCGCGCAATTCCGTCCCGATTTCCGACCGTCTCCAAGTGCGAGTGGCCAATGTTGGTGACGATTCCGACGGTCGGGCGGGAAAAAGCGGCGAGATGCGCGATGTGGCCGAAGCCGCGCATGCTCATTTCGACGACGACCGCCGCTGTCTCCGGCTCAATCTGCGGCCACAGAAGCGGCGCCGTGAACTCGGTGTTTCGGTTTCCTTCCGTCTTGAGAATCTCGCCCAATGGCGAAAGGGCACTCGCGACAAGCTCTTTAGTTGTGGTCTTTCCGGCACTTCCGGTAATGCCCACCACGGGTCCCGAGAATGAGTCTCGAAAGGAAGCTCCCAAGCGAGCCAGCGCCTTGACAAGATTGTCAACGAGAATGTGCGGCCCATCAACCGGTCGCTCGACCACGGCAAGAGATGCCCCAGCGGCGAGGGCCTGCACCACAAAGTCGTGGCCATCGACGCGCGCCCCGGCAATGGCCAAAAACGCATCGCCCGGCTTTACTTCTCGGTTATCGGTAGCGAAGCCAGTAACGACGATCTCGGGCGAGGCGAAAAGCTCGCTTTGTAGACGCCCGGCAAGTTCGCTAGCCGTCATTGCACTGCCTCCCGGGCAATCTCTCGGTCATCCATCGGATACTTCGTGCGGCCGATGATTTGGTAGTTCTCGTGGCCTTTGCCGGCAATCACGACGGTGTCGCCCGGCTTGGCGGCAGCAATAGCAGCAAAAATCGCCTCGCGGCGATCAACGATTGGAACGGCTTCGACGCCCGGCACAACGCCGGTCATGACTTCCACCAAGATCGCATCGGGGTCCTCGGTTCGCGGGTTGTCGCTCGTCACGTAAACGAGGTCGCTCGCCTGGCTGGCGGCACGGGCCATGCGTGGCCGCTTCGTTCGGTCTCGGTCCCCGCCGCAGCCAAAGACGCAGATGACACGGCCTGAGGTGAGCGGTCGGACGGCGGCCAGCAACTTCTCAAGCGCGTCGGGCGTGTGCGCATAGTCGACGATAATCCCAATTCCCCGCTGGTTCGGGACCGGCTCGAATCGGCCGGGAACCGGGGCAACCTCCTCGCTTCGTGCAGCGAGGATCGATCGCCATTCGACCGGCAGGTCCGGAACCACGGCGAGGGCCGCGAGCGCGGAAACCAGGTTTGTAAAGTTGTAGGCACCTCCCAACCGGAAGTGGTAGGCCGTGCGCCATTCGGCTTCTTGTAGCTCGAACCGAACCGAATCGACGGCGATGTGTGCCTCCAGGCCGACGACGTCCGCGTCGTCTTCCAGTTCCAAATCGGTACCGTACGTGAGCACCGGGCTGGAAAGCTGGTCGGCCCAGCGAAGCCCGACCGGGTCCGCGATGTTCAGCACCCCGACCGTCTGCTTCTCCGTGTGGTTTGGAAAATCCTCGAAAAGGCGAAACTTCGCGGCTTCATAGGTTGCCATGTCGCCGTGATAGTCCAGATGGTCCTGGGTTAGGTTCGTAAAAATGGAAACGTCGAACTCAAGGCCATCGACGCGGCGCTGGTCCAACGCGTGGCTGGAAACTTCCATCGCAATGGATTCAACCCCGGCGGCGCGAGCTTCGGCCAGAAGGTGGTAGAGCTCGACGCAAAACGGAGTCGTATTGTCCAGTTCTCGCACCACCGACGTTCCATCCGGGGCGGTTAGCTGAAATCCTAGCGTGCCGATGTAGGCGGTGGAGTAGCCCAGGATCCGCAGCATTTCTCGCACGAGCCACGCGACGGTCGTCTTTCCGTTCGTGCCGGTCACGCCAATCAGCTTGAGGCTCCGCGTTGGATGCGCGTAGCAAAGGTCGCACATCCGCCAGAGCGTCTCGGAATAGTCGGTTGGCGCGAGTTCGAATGAAGAGAGTCCCAGAGCATCGGCGGCAAGACGCCCTTCCTCGGAGTAAACGACGGCAGCACGCGCCCCGTTTTCAGCGGCCATCGGCAAAAACGCGTGAGTGTCTTGGCTCATGCCCGGCATGCAGACAAACAGATCGCCTTGCACTACTTTGCGCGAGTCAATTTGCATGCCGGTGATCACCGGGTCTTCGAGGGATGCGTCTAAGACGTGTCCCGCCGCCGCCAGCAGCGCGGAAAACTGGTTCACGAGACCTGCCCGGCAACCCGCCGTTCACGCGTCGGCACCGTGACCTTTTTCGGCAGTTGGAGCCGCCGAATCAGCGCCTCGGCGATCTCTCGGAAAGCCGGCCCGGCAACTTCGGAGCCGTGGTAGGGCTTGCCTGGTGCGGGATGATCCACCATTACGAGGACAACCGCGCGCGGGTTTTCGGCCGGCACCATGCCGATGAAGTTCGAAACGTAGCCGTACTTCGTCCCTTGGTTCCCCTTCTCGGCCGTTCCGGTTTTTCCGCCTAGCTCGTAACCTGCAATGCGAAGTCGGTGGCCCGTACCACGATCGTGTTGCACGACCGCCTTCATGCAGCTTAGGACCGTAGCCGCGGTCCCGGGCTTTAGAACGGCCTTACCGATGTCGCATGGTTGCTCCGTCTCTCCGATACGCGAAACCAACCGCGGCTTCACCAAGCGACCTTGGTTGGCAAGCATCGAAAAAGCGGTTACGAGCCCGATGGGGCTGTAAATGGCCGACTGGCCAAACCCGAGGGTTGCCGTAAGGTGGGCAAGGTCGTTCTCCACCAGCAGCGGCGCACTGCGAGCCTCCGCCGGCACGGCAATATCCGTGGTTCCCGTGAGCAGAGTCTCCTCAAGGAAGCCTTTCAGCTCTCCGAACCCGATCTTATTGGCCCACCGCGCGGCATCGAGGTTGCAACTTCGGGCGATGGCCATTTCGATGCCGACCGGTCCGTGGGCTCTGCCCTCGTCGCACTTCACGGTCCGAGAACCGATTTTTTGCGAACCGTGACACAGATAGCTGTCGTTAAGCCCGATGACACCGGCATCAAGTGCCTTAGCGAGAATAAGCACCTTGAACATAGAGCCGGGCTCGCCCCGCCAAGAAACCGCCATGTTCAGTTTTGCGCCGTTCTTTTTGTTGTTGTCCGCCATCGGTTTGGGGTCAAAACTTGGATAGCTGGCCATCGCCAGAACATCTCCGCTGGTGGGCTCCATGACGACCGCCACCGCCCGCTCAGCGCCGAACTGCACCGTAGCTTTCTTCACGGCTTCATATGCCGCCGTCTGGATCTCCGCGTCGAGGGTCGTGGTGATCCGCCGTCCGTCGACCTTGGGTACATCCAACCGTCGGGTTTCGTTCGTGCGTAAGGGCTCTGCCTTTGCGACCGGGAACGCGAACCGCAGGCCATTGAGACCGGTGAGTTTGTTGCGATACGTCTTCTCAAGCCCTGACATTTGATAGATCGGCGTTTTGGTGCGAGCCCGCTTCGACCTGACCCGATCTCGTTCGCCGACCCCAAGAATCGATGGACTCTCAACCTCAACGATATCGCCCACCACCAACGAGGCGGCCTCACCCATCGGGTAGACCCGGCTTCCCGTTGGGTTTACAGAGAGCCCGGTGATATCCCAAGCATCCTTGATAGCGTTCACCTGATCGATTTGCTTGGACGAGAGCCGGACAATCCATTCGCTGCTGCCGCCGTCCGATCGGGCTTCCTTCTTAGAGGGGTTCGTCTTTTGCGGCGGGTTTCGAAGCTCCGCCGCCGGAATGCCGGTGGCTTCACTCAGCGCCAGATAGAAGCCATCCGTATTCGGACTGAGGCGCTCGTCGGAATCAACGAGCTTCTGATCCTTCGTTCTAATCTTCTTGAATCCCTTGTCCAGCACAAGGCGGATCAGTGGGTCTTGCTGGGCAAGCGGAGAACCATTTCGGTCGACGATATCGCCGCGCGAAGCGACCTCCGATTCGGACCTCATGTAGCGGCCGTGCTTCTTCGCCAATGCCAAGACGCCGTCCCGCTCTACCAGTTGCAGCCGTGCCTGGGTTGCGACCGACCCGACGCCCAATGCGGCGATAGGTAGGTACACGAGCCACTTACGGATGTTATCAGCGGTTACTGGCGACAAAGGTTGACTCCGGCGCCGAACGGACCGGCTCCGCGATAAAGGACGAAGCAGCCGCCGTTCGCGATGCCGTGTTTTCGGCGATTAGCTTGCGCTCGAGGTCCTGACTCTTAATATCGCTGGCTCGGATATCGTTCATGATCTCCGTTCGAAGCGACTTCATGTCGGCGGTTTGAGACGCGATGGCAAACTTCTGCACGCCGGCAAACGCCGTGCAGCCCAACCAGCTTGCGGAGGCACAGACGACAGCCAGGACGGCGTAAACAATCACGGTGCCGACGCTTCGCCCTCTTGCCGTCTGCCGGCCGGCCGCCTTCAGGGCAGCCTCGGACGGAGCCTTGGGATCAAGGGAAGGGTGGTTCTGTAAAGGGCTCGGTCGGGACGAGCGTGTTTCTTGCGAGTTTGTGGCCATCATGATGCACTTCCAAGGCAAGCCGGAATTCCATTGCCGGCAGAAACAGGTTTTCGAATCGCGCGAAGTTTAGTACTTCTGCTGCGAGAGTTACGAGAAATTTCGGATGAACCCGGCACAAGCGGCTTCCGGGTGAGGTCAATGAAACCGTTATCGGCAAGTTGGCGAAAAGCTTGCTTCACGATGCGATCCTCGCCGGAATGGAAAGAGAGCACTACCAACGTGCCGCCATCCGCCAATCGGCCAGCCAGTGCGAAAAGGGCATCGTCCAGCCCTTCAAGCTCATCGTTCGTTAGGATCCGGATCGCCATGAAAGTGCGAGTAGCCGGGTGAATCCGCTTCTCACGTGCGCGTGGCGGGATAGCGGCAAGAACACACTCGACCAGATCGTACGTGGTGCGCAGCGGCTGCGTCTTGCGGCGCTCGACGATTTGGCGGGAAATCGGGCCGGCCCACTTTTCATCGGCCAACTCGAAGATAGCGGTCTCTAGCTGCACCTGGCTCATCCGATTCACCTTGGCGGTTGCCGGTTCGCCTAAGGCTGGGTTAAAGCGCATATCGAGCGGAACGTCATGCTTGAACGAAAAGGCGCGGGTTGGATCATCTACCTGCGCGCTGTTGTAGCCCAAGTCGAGCAGAATTCCGTTTGCATACAAGCTTCTAGCCGCCAGTTCGTGGGCTGCCGTCCTAAAATCTTGGTTAAAGTAGATGCGCTTCACGGTTTGCTTAGAAGCTAGACGAAGCTCGGCTTCTGCAAGCATCTCCGGATCACGATCGAAAGCAAGTAGTGTCCCTTCTGGGGCGATCATGTCGCACATTCGAGCCGCATGACCGCCTAGTCCAACAGTGCCATCTACGACTACGTCACCAGGCTTCGGAGATAGGACCTCCAAAACTTCCTTCATCATTACTGGTTCGTGTTGTAGACTCATACTGTGGCGGGCTCCCTATCCAGGAAGCGATTCATCTCGTCATACGCTCTTTGAATATCTAGTGCTCTCTTCTCGTCGTATCCGTAGGGATCGTCCTCAAACTTCCGGTGCTCCTCTTTGCTCCAAACCTGGATGCAAACCCCGGTAGTAATGAAGACAATCTCGCGCGATTCCTTGCTATCCAGTTCCTTAGTTGGCTTAGGTAGTCGGCATTTCTCACGAAGTGCCGGAGGAACCACGAGCCTTCCCCCTTCGTCCATCTTGACCGTCTTGTCGGCGGTTCCAATGACGAGAGTGCGGTAAACCTGTTTGCCTCGAACTCGTTCGGGACAGTTATCAAACTCACTAACCCGTGCCTTCCAAGCTTCTATTGGATAGATTTCGAGGCAACCGAGATCGCCTCTAACCAAGACATGACCACCTTCCAAATACTTGGCGCGGTCCTCTCCAAGGGCAATTCTGCCCTTGTCATCGATGGTCGAAAAGCTTGGTCCGAGGTGACCCGAAACTTCATGTCTCTCTTCATTCTCCATGTGCCGTTCTCCTCGTCAAACCTCTCTTCGCTCATGGATTCAAGCCCTACTAGCTCGTCCTCATTCGCAGGAGCCATCGACCCCTTCTGGGAATTCCCCAACTAGGATTCCCTCGAACAGATGAATTATGCGACAGGTTGCGGGAAAAATCGCCTGAAAATGCCGCTGAGAGGGAGGATTTTCCACTTTTTTCTTACGGCTTAAGGGAGGGTGTAAAAGAATAGACCTAACTTCGTCTACTAAAAGTAGAACAGGTAGTCGGAATGCTAGCGCAATGTCGTCTACATGTAGACGGTGCTATACGTAATGGGTTTTCCGCAGCTAGGCGGTGAGAGCGCTGCGGAATTGCTCTTCAAAAGTATCGCGGTAGAGGCCCGGCCGGAGCACTAGCTCGCGGTGCGGACCGGTATCCACGATCTGGCCGTCTTGAACCACGAGAATGCGGTCCGCTTCCACCACCGACGATAGTCGGTGGGCGATGATGAACGTCGTTCGGCCCTGCATCACGGTGCGAAGGGCGGCTTGCACCCTCGCCTCCGTCTCACCGTCCAAGGCAGAGGTGACGTCATCCAAAATCAAAATCTTGGGATCGGTAACGAGAGCGCGCGCGAGGGCGAGGCGTTGCTTCTGCCCGCCGCTAAGCTTTACACCGTCTTCGCCGATCATGGTCTCGTACCCATCCGGTAGGCCGGCCACAAACTCATGGAGATCGGCCGTTTTGGAGGCCGCGATCGCTTCCTCATCCGTGGCTTCGCGGTTGCCGTACTTGATGTTCTCCATGATGCTGACGCTGAAGAGCACGTTCTCTTGCGCCACCATGCTGATCTGGCGCCGCAAGGTATCGAGCCGCACGTCGCGCAGGTCGAATCCATCGACGCGAACCGTTCCCTCGCTGGGGTCATAAAACCGCATCAACAAGTTCATCAGCGTGGACTTCCCTGCCCCGCTCGGCCCGACCAACGCAATCACCTCTCCCGGCTCGGCATGCAGCGAAAGATGTTGAATGATCGGATTCCCATCGCGATAGGTAAAGGATACGTCGTCGAATGTCACCGCGCCTTTGATCGGAGGTAACGCGATAGCGTCTGGCTTATCCTGGATTTCTGGCCGGGTATCCAACGTTTGAAACACGCGATCCATGGCCGAGACGGCCCACTGCAACGCGTTATTGAAGTCGACGATTCGAACGGCCGGGTTAAAGATGAAACCGATATAAAACGTCATGGCGACCAGCTTTCCGGTCGTCATTTCGCCTTGCTGAACAAGCTGGCCGCCAAAGGCATACACCGCGCCCGTGCCAAACGCACTGATGGCACCGGAGATCAGGCCAAGCTGACGGTTAAGGTGGACCTGGCGCATGTCCACCCGGAACTTTGCCCGAACCGATTGCATGAAGCTCTCCTTCTCATCCTTCTCGCGAACAAATGCCTTAACGACCTGGATCCCAGCGATCTTCTCCGCAAGTTTGCCAAGCATCTCGTCGTAAAGCCGGCGCTGTTCTTGGCTTACCGTGCGGATGCTCTTTAGGAAGAACAAGTAGCTCACCACGTAGAACGGCACCAGAATGAGCATCGCCAACGCGATGCGCCACTCCAAGAAAAAGAGCATGCCGATGACGGCCACAAGCGTCACGAGGTCGCTAATCAGCGTTACAAGCTGGCCCTGAATCAGGCCCTGGATCAGCTCGATATCGGCGGTAACCCGGGCCATAATTTTGCCGGTTTGGGTTTGGTTATGGAAGGCAAGCGAGAGCCGCTGAAGGTGTTGCCACGTGCGGAAACGGAGATCGAAAACAAACCGGTGGCCGATCCAGTTAAGGAGATAGGACTGGAAGTAGCTAGATACGTTGCGAACCGCAACGACGACAATGAGACCGAGCGCGACAAAGAGAATAAACTGCGGCGCGACGACGTCAAGGTAGTTGCGCGCCTCGGCGAGATTGCCTTTTCCGGATTTGATCAGTTTCGAAGCTTCTAGCGCGGGCTTAATGCCGCCGTCGATCGCCAACTGATACAGGCGAGGCGGCACGATCTGAAGCACCGTCACGAGAAGCGTCAAGATGACGGCCAAAATGACTCGCGCCCGGTAGGGCGCGAGAAAGATCAGCGTTCGGCGGAAAGATCGCACGGCTTGGGTTGATTATGCACGTTCGCGATTTTCAACCCAAGCGCCGGTGCGTCAGAGCTTGTAAACCCAGCTTAGAACCTGCAGCCGCGCGCTGGCGCCGCCGGTGGCGCCGGTGAAGCCAACATAGCCAAGGTTCGAGCCGATGGTAGCCGGGATGTCGATGACCCGAGCGAACCCTCGAATTTGGCCAGAGCGCGTATCGAAGATCGTCCACCGAAGAACGACGCCATCGTAGGTCACGTTGACCTCGAAGATGTTTCCGCTTCGGAGATTCGGCCCGGCGGCGTCGAGGTTTTCGGCCGGAATGGTCGGAGACTCACCATTGATGTAGGCACCGGTGCTGCTCTCACCCTCGCCCGCGTTGTTCCAAATGTCGAACTTGATGCCAACGCTAGGCGTAATGCCAACCCCGCCGTTCGGCTGGTCCGAAGCGTATCCGAGTCCGCCACCAGATGGTCCGAGCGCCGTGGGCCCTTGACCTTGGATCACGAACATCATGCCGTCGGCGACCGGATCTTGCATCCAGATTCGGAACTTCGACTGGAACTGGTTCACCTGTACTCGAAAGGTGCTAAACGCGGAACCAGCTTGCCAGTTCTGCGTCTCGGTGAGAACCATTCGCCCGTCGACGATCGTGGCGGTGCCGTTCAACTGAAGGTCGCTCGCGGCAACAAAACCGTTCGGATAGTTGATCGCAGGGCGCGTGGTGACGATGAGTTCCGGCTTGTTCCGGGAGGCTTCCCGGGTGTGGAATCGATCCTCGATGCGTCGACCGTTGTAGAACAGCGGCTCATCTTTGGTCTTTGGCTCGGTCATCAGGCCGAAGTCGGCAAGCTGAACGTCGCCGCCCGCTGCCTGAATCGCCTTCACGTAGTCAGTAACGTCCCACTCGTAATACTTGTCGCCGCTACCGATTTCGGTGAAACCGAGCGACTGCTCGAACCTTGGTTTGTTCAGCCAGTTGACGGCGTCCTCCGTCCAAGAGTGGTCCAGGATTGAGTAGAGCCAGACTTTCGACTTCTTCTCGCCCCAGTGGCTTCCGTAAAGTCGGAGTTTGGCCTGAAGAACCTGTCCTACCGAAAGGTTCTTCAGGTCGAACTTCATGTAGCCGTAGCGGGTTGTGGTGGGGGTGTTGCTATCCAGATAGATCATTCCCTTCTTGCCGTAGGTCATGTTCTGCCCGGTGCCAGACAGCACGAAGCTGTCGGCAATGGAACCGAGGGATTCGCTTGTGGTCCCGACAACAGAAGACGCGGTGATCGGGCCAATTGCACGGCTCGGCCCCCAGTTGTTTCGCGAGCGAACCCAGTAGCTGTACCGAACTCCAGGCGCGGCATTCGTGTCGCTAAATGTCGTGCCGATGTATGCAGCGCGGTAGGTTGCCGGCCTGCCACCTTCCAGGGCACGCCAAATGTCATAAGAGCGTGCACGTGCGCCGGCGGTCCAGCTCAGTACAATCCGGCGTTCGGCCGGAAGTGCCTGCAGGTTCTTCGGTGCCTCCGGCGGGGTTTGCGGCAAGAGCCCGTACACCGCCAGCTCATTTGAGAACGTACCGAGGAATACCTGGCCGTCGGCAACGGTCGGCGGAGCGTACTTGGCAAACTTGCCAACATCGTCGCCTTCGGTTCCGCGGCTATTCCAAATCTCTTCTAACGTGGTTGCGTCGAAGGCACGAAGCACACCCGGAACGATGGACTGGTTTGCATTTCCGGTCAGAGGGAGCGAAGCCCACACAACCCCGGAGTTTGCCGTTTTGCCATTGGCCGAGATCGAAAGCATGGCACCGGGCATTCCGCCTGGAGCGACCACCGCGCCCTGCGCCGCCGGTGTCTCCTCAACGGTGTCTTGGGCGGTCAAGCGATACGCCTTAAGTCGGTCGTTCTCCGACCAAGCGTAGATGTTTCGTCCGAGCGGGCCGTCGTAGAAAACCGGCGAGCCGTGAAGATGGCCGCCAAATGCATAAAACGCCTGCTTGGCGTGCGAGTCCGAACCGGTTTGGAACTTTCCAAGGTTATTTCGATCGAGCACGAAAAGCTTTCCGTGCTTGCTTCCGGCAAAAATCGAGTTCGTGCCGGGCACCAGCATGGGTCCGCACGAGCCGAGGTCCTCGTCGAAACGCTCCAAGTCCTCCTGGTTGAACGGAGTAAAGTGATCGATCACGGTTAGGTTGGGAGTCGAGAGCTTGATGAGGCTGTTCCCGTAGTTCCCGACCGTCGGGTCATACGGAGCATTTCCCGTCATGACGTACAGGTTGCCGTCACCGTCGATGAGCGGACCCTGCCCCGACTGCCAGATGCCACCAAGGCCTCCGTTCGCCGTTGTGTTAAACGCAGAAACTAACTGCAGCGTGCTTGCGTTGTACGTGAGAATCCAGCCATGGTATGGCCGCTGGTCTCCGTGCGAAGCACTCGCAATGTAGAGGTGTCCGCTATGAAGCGTAATCGCCGGGCGTTGGTTTTGCCTTCGCGGGTTATAGACATTAAGACCGGCTCCATTCGAGGAGTCACCGTTGCCGGGGAAGGTGCCGGTGATCTCGACCGGGCTGCCCGGTCGCTCGTTTCCGGTGAGGATGTCGATAGCGTGGAGGCGCTGTTTGTAGTTTGAGTCCACATCCGGCGATCCCTCTAACGTTCGAACCACGGCGAACATCGTGTTTGTCGCGGGATCGATGACGGGCGTTGCAAGGATGCCGATCTCCGGCTCAATGTCGGTCCACCCGACCAGGTGGTAGTAGGGGATGGTCGTTACGCTCGGCTCGTTGATATAGCTCTTCTTCCAAAGCGGAGCAGTCGCGGCCGGATCGTTTGCGTCGAACGCGTAAATCGAGTCGTGCATCGTCGCGCAGAACACAACGTTCCGCTTCTTTCCGCCAATCGTTAGCCCCGGAACGTAAAGCGGCTGAGCGTAGAGTTGGCCATCGACCTGTCGGGTGAACAACTTCCCAAAGCTGCCCGGCCGGACGTTGGCACTGGTAAGTTTGGTCTCGGCAAGATTTGCCCCGGTTCGAAAATTATTGTTGTGGTGCGTGGTCACCGAGACTTGCCCGAAAGCCTGCACGCTGACGAGGGCGGAAGCCAGTACGACGAATTGAGTTGTGAGCCAACGCAAAATAGAATCCCCTGGCACGCGCTACGAAACCTACCGCAACGCCGCCGATTGTTGGACGTCTTGCGGCCCAACTCTGTTCCAGTCTTCCGGCGAATTTGCAACAAGTTTCGACCCGATTTTTTCCGCTTGCCGGGTGCTTTTTTCTCGGCAAGAATGGATCAAACCATTGTCGGTCGCGTCTGACCTATGAGTCTGCGCCGCCAACCTTTCGATTGCAATTTGAGAAAACCATGAGAGCAACCGCCATCTTCCTCGCCGCCGTCGTTGCCGCTTCGGCTTCTGCCCAGTGGACCCTCACTCCGGCCACCGTCAAGGTGCCCTCCAGCATGCGCTGGTGGCCGTTCGACTCCACCCGAAAACTGAACGTGCCTTGGAACTCCACGATTGAGGTCGTTGCCCGCGTTGGCGGAGCCCGATTCATGGCACTCGCACCCAACGGCGATATCTTGGTCTCCCAGCCGTGGGACGGCAAGATTAAGCTGGTCCGCAGGGTAGCTGGTAAAGACCCGCTGGTCTTCGACTTCGCGAAGAACCTCAACCTCCCCCACGACATCGTCTTCCACAAGATCGGCGCGACGACTTATATCTATGTCGCGGAAACGAACCACATCGCCCGCTACACCTACACGCTGGGCGACACGGTTGGCAAGAGTCGGCAGGTCATCATTAGCGGTCTCCCCGATTCCAGTCTGCCGGAACTGAATGGATCGTACGGCCACGCGCTCAAGAACATCGCGCTGGACCTTAATCACAAGCTGTACCTAAGCATCGCCAGCAGCAGCAACGCTTGGCCCGGCGACGCACTAAGCGACCCGGTTCGCTGCGCCGTTTACCGCTACAACGCCGATGGAACGGCCCGCGAACTTTTTGCCACCGGAATACGGAACGCCGAGGGACTCGCATTTTTGCCGGGAACGAACAACCTTTGGGTTGCCATTAACAACCGAGACAACATCAAGTACCCCTACAACGACCAGACCGGCTGGTTTGGCCAAGAGATCACGGAGTACATCGATAACCATCCGCCGGATGAGTTCACCCAGGTGGCGAAGGGCGCCAACTACGGATGGCCCTACGCGAACCCGAATCCGAGCAGCCTGAACGGAATGGATTTCCCGCCGTTTGACCCGGATTACGACAACAACCGCCTGTGGCAGAACTTCCCCCGCACGACGTTCACCCGGATTTCCAAGGGGCTTCCGGCTCACAGCGCCGCTCTCGGCCTGACATTCTGGCAGAACACGACCGCACCGCTCGCTTGGCGCAACGGTGCATCCATCGCTTTTCACGGCAGCTGGAACCGTTCGGCTCGCACCGGATACAAGGTCGTTTACTTCCCATGGAACACCGAGACAAAGACGCCTCTCGCCCAAGCCGACCTTGTCACCGGCTGGCTGAACGATTCGGACCAAAGCGTTTGGGGTCGGCCGGTGGATACGGCGGTGGACCTCGACGGCAGCATCCTGATTTCCGACGACGACAGCGGCACGATCTACCGTCTGAAGCACAACCCGCCGGCTCAAACGGCCTCGGTTAGCGGAACGGTTGCCACGACGTCGCTGGATCTCAACATCGTGAGCACCGAGAAGGCGACCGACTGGAACATCTTCTCGGCCCGGACCAGCAAGGTTGGATCGAAAATCGACGGCCACAACGTGGTTGGCGCCTTGGTCCTGGGTAGCGAGATTGGCGAGCGGATGCTTCGGTACACGAACGGATCAACCAAGAACCGCCTCGTCGCCAAAGGCGCCGGAAAAGGTTTCAGCTTTACCGTTCCCGCCGGCACGACCCTGCAAACGGTGAAGGTGTACGTGAACACGAAGGGTGCGGTTGGTCGACTCCGCGCGAAGCTCTCGGATTCGGCGGATTGGGTCGAACTGCCGAACTTTACCAATAACAATGTCACGAATGGCGTTGCAACCATCGCCTTCAAGGCTTCGAGCCCGAACCAGCGCCTCACGGTGAACTGGACGGTACTCGCTGGCACCGGCTCGATCGGATTGCAGGCGGCGGCGATCGTTCCGAACGCTAAATAGGGACCGGGTTCAGAACCTTTCCTTCGGCGAACGCCCGAAGGATATCGGCGGTCGTCTGGCGAATTCGCTGGACGGCCTCCTTCGAGTCGAACGCAAGATGCGGCGTCATGAGGACGCTCGGGTGGATCGCCAACGCCTTGTTCACGGTCGTGAAGGCATCCTCCTGGCCGGTGCGGAATGCTTCTTCCCCTTCAATTACGTCCAGCGCCGCACCGGCTAGCTGACCATTTTCGAGGGCGGTAAGCAGGGCCAAAGAATCGACTACCGGCCCACGCGCCGTATTCACCAAAAAGGCACTCGGCTTCATCTTGGCCAGCGAGTCGGCGTTGATCAGGTGCCGCGTCTGGTCCGTCAACGGGCAACAAAGGGCGACAACATCCGACCGCTGAAGTAGTTCGTCAAGCGGAGTCGAGTCCGGTTTGAAAGCATCGTTTGCGATGACCTTCATCGAGAACCCTTCCGCCATCTTGGCCAGGTTCCGGCCGATCTTGCCAAGACCCACGATTCCCAGCGTCTTGCCTTCTAGGTCTTCCCCAATGAGGCCCGAAATCGAGAAAACGCCACTCTTCGTGCTGGCAACGGCCTGCGGAATGCGCCGCAATAGCGAGAGGATGAGGCCGAAGGTGAACTCCGCAACCGTCACCGAACCGTATTCCGGCACGTTGCAAACGTTTATGCCCCGCTCACGCGCATAGGCGGCGTCGATGTGATCGAAGCCGGTCGACCGCGTGACGATTAGCCTGAGCGCCGGCATTCCGGCAAGGGTTTCGGCAGAGAGGGGAATGCCGTGAACCACCGCAAGCGCCTCCACCTCGGACCATCCTGCCGAGGGCTCCTCGGCAATGGTCGTGACGTGATGCCCTTGCAAGGCTTCGCGGAAGAACACGGTGTCCTGGGGAGTTGCACTTGCGATGAGAATGTTCACAACTTCAGTATAGGGAAGGCCCCGCTATGCGGTCTACCGATGGTCCCACGAAAAGCGGTCACAATCTCCGGGTGACCCCGCAGGCCGATCTCCGCCGAATCGCGATCTACCTGTTTCTCGTCACCAGTTCTTTTGGCTTCTTGCAGCCTTTTTTGCCGCTTTTCATGAGCGCGGTTGGCTTGTCCGTCAAAGATATCGGCATCATCACCGGCCTGGGCTCGGCCCTTGCGCTGGTCATCCAGCCGATTCTTGGCCGCTTATCCGACCGGTTCGATGCCCGACGACCGTTCATCGTTGTTTGCGCGCTGGTGGCAGCGGCCGCCTATTTTTCACTTCCCTTCGCCCGCGGATTCATGCCGGTACTTGCGGTCGTCGCCATCGGCGCGAACGGCGTGAGCTATCTGAACGCCGTCGGAGGCGTGCTGGTTGGTCGGCTGGTGGAAGCCAACCGGGGCGGCACCGTCTACGCCAGCCTGCGCGTTTGGGGCTCGGTTGGCTACATCGCCGTGTCGCTGATCACCGGGCTTTTGCTGAACTTTCGCCTCGAACCTGCCGGCACTTTGAATCGCGAAGCACTAGTACCCATCTTTCAATTCGGGCCGGCGCTTTTCTTGGTGATCGCCGGACTCGGGTTCTTCCTTCCGGACAAGAAGCGGCCACCGACCGCGCCAAAGGTCGCCGGAAAATCATCGTTGTCGCCGAATCTCCGGGCTTTTTTGGCCTCGTACTTCCTTTATATTCTTGCGCTTTACGGGGCAACCAGCTTTTTGAGCTTGTACCTAAAGCAGCTCGGGGCAAAGGGGCTGATGATCTCGGCCACGTTCGCCGCCGGCGTCATCGTCGAGGTCCTCATCATGCGTTGGGCGGGGCGATTCTCGGACCGATTTGGGCGGCGACCGGCTCTGGCGGTGACGTACCTCTTGCTTCCGCTTCGGCTGTTGCTCTACATTCCGGCCACCGGCCCGCTATGGGTGATGGCCGTTCAGAGCCTGCACGGAATCAACTTCGGCATCATGGGTGCCGTCGCGGTGGTCTTTGTGAACGATCTTGCCGACAACGACACGCGCGGCCACGCGCAATCTCGGCTGTTCGCGGTCGGCGGCCTCGCTACGGCGCTCGGACCTTGGCTTCTTGGCGAGATTGCCGGTCGCTACGGACTGAGCACGATGTTCGGTTCGGCCGCCGTGATGGCCGTCGCGGCGGCGGCCATCTTCCTGTTTTGGGTGGAAGATTCGCATCCGCAAAGCGACTCGCTGGCCGCCCAAGCTCCGCCCATTTTTCGAGGACTTCTACGTTGGCTCGATGCTCCGCGCCGTCGATAGGCCGCATCCGCTATGCTAGGCGGCATGAAAGTCGCGACGCTGCACCTCGACCCGATTCGCAACCGTGGACCCGTTGACCCCCGTATTTTTGGCGGGTTCCTCGAGCATATGGGTCGTGCGGTTTACGAAGGTGTGTACCAGCCAGATTCGATCCACGCGGACGAGGACGGATTCCGGACCGACGTTATCGGCGCGCTGGCGCGACTAAAGATGCCGGTGGTGCGCTACCCGGGCGGCAACTACGTGAGCTCCCATGACTGGAAAGATGGGATTGGCCCCAAAACAGCCCGGAATGTTCGGCCGGATTTCGCCTGGAAGTCCGTCGAAACGAACCAGTTCGGCGTCGATGAGTTCATGGCCTGGTGCAAAAAGCTCGGCACGACGCCGATGATGGCCGTGAACCTCGGCACGAAAGGCGCCCACGAGGCGGCCGAGCTTCTGGAATACACCAACCTTCCGCGCGGGTTCTACTGGAGCGATCTGCGGCCAAACGACGAGCCGTACGGAGTGAAGATGTGGTGCATGGGCAACGAAATGGACGGCCCCTGGCAGGCCGGTCACGTTCCCGCTCGCGAGTATGCCCAGCGCGCCCAGCAGGCGGCCAAGATCATGAAGGGCCTCGATCCAACCATCGAAACCGTCGCCTGCGGATCGAGCGGCCGCGGCATGTCCACCTACCTCGCCTGGGATCGCGAGGTGTTGGAGTACGGTTGGGACGATTTCGACTTCATTTCCGCCCACCGCTACAGCGCGAACCACCGAAACGACACGGCTTGGTTTTTGGCCGAGGGCACAGAGATCGAGCGCATCATCACCGACTACCGGTCGCTCATCGGCTATGTCCGCGGCGCGCGCCGCTCGAACCGGAACGTCTACCTCAGCTTCGACGAGTGGAACGTCTGGTACAAGAACATGGAGATGGACGGAGGATGGAAGCCCGCTCCGCATCTGATCGAAGAGGTTTACAACCTCGAGGACGCTCTCGTGGTGGCGCAATACCTCAACGCGTTTATCCGCAACGCCGACTTGGTGAAATGCGCTTGCATCGCCCAGATCGTGAACATTATCGCCCCCTTGCTGACCCGTGGGGACGAAATGCTGAAGCAGACGATCTATTACGCCTTCGAAGATATCGCCACTATAACCTCCGGCGACGCACTGGAGGCCGTGCTGGATTGCGAGACCTACGACGCCGACGACCGTCGAGGCGTGTCGCTGGTGGACGTGGCCGCGACGTGGGATGGCCGCGCGCTTGGCCTTTCTCTGGTGAATCGGTCGCTGACGGACTCGGTCTCGGTTCGGGTGCCGGTCGGGGCGTTTCCTCCGTTTGCTTTCGTGGATTCTCGGATTTTGGCCGGGGACGACCCGAAGGTGGCGAACAGCTTTGAAGCTCCCGAGACACTGGTCTCGCAGGCATTTGAGGTCGAACTTGGTGCCGACGGGCTGGTGGTGAATCTGCCACCGCTCGCGCACGTCACCCTCCGCACGACGACGTCGCCGTAGGAGTACGTAGAGCGACGCCACGGAGGCGTCGGCGACAGCGCTTTGGGCGAAACCAACCGGCGGCAACGAACGTGCCGCCGGGTACCTTTTGATAGTGGGTGAGCCCAAAACCTGGTCGATCACGAGCTTCTACCGCTTCCTACCGCTAACGGATGAGCGGGTTGCGGATTTGCGCGAAGCCATTGAAGACCGGATGCATCGCGACCAGCTTCTAGGTCTTATCATCGTGTCGCCCGAAGGCATCAACGGCACCCTCGCTGGCGGTCACCCACAAATCGAGTCCTTCGAAACCTTTCTCGTGGAGCGACTCCGCGGAGAAGAAATTCGTTTCAAGCGGTCTGAGTCTGCGGAGGCCCCGTTCCACCGAGTTTCCGTCGTGATTCGGCAAGAAATCGTTGGGCTGAAGCGCCCCGACCTCGTTCCTGACTCACCCGTAGACCGGCACTTGTCACCGGCCGAATGGCATGCCTGGCTCGCCTCCGACCGGCCCCGGACCGTCATCGACACCCGCAATCGGTACGAAACGAAGATCGGAAAGTTCGCCGAGGCGGTCGACCCGGACCTTCCCAACTTCTCTTCTTGGGCCGACTATGCCGAGTCGGGCGCGGTGCCGAAAGACGTCCCCGTGCTGATCTACTGCACCGGCGGAATCCGGTGCGAGAAGGTTCTGCTCGACCTGCGGCAGCGCGGCTACCACGACGTTTACCAACTTCGCGACGGCATTCTGGGCTACTTGGCGGAGTTTCCGAACGGGTTCTACGAGGGCGAATGCTACGTTTTTGATGATCGAGTCGCGGTGGACCAGAACCTGCAGCCAACCCAGCGCTACGCTACCTGTCCGGGCTGCGGACTCCCGGCCGATGCAGAGCGAACCTGCGGCCGCTGTGGTAGCCAGTATGTGGTGTGCCCGGATTGCGAAGCCACTTGGGGGCCGGTTTGTTCGAAGCCATGCCGAGATTTGTATCTGCGGCATGGCCTACCGGCCGAGCAAACCGCCTAAACTGAAGGCATGCTTGCCGCCCTTTGCCTCGCGCTTGCCACCCCGCCTACGTTCTATGCAGGTGCCGACGTGTCGTTTCTTCCCGAGTACCGCTCGCTGGGCGCCAAGTTCTTTGATGACGGTAAGGCCACCAGCCCGCTCGTTTCGCTCCGAGATCGCGGCGCAAAGCTTCTCCGCCTAAGGGTTTGGGTTCATCCGCCGGCCGGATTCTGCTCCGTCGAACACACCTTGGCTATGGCGAAAGAAGCGAAGGACCTCGGGATGCAACTGCTGATCGACTTCCACTACTCCGACAATTGGGCCGACCCGCAGAAGCAGACTCCACCCGCCAAGTGGCAAGCATTCGATGAAGATCAGATGGCCCAGGCGGTCTACCAACACACAAAGCTGACGGTGGCGAAGTTGGAGGAGCAAGGTACGCCGCCCGACATGGTGCAGATTGGAAACGAGATTCGCGACGGCATGATTTGGCCGATGGGCCAGATCTCGAAAAGTGGCTTCGGTCCGCTTTCGCGTCTGTTAAAGGCAGGAATTCGCGGCGCGCGCGAGGCGGCGGGCAAGCGCAAACTGCCGATCATGATTCACAACGACCGGGGCGCGGATCTCGGGCTCTGCAAGCCGTTCTACCAGGAGCTTAAGCGACAGGGAGTCGACTTTGACGTTATCGGCGTATCGTATTACCCTTGGTGGCACGGGCCGCTGACGAAGCTCGCCGAGAACCTGAACGGCCTTGCAAAGACTTTCGAAAAGCCCGTCATGGTGGTCGAGACCGCCTACCCATTCAGCCTGAAATGGAACGACGACACCGGAAACTTTGTCGGCGAAGAGAAGCAGCTTGAGCCCGGTTACCCGGCAACGCCCGAGGGCCAAGCCGACTTCCTTAGGAAGGTGACGCAGATCGTACGGGAGGTGCCCAACGGCCTTGGCATCGGCGTGGTGTACTGGGCTCCCGAATACATCGCGCATCCGGGAATGAAAACGCCTTACGAAAACCTCGCGCTGTGGGACTTCAAGGGGAACATTCTGCCCGGGGCCGATGCCCTCGGCGGAAAGTAGTCGTTACTCTCCGTCGGTCGTGACCGGCGCGTTTTGTGCGGCACCCGCCGCGCGGCGCGCCTGGTCTTTTGCCGCCTGACCGATTCCGCCCATTCCGGCTCCGCCCACGCTCTCCGCGCCGGTTACGGGCGTCATTCCACCCGCGGCACCGCTACCGATGGGAGCAATTCCCCCGCCGCCACCCGGAGCCGAAGCGGTCGGCGCAGGAGCGGTCGGCGTGGCCGCCGGTTCAGCTTTCGCCGCCTCGGCGGGTTCGGCGGGCTGACAGCCAAAGGCGACTAACAGCAAAAGGGCGGCGAGGGCGGTGCGCATGCCTCCGTTTTTACCGGATTCGGCGGCGGCGGAGGAGCGCGAGGCCACCCAGTCCCACTACGGCAAGCGATGCCGGCTCGGGCACGGCCTGAACTTCAAGCGTGAAGAAGATGCCGGAGCTGTAGTAGCTCGTCCCTGAGACCGACTCTCCGACGGCCCCCGCCCAGCGGTATCGGCCGGCGCTCATCTGAAACTGCTCCGGCCCGACGATCCCGTACATAAACGGTTGCCACGAGTTGCCTTCCCATCGAAAAAGGTTCGACTCGTAGGTCCCGGACGAATCGGCGTTGGCCTGGACCTGGGTTGTGATGTCGAAATCTACGGCCATGGAGGCGGAAGCAATGGACCGAGTCTCCCGTCCCTCGTTAAATGCCTCGGCGATTGCTCCGACGCCGCTGGTGAGCTTGGCGCTGGAGCCACTATCAACGAAGCCCACATTCACGGACGAGGCGCTGTAGGCCGTGTTGTAGCCGTCGATGTCATCGCTTTCGTCAATCGACGCCACGGCCGACCGGGAGAACGACGGCATGGCACCGGTCGCCGAATACGATTCGGAGTAGGAGACGTCATCCACCGCCGCAAACGCGGTCAACGCGTAGTCCACAGATGAGACACGAAGCAATTGAGCGTTGGCCCGCCCGGACAGTGCAAGAACGAAAAGACACCCGAAAAAGCCCAACCTGGCAAAACGCATCACACACCGATCTTATCAGTAATCCACCGGGCGCAGGTAATACTCGCCGATTGCCGTGCTGCTGAGCATCGCAACCGTGGGCAGCCGCCGCTTCCAGTGCGTGCCATCAACGCGACGAAACACGAGGTGTACGTCGGCTTCGGGGAAACCGAGATCGATCAGCTTCTCCTTCGTGTAGCCCTGAATGAGATAGTGCAGGATTCGGTCGGCCTTTTCGTACGTGATTCCAAAGTCGCTCTCGTCGGTTTGGCCCTTGATGAGGTCGGCGCTGGCCGGCTTTTCGATGATCTCCTTCGGAACGCCGATCTCGTGGGCGAGTTGCCAAACCTGCGTTTTGAAGAGGTCGCCGATCGGGTTGATGGGCGGGCTGTCGTCGGCGTGCCAAGTGTAGTAGCCGAAGAGTCGCTCGCTCTTGTTGCCCGTTCCCAGCGGGAGGGCCCCAACCTTCGCGCTTTGGTCGAAAATGCTGATCATTCGGCAGCGCGCGCAGACGTTCCCCAGCCGCGAGGGCGAGATCTCCGGCTCGTGGGCTTCGATGTAGCCGTCGACCATCTTCGTGATCTCCAGCGTGCGGACGTTGATGCCCAGATCGTCGACCACTAAATTTGCGTGGGCGATGCTGTCGGCCGAGCTCGTTTTGTACGGCATTCGGAACGCGGAGACGTTTTCGGGGCCAAACGCGCGCGCCGCCAGGTAGGCGACCACCGCGCTATCCACGCCGCCGGAAAGGCCCAAAACCGCCTTTCGGATGTTGCGCCGACGGATCATCTCGTCCTCTAAAAAGCTGACGAGCCACTTGGCCACGAGCGGAGCGTTGATGCGCAGCGGATCGCTGTGCGCGGGGTCTTGGTGGGTCGGGTCGAACGGCGTCGAACGAATGATCGGCAAGGCCATGCTCTATCCTACTCGCGTCGGCGGGGCGTTGTCGGCGGACCGATGGTCCCAACGTTTGCGTACTCTTCCCCTAAACCACGTCTGTATGTTGTAGAGTCCAATGGGCAAAGATTCAGAGTAATCCTTGCCGATATCTTTCGGAGTAGAAATGTCTTCCCAAAACAAAAAGGTTCTGTTTTTCATCGGTGCGGTCATCTTGGGCTTGTTCGTCCTCAAGAGCGTCATCGGTGCGGCGCTGTGGCTTTTCTGGGCTGCCCTTCCCGTCGTGATCGTCGCCGGCCTAGCCTACATCGTGTATTCGGTGGCAACGAACAAGTCGCTCGGCGGTGGTCGCCGTCGCATTTTGCCCTGACGCGAGGTATTCTCTACGCCGTTACGTGCTCTGGTCGTCTAGCGGTTAGGACATCGCCCTCTCACGGCGAAGATCGCGGGTTCGAATCCCGTCCGGAGTACCAATCTGCACAAAGCTCGTCCTTGGGCTCATTTTCGACTAGCTGGATGTTCGCCCTGACGAGCAAATTGAACCAAGGACGCAGCGTGAGAAGCGGTTCTCCATCCAGGACAGAAAAGTTCGAAACCAAGCTTCTGACCATCTCTTGCTTTCGAACCGCTGAAGCCACTTTGAACTCAGATAGCGAGTTCGAAACCAAATCTAAGAAAGCGACATTCTCTTCCCAGCTCCTGCCCTGTGCACGTCTCGTTCCAGACTTTCTAGCGAGCACGGCTTCGAGTTCGGCATCAGTCTTTTCCTTCAGTGACCGATACTGCTCCGGTCCGACCTCATCATCAAGCTTATCCACGTAAAGGCGTTCGAGTCGTTGGCGCAGCTTGCCTTCCTGTCGTGCAAGATCCTTTTCGAGTTCTGTCTGTTCGGCATTCTGCTCGACATGCATTTCCTTGAGCGCCTGGCGAATGAGTGGAACATAGTCGCTGGGAATTCTCAGCCCTTCGAGAACTCGCTCAATTTCAGCCATCAGAGCTTCTTGTCGAATCCCCTTCCGTGAGCAGCCCTTGGCTCCGGAGCATGCGTAATAAACATACTTGCCTTTGGCCGTGTACGGGCTCATGAGACACCCGCACTTGCCGCACCGGACAAGTCCAGCAAGCGGGTACGGCTCCCTTGTCTTCGCGGGCTGTTCAACGGTTCGCCCGTCCAAAACAGCCTGAACTCTGCGCCATAGCTCTGGCGTCACGATAGGCTCGTGCGACCCTGGCAAGTCCTCTCCGTTCCAAAGGATTCGACCGTAGTAAATCGGGTTTCTGAGGGTCCGATGAAGCGAACTTCGTGGAATGGCCTTGCCTGCCTTTGTTCGAAGCCCGATTTCCTCGGCCGTCTCAGCGAGAAGGGCGATACTTGAGCTTCCTTCCGCAAACCGTGCAAAGAGAGCCGCGACCTTAGGCGCAGTCTCCGGATCTGGTTCGATTGTCTTGATCGAACCACGGCTCGTGTTCAGATAGCCTATCGGGGCCATGCTTGGCCAGATGCCCGAGCGGGCCTTCTGCGTCATTCCCTTTGTGATCTCTTCTCGGAGGTTGTCGATGAAGGACTTCGCAACGACGAGCTTGATGTCGTGGATAAACCGTTCGTGCGAACGCGAGTTCTTCGTCAGAATCGTGGACTCTTTGACGAGGTGCAAGTCTGGTCCGAGCTCGTCTACCAGCACCCGGTCTTTCAGATTGCGATAAAGGCGGTCGGTCTTCTCGACGACGATGGCGCTTGCCTCTCCCTCACGGATCGCTTTGAGCATTGCGGCGAACACGGGTCGACCGGCGGTCTTCGCTGTCTCGGACTCGACGTATTCCCTCACGACGGCGAGTCCCTTCGACGCGGCGTAGCTACGCAAGAGCCCAAGCTGTGCTTCAAGGCTGAACCCTTCCGACTCTTGTTCCTTCGTGGAGACACGCGCGTACAAGACGGCGCGGCGTGCGCCGACGGAATCAGGCAGCTGGATCGCTTTCCGTTGTCTCGGCATTCTCTCGGTCTGTCCTCGCCTCGTCGAGGGCGGTAAGGAATTTTAGCGCAAAGGTGGCCTCTTGGATCGCCTCAGCATCGGACAGGCCGAGCTTTTTCATGAGATCCACGAGCGCCTCCATCGCCTCAGTCGCCCTCCGGGATATGTTTAGGTTCGCATATCCATAGATGACTACAAACATCGCATGGATGTGGGTCGATGGAGAATCGACTTGGTACTGAGGTTGCTGAACTGTGGCGGTTGTCTGGGGCGCAGAAGAACCTGCTGCTCGCCGTGAGTAGCTTCGATCCTGAGCGTGTTCCACCGATCGCCAATGCGCCAAGCGCTTCCACTTGATCCTCCGCTGATAGAAGGCGATGAAGAGCCCCGAGCGTGGCAGAGGGATGCGCGATTCCTCAGGAGTGAGGGTGCTCCGAGACATCTGTCAAACAGGAAGTCTCGGAGCGTTGTGAGGCATGGCGTTTGTAGATCGCTCTACTCGTCGGCAAGGAGCGCCGAAAGGATTTCGGTGGCGGCTTGGCGGACCTCCTCCAATGAGTCGAGCAAGGTCTTTGCGTCACCTTGGTAAAGGTGAATGTAGTCGATCGATGCGGTTCCCGTATCGAGTCCAATGCCTTGGGCGACGATAAAAGCAACGGCTTCGGCTTGCGTCTCCCGGAAGGTTTTCGATGGCCGAGGCGTGTCCTTGCGGTGGTGGAGGATTTCGTGCGCAAGCTCGTGAACGAGAACGGTGAATTCTTGGGCTGGAGGTAGTCCCGACTTCACTGCTATCTTCCCACCTTTGGAGACACCCAAGGCTCCGCCAAGGTCATCTGAGAATTCGAGCTCAATTGCGAGACTCTTTATCAGTCCGCGAAGTCGGTCAGAGAAGGTGCCGGGTTCGCCGTTGGCCTCCCCGATTCCCGGCAGAGGTTCGCCTTCCGTCTGCGAGACATCGAAAACGTAAGCGGTTCGGAATCTGACGACGGATTCGTCTTCCGAAGCTGTCCCTTCTTGCAGATCGTCCTTCTTGCCAAGCCGCATCGGCGCGATGATGGCGATCCCCTTCTCACCTTCTCGGACTTGTCTTCCAAGAGAGCGCCATGTGTGATACCCCGCGACGTGGCTTGCTTCGGGTTTCTGGAGCATGATCAGAAACACGTTGCTCAGGCTGTATTTGTGGAATCTCGCCATCGCCGTGAGATAGCTCTGAAGCTGCTCGCTGTGACCTGAAGCTAGGGCGTTTGAGAGGGTATCGAGTTGTTCAGTGACCAGTTTTCGGGCAGTTTCGACCTGCATGTGGCTCTCCATAGAAGTGACCGGACTGGCGTTATTGCCGATCCCGGCATAAATTAGAGGGAGCCGGAATCGGACGGGCCGGTCGCGCGCTGCGAACAGGCACCAGCAAAACCTTGCCAAAACCTTTCGTCAGAAACGACTCGTTGCTCGCTGACCGGTTGCCGTCGCCGGCTCCCAGAAACACATCCCGGGTAGACCGCCGTTTGGTTCAGCAAAACACTCAGGCAAGTGGCGGCTGGATGAGCGCCTCGGGAACGAGGATTCGCAAGGTCGGATGATAGATCGTTAGCTGTCGTGACAGAACATTCGACGGATCGGTCAGACGAAGCATGGCCCTGTCGCGGGTAACGAGATCCCGCGCGTTCGCGACTATCGCAAGGTTCAGATACGGCTCGTCTTTCGGGTCTGGAGGAAACTCCATAATCAAAGGAACCGGGTCTACTTTGTGAGCAAACTCCGCTAGGTGGTGCATCAAGGCTTCGACTCGTTCCGGGGTGATTCCCGGCAGCTTTCGCCTTAGCTCTGGGCGCATCAAGACCGCCCCGAGTTCTTGGAGCGTCGCGGCACTGACAAGGAGCGGTTCTGGAGAATCGAGGCAGAGCTGCAAGCACCTGTACGCGCTTCCCCGACTGGCAATTGCTTGGACGAAGACCATGCAGTCGAAAACCGTTCCGGCGGGCCTCATGTGCGATCCTTGGTCACTGGCTGATCCCTTGTGATTCCAAAGACTTCGACCACGGCCTTCCAAAGTTCCTCTCCTTCGAGCATCTTGTGATCGTCGTGAATACTATCAACGACAGCCTCGAAGGCATGTTTTGCCTTTTTCGCTAGGGCCGCCCGTTCTGGGCTCGGTGGTTGAGCCGTAGCTCGCTTGGCCATGAATTCCTCCTGTAATCAGGTTCGATGCAAACACCAAGTCGGCGGATTCAACGATTATCCTTGGCCGGAAATGGAACCGTGTTATAGTTGTGGCTTGGTCTCGGGCTTGGGGTCTTCCCATGCCGAGCGTCTTTGGACGGGCGGGCGCGCCCGGTAAACGCAGTCTTACCAACTGCGCTAAGGTCTGCGGGGTAACGTCCCGCACTTTGCGCCTGCTCGTAGAGCTGGATGCCATGAGAATGGCTCGTCCAGTTCGACGGAGGC